>Ga0335083_10006154_pt1 | contig 15085 bp, 13 predicted proteins | sample Lox_Sample_42_FD_206716 | JGI IMG/M metagenome (GOLD analysis project Ga0335083, IMG submission 206716) | Soil microbial communities from Loxahatchee National Wildlife Refuge, Florida, United States - Lox_Sample_4.2 | ecosystem: Environmental > Terrestrial > Soil > Wetlands | place: USA... | reverse complement strand
TGCGTCTTCCTCGAGGGCATTCAGGACGCCGGCAACGTCGGCACGATCCTGCGCAGTGCCGCTGCGTTCGGCGTCGCGCATGCGGTGCTCGGGCCCGGTTGCGCCGACGCCTGGTCGCCGAAGGTGCTGCGAGCGGGGATGGGCGCGCACTTTGCCATGGAGATCTCGGAGCACGCCGATCTGGTCGACGCGATCGGGAAATTTGCCGGCAAGATCGCCTGCACCCTCGCGCGCGGCGGCACAGCGCCCAGGGATACCGACCTAGCGGGCCGGATCGGCTGGATCTTCGGCTCCGAAGGTCAGGGGGTGAGCCCTGCGCTAGCGGCTCGCGCGGCGTTGAAGGTCACAATTCCAATGGCCGGCGGCACGGAATCGCTGAACGTTGCGGCTGCGGCCGCGATTTGTCTTTACGAGGCGGCGTGCAGAGGCGACATGCGGTCGCCTTGAATGACCGCTATCGGCGAGGAGCGGACATCAGGCGGACCGCGCCGGCTACACAACGCCAAGACGCACTCTCGAACTCCAATACCAGGTTTGCGGGCCCTCGCCCAAGACTTGCGCCGCGATCGCCCGGCACTGATCAATGCCGAGCTGAGCCTCGCTCGCGCCTTCCTTGAGCAGCGTCATCACGCCCCCTTGACTGAGCAGCAGGCCAATGAACCGTTCCGCATTGCCCTGGTCCTGATGATGAATCGCCAACTCCTTCGTATATCGAAACCGGCCGCTCGCTTGCAGACGTTCTAGATGCCGAGCTTTGTCCCAATGTCGAACCGGCAACGTGGATTTCACCGACTTTGCGTGTTCCCGCACGCGCTGCATACATCCGGCATATGCAGCCTCGGCTTCCCATGCTCCCGTCGTCGGCGGCCAATCGTAGTCATAGGCGGCGAAGACCCCGCCGATATCTAGGATCCGCGCCGCCTCGTCAAACGTCGCTTGCGGGTCCATCCAGTGCAGCGCTTGCCCGCAGGTGACAATTTGTGCACAGCGGTCCGGCAAGCCTGTTTGATGCGAAAGACCCTCCCGATATGAGACATTCCGGGCCTGAGTTTGCCGTTCGGCCTCACGTCGCATATCAGTGGTAGGTTCGATTCCGATTACTTCGTGCGCCTTGTCGGCCCAATAGCGTGTCGAAAGCCCTGTGCCGCTACCCAAATCGACGACTCGATTCGGAAAAACAACTTGAGCCAATCGCACAAGAACTGACGCGAGAATGGCCGGCGGTTTAGGGCGGTACTTGTCATACGCGTCGGCAAATCCGCTGAAGCGGTCGACGTTTCCACGGAAGTCGCTCTGGGAAAGACTCATGGCAACCCAATTCTGCCCGCTCAGCCTGCCGAGTGCGCTATGGGTCGAAAGCGGGTCATTCAGGGCTGACGCGCTCAGTAGACGGGGCGCTCGATCCTTAGCTCGCGCAGGATCGTGGTGGCGAGCTCCTCGATCGACTTGGCGGTGGAATTGATCCAGCGCACGCCGGCGGCGCGCATCAGGCGCTCGGCGTGCTCGACCTCGTAGCGGCAGTTCTCCAGGTCGGCGTAGTGGCTGCCGGGGCGGCGCTCGTGCCGGATGCGCTGCAGGCGCTCCGGCGCAATCGTCAGGCCGAACAGCTTGGCGCGGTACGGCCGCAGCACCTGCGGCAGCTCCATGCGCGCAAAGTCCTCCGGGATCAGCGGGTAGTTCGCGGTCTTGACGCCGAACTGCAGCGCCAGGTACAGGCTGGTCGGGGTCTTGCCGCTGCGCGACACGCCGACCAGGATCACGTCGGCCTCGCCGAGCTCGCGGTGCGAGGCGCCGTCGTCGTGCGCCATGGCGAAGTTGACCGCCTCGATCCGCGTCTGGTAGCCGCGCTGGTCGCGCGCGCTGTGCGAGCGGCCCACGGAATGGCTCGACTTCACGCCCAGCGCCGCCTCCAGCGGGTCGATGAAGGTCTCGAAGAAGTCGATGAACAGGGCGTTGGCGCGCCGCACCACCTCGCGCAGCTCGCCGTTGACCAGCGTCGAGAAGACGACCGGCTGGCCGTTGCCTCTCAGCGACTCTCGCTCGATGCGCTCCAGGCATTCCTGCGCCTTGTCGGGGCCGTCGATGAAGGGCAGGGTGATCTGGTCGAACTCCAGGCCCTCGAACTGCGTCAGCAGGCTGTGGCCGAGCATCTGCGCCGTGATGCCGGTGCCGTCGGAGACGAAGAACACGGTCCGGCGCTGACCCATGGCGATAAAATAGCAGGGTATGCACGTCGCGTGGCTCAAGGACCTGCGCATGGCCGATCTGAGCCGTGTCGGGGGCAAGAACGCGTCGCTCGGCGAGATGATCGGGGAGCTGTCGCGCGCCGGCCTGCGGGTGCCGGGGGGCTTCGCCACCACGGCGCAGGCGTTCGAGGCCTTCCTGGCGCGGGATGGCCTGGACAAGCGCATCGAGGCGCGGATCGCGTCGCTCGACCCGCAGGATGTCTCGGCGCTGGCGCGCTGCGGGGCCGAGATCCGGGGCTGGATCGAGCAGCAGCCCTTCCCGAACGAGGTCGATCGGGATGTACGTTCTTATTATCAAGAGCTTGTAGCCTCTTCCTCTAGCGAACTCTCGTTTGCCGTACGCTCTTCCGCGACGGCCGAGGACCTGCCCGACGCCTCGTTCGCGGGCCAGCAGGAGACGTACCTCAACGTGCACGGCGTCGAGGCCGTGCTGACGGCGATCCGGCGGGTGTTCGCATCGCTCTACAACGACCGCGCCATCTCCTACCGCGCGCACCGCGGCTTCGCGCACGGCAAGGTCGCGATTTCGGCGGCCGTGCAGCGCATGGTGCGCAGCGACCTGGGCTCGAGCGGCGTCATGTTCACGCTCGACACCGAGTCGGGCTTCCGCGACGTGGTCTTCATCACCGCGTCGTGGGGGCTGGGCGAGATGGTGGTGCAGGGCGCGGTCAATCCGGACGAGTTCTACGTGCACAAGCCGATGCTCGAGGCCGGCAAGCCGGCGATCCTGCGCCGCCAGCTCGGCTCGAAGCAGCAGAAGATGGTCTTTGCCGAGCGCGCCGCGGACGGGCGGGCGGTGCGCACCGTCGAGGTGCCTGAGGCGGAGCGCGACCGCTTCTCGCTCTCGGACGCCGACGTGCTGGAGCTCGCGCGCATGGCGCTGCTGATCGAAAAGCACTACGGGCGGCCGATGGACATCGAGTGGGGCCGCGACGGCGCCGACGGCACGCTGCACATCCTGCAGGCGCGGCCGGAGACTGTGCGCTCGGCGCGGCGCGCCGGTGTCGAGGAACGCTACCGGCTCAAGGAGCGCGGCAAGCTGCTCGCGAGCGGGCGCGCGATCGGCCACAAGATCGGCGCCGGCCCGGTGCGCGTGGTCGCCGATGCCTCGCAGATGAAGCGCGTGGCCAAGGGCGACGTGCTGGTGACGGACATGACCGATCCCAACTGGGAGCCGGTGATGAAGCTCGCCGCGGCGATCGTCACCAACCGCGGCGGCCGGACCTGCCACGCCGCGATCATCGCGCGCGAGCTCGGCATCCCGGCGGTGGTCGGCTGCGGCGACGCGACCGACAGCCTGGCGGGCGCGGGCGTCGTCACCGTGTCCTGCGCCGAGGGCGACACCGGCAACGTCTACGCCGGCGCGCTGCCGTTCGAGGTCGCAACCACCGACCTCGGCGAGCTGCCGCGCCTCCCGGTGAAGATCGCGATGAACATCGGCAACCCGCAGCTCGCCTTCGGCTTCGCCCAGATCCCGAACGCCGGGGTCGGCCTGGCGCGGCTCGAGTTCGTCATCAACAACGAGATCGGCGTGCATCCCAGGGCATGCCTGGAGTGGCCGCGCCTGCCCGCGGAGCTGAAGGCGAAGGTGGAGCGGGCGGCGCGCGGCTACGCCGACCCGAAGACGTTCTTCCGCGAGAAGATGGTCGAGGGCGTGGCGACCATCGCGGCGGCGTTCTGGCCCAAGCCGGTGATCGTGCGGCTGTCGGACTTCAAGTCCAACGAGTACCGCAAGCTGCTCGGCGGCGAGCGCTACGAGCCCGAGGAGGAAAACCCCATGCTCGGCTTCCGCGGCGCCTCGCGCTACGTGTCGGCCGAGTTCCGCGACTGCTTCGAGCTCGAATGCGCCGCGATGCGGCGCGTGCGCGAGGAGCTCGGGCTGACCAACGTCGAGCTGATGGTGCCGTTCGTGCGCACGGTCGCCGAGGCGGAAGGCACCCTCGAGCTCCTGAAGAAGAGCGGCCTGGAGCGGGGCCGGAACGGCCTGCGCGTCGTAATGATGTGCGAGCTGCCTTCCAACTGCCTGCTGGCGAAGGAGTTCCTCGAGCACTTCGACGGCTTCTCGATCGGCTCGAACGACCTCACCCAGCTCACGCTCGGGCTTGACCGCGACTCCGGGCTGGTCGCGGGCGCGTTCGACGAGCGCGACGCCGCGGTCAAGGCGCTGCTCGAGATGGCGATCCGCGCCTGCCGCGCGCAGGGCAAGTACGTCGGCATCTGCGGCCAGGGCCCCTCGGACCATCCCGACCTGGCGGCGTGGCTGATGGAGCAGGGCATCGAGAGCCTGTCGCTCAACCCGGACACCGTGGTGTCGACCTGGCTCGCGCTCAGCGAGCGCGCAGCAGGCGGCCCCGCTCACGCTGCCACTCCTTCTCGCGCTCCGACGCACGCTTATCGTGCTTGAGCTTGCCGCGCGCGAGCGCGAGCTGCAGCTTGATGCGCCCCTTGGAGAAGTGCAGGTCGAGCGGCACCAGCGCGTAGCCGCGCTGCTCCACCTTGCCGACGAGGCGCCGGATCTCCTCGGCCCGCATCAGCAGCTTGCGGGTGCGCGTCGGGTCCGGGGTGACGTGCGTCGAGGCGCTGCCGAGCGGCGCGATGTGCGCGCCGATCAGCCAGAGCGCGCCGCGCTGCACGACGACGTAGGCCTCCGAGATCTGCGCGCGCCCGGCGCGCACCGCCTTGACCTCCCAGCCCTCCAGCACCAGCCCCGCCTCGTATCGCTCCTCTACGAAGTAGTCGTGAAAGGCCTTGCGGTTCTGGACGATCGACATGCGCCGGGACGGATTCTCCCATGAAGCGAGTGGCGCGCTCCGCGATCGTCGAGCGCGGCGCGGAAGCGATGTACGACCTCGTCGTGGACGTCGAGGCCTACCCCGGGTTCCTGCCCTGGTGCGCGGCGGCGCAGGTGCGCGAGCACTCGCCGGGCCGCAGCGTGGCGACGCTGGTGCTCGGCGCGAAGGGGCTGCGCCGGTCGCTCACCACGGAGAACACCCTCGTTCCCGGGCGCTCGATCGACATGCGCCTGGTCGAGGGCCCGTTCCGGAAGTTCGAGGCCCAGTGGCGCTTCACGCCGCTCGGCGAGCGGGCGGCGCGGGTCGAGTTCGCCGTGCAGTACGAGTTCTCCAGCCGCGTCGCGGCGGCGCTGCTCGAGCCGATCTTCGCACGCATCGCCGACAGCACGGTGGACGCGTTCTGCCGGCGTGCGCAGTCGGTCCCCGGGGGGTAGGGTGAAGGTCGAGGTGGTCTACGCGACCGCGAGCCGCCAGGAGCGCGTCACGCTGCAGCTCGCGCCAGGGGCGACCGCGGCCGATGCCGTCGAGCGAAGCGGCCTGGCGCCGCGGCATGCGGGGCCGGCGGAGCTGCGGCTCGGGCTCGGCGGGCGCGCAATCCCGCCGCAGCACCGCCTCTGCGAGGGCGACCGGATCGAAATCCTGCGCCCGCTGGCGGCGGACCCGAAGCAGGCGAGGAGGCTGCGCGCGCGCCGTGCCCGGCGGCGCTAGTTACCGCACGATTCCTGCTCTATCTTGCGAGCCTCGGTGAGCTCGGTGGCGCGCTGCGCGTCGTCTATGAAGTAGCGCTCGCCGGCCGAGTTGAAGCGGGCGATGCGCTGGCCGCTCTCGAGCATCTGGATGTTCTGCCTGGCGTTGGCGCAGTTCTGCTGCTTCTTCGCGGCCTGCTCGTCCGCCTTCTCGGTCTTCTCGGCGGCCTTCGCGGCCTCCTGCTGGCGCTGGCGGAACGCCTGCTCCTTCTCCGCCGGCGTCAGGGGGCCTTTCTTCGCGTCCTTGCCTGCCGCGGCAGGCGGCGGCGCCGGCTGGACCTTGACCGTGCTTACCGCGGCGCCGGGCGGCGGCGTATCGCCGCACATGCGATTGCCGGCGGCGTCCTTCCAGCACTTGATCTGCGCCTGCGCCGCGCCGACGAAGGCGAGCGCCACGGCAAGCAGCGCGGCGCGCACCGTGATATCGCCCGCGATTTCCGTCCTCTTCATGCGCTCAAGTATAATGCGTTTTTGAAAGACAGGATCGCCATGCGGGTCATCCAGAAGGCGCTGACCTTCGACGACGTCCTCCTCCTTCCCGCCCACTCGCGCGTTCTGCCGCGCGAAGTCTCGCTGAAGACCCGACTCACCCGGAAGCTCGAGCTCAACGTGCCGCTCGTGTCGGCGGCGATGGACACGGTGACCGAGGCTCGGCTGGCGATCGCGATCGCGCAGGAAGGCGGCGTCGGGATCGTGCACAAGAACATGCGGCCGAAGGAGCAGGCGGCCGAAGTGGCGAAGGTGAAGCGCTTCGAGTCGGGCGTGCTGCGCGACCCGATGACGGTATCGCCCGAGATGACCGTGCGGCAGGTGCTCGCGCTGCAGAAGCAGCACCGCATTTCCGGCTTCCCCGTGGTGAAGGGCGGCAAGGTCGTCGGCATCGTCACCAACCGCGACCTGCGCTTCGAGAAGCGCCTCGACCTTCCGGTCGGCCGCGTCATGACCCCGCAGAAGCGTCTGGTGACGGTGCGCGACGGCGCCAGCCGCGAGCAGGCCACGCGGCTGATCCACGAGAACCGCCTCGAGCGCGTGCTGGTGGTCGACGCGAAATGGCACCTGAAGGGGCTGGTCACGGTCAAGGACATCCTCAAGGAAACCGAGCACCCGAACGCGTGCAAGGATCCGCAGGGCAAGCTGCGGGTCGGCGCCGCGATCGGGGTCGGAGCGGGCGACGACGAACGCGCCGAGCTGCTGGTCGCCGCGGGGGTGGACGTGCTGGTGGTCGACACCGCCCACGGCCACGCCCAGGGGGTGCTCGACCGGGTCAAGCGCGTGAAGAAGCGCTTTCCGAAGGTGCAGGTGGTCGGCGGCAACGTCGCCACCGCCGAGGGCGCGCGCGCGCTGGTCGACCATGGCGCTGACGGCGTCAAGGTGGGCATCGGCCCCGGGTCGATCTGCACTACGCGGATCGTGGCGGGAGTCGGCGTGCCGCAGATCACCGCGATCCAGAACGTGGCCGAAGCGCTCGCCAAGACCGACGTGCCTCTGATCGCCGACGGCGGCATCCGCTACTCGGGCGACATCTCCAAGGCGCTGGGCGCGGGCGCTCACGTCGTGATGCTGGGATCGTTGTTCGCGGGCACCGACGAGTCGCCGGGCGACATCGAGCTCTACCAGGGGCGCTCGTACAAGTCGTACCGCGGCATGGGCTCCCTGGGCGCGATGCAGAAGGGCGCCGCGGACCGCTACTTCCAGGACCCGGAGATGAACGTCGACAAGCTGGTGCCCGAAGGCATCGAGGGCCGGGTGCCGTACAAGGGCAGCCTGGTGTGGGTCATCGAGCAGTTGCTGGGTGGCCTGCGCGCGAGCATGGGCTACACCGGCAGCCGCTCGATCGACGACCTGCGCACCCGGGCGCGCTTCCTGCAGATCACGTCGGCCGGCATACGCGAGTCGCACGTGCACGATGTGCAGATCGTGAAAGAGGCTCCGAACTACAGAGTCGAGTAGTCCACTGCACGACAAGATCCTCATCCTCGACTTCGGCGCGCAGTACACGCAGCTGATCGCGCGCCGGGTGCGCGAGGCGCAGGTGTACTGCGAGATCCATCCCTGCGACGTCGACGATGCCTTCGTGCGCGAGTACGCGTCCGACGGGCGCCTGAAGGGCGTGATCCTCTCGGGGAGCCACCTCTCGGCCTACGAGGCAGCGACGCTGAAGGCGCCGCAGGCGGTGTTCGCGCTCGGCGTGCCGGTGCTCGGCATCTGCTACGGCATGCAGACGATGGCGCAGCAGCTGGGCGGGCGGGTCGAGGCGGGAAAGGTGCGCGAGTTCGGCTACGCCGAGGTGCGCGCCCGCGGCCACACGCGGCTGCTGGAGGGCATCGAGGACTTCCGCACCCCGGAAGGCCAGGGCATGCTCAAGGTCTGGATGAGCCACGGCGACAAGGTGGTGCAGATGCCGCCGGGGTTCGCGCTGATGGCCTCCACGCCGTCGTGCCCGATCGCCGGCATGGCGGACGAGGCCCGCCGCTACTACGGCGTGCAGTTCCATCCCGAGGTCACCCACACGCTGCAGGGCGCGCGCATCCTGCAGCGCTTCGTCACCGACGTCTGCGGCTGTGCCGGCGACTGGACCATGCCGGACTACATCGTCGAGGCGGTCGCCAGGATCCGCGGCCAGGTCGGCGGCGACGAAGTGATCCTCGGCCTCTCCGGCGGCGTCGATTCCTCGGTCGCCGCGGCGCTGATCCACGAGGCGATCGGCAAGCAGCTCACCTGCGTGTTCGTCGACCACGGGCTGCTGCGGCTGGACGAAGCCGCGCAGGTGACGGCGACCTTCAAGGAGAACCTCGGCGTCAAGGTGATCCACGTAGACGCCGGCGAGGCGATGCTCGCCGCCCTGAAGGGCGTCTCCGACCCCGAGGACAAGCGCAAGCGCATCGGCAAGCTCTTCGTCGACGTCTTCCAGGCCGAGGCGAAGCGGATCCGCAACGCCCGCTGGCTTGCGCAGGGCACCATCTACCCGGACGTCATCGAGTCCGCGGGCGCCAAGACCAAGAAGGCGATGACGATCAAGTCGCACCACAACGTCGGCGGCCTGCCGGAGACGCTGCACCTGAAGCTGCTCGAGCCGCTGCGCGAGCTGTTCAAGGACGAGGTGCGCGAGCTCGGCCTCGCGCTCGGGCTGCCGCGCGACATGGTGTTCCGGCACCCCTTCCCGGGGCCCGGGCTGGGAGTGCGCGTGCTCGGCGAGGTGAAGAAGGAGTACGTCGAGCTGCTGCAGCGCGCCGATCATATCTTCATCGAGGAGCTGCGCGCCTGCGGCTGGTACGACAAGACCTCGCAGGCGTTCGCCGTGTTCCTGCCGGTGAAGTCGGTCGGCGTGATGGGCGACGGGCGCACCTACGAGTACGTCGTGGCGCTGCGCGCGGTCGAGACCACGGACTTCATGACCGCCGGCTGGGCGCCGCTGCCGCACGAGCTGCTGGCGAAGGTCTCCAGCCGCATCATCAACGAGGTGCGCGGCATCAACCGCGTCACCTACGACATTTCCTCGAAGCCGCCAGCAACGATCGAATGGGAGTAGGGTGGTCGAATCTCAGGTTCCAGCAGACTGACATGATCCCCGGGCGTGCCTGACATCATCGCGCCTCGCTTAACGCCGCGCGATTAGGTCGATTTCAACGCGCGCGCCCTTGACGAGGCCGGTCACGCCCACGCAAGTGCGGGCTGGCAGGCGGTTTGCGCCGAAGTAGCTGCGGTACACCGCGTTCATGCGCTCGTAGTCTTCCAGGAAATGCGTCAGGAAAATGCGTGCGGACAGCACGTGCGACAGATCCAGCGCGCAGCCCTTAAGCACGGTTATCAGGTTGGCCATCACGGCGTGCGTTTGCGCTTCGATGCCGTCGGGGTAAGGCGTGTCGATCGAGGTGCCCGTGAATGGCATCTGTCCCGTGACGAAGACCCAGCCGTCGGCTTCGACGGCATGGCTGAACGGCGCGACCGGGTCGGGCGCGCTGCCGATCATGTGAAAAACGGGAATCATGCTCGAATCAGCAAGGAGGTGCATATGGCACGCATCTTGCTGCTCACCCGTGAAGATTCTCTCCTGGGCACAGGGCGATGCGCTTCGATCTGTTCACCACCGAGTCGTATCCGGTGCACCAGCGCCTGCAGGTCTGGAGCGAGGCACTCCGGCAGCACCAGTTTAGACCCGCGCTTGCACCAAATTCGATCCCTCTGTACGGCACGCTCGCGACGGGTCTGACGACCCGGGGCGTGGCGTTCACGCGCATTGCGTCCTCGCCGCAGATGCTTGCGCACCTGCGCGGGCAGGCCGACCTTGTCTGGCTGGCCCTGCACCAGATGGGCGAAGCGTCGTGGCAGCACGAGGGCGGACAGCTCGTCCGGCTTGCCCCAGGCGACATTGTGTATGGGCCGGCGGGGATCGAGGCCAACGCCGTCTTCCATACCGACTTTCGGCAGTTTCTGGTTTCGCTCCCGGGCGGGGCGCTCAACTCCTGCCTGCCGGCCCACAGGAGCGGCGTCGCGCCGGGCTATATCTCGGGGAAAGTCGGCATGGGGCACCTGCTCGCGGGCACGCTGGGCGCACTGGCGGAAACTCTGGATACGCTCTCCGACGACGAGATCGCGCCCGTCGAACTTTCGCTTTCGGAGTTCATCGCGAGCAGCCTCGTCGCGCAGCGCGACGACGCCGGCGAGCTTAGCAACACGCAGGCCGCCGCGCTGCGGCGCGTCTGCCAGTTCATCGAAGGGGCGCTCAGCGACCCGGAACTGTCGCTGGCCGCGGTCGCGGCACACGAGCGAATCTCTGAGCGCCTGGTGCAGCGTTTGTTCGAGGGCTTGGGCCAGAGTTTCACCGCCTACCTGCGGCTGCGACGGCTGGAACGCTGCCGCTCCGATCTCGCCAACCGCCAGTACGGCCACCTGTCGATTTCCGATATCTGCTTTCGCTGGGGCTTCAACGACGCGGCGCATTTCAGCCACGTTTTCCGCGACCGCTACCGCATGTCGCCGCGCCAGTTCCGCCAGCAGGCCAACGAAGCGACCCAGCAGTCGCTGCGCAAGCGCATCCAGCGCGGCTGGCCGTCGGGGTATTTCGACACGCCGCCGCCGGCCGAGGAGCACGGCGCGCGCGCTGCCGCCACACCGGCTCCGGCCGCAGCCGGCGCGCCCGGCATGGCGGGGCGCCACCACCATTTGCCGGCCACGGCCGAGACCGTCCATTGGGGCTATTTCAGCCGCGCGATCCCGCCGACGCTGACCGTCCAGTCCGGCGATATCGTCACCATCGAAACCCTGACCCAGCACGCCTACGACGACTACGAGCGCATGATCAAGGGAGATTCGGGCGCCGAAAGCGTGTTCCACTGGACCAAGGAGCGCAAGGCCGTGGACAGGCGCGGCGCGGGGCCGGCCGACGCCTCCATCTACGGGCGCGGCAACGGCGAGGGGTTCGGCGTGCACATCCTCACCGGGCCGGTGGCTGTGCGGGGGGCGGAACCCGGCGACGTGCTCGAGGTGCGCATTCTCGACCTCGCGCCGCGGCTCGCGGCGAACGCCAAGTACGAAGGTCGTGCCTTCGGCAGCAACGCCGCCGCCTGGTGGGGCTTCCACTATGACGACCTGCTCGAAGAACCTAGGCCGCGCGAGGTCGTGACGATCTACGAAGTGGACTGCAATCCGGGCCGCACCTGCGCCCATGCTGTGTACAACTTCCGCTGGACGCCGCAGCGCGATCCAAACGGCGTGCTGCACTCGACCATCGACTATCCCGGCGTGCCCGTGGACAGATCGTCCATTGCCGAGAACCACGAGGTATTGCGGGGGGTGAATATTCCCGTGCGCCCCCACTTCGGCGTCATCGCGCTCGCGCCAGCCGAGGCAGGTCTCGTCGATTCGGTGCCGCCGTCCTACTTCGGCGGCAACATTGACAACTGGCGCATCGCGAAAGGCGCGACGGTCTATCTGCGTGTAGCCGCCGCTGGCGGCCTGCTCTCGGTGGGTGACCCGCACGCGTCGCAGGGCGACAGCGAACTTTGCGGCACGGCAATCGAATGCTCGCTCACGGGCGTGTTCCAGCTTATCCTGCACAAGGCCAAGGACCTGCGCGATGAGCCCTATGCGGACATCGACTATCCGCTCGTCGAAACGCCCGACGATTGGGTGCTGCACGGTTTTTCGCTGCCGAACTACATGAAGGAACTCGGCAAGAACGCGCGCAGCCTGATCTACGAGAAATCCTCGCTCGACTCGGCAATGCGCGATGCCTTCCGCAAGGCCCGCCGCTTTCTCATGACGGCGATGAGGCTGACCGAAGACGAGGCCATTTCTCTGTTGTCGGTCGCCGTCGATTTTGGTGTCACCCAGGTCGTCGACGGCAACTGGGGCGTCCATGCCGTTATCCGCAAGTCTCTTTTCGAGGGGTGTAAGACAACTATCCCGCAAACACGCTCTTCCTGATCGAGCCGTGCACGCCCCAGTTCGCGTCCACCACCTGGGTGACGCCGAAATCCGCCGCCACTGACATCAGCGCGATGGCCTCGTCTTCGCTGAGCTTGTGGACGATCATCAAGAAGCGGCGCAGCTTGCGGAAGGCATCGCGCATCGCCGGATCGAGAGACGAGTGCTGCGCCACCGCCGTCTGTGCGTCCGGCCCCAGGGCTGCGAGGTAGTTCGGGTACGTGAATCCGTAAACCGACCATTGTTCCGCGGTCTCGAGCAGGGGATGGTCGAGCCCCTCGAGCAAGGTGCCCGCGAGCTCGTCCTTCTTGTGCAGCACGAATGCGAACTCGCCTGTCAGCGAGCATTCGATCGCCGTGCCACAGAGCTCGCTGTCGCCCTGCGCGGCATGCGGGTCGCCCACCGAGAAGAAGGCGCCCGCCACCGCCACGGGGTAGTACATCTTCGCGCCCAGGCCGATGCGCCAGTCGTCGATGTTGCCGCCGGTATAGCTGGGCGGAATCGAGCTGACGTAGTCGGATTCTGAGGGCGCGAGGCCCATTGTTCCGAAATGCAGGCGCGCGGGCACGGTGACGTTCCGCAGAATGTTCTCGCGCTTCTTGATCCGCGTGTGATCCACCTTCACGCCGGGGTAGTCGATGGTGGCGTGCACCACGCCGTCTGGGTCGGTCTGCGGCGTCCAGACGTAGTTGTAGACGGCGCGCGCGAACGGCGCCTCCTTGTTGGTGGTGTCAAGTTCGAAAATGGTTACAACTTCGCGCGGCTTCGGCTCCTCGATCAGGTCGCGGTACTGGAAGCCCCAGTTCGCCGCCGCGTTGCTACCGAAGCAGCGGCCCTTGTGGCTGCGGTGGCAGCTCGGACGCGGCGACACGTCGAGGATGCGCACTTCGAGCACGTCACCGGGCTCCGCGCCTTCGACGGCCACGGGGCCAGTCAGCAGGTGCACGCCCAAGCCTTCGCCTTCGCCGAACCTGAACGAGCCGGTCACCGGCCCCGCGCCGCGCCGCGGCATCGCCTTGTACTCGTTCGTCCAGGCGAACACCGATTCGGCGCCGGGGTCGCCCGCCACCATACGCTCGTGATCGTCGTTCGCGTGGTGGGTCAGGGTTTCGATGGTGACGCGGTCGCCGGACTGGATCGTCAGGGCCGGCGCAACGGCCTTGCTGAAATAGCCCCAGTGCATGGTCTGAGGTGAGACGCGAAGCTGGTGTTGTTTCATGGTCGTTGTAGGAATGAAGGTGAAGGCGAAGGGAGGATCGGTTCAGGCTTGAGCGGCCATCACGTTGAGAAAGCGCGCGGTTTCGGGGTGGCCGGGGTTCTTGAGCACGACCTCGGCCGGGCCACTCTCGAGAATCCTTCCGCTGGAAAGAAAAACCACGCGATCGGCAACCTCGGCGGCGAAGTGCAGCTGGTGAGTGGAAATCATCATCGTCAGGCCATCCTCCTGCGCCAAGGTGCGGATCACGTCGAGCACCTCGTTGACGAGCGCCGGGTCGAGCGCCGAAGTGGGTTCGTCGAGCAGCAGCACGCTTGGCCGCGGCGCCAGCGCGCGCGCAATCGCCACGCGCTGCTGCTGGCCGCCCGAGAGCTGGCGCGGCAGCGAATCCACGCGGTGCGAGAGGCCCACGCGCGCAAGCAGCTCCAGCGCGCGCCCGTCGGCGTCTTCGGCGCTTCGACCGTGCACCCAGCGCAAGGGGCCAGCAATGTTTTCGCGTGCTGTGAGGTGCGCGAACAGGTTGAACTGCTGGAATACCATGCCCACGCCCACGTCGGCGCGCTCGCGCGCGAGGTCGCCCGGGCTCATCAACTGACCGCCGGACTTGTAGCCGAGGCGCTTGCCACCGACGTGGATACGACCGCCGTCCCAGCCTTCGAGGTGGCTGATGCAGCGAAGCAGCGTGCTCTTGCCCGAACCGCTGGGCCCCAACAGGGCGACCACCTCGCCGCTCGCGATACTGAGGTTGAGATCGGAAAGCACGGCATGACCGTCGTAGATCTTGGTGAGGCCGCTGACGCGCACCGCGACGGGCGCGCCGGCGAGTTTGCCGGCGCGTGTCGCTTTGTCAATTGCGGCGGCGGGCGATGCGCTCCTTACGACCGCAGTGGGTGCGGAAACAGGCGCCGGGGCGAGCGCCGTCTTGGCCTTGACCCAGGGCAGCCAACGCGTCCAGCCGCGCATGCCGTGGCGGTCGAGGTCGAAGCGCGCTTCGAGCATGAGCTGGATGGCGCCGATCGCGCCGGTCAGCACCAGATACATAACCCCCGAGGCGACGAAGACCGAGAAAAAATCGAAGCTCGCCGAAACGAGCTGAGTGCTGCGCAGCGTGAGCTCCTGCACGGCGATGAACGAGGCAAGCGAGGAGTTCTTCAGCGTGCTCACCGCTTCGTTGCCGAAGGCCGGAATCATCGCGCGCAGCGCCTGCGGGGCGATCACCCGCCGCATCAGCGTGCCGGGCGCCATGCCGAGCGCCTGCCCGGCCAGCACCTGGCCGCGATCCACGCTGACCACGCCGCCGCGGAACATTTCGGCGATGAAGGTGGCCTCGTTGAACGCGAGTGCGAAGCCCGCCGCCATGAGGCCCGAGAGCCTGATGCCGATGTAGGGCAGGGCGTTGTAGAAAAATACCATCTGCAGGAGCAATGGGGTACCGCGGAAGATCACGGCATAGCCCCGCGCGCATGCTGCCAGCCACGTGAAGCGGCTGAGCTGCATCAGAGCCAATGCAAGTCCCACCACCATCCCGCCCGCCAGCCCGATGGCCGTGGCCTCGAGCGTGAGGTAAATGCCCTCGAGCAGCCAGGGCAGGGCGAGATAGTGGAGGAGCTTTTCCAAGCTGCAATCTCAACGTGCGGCAGCAGTACTCAATCTGCCAGC
>Ga0335083_10006152_pt1 | contig 15088 bp, 13 predicted proteins | sample Lox_Sample_42_FD_206716 | JGI IMG/M metagenome (GOLD analysis project Ga0335083, IMG submission 206716) | Soil microbial communities from Loxahatchee National Wildlife Refuge, Florida, United States - Lox_Sample_4.2 | ecosystem: Environmental > Terrestrial > Soil > Wetlands | place: USA... | reverse complement strand
CCTCCACCGGCGCGTGCCAATGCGGAACTGACAACGGTACGCTGGCATGTCCGGCGACATCGCAGCCCACAGGACCGAATACCAACGGCGGTCTGAATTGTCAGTGCACCACCGACTCGGATTGCGCCCCGACCGCACAATGCAATACCAGTGTGAACGAGTGCTATTTCGTTCTTCCGGCAGCGAAGCGTCCTTCTCCGTTCAATTGGAAGCTGCCCCCTTCGCATAGCGCCACTTTCTGTCTGGCTCCGGCCTCGGTCACCTGGAACAGCATGACGATTCCGTCGGCAGTGTGCGGCCGGCGTCGGCGGGGACAATCCGACGACGATCGCGGAATTTACGCTGCAGCGATATCAGCCTTATAAACGGCGCCAACCTGGCCGAAAGGATGCGCCCCATACCGGCGCCCACGGCAACGCCTGGCGCCATCCCGTAGCCTTATTGGTGCAAGGTCCCGGGAGCTTTTGCAGCTCCCTCTGCAGCCAGGGACTGCGATTGGAATTTTGGCAAGTACGTCAAGCATGTGCCTTATCCAAGCACCACTAGCACTACCGACTACACTGCCCTGCTGCTGCATAGTTCAAAACAGTGCTTCTCAAGCAGCGACTGCCAAACCGGATTTACTTGCAGCGGATCGCCGGGAGCCTGCATTAAAACCTGCTCGAGCGACAGCGATTGCACCGGCACCGATCAGCCGCACTGCCTCTCCGGCGGGAACGGCAACAGCTACTGTCAATGTAATGCGGAAAGCGACTGCGCCGGCCATGGCTACTGCGGCACGCAGTTCATCCCGGGAGTCGGCCCCAACCAGACCTATCTGCAGCAACGCGGAGCTTTTGCCGGATGGTGGACGCTCGACGACTTCTGCGCCAACCAGAACGACGTGGTCGGTTCCTTCAACTGCGGCGCCGCGATCACCGACGGCGACGGCTCGAGTTCAACCAACCTGGCGTCGCTTGCCGGCTGCACAATTCGCGGCAGCTCCAGGGCCGGCAACGGGGTCTCCTGCTACAACGACGCGTCATATCCGACGACCTGCTGCGGATGCGCGACCGACAGCGCGAATATCCTGTCGGAATACTGGCCGCCCGCAGACGACAAATGCGAAGGAAACAACAATACGACCTGGGCGAGCGAGATCCAGCCGTTTCTGATCAACCTCAAACGCGCGTGTCCGACGGCCTACAGCTACCCGTACGACGATCCGACCAGCACTTTCCAATGCCGGTCCGACAAACCGATCAACAAGCTTGGTTACAAGGTCGTTTTCCGCGACCTGGTGAGGCCGCCCAAGTAATCTGCGGCAGGTGGGGAAAAACTATTTGAGCTCGGAAAACACATCGGAGCCGAACTTGCGCCCCTTCAGATCTCCGAGCAGCACGAGGGCCATCTTGTCGGAGAGGAACGAGTTCGCGGCGAGTTCCAGCACCTGGTCGTGGGTCACCTTGTCGATCTCGCGCGCCAGTTCTTCGAGCGGAATCTCGCGGCCGAAATAGATCTCGTTGCGCGCGAGCCGGTTCATCCGGCTCTCGGTCGATTCCATGCCGAGCAGCATGTTGCCTTTGATCTGGCTCTTGGCGCGCGCCAGTTCCTCGTCGGTCAGTCCGACGCGCGCGATCTTGCCGACCTCGCCCATCGTGACCTCGAGCACCTCCTCAACCCATTCCGGATTGGTGCCGGCGTAGATCCCCAGGTAGCCCGAATCGATGAACGACGACATGAAGGAGTAGATGCTGTAAACACGGCCGCGGCGCTCGCGCACCTCCTGGAAGAGCCGCGAAGACATCCCGCCGCCGAGCGCCGTGTTCAGAACGTAGCTCGCGTAGCGCAGCGGCGAGGCCTGGCTGATTCCCGGCCCGCCGATGCAGATGTGGGCCTGTTCGAGGTCTTTCTCCTGGTTGAGGATCACGCTGCGGTCAACCGGAGGGGCGATCGGTTCGCCGCGGCCGTCGCCCGAAATTCCGCCGAACAGCCGCCGGCAATCGTCGACCAGCCGCTTGTGATCGACCATCCCGGCCGCCGCGATAAAGACCCGCCCCGCGCGGTAGCGCTCGGCCATGAAAGAAGTCAGCAGCTCGCGGTTGATCGCGTTGACGGTTGCGACCGAACCGAAAATCGGCAGCGCTAGCGGATGTCCTTCCCAGAATTTTAGATTGAACAGGTCGTGGATGAAATCGTCGGGAGTATCCTCGGCCTGCGAAATCTCCTGCAGCACGACCTGGCGTTCGCGATCGATCTCTTCCGCTTCGAAAACCGAATCCAGGAAAAGGTCGGCGAGCAGCTCGGTGGTCATCGCCAGGTCGGCACCGAGCACCTTGGCGTAGTAGCAGGTGTATTCCTTGCCGGTGAACGCGTTGAGCACGCCGCCGACCGCGTCGATCTCTTCGGCGATCTGCGCCGCAGTGCGCTTGCGCGTGCCCTTGAACAACAGGTGCTCGATGAAATGCGAGACCCCGTTTTGCGAGGGGATCTCGTAGCGCGATCCGTTCTCGACCCAGATCCCGATGGTGGACGACACCACGGCCGGCATCGGTTCGCTGAGCACGCGCAGGCCGTTGGGGAGTACGTCCTTGTACATCATCGCGAAATCATCGCACCGTCATGGTTGGAGCGCCGCTCTTGCGCCGCGCTCAGTTCGCTTTCTTCTTCGCCATCTCCTCCAGCGCCTCGCGCAGCGAGAGCCGGATCTTGCCGTCGCGCCCGACCTCCAGCACCTTGACGTAGATCTCGTCGCCCTCGTGAACCACGTCCTCGACCGCGCGCACGCGCTCGTTGGAGAGCTGCGAGATATGCAGCAGGCCGTCGGTGCCGGGCATAATCTCGACGAAGGCGCCGAACTCGACCACCTTGCGCACGCGGCCCTTGTAGATGCGGCCGACTTCGGGCTCGGCGGTGATAGCCTGGATCGACGCTATCGCCTTGTCGATCGCCGCACCGTCGGCCGAGGCGATTACCACGGTGCCGTCGTCTTCGATGTCGATCTTGCAGCCGGTCTCCTCGACCAGGGCGCGGATATTCTTGCCGCCGGGGCCGATGATTTCGCGGATCTTGTCGGGCTTGACGTGGATCGTGACGATGCGCGGCGCGTACATCGAGACTTCAGTGCGCGGGGTCTCGAGCGCCTTCTCCATCACGCTCAACACGAACAAGCGCGCGTCGCGCGCCTGATGCAGCGCCTGGCGCATCACCTCGCGCGTCACGCCGCCGACCTTGTTGTCCATCTGGATCGCGGTGATGCCGCGGTTGGTGCCGGCGACCTTGAAATCCATGTCGCCGAGATGGTCCTCATCGCCCAGGATGTCGGTCAGCACGCGAACCTGTTCGCCTTCCTTGACCAGGCCCATCGCGATCCCGGCGACCGCCGCGCTTACCGGCACCCCCGCGTCCATCAGCGCGAGGCTGCCGCCGCACACCGTGGCCATCGACGAGCTGCCGTTGGACTCCAGGACTTCGGAGACCACGCGGATGGTGTAGGGGAAGTCCTCCTCGGGCGGCAGCACGGGCACCAGCGCCCGCTCGGCGAGCGCGCCGTGGCCGATCTCGCGACGCCCCGGGCCGCGCAGGAACTTGACCTCGCCGGTGCTGAAAGGCGGGAAGTTGTAATGCAGCATGAACTTCTTGTAGCGCTCGCCCATCAGCGCGTCGATCTTCTGCTCGTCCTGCGAGGTGCCGAGCGTGACCGTCGCGAGCGCCTGGGTCTCGCCGCGGGTGAACAGGGCCGAGCCGTGCGTGCGCGGCAGGAGCTGCACCTGGGCACTGATCTGCCGGATGTCGGTCGATTTGCGGTCGTCGATCCGCCGGTCCTGCTCGATGATCGCGCGGCGGACGCGCTCGCGGACGACTTTCTCGCACGCCTCGTAGAGGTCCTTTTCGCGGTCGGGAAATTGCCCGGTCAGCTCGGCCACCGTCTTGTCGGAGAGGGCGTAGACTGCCGCGCCGCGCTCCTTCTTGCTCGCGATGGCGAGCGCCGCTTCCAGCTCGGACGCCATCCGTCTGCGCGCCGATTCGAGGATCACCGCGTCGAGCACCTTGGGCTTGAACTCGCGCTTGGGCTTACCGGCGAGGCGGCGCAGCTCGCTCTGGAGCTCGAAGATGGAATTGAGCATCTCGTGCGCGGTGAACAGCGCCTCGAGGACCGGCTCCTCGTCAACGATCATCGCACCGCCCTCGAGCATAACGATCGAGTCGGGCTTGGCCGCGACCACCATCGAGATATCGCTCTGCTCGAGCTCTTCGGCGCTCGGATTGGCGACGAGCTTGCCGTCGATCCGGCCCATCCGCACCGCCGCGACCGGCCCGTTGTGCGGAATGTCGGAGATCTCGAGCGCCGTGGACGCGGCGATAAGCGACAGCATATCGGGATCGTTGTCGCGGTCGGCCGAGAGCACGGTTACGACAATCTGGGTTTCCCTGTCGTAGCCCTTGGGGAACAGCGGGCGCATCGAGCGGTCGATGAGCCGGGAGGTCAGGATTTCCTTTTCGGAGGGACGGCCCTCGCGCTTGAAAAAGCCGCCGGGGATTTTGCCGGCGGCGAAGGTCCGCTCCTGGTAGTCCACCGTGAGCGGCAGAAAATCGATATTGGGGCGGGCGTCGTAGGCCGACACCACGGTCGCCAGCACCACGGTCTCGCCGTATTGGGCCAGCACCGCACCGTGCGCCTGCTTGGCGAGCCTGCCGGTTTCGAGCGACAGCTTGCGGCCGGAAAATTCCAGTTCTAGTTTTCGATACATCTGATTCACACTTGAGGGAGAAACGGAGGGGCCGCTTTGCTCGCGCCACATCGGCGCTCAAACGACTCACATCCCGGGCTGGCCGATCACCGGCCCAGGGGGCCCGCTTCCGCAGCATGCGGCGGCGCGCCTTAAAGCTTCTTCGGCCTATCTCCGGATGCCCAGCCGTTCGATCAGCGCCCGGTAACGTGCGACGTCGCACGAACGCAGGTAGTCCAGGAGCCGGCGACGCTTGCCGACCAGGCGCAGAAGTCCGCGCCGCGAATGATGGTCCTTCGCGTGGGTCTTCAGATGCTCGGTCAGTTGCTCGATGCGTGCGCTGAACAGGGCCACCTGAACTTCGGGCGATCCGCTGTCCTTGGGCGAGCGGGCGTTGGTCTGGACAATTTCCAGCTTGCGAACGGCTGCGAGGGGCATCAGGAGTCTCTTACTTTCCCTTTTCCTTATAGTTTAAACGGCGACATTATCAGAGGGGTCCCCGGCATGTAAAGGGAGACCCTTCCGTAGGGAAGGCCACGTCAAGGAATTGGCGCTTTCTCCGACCAGGCGAGACGTACGAGCCATTCGGGCCGTCGAACCATCGTTGAGCCTAACACACCGGCAACACCAGATGTGACGGGCGCACGGATGAGTGATGGACGGTGTTGTCCGCCACGATTATCGGACCCGGCTCGCCGAGCGGGCCGCCGGTGTTCGGGTTGACGTCGAAGCGCGGGAAGTTGGAGGACGAGATGTCGAGCCGGATGCGATGGCCCCGGGCGAAGAGATTGCTTATCGGGTAGAACGGGATGCTCGCCTCGTAAACCTCGCCCGGCGTCATCAGCGCGGGATTGCTCCAGGATTGGCGAAAGCGCATCCGGATGATCGAGTCGGTCAGGTTGAGCGCGAAGCCGTCGGGATAATCCGCGCTCGGCGGATAGAGATCGATAATCTTGGCGGTGAAGTCGGTGTCGCGCGCGGTTGACGACACCCAGAGCTTGAGCGTCGCCGCGCCGGTTACTTCGAGCGGCTCGGCCAGCGGCTCGGACATGAAGACCAGTACGTCGGGGCGCGAGGCGAGCGGCAGCGAATCGCCGGCGGCCATCGCGAAGCGCGCGCGCTGGTCGAAACCGCCGGGCGGCATGAACTCGAAGCCGACCGAGATGCTGCCGCCGACGGTGGGCACGGGATTTTGCGGATCGAAACGCAGCGTTGACGCGCCGGCGGCGGCCTCGGGCTTGTCCGGCGCGAGGGCGCCGCCCGGATGGAGATAGAGCGCCGTGTCGCGCGCCGCGGCCGGCGGCCATTGGCTCTCGTGGCGCCATCGCCCGCCGTGATCGATTCGCGCGTTGAGCCCCAGCACGTCGTAAACCTTTTTGCCGCTGCCCCCGCCCATCACGAAGATCCTGGCCGGCGGCTCGTCGGCGACTCCGGTGTCCAACCCCTTGAGCCACTGGTCGAACCATCTAAGGCGCAGGCCGTTGTAATGCTCGAGCGCCTCGGTGCCGAAGGCGGCGTCACCGGCGAAGTCCTCGTCGGCGCGCACGCCGTGCACCCAGGGGCCCATCACCAGGCGCTGGGGCGAGCGTTTGAGACGGCTAAGCGCCGCGAAGTTGGAGGTCGTGGCGCGCGCGTACGAGTCGTACCAGGAACCGAAGTAAACGGTCGGAACGTCGGCGTGCTCGGCGTAGTACTCCTCGATCGCGTAGCCGCGCTGCAGCCAGTACTCGTCGTACACCGCGCGGGTCTGCAAATCGATCGCCCACTGCTCGTAGCTCGGGAGCATCCGAAGCGGAGTCGCGCCGCGCTTGAGCGGCAGGCGCTTAAGCCACTGCGCAAGATTCGCGCGCGCCTCGAGCAGCGCCATGCGCAACGCCGGATTCGCGCGCGCCTCGGGACTCGTCACCGCCATGTGGAAGGCGTAGATGAGGAAGCGCTGCTCGAGCGCGCCGTTATGGCGCATCGAGCAGTGGTAGTAATTCGACGGCCCCTCGGTGACGAACATCGCGGCGAGATGCGGCGGGTTGAGCGTCGCCGCGGCGCTCTGCGTCGCCGCCATGTACGAGGTTCCCATGGTGCCGACCTTGCCGGTGGACCAGGGCTGTGCCGCGGCCCACTCGATGGTGTCGTAGCCGTCGGGAGCCTCGCGCGCGAAGGCGTACCATTCGCCCTCGGAGCCGCCGCGTCCGCGCACGTCCTGGATCAGCACCACGTAGCCGTGCTCGGCGAAAAAGCGCGCGGTCACGGCGAAGCGCGCGGGGCCCTTGTCGTAGGGCGTGCGCTCGACCAGCACCGGAAAACGCCCGGATGCGGGCGCGCCGGCGCGCGCGGGGCGGTAGATATCGGTCGCGAGGCGCACCCCGTCGCGCATCGCGAGCATCACGTCGCGTTCGACCACGACCTCGTAACTGTGCGCCGATCCCTGGCGTTCGCGCTGTGCCATAGGCCCGCCTCCTTGAGGCAGGTTACTACAGCGAAGGCGCATCAGGGTACGCCGGCACGCGTGCGGTCAATCCACCCCGAATACACGCACCACCCGCGCCGTAACGCGCGAGGTGGCTTCCGCGACTGCGATCAGCGCGTCCTCGCTCACCACCTTGAAGAGCTTCGCACCTTCGGGCACGAGGCCGTCGAGCGCGCGCGAGTCGCCGTTGCGGAGCCGGCGCACCCCGAGCGCGTCCGCCTCGGCCTCGGCCATCGCGCCGAGCGCCTCGCGCATCCCGATAAGGCCGGCGGACTTTCTCTCCGCAAGCGCCTCGAGCGCCGCCGCAAGCGGACGCGCCTTGGCGAGCGTGAAGGAGCCGCTTCGCAGCCTGCGAAGTTCGGCCAGATGGGCCACGGTGCCGAGCGCCACGCCGATATCGCGCGCGAGCGAGCGCATATAGGTTCCGGTCGAGCATGTGGCGACGAAACCGATCGACCCGGCGTCGATCGCCTCGAGCGCGAGGCGCGAAATCTCGACCTCGCGCGGCGGCGGCGGTTCGACCTCGACACCGCGGCGGGCGAGCTTGTAAAGCGGCACCCCGGCGCGCTTGATGGCGGAGAAGATCGGCGGCTGCTGCACGATCTTGCCGGTGAAACGCGCGGCCGTCCCGGAAAGCGCCGCGGCAGTGAGCGGCGGAACCGGGGCGGTTTCGATTTCGACGCCCGTGCGATCGAGCGTGTCGGTCGCGACGCCGAGCCGGATGACGCCCTCGTATTCCTTTTCCCCGTCCTGCAGAAAGGGCGCGAGCTTGGTGGCCTCGCCGATCAGGATCGGCAGCAGTCCGGTCGCGAACGGATCGAGCGTGCCCAGATGGCCGACGCGGGCCGGCCGCACGCGCGCCTTTACCTGGCGCACGGCCTCGGCCGAGGTGATCCCGGCGGGCTTGTCAACGAGCAACACTCCGTCCATGGGCGGTGCGGCGACGATAGCCGATACGGCGGCGCGGGGTAAGCGCTCGTCTCGTCCGTACAGGCGGACGCTCAATCCTTGCGCGCGCTTCGCAGCAACACGTCGATACGGGCTGCGCGCTCGGGTCCCGGGTCGAATTCGAATTCAAGCTCGGGCGCGTAACGCAGGCCAAGGGAACGGCCGACCTGGCGGCGGATAAATCCGCCCGCGCTCTTGAAGCCGGCGACCGCCTCGGCGGCGCGCGCTTGTCCCTCGAGGTGAGAAAAGAAGACCCGGCCGTAACGCAGATCGTCGGTCATCCTGACGCCGGTGAGCGTGATCCCGCGCAGCCGCGGATCCTTCAGGTCGCGAATCAGCATCGAGGACAGTTCGCGCAGCACCATTTCGGCGACGCGCTCGGGCCGGCGTGGTTCGGAAGCCATCAAACGCCATCTTAGCGCGTGCGCCCCGGCGCATAAACGCGGCGCTCGCGCGAGGAGCGCCGCTCAAGCGCATTGGCGCGCGGAGCGAACGGCGGTTCAGTAGTTGAGTATTTCGAGCCGCTCTTCGCCGAGCGGCGCGAGGCCCAGCGCGTCGATGAAGTTGACGACCTCGCGCAGCGCCGAATCGACGAACGCGCGATCGCTGCCGACCTGGCAGATGCCGAGTTCGGCGCGCTGCCACAGGTCGTGGCCGTCGGACTCCGCGATCGACACGTTGAACTTCGAGCGCACGCGATCCTTGATCGCGCGCAGCACCTGGCGCTTGCCCTTGAGCGAATGGTTCTCGGGCAGGAAGAGCGTAAGCTGCAAGACGCCGACGACCACGACCAGGATCCCTGCGACCACGACGAAGAGCGCCGCCGCTTCAGGTCTGAGGATGCTTCTCGGCCGCGGCCTGCCCGCGCATCGCGTCCGCGCGCGGCGTCTCAAGCTTGCGCGCGACCGCTTCCATCTCGAACGCCTCGATCACGTCGTCGGGCTTGACGTCGTTGTAGTTCTCGAGGCCGATGCCGCACTCGTAGCCGGCGCTGACCTCGCGCGCGTCATCCTTGAAGCGGCGCAGCGAGCCGATCTTGCCTTCCCACACCACCCGGCCGTCGCGCACCAGGCGCGCGCGGCCGTTGCGCGTGATCTTGCCGTCGACCACCATCGAGCCCGCGATCGTGCCGCCGGGGACGCTGAAGGTCTTGCGCACCTCGGCGCGGCCCAGCGACTTTTCGCGGTAGGTCGGCGCGAGCAATCCTTCCATCGCCTCGCGCATCTCGTTGATCGCCTCGTAGATGACCGTGTAGAGGCGGATCTCGACGCCCTCCTTCTCGGCCAGCGCTGCGGCCTTGGGTTCGGGCCGGATGTTGAAGCCGATGATCACCGCGTCGGAGGCTGAAGCCAGCGTCACGTCGGTTTCCGAGATCGCGCCGGCGGAGCTGTGCAGGATTTCGACCTTGACCTCGGCGGTCGAAAGACGCTTGAGCGAATCGGCCAGCGCCTCGACCGAGCCCTGCACGTCGCCCTTGATGATGACCTTGAGTTCCTTGACCTCGCCGGCCTTCATCCGCTCGCTGAGATCCTGCAGCGAGACGCGGGCGCTCTTTTGCAGCTCGCCCTCGCGCTGCTTGGACTGGCGGAATTCGGCGACCTGGCGGGCCTTGGCCTCTTCGGCCACGACCACGAACGGAGTGCCCGGTTCGGGCACGCTCGAGAGACCAAAGATCTCCACGGGCGTAGCGGGCGGCGCCTCGGAAACGCGCTGCCCGTTGTGATCGAGCATCGCGCGCACGCGCCCATAGGCCATCCCGCAGACGAACGGATCGCCCTGGCGCAGCGTGCCCTCCTGGATCAGCACGGTCGCGACCGGACCGCGTCCGCGATCGAGCTGCGCTTCCACCACCGTGCCGCGCGCCGGACGATCCGGGTTGGCCTTGAGCTCCAGCACGTCGGCCTGCAGCAGCAGCATCTCGAGCAGCTTGTCGATACCCGCGCGGGTGCGCGCGGAAACCGGCACCACTATCGTGTCGCCGCCGTAGTCCTCGGGAATGAGCCCCTGTTCGGTGAGCTGTTGCTTGACCCGGTCGACGTTGGCCTCGGGCCGGTCCATCTTGTTGATCGCGACCACGATCGGCACCTGCGCGGCACGCGCGTGGTTGAGCGCCTCGACCGTCTGCGGCATCACGCCCTCGTCGGCCGCGACCACCAGGATCACGATGTCCGTGACCTTGGCGCCGCGCGCGCGCATCGCGGTAAACGCCTCGTGGCCGGGAGTATCGACGAAGGTCAGCTTGCGGCCGTTGGCCTCGACCGTGTACGCGCCGATGTGTTGCGTGATCCCGCCGAATTCCTCCTCCGTCACCTTGGCGTGCCGGATCGCGTCCAGCAGCGAGGTCTTGCCGTGGTCGACGTGGCCCATCACGGTGACCACCGGGGGCCGCGCAACCTGCTCTCCTGTGGCTTCGTGGACCTCGCTCTCTTCGATCGCGGACTCGACGTCGAAAGCTACGTTCTCGACGCTGTAGCCGAACTCGTTCGCGACGAGCGCCGCGGTGTCAACGTCGAGCACCTGGTTGAGCGTCGACATCACGCCGAGGTCCATCAGCTTCTTGATGATCTCGCCGGCCTTGACTCCCATGTTGCGCGCGAGCTCGGAAACGGTGACGCCCTCGGTGATGCGCACCACGCGCTTGGAGGCCTTGGGCGTGGTGATCTCGGTCTTGCGCTGCTCCTTGCCGGGGAGCGCGCGCCGCTTCTTGGGCACGCGCAGACCGCGCATCTCGCGCTCGGCGGTGAAATCGGGCGCGCCCTTTTTGACCACGCGCTTTTTCTTGATCGTCCGCGCACCGGGCTTGCCCGCGCCTTCGCCCGGCGGCGGCATCGCGCCTGCCTCAGGCTGTGCAGCCGGAGCGGCGGGCGCGAAACGAGAAGGCTGTCCGGGACGCGGCGGCCCGCCGGGCCGCGTTACCGGCGCCGAGGGACGCGGCGCGGGCTTGGGCAGTTCGATCCTGCCGAGCACGCGCGGTCCGCGCTGGCCGTCGTCGAGCGACGGGGCGGCGTTATGGGCCGGACTTGTCAGATTGATCGTTCTCTCGCCGGTCTGCGGGCGCGATTCGCCAAGGCGCCGCACGCCCGAGCCGGCCGACGGCTGCATCCGCGGCATCACCGGGCGAGTGCCCGGCGCCTGCGGACGCGGGGGTTCGACGATGGTTCGCGTAAGCGGCTTCTGTTCCTGAACCACCGCCGGCGCGCGCTCGGGCCGCGCCGCTTCTCTCCTGGCGGCTGTGGGCCTTGCGGCTTCGACCGGGGTCGTTTCCGGCCTGACAGGCTTTTCCGTCGTGGCGGCTTCGCCGGCGGGAACTTGCGCGGCGCTCGCCGGCTCGCCGGCGGACGGAGCGGCTTTCGCAGCGGCGCCATTGGGACCGGCGTGCGCGGCCGGCGCCTCCGCCGGATGCTCGACGGTGGGAGCCGCGGGCTCGCCCGGAGCTTCCGCGGGCGCCGAGGCTTCCGGCTGCGCCTCTAGGATCGCAGGAGTAGCGGGCTCAGCCGGTTCGGCGCGCTCTTCGAGAAATGGCGCGGCGAAGGCCTCTTCGCGCTCGCCTTCGAGCTCGAAGTGGAACGGAACCTCGGGCTCGGCCGCGGCGTGCGCGAATCCGGCTTCCGGTTCGGTATGCCGGCGGCGCATCACGGTGGCAGTGAGGCGCTTTTCGACCACCTTGCCGGCGCTGGTCTCGACTACGGTCTCGCGCCGCAGCAGTTCCTGGCGATGGGCCTGCTCGTCGAGGTCGTGCTTGACGCGCTCGGCTTCCTCGGGGGTGAGCAGGCTCGAATCCGAATGAGCGTGTCCGAGCTTCAGACGCGCGCACGTAGCCAGTACATCGTCTACCGGGACGCCCCATTCCTGGGCAAAGGTTTTGATCCGCTTTCGCGCCATTTTGCCTACTCTATTAGAGAGTGCTCTCCCTTATCCAGCCGCTCCTGTAACATTCGCGTAATCAACTCCCGCCTTCCGCGCTCGATCGCCACGCGCAGCGAACGGAACTCGCGCGCGCGGGCACGCGCGAAACGATCCAGACATTGGCGGCGCGGATGCAGATAGCCGCCGCGTCCGCCAAGGCGCCGTCGCTCGTCGACGCGCACGACGCCTTCGACCGCCGCCAGCCGCACCATCGCGGCCTGCGCGTCGCGCGTCATGCATCCGATGCAGGTTCGCTCGGGCTTATGATTTCGCCGCCGCATCTTCCTCTTCGCTCACGCCTGCGCCCTCGGCGCCGCCGGCGCCGTCCTCGATACCGCCATTCGCCGCTTCGAGCGCGGCCTCGTCGGCCGAAGCTGCAACCGCCGCTTCAGCCTCGGCCTTCTCGGCCGCGGCCTGCGCCGCGGCGGCCGCGGCCGCCTCTTCATCAGTATGCTTCTTGGCAACCCATTCGCGCGCGGCCAGGATCAGCTGGCGGGCGCGCTCGGGCGAGATTCCCTCGACCTCGAACGATTCCTCGGAGGTCTCGGCGAGCTGCTCGGCAGTGCGGAATCCCCACTGGTAGAGAAGCTCGGCGTTGATATCGCCGATGCCGGGGATGGCATTGAGGGAGGCCCGCGCGGCGCGCGCCTCTTCTTCCGCCTCCGAATCGCTGCGCAGATCGATCTTCCATCCGGACAATCGATGGGCAAGGCGCACGTTCTGGCCGCGCTTGCCGATCGCCAGCGAAAGCTGGTCGTCGGGCACCACCACCTCCATTGCGTGCTCGTCCTCGTCGATGATTACCTTGGAGACCTTGGCCGGCGCGAGCGCGCGGCAGACCAATTCGGCCTGGTCGTCGGTCCACGGCACGATGTCGATCTTTTCGCCGCGCAGCTCCTGCACCACGGCCTGGACCCGCGTCCCCTTCATCCCGACGCAGGCGCCGACCGGATCGACGTCGGAGTCCTTGGAGTAAACCGCAACCTTGGCCCGGCCGCCGGGCTCGCGCGCGCACTGGCGAATCTCGACGATGCCCTCGTAGATTTCCGGCACCTCCTGCTCGAACAGTTTGCACAGGAATTCGTTCGCGGTGCGCGAGAGCACGATCGACAGCCCCTTCTCGGAGAGGTCGACGTCGAGGATGAGCGCGCGGATACGATCGCCCTGGCGATAACGCTCGTGCGGAATCTGTTCCTTTTCGGGCAGGATCGCCTCGGTGCGGCCGAGGTTGACGATCATGTTCTTGCGCTCGAAGCGCTGCACGATACCCGAGACGACTTCGCTCTTGCGGTCCTTGAACTCGTTGAAGATCTGCTTGCGCTCGGCGTCGCGGATGTGCTGGATCAGGTTCTGCTTGGCCGCCTGCGCCGCGATCCGGCCCATCGTCGCCGTATCGAGCTTGATCAGAATTTCGTCGCCGACCTCGGCCTCGGGATCGTACTTGGCGCGGGCTTCGGCGACCGTCGCCTCGGCCTGCGGATTGGCGACCTGGTCGACCACCGTCTTGATCTCGAACAGTTCGACCTCGCCGAGCTCGGAGTTGTAGCGCGACTCGATATTGCGCTCGTTACCAAACGTCCGCCGCGCCGCCGAATGCATCATCTCCTCGACCGCGCTGATAACGATCGTCTTGTCGATCCCTTTTTCCTTGGAAACCTGCTCGATAACCCGGTTAAGCTCTCCGGTCATACGGCCTCCACGGGGCATGATGGCCCGGCATGCGCCGCCCCATAAAATAATCCATCGGCCAATCCTGAACCGGCGCTTTTGCGCCCGCCGTTCTCAGTCTCAGCGGCCGCATCGGCGTCCGGCTCCATCAAAATCGTATTCGTAGTTCGCTCCCTTCATTTCGCCGAAGCCGATTCGCAGGCGGCGCCGGCTCGCTTCGTCTTCTATCTCAACTCCCTCTGCATCCACCGACGCAAGCGCGCCGGTGAAGGACTTCTGGCCGTCGATCGCGCGATGCGTCCTGACTTTGACCCGCTGGCCGACAAACGCCTCGAAATCGGCGCGCCGCGTGAGCGGGCGATTCAGCCCGGGTGAGGCGACCTCCAGCGTGTAGCGCCCCTCGATCGGATCGTAAACGTCCAGCAGGTCGCTCAGCATCGGGGAGAGACGCTCCAGGTCGGCGAGCCCAATACCGCCGCCCGGCCGATCCATCAACAGACGCAACATCGAGCTGCGCGTGCCCTTGTGATACTCGACCGAGACGAGCTCGAAGCCCTGTCGCTCGATATGCGGCCCGAGCAACTCGGCCACGCGCATCGCCACCGGATGGAGTTGCACCACCATCTCCTGGCCCTGCCTGCCATTTCCCGCCGCGCCTGCGTCAGTCACAAAAACTCCCGCGTGCCGCCCTCTCCCCTTTCGTATGGGCTGGCGCTCGCCGCCGCGTCAGCGCTTTTCTGCGGTGCGAACGCGCGCACCGCCGGCCGCGCAGCGCCCGAAATCGCGCTCCCGCAGCGCCCCATCGCAGCCGACTCTGTCTCAGGAGGTTTCTGCGCCCGAGCGCCGCAACTCATCGGGCGAACCGGCCAAACGAAAAAGTGGGCGAAAGCCCACACGTCAATGAAGATATCACCCGTGCCGCGGGGCTGGCAAGCTGGCTGTAACCGTATTCCTGGGTGCTTCGTCTTTAGCTTCAGAGGGTTAATCAGGAAGCACGGAGGATACCCAAAATGAAAACGAAGGTCGCAACGCTGCTGCTCACTGTGGCGATGGCGGGCGCACTGTTCGCCGGTCCTGCGCTGGCCTATGACCACGACCGCCATGACGGCGGACGTTGGCACGAAGAATGGCGTTACGACCATCCTCCGGTTTACGCCTACAACAACTACCGGGCCTGGAACGCACCGATTCTGCCGCGCCCCGGGTGGCATTGGCGGTTGGTGGACGGACATTGGCGCTGGGTCCGCTAGCAACGCGGCGGCCACCCACGGTCTCCCTGGGATGGGTTTTAAATCGGCATAGGGGGTAGCGCCGCAGCGCTACTCCCCTGCCACACCACCGGACATGCGGGTCCGCATCCGGCGGTTCGGAAGGTTGAGGTTACTGGGCAAGT
>Ga0335083_10006151_pt1 | contig 15089 bp, 12 predicted proteins | sample Lox_Sample_42_FD_206716 | JGI IMG/M metagenome (GOLD analysis project Ga0335083, IMG submission 206716) | Soil microbial communities from Loxahatchee National Wildlife Refuge, Florida, United States - Lox_Sample_4.2 | ecosystem: Environmental > Terrestrial > Soil > Wetlands | place: USA... | reverse complement strand
CTTCGTTGCGGGTTACGATGCTGTCTGAATGCGCCGAGCCGTAATAATTGATATGGTCAACCGCCTGTTTCACGCTGTCCACCACGCGTACATTCAAAATGTAATCGTTGTACTCAGTAAACCAGTCCTGCTCGGCAGCCAGTTTCAAACGCAGCTTGTTATTGAACCCGGACAATTGCGTTAATGCAGCCTGGTCACAGCGCAGTTCGACTTTCTTTTCCGCCAATTTTTGCGCGATGCGGGGAAGAAATTCGTGCGCCACGTGTTTGTCCACGAGCAATGTCTCCATGGCGTTGCAAACCGCGGGACGCTGCACCTTGGCATTCAGGGCGATGTTCTCAGCCATTTGCAAATCTGCCTCTGCATCGACAAACACATGGCAGACGCCTTTGTAATGTTTGATGACCGGCACCTTCGAACATTCCGCCACGGCGCGAATCAATCCCTCGCCGCCACGGGGCATGCACAAATCAATGTACTGTGTAAGACTGAGCAAAATGGGAATCGCTTCACGGTCGGGCACCGAGACGACCTGGATGCCATGTTCGGGAAAGTTCGCCGATGTCTTTTTGCCGGCCTCAATCATCGTTTGCGCGATGATTTGGTTTGAATTCATCGCTTCCTTGCCGCCGCGCAGGATGGTGGCATTGCCGGACTTGAAGCAAAGGCTCGCCGCATCCGCCGTCACATTGGGACGCGATTCATAAATAATGACCACGACGCCGATGGGCGTGGATACTTTTTGCAATTTCAGGCCGTTGGGCCGGACACGTTCATCGAGTGTTTTGCCCACGGGATCCGAAAGCGCGGCCACTTCCCGCAAACCTTTGGCCATCGCGGAAATCCGTTTGTCATCCAGCTTGAGCCGGTCCAACATCGCGGACGAGAGGCCGTTCTTCGCAGCTATTTCCACATCCAGACCGTTCGCTTCCTTGATAGCGGCGGCGTTCTTTTCGAGCGCTTCGGCCATCGCGAGCAAGCACGCGTTCTTCTCGCCGGTAGTCAGTTTGGCGAGTTCGCGCGACGCGGCCTTGGCCTGTTTGGCCAGATGCGTCATTTGTTCGGTCAAAGTCACGGAACCAGAATACCTTAAAAATCTTCTAAATAAAGTGGAAGTTTGGGGCCGGGGTCCGGCATCAATTTTTGGTTTGTTTCGGTTTTTTTTTGGTTTGTTTTTTGTCCGAAGGCTTGATTTAGGTTAATTCACCCGTAGGGATTTCTGCCACAGAGTCACAGAAGACACCGAGAGGAAAAAAACCTCTGCGACCTCTGAGCCTCAGTGGCTAATCCCTTTCGCCCTATGTCAAAGAACATCCTAGCCGCCGCACCTTGGCGAAGGTGGCTCAACTCAGCACTCATAACTCAAAATTCAACACTTCCAAAGCAGAACTTGACTCCTAGTTGTTCACGCGCTTACGTGAAAGGCATACCCGGGCACATCATCGCTTTAACACGGGTGTAACCCTCCCGTCACACGCGGGTAACCCGGTTGTGTTTGGTATGGACTGGAAACGGCCCGATAATTGGTTCATCAAAAGAAGAAACCCATCCAGTGTTGAAACCATGAAAAAAGTTATCCCTAACCTTTTTTGGTACGCGCGCTGGTTGTGCCTGCTGGGCTGTCTTCTGTACGCCGCGACGAATCTTTCTGCCGCTCCTGTCCGCAAACCGGCCCATACCATTCTTAAGTCATATGAGGATCCCCGGCGCATCGCGGTGAAGTTTCGGGACGGTCTTTACATTCGTTTGCGGAACAACGCGCTGATCAGCACGAACACGGGACTTTTCGCGAGTTCGAAGCCCTTGTTCAATGCCCTTGCCTCCGGGAAATGGCAACGGGCTGACGCGATTTCGGAAGACGCCATGGATGTGATGAGGCATCGCGCCGAAAAAAATCTTGGCCGCGCGCTGCCTGACATGAACCTCCAGTTTTACCTGACGGTGCCTTCGGGGATGGATGCGGCCGCAGTCATTGATCGCCTGAACCAATTGGACATCGTTGAGCTGGCGCAACCGGTGCCCCGGCCGCAACGCCCTCCGCTGCCCCCGAATTTCGAACCAATGCAGGGATACATGGACGCCGCGCCGGCGGGCGGGAGCGTGTTTCAAGTCTGGACCAATTACGGCGTCTTTGGCGCGGGCATTCGCGTGGCAGATGTCGAATATTCCTTCAACGCAAACCACCAGGACTTGCCCGCCATCAACAATCTCACGCCGGAGGCGGTGGATCCTTTCAATGATAATGACCATGGCACGGCTACGCTGGGCGAAATCGCGGCCAGCGAAAACGGATGGGGCACGACGGGCATTGGCCACAATGTGAGCGTGTATTTTGCCGGTGCGTACTACAACGATGGTTACGACGTGGGCCGGGGCATCACCACCGCCGCCAGCGCGCTCCGCCCCGGAGACGTCCTTTTAATCGAACAACAAATTGCGGGACCGAATACGACTCCGGGCGTAGAGGCCACGGGCGGCGAGTATGGCCTGGTCCCGGTGGATTGGTTTGAACCTTATTACAATGACATCGTGATGGCGGTGGCCAACGGAATCATCGTGATTGAAACGGCGGATAACGGCGGACAAAATCTTGATAATCCCATCTACAGCACGGGCAACGGCGGGCACTGGCCGTTTCTGCCGCAAAACCGATCAGGCGCAATTTTCGTCGGAGCCGGTGCATCCTTCAACGGCAGTTCTACGGAAAGTTCGCGTCTTTATTTCTCCAATTACGGCTCGTGCGTGGATGTGCAGAATTGGGGAGAAAACATCGTGACGACCGGTTATGGAGACCTGTACAGCACGGAAGGTCCCGACCTGTATTATACATCCACCTTCGGCGGCACCTCAGGCGCGACGCCGATTGTGGTTGGCGAAGTGGCATTGTTGCAGTCCATTTACCAACTGGCAACCGGACAGTTATTGACGGCGTCACAAATCCGTTCGCTCCTGCGCAGCACGGCTTCCCCGCAAACGGGTGGCACGTATCCGGTTTTTGACAATATCGGTCCGCTGCCCAATCTCGCGCTCGCGATCCAAACCCTGCTGGCGACGAACAAACCGCCGGCGGTCGTCACGTACACCACCAATGCGACGGGATTGATTGGCGGCACGGCCGGACTTTCCATCGCTGCGTCCGGCAAACAGCCCCTGAGCTATCAATGGTCATTTAATGGGGTCAAACTTACCGACGACACCAACATCATTGGCTCGACCAACGCCAGCCTGGTCTTTCTCAATCTCGCCACCGCGCAGGCCGGGGCATACACGGTAACGATCACAAACAGTTTCGGAAAAGTCACGGTCACAAATGTTTTGTCAGTCATTTCGCCACCGTGGCTGACGCCGGGCGTGAACGTGCAAAACGCCTATAGTTTTACGGCGGCGTATGACGGAAGCGGGGCGATCGGCATGACGGCGGATGGGAACGGGAACTTTTTTGGGACTCAACAGTATGGAGGCACTAACGATTGGGGTGGTGTTTTTGAATTTACGCCTGGGACGACCAATTTCACTGTGCTCTGGTCTTTCACGGATGGAGACGATGGCGCGGAACCCGCGGCAGCGCCGACGGTGGGCAGCGACGGTAATATTTACGGCACCAGCAGCGGGGACAACGCCGAAAATCTCGGCGCGGTTTTCTCACTGGATACTTTTGGCGATTTCAATGTCCTCCACACATTCACTGGCGTGCCGGATGGCGCCAACCCTTCCGGAACGTTGTTGGAAACGTCACCAGGCGTATTTTATGGAACCACTTTTGCCGGAGGATCCGGCAACCAAGGCACTATTTTCCAGGTAACGTCCGATGGGGATTGTAACATTATTCATAGCTTCAATAATACCGACGGTTCCGGCCCGAACGATGGCCTGGTGCTGGCGGGTGACGGCCATTATTACGGAACGACCGCCTGGGGCGGGATCAATGGCGGTAACGGAACCATTTATCGCCTCAACGCGGACCAGACGGTTACCAGCCTGTTTTCTTTTAACGGCGCCAACGGCATCAATCCATCCGATAACCTGGTGGTGGGACAGGACGGCAAACTTTACGGGCGAACTGAAGGCGGAGGCGACAATGGCGACGGGACCATTTTCAGCATCGCGACCAATGGCGTTTTTCAATCGCTGTTTTCGTTCGGCGGGACCAATGGCATTCGCCCCCACGCCGCGCTCTTTGCGGGCAACGATGGAAATTTTTACGGCGCAACGGCGGCGGGCGGGACCAACGGGCAGGACGGCGTGATCTATGAAATCACCCCGACCGGTAATTTCCACATCGTTGCTTATTTTAATGGCAACAACGGCTTGAGCGCTTTTGGCCCGCTGGTGCGCAATACCGACGGCACGCTCTATGGCACGACATTCAATGGAGGTGCGTACGGTTCGGGTAATATCTACCAGTTGAGTTTTGCCTCCACGCCGGCGCCGGACATCCTGAATATCACGACGGGTGCGGGACAAGTAATCCTGATCGCGAGCGGGACGGCGGGACGCGCATATCAATCGCTTGGAAATACCAACCTGAATTCTACTGCGTGGCTCCCCGTGGGCAATCCGGTGACCGCCTCAAATATTATTTTCACGACTACGGACAATCTTTCCGCAAGCAAACAGAAATTCTACAAGCTCGAGCTGGAAACGCCTTGAGGCGTTCGGGTGCAATCCCCAAACGGAACGGCCGCGCAACAGCGCAGCCCTACCCTATCTCACTACCACGTAAGTCAAAGAACGCCCTGACCTTCGCGGTCCACTTTACGGGATAACAAGCAATAGATCGCTGAAAAGTCCTTTTTCCTTTTTCCGTTTGCCTTTTAACTCTACCTTAGCCGCCTTGTGCCTGAAAAATCCACATCCGCGCGCGCTGTCTTTCTCGACCGTGATGGCGTGATTAATCGCGCGCTGGAGCATGAGGAGAAGCCCTATCCGCCGCGCAATCTTGCTGAGTTCGAAATTTATCCGGAAGTTCCCGCCGCTTGCGCCAAGTTAAAGGCCGCCGGGTTTCTCCTCGTCGTCGCCACCAACCAACCGGACGTGGGCCGCGGGACGCTGGACCAGTCGATCGTCGAACAAATCCATGCGCACATGACGTCGGTGCTGCCGATTGACCGAATAGAGGTATGCTATCATGCGGGGCAAGGCCACTCGAACTGCGATTGCCGCAAACCCAAGCCGGGCATGCTGCTCCATGCCGCCCGTGAATTGAACATCGATTTAAAGCAGAGTTGGATGGTGGGGGACCGCTGGCGCGATGTGGATTGCGGCCATGCCGCGGGCTGCAAAACTATCTTCATCAACCGTGGTTACGCGGAAGAATTGCGTCAAAAACCTGATTTTACCGTCAAAAACCTGGCCGAAGCGGCGGACATTATTTTGTCCCAAAAGGGGAAATAAATTGAACAGTTGGATAATCATGTTACTCTAAAAAACCAATGAAAACGTTGAAAGATCTCAGAGTAAAACTCTTCGCCGATGGCGCGGATGAAAAGGGCATGTTGGAATTGAACGCCAACCCGCTGATCAAGGGCATGACGACCAATCCCTCGCTGATGCGCAAAGCCGGCATCAAGGATTACGAAAAGTTCGCGAGCGAAATTTTAAAGAGCGTCAAAGAAAAGCCGATTTCTTTCGAAGTTTTCTCCAATGAATTTCCCGAGATGAAACGGCAGGCGCTGAAAATTAGCGCCTGGGCGCCCAACGTATACGCCAAGATCCCCATCACCAATACGCGCGGCGAATCGTCGTTGCCGCTGGTGAAGGAATTGGCGGAACAAGGCGTCAAGCTGAACATCACTGCCATCCTGACGCTGGACCAGGTCGAGGGCGTGTCAAAAGCGCTGAACCCGCGCGTGCCGTCGGTCGTTTCCGTTTTTGCCGGGCGCATCGCCGATACCGGCGTGGATCCGGTACCGGAAATGATCGAGTGCAAAAAACTTTTGCGGGGCCTGCCGCAGGCAGAATTGCTCTGGGCCAGCGTGCGCGAAGTGCTCAACATTTTCCAGGCGGACGAAGTCGGCTGTGAAATCGTCACTGTGCCGCACGACATCCTCCACAAAGCCGCGAAAACGGTGGGCATGAGTTTGCCGGACGTCTCGCTCGATACGGTCAAGACCTTTGACACGGACGCGAAAGCGGCTGGATTTAGTTTGTAGGATAGGGACGAGCGGTTGCGCGGGAGCGCAGCCCTACCATATCTTTATTAGGGCTTCGAAGACGTCTTCGACTTTTACCGAGGTCATGGTGCGCAGGATTTCCTCGCGCGTACCTTTGATATCGCCTCCGTCGTAGCGGTAATAATCGAGGTTGCGCCCCGCTACCGCTGTGTTTTTTACCAGGGTAAAGGGATTGCCGTACGGCTCGATGGGCTTGTTCCACGTAGGCGTTTCAATGACGACCTGGTTCTTAACACCCATCGCCGCCGCCACATGCATGAGTGCGCTGTCTACGCTCAAAAACGAATCGCATTGGGCAATCAATGCCGCCGCCTGCAAGAGGTTTTCGGTTTTGGGAAAAAGCACCTGGTCCGCACCGAGCGCTGACTGGACTTGCGCGTAATCGCGCTGTTCTTCGGGGCCGCCGAAAAAGAGCACGCCCAACCCTGGCTTCGCTTCGCGCAGCCGGCGTACGAGTTCGATGTAACTCTCCAACGGCCAGCGGCGCAACGCAAGGTTTTTGGTCGCGCCGGTGCCGGTGTGAATGCCCAACAGTTTTTTTCCGGAAAGTTTTTCCCGAACGATAAAGTTTTCCGCCCAAGTTTTCTCGGCGGCGGTCAGGAAAATTTCGTAATGATGCGACGGCAGCAACACTTTCGCGCCGGCAAAAGGGAGTAACGCCAAATTGTTCTCAACGGCGTGGCGCGAATAATCCTGCGGGATGGATTGATTGACGAGCCAATGGTCGAGCGCACCGGAGCATTCGTATTCATGGCTGATGCGAATCCGTGCGCCGATGACCCGGGCTGCAACGCGATAGAGCCGGTTGCTTTGCGGGTGGGTATTGAAGGAAACATCATAGCCCTTGCGCCGCAACGATAATAGAAAGCGCATTGCGCTGGCTTTGGATTCCCCGGCAAGGTCACGCTGGTAAACGGTGTTGAGATGGGGATTGTTCTCCAGGAATTTCGCACCGGCCCAGCGGACGAGGGTATCAATCGTGGCCTCGGGAAAATTCGCGCGCAGCTCATGAATCAGCGGCGTCGCAAACAGCGTGTCGCCGATGCCCGCAAGCGAGATGACCAGGATTTTCAAAGCCGTGAAATTTTTTCGAGGATGGCCGTGGTGGATTTGCCGGGCACAAACGGGACAAGTTTGATTTTGCCGCCAGCCGCTTCCACGGCGCGGCGCTCGTCCTGGTTCAACGTTTCCAGTGTGTAATCGCCGCCTTTGACATAAATGTCCGGTTGTGCGCGCTCCAGGAACTTTGTCGCCGTTTTATCCGTAAAAATGCAAACGCCCGAAACACTTTCCAGCGCAGCCAGCACAGTAGCGCGGTCGTCCTGCGAATTGACCGGGCGGTTGGGGCCTTTCAACTGACGCGTGGCGTCGTCGCTATTGATGCCGACCAGCAGGCCATCGCCGAAACTGCGTGCGGTTTCCAGGTAGGTAACGTGGCCGGGATGCAGGATGTCGAAACAACCGTTGGTCACGACGAGCCGCTTGCCGGAGGCGCGAAATTTCTTCCGCCATGCCGGCAGAGCATCCCATGGGATGATTTTATCGCGAAAGCTCACGCCGCCATTTTGCCCGCGCCACGCCAATTGGCAACTCTTTCAAAACACCACAGGCACGCCTTCGTCCAGCGCCTGCAGGCGGTTGGTGATGCGATGCTGGGCGCAAAGCTCGCGCAGCCAGCGCAACGGCTCGTCCATATCCTCGAAGGAAAGGCGGAACGTGCCAAAATGCATGGGGATGAGACGTTTGGAATTCAAATCATGGAACGCTTTGACCGCTTCATCCGGCCCCATATGCACGGCGCGAAAGGTTTCCGGATGGTAAGCGCCGATGGGCAACAAGGCGATTTCCGGCGAGAGGCGTTTGCCGATTTCCTTGAAGCCGTCGAAGTAGGCGCTATCGCCGGCATGATAAATTTTGCGCCCCTGGTATTCCAGGACAAAGCCGCCGTAACCGCGATGCTGGTCAGCGATCGTGCGAGCGCCCCAATGCTGGCTGGGCGTAAAAGTGACCTTCAAGTTCGTTTTGGCCTGCGAAAAACTTTCCCACCATTCCAGTTCCACCACGCGCGAGAAGCCAAGATTATGGGCGAGGTCGCCGACACCGCGCGGCATGATGCCGATTTTCGGATGCGGCAGTTTGCGCAAGGTCGGCTTGTGGAAATGGTCGAAGTGCGCGTGCGTGAGCAGCACCAAATCGATCGGCGGCAAATCATGAATGCGCAGGCCGCTGCGCTTGATGCGCTTCAAAAGAAACAGCCAGTTGGCGAAGTTCGGATCAATCAGGATGTTCAGGTCGGTGAACTGGATTAAAAACGACGCGTGGCCAATCCAGGTAATCGCAACCTGGCCGTGCTTGAGCTTAGGAAAAACGGGCGTTTGATGCTCGCCATGGCGCGGTGTGAGCCATGCTTTCAAAACGAGTTCGTGAAAAAAGGTGGCCGGCTTGAAATGATTGGCCGGCGTCAGCTCCTTGAACGAGCGCGGCAGTTTCCGCCGCGCAGGCCGTTGCGACTTTAACATGCAGTTATTCTAGCACGTACCGCGCAAGGGACAAAGTGAAACCGCAAGTTCTCCGCTTATTTAAGGTTTTTACAATCCGTAAAATCGGCATAATTTGCTGCCATGCAAATGGACGCACAGCTTGATAAGTTTCTCGGCAAAAAACCACGTCTCGGCAAAGGCGTGTACATCGCCAAAACGGCGACGGTGATCGGTGATGTGACGCTCGGCGCGCATGCGAGCGTCTGGTACGGCGCGGTGTTGCGCGGCGATATCAACCGCATTGTGGTGGGCCATCATTCTAACATCCAGGACAATGCGGTGCTGCATTTGGCCGATGATTTTCCGTGCCTCGTCGGCAATTGGGTCACCGTGGGCCACAGCGCGATTGTCCATGCGTGCAAAGTCGGCGATGAAGTGCTCGTTGGGATGGGCGCGATCATTTTAGACGGCGCGATTATCGGCAAGCAATCGCTCATCGGCGCCGGGGCGCTTGTGACACAGGGCGTGAAAATTCCGCCTGGTTCATTGGTGCTCGGGTCACCGGCCAAGGTTGTTCGAAAATTAACTACAAAAGAACGTGCCGGGCTAAAATGGTGGGCGGAAAAATATGTGGCGAATACGGCATATTGTTTGAAGCACAGTATCAGTGTCGGCGCGCCAATTCTGACTTAACGATTTCTCCAAACCGTTCCCCTTCGTTCATACTCCATTTGAACTTCGATTTGCTGCGCGATTTTCGGGCCGTAAAAACGCTCCACGAGCCAGAGTCCCAGGTCCAACCCGGATGTGACACCGGCAGCAGTGATGACATTGCCATCGTCAACGACGCGTGCATTGATCACTTTCGCGCCGGAATCTGCTAAATCTTTAATGGCTCCGTGATTGGTGGTGGCGGGGCGTCCGTTTAGGATTCCTGCTTCTGCCAAAAGCATGGTTCCGGTACAAACCGAGGCGCAAATGGTCCCTGATTCATGCAATGATTTTATCATCTTCGGAATGATGCCACGTTCCGCTTCGGCGCGCGCGCCTTTGGCAGAACGATCAATCCAGCCGCCGCCGGGCACAATGAATATGTCCGGGCGGCGTGGCAAATCCAACTGGCCCGATGGACGAAGTCGCAGGCCATGTGCCGCGGTAATTTCTTTGGCGGCATTTACAGCCACTAATTCCACAACAGCATCCAATTTCATCTGTGCCGCATTCTGCAGGACTTCGTATGGAGCGATGGCATCCAGTTCGTCGAATCCGTCGAAAATTAAAATTTGAAAGTTCATAGATTTTTTCACGGCACTTTTTCAAACGATTTCGCCATATGTACCACCGGCAAACTTATGCCATCGGACATGGGTGAATCATATCGCCTTACCACCGTATATCCATGCGAGGCGTACAACGGTTCCCCGGCGAGCGTGGCGACCAGTTCCATTTTTTGAAAACCCGCTTTTATTGCAGCGCCCTCGCTGGCCTTAACGATACTGGCACCAATTCCGCGACGCGCCCATTCCGGGTGAATAAAAAACGCGCGGATACGCGCGGCATCCTGCGATGGATTGAGAAGTTCATCCAGGCCGATTTGTTCCCCGTCGCAGCCGGATAATTTTTTGCGTTTGCTCCATCCACCGCAGCCGACGATTTTTGCCGCATCTTCCACCACGAAATAAGTGCCGTCCCGGATGAGCTGGCGATCCACATTAAAGACCGGCCCAATGGCCATTTCCATTTGCGCCGGGGAATAATAGGGAGTCTGCAACGTCCGGACGGACAGGGGAATCAATTCTTCCAGAGCAGGAATGTCCTCTTCTCGTGCCAGTCGCGGTGTCCAAATCATGGCGGACAATCCTATCACAGGCTACGGCTTGTCGAGATAAAATGAACTATCGGCCAAACATTCCCGGCAAACCGCCACCGCCCATCTTCGACATCATCTTCATGAACTTCGGCATTTTCTTCATCGCCTGCTGCATCTGGAAAAACTTGTTCAGCATCGTGTTCAGTTCCGTGACGCTGACCCCGCTGCCCGCGGCAATGCGGCGTCGCCGGCTCGCGTTCAAAATCTGCGGAGCCTGCCGCTCTTTCTGCGTCATGGCACAGACCATGCCTTCCATGCGCTTAAATTCCTTTTCCTGTTTGCCGATGTCCACCTGCTTAAGCGCTTCTGAACCGCCCGGCATCATCTTCATGATACTTTCAAGCGAGCCGAGCTTTTTCATCGCGCGCAATTGCTCCAGGAAATCTTCGAGGGTGAACTCGCCCTTGCGCATCTTTTCCTCGAGCTTCTTAGCGTCTGCTTCACTCACCGCCTCCGCGGCTTTTTCAACGAGGCTTACGACGTCGCCCATGCCGAGGATACGCGAGGCCATGCGCTCGGGATGAAACGGCTCGAAGTCCTCGAGTTTTTCGCCCACGCCGGCGAATTTAATCGGCTTGCCGGTGACCGATTTCATGCTCAACGCCGCGCCGCCGCGCGCGTCACCGTCCAGCTTGGTAAGAATCGAACCGGTGATTTGCAGTGCTTGATCAAAATGCGTGGCGACGTTGACAGCTTCCTGACCGACGGCTGCGTCCAACACCAGGAGGATTTCCTGCGGTTTCACCAAGTCACGCAAACGGACTAATTCCTGCACGAGCGGTTCGTCAATTTGCAAACGGCCGGCGGTGTCGAAAATCAACACGTTCCGGCTTTGCGCTTTCGCGTAGTCCAGCGCTTCGCGCGCGATCTTTAAAACATCGGTCTCGCCGCGTTTTATGAAAACGGGGACTTCGATTTGTTTGGCGAGAGTTTCCAACTGATCCATGGCTGCGGGGCGATAAACGTCCGCGGCCACGAGCAGTGGCTGGCGTCCCTGCTTTTGCAGGAGGCGTGCGAGCTTGCCGCTGGAGGTCGTTTTGCCGGAACCATGCAAGCCGACCATCAGGATGGAGGAAGGGCTGCCGGTCAGGTCGAGCGAGGCGTTTTGCGAGCCGAGCAGATCAACGAGTTCGTCGTTGATGATTTTAATGATCTGCTGGCCGGGCTGGACGCTCTGGACGACTTCCGCGCCGATGGATTTGGTTTTGACGCGCTCGATGAAATCGCGCGCGACCTTGAAGTTTACGTCCGCTTCCAGCAATGCCATGCGCACTTCGCGCAGGGAATCGGAGACGTTGCTCTCGGAAATTTTCCCGAGGCCGCGCAAATTGCGAAAGGCATTCTGGAGCTTGCTGCTTAGCGAATCGAACATGGTCTGCTATCCGCCATTACGCGGGGTGGCGTTTCCATTACTCTACCACACGCTTGCCTTCTTTGCGGTTGTGGTACTGCACGCCAATCCATTTATAGGTTTCCGCCAGGCCTTTGTTCAAGGTCGTGTTCGGTTCCCATTTCAGGACTTGTTTGATGAAGGTATTATCGCTGTTGCGTCCGGCTACACCTTTGGGCGCGTTCAGATCGTAATGGCGCTTGAGCTTTGTGCCGGCGATTTTTTCGATCTTGGAAAGCAGGTCGTTAATGGAAACGAGTTCGCTTGAGCCAAGATTGATAGGCGTGGCGATTAAATCGTCGCAATGCGTAATCATGTCGATGCCTTTGACGCAATCGTCAATGTACATGAAGCTGCGGGTCTGGTGGCCGTCGCCCCAAATGGTGATGTCTTTCTTGCCGGTATCCAGCGCCTGGATGACCTTGCGGCAAAGAGCGGCCGGCGCTTTTTCGCGTCCACCGTCCCACGTGCCGTGCGGGCCGTAGACGTTGTGGAAGCGGGCGATGAAGGTTTTCATGCCGCGCTCGTGCCAGTATTCCTCGCAGAACATTTCGGAAACCAATTTTTCCCAACCGTAACCGCGCTCGGCCATGGCCGGATAAGCATCGGATTCCTTCAACGCGCGAACGTTAGGATCTTTTTGGAGAAGCGTGTTGTAAGCGCAGGCAGAGGAGGAATAGAAAAACCGGCGCGCGCCGGCCTGGTAGGCGGCCTCGACCATGTGCGTATTGATGAGGATGCTGCGGAGGCATTCGACACGAAAGCGTTCTATGAATCCCATGCCGCCCATGTCTGCGGCGAGGTTGTAAACTTCCACCGCGCCTTCGCAGGTGCGATGGCAATTATCCGGGTCGCTGACGTCCAGGCAAAGACTCTCGACGCCGGGCACCCGCAAATACCATTCGTAGAGAGGTTTTTTATCCACGGTGCGAATGTTGGTGAATCCCTTTTTCTTAAAATACAGGGCGAGATTGCCCCCGATAAATCCGCCGCCGCCGGTAATGACAATTAAATCGTCCTTCTTCGTCTCCGGGCTTTTCTCAACCAGTCGTTTAGTTTCCATAAAGGTGTGCAATATAAGTTTTCCCAAGGCAAATTCCGAGTAAAAAACGGATGAAGTAAAATACCCTCCCCCCGGGGGGCTTCCGTAGCCTTCCGCAGCCTTCCAGAATGGGGCTATAAGTAATGGAAGATGGAGCCTGGAGTTCATGATTGTATAGCTCTCCCTCACCCCATCCCTCTCCCGCTGGGAGAGGGTGACAGGCCGCAGATACGACAATGGTATATTCGCGGGAAAGCCGTTACATCCGTTACATTGTTGATTATCAGGTGTTTAACCCGTTACACAATCCGTTACAAATCTTTTGGACCCGTTACATCGTTGATTTTAAATGACTTAACCCGAAACATTAACGTTACCGAAACCATAAGCCTGATACGAAACGGACGAGTTGAGGTTGTTCTCACCCCTCACCCTTGATCCCTCTCCCCGTTGAGGGGAGAGGGTGACCCACCTTCGCCAAAAGGCGCTACGAAGGGCAGACTCTCGCAGGCAGCTCCGTTGGAGCTTCGCGACATTATGTCAAAGAACGCAATGGCCATTTTAACACGAGTCGTCCATGGCAGGAACCGAAACTTGGCTCCTAGTTGTTCACCCGCCTTCGTCCCGCGAAACGGGACTACGGCGCGGCACGCCCGCCTTTTGTCCGATGGAGCGGGACTTCCGTCTTCGCCAAGCTCCGACGAGACAAGTCGGCGCGGCAAGCCCTCTTACGCTAAAGCTTCCACTTGCCAAGGTTTTAGTTTCCACCGGGCCGATTGACTGTCGAAATGTTTTTGTTAAATATCTGTAACCAGGAATGACCGAGATTTCTTCATTAGCCTATAAGAAATTGCTGCTGGTTTCCTGGACGTTCTCGGCCATCTCTATTGTTGGTTTAAGCACGACGAGCTGGCGTCCCGACCGCTATCCGGTACTTTTCGCTTTTTCACTTTCCTGGGTCATCAACGTGGTGGTCTTTCAGTGCACGCACGGCTATTGGCTCAGAGTGGACCCGATGCGGTTCCGCCTGGCAGGCTGGGAAAGGGAGGGCAGGATTTATCGGTGGGCCGGGGTGGACGCCTTTCGCTGGCTACTGCTGCGCAGTCCATTGAGCTGGCTGGGGCCAACACCCAAGCTGGCTCCGCACCGGGCGGGAATAGAGCGCCTGTTGAGGCATCTGAACTGCGCGGAGGGGGTGCATCGGGTCGGCGGTGTGGTAACGTTCGGTGTGGCCGGCGGTTACTTTCTGGCCGGGCATGGGGCCGTCGGGTTTTATCTCGTGCTGATGGCTCTGCTCTTGCACGTTTATCCGGTGATGTTACAACGCAGGAATCGAGGGCGTGTTTTCCGGGTGGCCCGCCGTTTGGGAGGGCCTACTTCGCTTGTATGAAATATTTTACGGTTTATGCCGTTAACAAATAATTGCAAATTTGGGAGGGACGGCTGCGCAGCAGCGCAGCCCTACCACGATTTATCCATTAATGCATTAACCGGCGCAACGACAACCTCCTTTGTTTGTAAACGATATAATGCCACTTTTAAGAGATCTCGACAAAAGTCGGCCAAGATAGTGTGATAGCCTTCCGGCTTGTCCGTTTTCTTTGGGAAAATGAATTCTTTTTGACAGGCAAGATGCCTGTCCCACTATTTTTGCAGAGGTCTCTTTAAGGATTGGACAAACGATAGAATTCGTTCCCTTGAGGCGCGACGACTTGCAGGTAATTCGTGCCGTTGGAGGTGGTCCAACTGCTGTTTAGCGTCCAGTTGGCCGGCAAATTGAGATTGCTGTTCTGATGCAAGGTCCAGCCGGAAACATTTTGCCAATAAACCGTGACAGCATTCGGTGAATAGCTGATGTAAAGCGTAGGTCCGCCGGGGGTTTGGATGACAGAAATGAGTGCCCAAAAACCGCCGGTGAGGGAATAATTTCCGCCGGTCATGGCCGACGAAGCGTCGGGCTGACCAATGGTCCCACTCACGGAATATTGGCCGCCGCTGCTGGTGCCACCGCCGCCGGCCACTTTATACCAGTTGATGCTATAGCTTTGCGCGGAGGCCGAAAGCGTCGTCAGCGCAACCAGGGCGAGTATGGCAATAAACGATTTCATTTTAGTCTGAGCAGCTTTGGTATCAG
>Ga0335083_10006149_pt1 | contig 15091 bp, 14 predicted proteins | sample Lox_Sample_42_FD_206716 | JGI IMG/M metagenome (GOLD analysis project Ga0335083, IMG submission 206716) | Soil microbial communities from Loxahatchee National Wildlife Refuge, Florida, United States - Lox_Sample_4.2 | ecosystem: Environmental > Terrestrial > Soil > Wetlands | place: USA... | reverse complement strand
CTTTTCTTCCCGAGTCTTCCCCCTGGTTAGATTTTCCCGAGAGGTGTCTCTGTGAAGAATCGCTTGCCTCGCGCACTCTGCATGGCGCTGCTTTTGGCCTTCGCAACTACTGGCGTTTTTGCCGACGAGGGCATGTGGACCTTCGATAATCCGCCGACCAAGCTGATCCAGCAGCGCTACGGCTTCACGCTGACCAAGGAATGGCTGGATCACGTCCGGCTTTCCTGCGTGCGGCTGAATGATGGCGGCTCGGGATCGTTTGTGAGCGCGGATGGGCTGTTGCTGACCAATCACCATGTGGCACGCGGGCAGTTGCAGAAGAGCTCGACGGCGGCGCATGACTATATTCACGACGGCTTCTACGCGCCCACCTACGATCAGGAGATGAAGTCGCCCGATCTTGAGGTCGACGTTCTGCAGTCGATGGAGGACGTGACGGCGCGCGTGCAGGCGGCGGTGAAACCCGGCAGCAGCGATGAAGAGGCTTTTAAGGCGCGCAACGCGGTCATCGCAGCGATTGAAGCGGAGAGCCTGAAGGCTACGGGACTGCGGTCGGATGTTGTGACGCTGTACCAGGGCGGCGAATACTGGCTTTATCGCTACAAGAAGTACACGGATGTGCGCATTGTCTTTGCGCCAGAGGATCAGGCGGCGTTCTATGGCGGCGATCCGGATAACTTCACGTATCCGCGTTATGACCTGGATATGGCGCTGTTTCGCGTCTATGAGAACGGCAAGCCGATCCACACGGAGAATTACCTGAAATGGAGCGCTAACGGGCCGTCGAAGGACGAGCTTGTTTTTGTCGCCGGACATCCGGGATCGTCGGAACGGGAAGATACGGTGGCGCAGCTCGCCTTTGGCCGCGATGTGTCGGATCCCGCGATTCTTGGACTCCTTGAAGACCGCGTGAAGACGTTGCAGCAATATTCTGCGGGTGGCGCGGAGCAGACCAGGCAGGCGGCGAGCCAGATCTTCGGGCTGCAGAACGCGATCAAGGTATTTCGCGGGCGCATCGATGGGCTGAACGACAAGAAAGTGTGGGACAAGAAGGTCAAGGAAGAGGCTGACTTCCGGCAGCGCGTTGAAGCCAATCCCGAATGGGCCAAGGAATATGGCGACGCGTGGAAGGAGATCGAACGCGCCATGCAGCAGGAGACCCCTCTGTTTCCGGTAGTATTTCATCGGCGGTCGGGCTCACAGCTTCTGGCCACGGCTTTGCAACTGGTGCAGTATGCTGCCGAAGTCACCAAGCCGGATGGCGATCGGCTGCCGGGCTTCCACGAAGCGCAGCTTGAATCGCTGAAGTATGCACTGGTGTCTCCGGCTCCGGTCTACCCAGCGCTGGAGATCGCGCAGATGACCGGCGGGCTGGAAGATGCCCGCAAAAGCCTGCCGCCGAACGACGAGTGGCTGGCGACGATTCTCAACGGGCAGGAACCGGCTGCGGTTGCGAAGAACCTTGTTGACGGCACCAAGCTTGCAGATCCTGCGGTGCGTAAGGCACTGCTCGATGGGGGCCAGACAGCGATTGCCGCGTCGACCGATCCGATGATCGTGGTCGCCCGCAAGCTCGATCCCATCGTGCGCGCCGATCTCAAGAAGCTCGATGCGATTGACAGCATTGTGGAGCAGGCGGGCGAGAAACTGGGTAAGGCCCGCTTCGCGGTGTATGGCAAGAGCAGCTATCCCGACGCGACATTTACGCTGCGATTGAGCTATGGCGCGGCTTCAGGGTATCCGATGAACGGTACCATCGCGCCTTATAAGACGACCTATTACGGCCTCTATGACCGGTCCGCCAGCTTCAACGACGCGCCGCCCTTCAATCTGCCGAAGCGCTACGTCGAACGCAGGGACAAGATTGATCTTTCAACGCCGCTCGATTTCGTTTCGACCAATGACATCATCGGCGGCAATTCCGGCTCGCCGGTGATCAACAGCAAAGGAGAACTCGTCGGCCTGATTTTCGATGGCAATATCGAGTCGATTGTTGGCGACTTCATCTACGATGACTACCAGAACCGCTCCGTCGCCGTGCACAGCTCGGCGATGATCATGGCTCTCCGGCATTTATATGACGCGGGAAAGCTGGCGGATGAGATTGAGGGCAAGTCTCAGTAGCGAAATATGAGTGCAATCATCAGGCCGGCTGCACCGCTATGGGAGGTCCAGCCAGCCATCCGGCTGGACCGCGAGAATCCCTATCTGCTGTTGCAGCAGGTAATCGTCTACGTGGCGGACCAGGAACGGAGTCTGCAGTTCTTTGTGGACACGCTGGGTTTCGGCATCGCTCTTGACTTCCGGTCACCGGACGGCGAGCGCTGGGTAATTGTTGCACCGCCGGATGGGACGGCGCGAGTTGCGCTGCATGCTCCGACGCCGGACGCGGAAGAGTATCCGCTGATCGGCAAGGGCCGGCATGCCGTTTTCCTCACAGAGGATGTCGAAGCAACGTACCGCGAATGGAGCGAGCGCGGCGTCCGCTTTCTTCATCCTCCGCTAACCACGTTTGGGAACAGTTATTACACGATGTTCGAGGACCCGGATGGGAACCGGTTCTGGTTGATCGGCTTCGATCAGGCGACGCGGGATGTGGAAAGGCAGCGGCAGCTCGCCGAAGAACGTCTTGAAGCTGAGCAACGCGCCGCACGCGAACTGGAAATCGCACGACAGGTGCAGGCGAGGCTTTTTCCGCAACGAAAGCCCGAAGCGCGAACGCTGGACTACGCCGGGGCATGCATTCAGGCGCGGCATGTCGGCGGGGATTATTACGACTACCTCGATCTGGGCCGAGGGTTGCTGGGAATGGTGCTGGGCGATATTGCCGGCAAGGGCATTGCGGGTGCGCTGCTGATGGCGAATCTGCAGGCTAATCTGCGCAGCCAGTGGGCCACGGCTTCCGCCCACCCGCGACACTTCCTACATTCCGTGAACCGGCTGTTCTTTGAAAACACGGCCAGCGCGGATTATGCCACGCTCTTTTTCGCGGAGTATGACGATGAGTCGCGGCGCTTGCGCTATGCCAACTGCGGACACCTTCCCGGGCTTCTATTGCGCAGCGACAACACTCTGGAACGCCTGACTTCGACTTCGACTGTGCTGGGCCTGTTTGAGGATTGGGCCTGCTCCATGGAAGAGCGGCAGCTCTTTCCTGGGGACACACTGCTGCTTTACACCGACGGTGCAACGGAAGCGGTGAACGACGCGGAAGAAGAATTTGGCGAGCGCGGATTGGTCGAGGCATTGCAACGGCATCGGAACTTGCCTTCGCAAGCATTGATGGATGCAATCGTCGATGAAATCCGGCGATTCAGCCCCGGCGAGCAGCAGGACGATATTACGCTGATCGTCGCCCATTGCCGCGAGGACGGGGCACCTTCTGTGCCCCAGTCATAACCCCAGCCTATTTCCGGTGGCCTACGGCGCGGGTTGTCTAATTATTACCAGGTAGTTGGTTCTCGGCGGAGATGAGTGGCCGCATCTTCTGGTCCCAGGCATTGATTCTCTCGTCCGTGGTGGGCAGGGTGCGAATGTCCTTAGCGACCGCGATCTGTTGCAGGATGAAGGCCACCTCCTTGCTGCTGTTCTCTAAGTTGTTTTTTGTCGTCTGCGTGGTTTCGTGATGCTCCGGGAACTTGCGGTCATGGACGTCGGCTTCGAGGGTCAACCGCTCCAGCAAACCCTTAAGGGAGTTCACATCACGCTCGATGATCTCGTAGATTGCGAGATCATCGTCCACGGTAACCGTTGGTGCGGTTCGGGCTGCGCTGATCCTTTGACTGAGGGTATCGTATTGATCGAGATCCTGCTTAAAGTTTCCCTCCTCCATCCCATTACTCGCGATCAGCACACCGAGAACGCCCCCAGCGACGGTAACTAGAATCGTAAAGAAGATCGCCTGACGCAGTATCGTGCGCCGGCGCCAAAGTATCAGGCTGTCCTGTTCGGCCAGACGTCCGATGCGCGACCACCATTTCCGGGCCGCCCAGATCCCCATCACCAACGCAATTACGGAAAGCACGAAGACCAGAATCAGATCCGCGCGCCGGCGCACAATATCGTTCAGGGTAAGAAAAGCTACGGTAAACGCTGCGCCAATCACCAGCAGCAGGGACAAAGCGAACCGCGCATAAGGGATCGATACTGGCGGTGGAGCAGGAACAGGCGATGATGTCATCGCGGACTCCGGCGCGGCTGGAACCGTTTCAACCGTCTCGGGCAGTGAAGCGGGCTCAACGGTCTCTCGCGAGCAATGCTCCATGATACGCCCTTAAAGGCCGAGGGTGGCTCAGGTGGGTGCCAAACGAAAGAATCTTCACGACTTTGAAATGGTCGATGGCTGCGCCAGGCAATTAAAACATTGACAAGTCGCAAAAGCGGAGCAAACCATGATCAGGGGCGACGAAAGCCATGTCCTCGCCAGCGCTTCTGACCCTTGTGCTCCTCGCGGCAAGCAACAACACTTTCACGCCCACGTTTCCCTTCGGCCTGATTGGCTACATCATCTGTTATCTCAACCGAAGAAATGCAATCGGCGGATTCCTCCTTTTCTACTTTTGGAACTTGTACTGCGGTATCCTGCTGACGCTGATCTTCTTCATCGGCAACTTCCAAAGCTATGTTCCGGAAAATTTCCACGATGCAAGACAGTTTCATCTCTTTCTTCTGTCCGCCGTTCCATCGCTCGTCATGTTTTTCGCGGAGGTTATTACCGCAACGATGCTTCTCTCGGTTCGCACCTCGGACATGTTGCTTCTCCTGCGATATGTGATCGGGGTTTCTCTCTTTTGGGATCTGGTGGCAGTGGCGATCGACGGAAGTCACACGTATCTTCAGGACAACTTGATCTTCAGTGTCCTCTCCATCTCTACCGATGTCATCTGGCTGCTCTATTTCTTCCTTTCAAGAAGGGTGAAGCACGTCTTCCAATCCCAGGATTGGTCTATCGCCGTGAATCACTTCTACCCGCCGAAGGGCGAGCCGACGCGCTTGAATCTTTCTTAAGAAAGATCGGACGGGCGGGTGGCCTGATATATAAGCAATGCCATAGCAAGAGGAACAAGGCATGACTTCGCTTATGTCTAAAAGGCGCACGCAGTCGAAAGGTCCGGGTGGTTCTACTTCGCAGGTTGCACCCATGCTGCTGGTGTGGACCGCGCGATTTCGATCTCCTCCTCGGTCATATCGACGGGGATCTCGGCGAAGAGCGGCGTGGTAAGGTAGCGCTCGCCTGTATCCGGCAGCATGCACAGAACCGTCGATCCTTTGGGCGCTTCGGCGCAGACCTGCAGTGCTGCTGCGAAGGTCGCGCCGGAACTGATGCCGACGAAGATCCCCTCTTTGCGGGCCAGTTCCTTACTCCAGCGCATGGCATCCGCGTTCGTGACGCGCAGGACCTTGCTGACGACGTTTGTCTCGAGGGCGTCCGCTGTCAGCTTGGGGATGAAGTCCGGGCTCCAGCCCTGCAGCGGATGGGGTTTCCATGCCGGGTGGCTTATGGAAGCTGATCCATCGGGATTGCGCGTCTGCTCGAGTCCACTCGAGACCATAGGGGCGTCATCCGGTTCGCAGAGGACGATCTTCGTCTCGGGCCTTTCTTTGGCCAGCACGCGCGCCACGCCCTTCAACGTGCCACCGGTGCCGAATCCGGTCACCCAGTAGTCGAGCCGCTCGCCTTTGAAGTCTTCGAGAATTTCTTTTGCGGTCGTGCGCGAGTGCATGTCGGCGTTGGCTTCATTTTCGAACTGGCGCGTAAGGAACCAGCCGTGTGTCTGCGCTAGCTCGACGGCTTTCGCGACCATGCCGGTGCCTCTGCCTGCCGCGGGAGTGAGCACCACCTTTGCGCCGAGGAAACGCATGAGCTTGCGGCGCTCGATGCTGAAGGTTTCTGCCATGGTGACGACGAGGGGGTATCCCTTTGCCGCGCACACCATGGCAAGGCCGATTCCGGTATTGCCGCTGGTGGCTTCGACGACAGTCTGGCCGGGCTTGAGCAGCCCTTTCGCCTCGGCATCCTCGATGACGCCCAGTGCAAGGCGATCTTTCACCGAGCCGAGCGGGTTGAAGGCCTCGACCTTGACGAAGAGGTTGATGTCGGGAGGTGCGAGCCGGTTGATTTTGACCGCAGGAGTATTGCCGACGGTTTCAAGGATGTTGGCGTATCTTTTTCCCATCAATTGCTCCTTCGTAGACGCGCAGGTGTGGACTTGCTTGCCGATGATCGACGCTTGTCCAAGATAACGCTTTTCGGCGCTTCGAGCAGGTTGAATGACGTGGTATGCTAGGCCGGAATTTTTGACAGGCGGATTTGCAGGCATGGCTGCGAGAATTTGGACTCGGCGACAGGCAGTAAAGGGCTGCGCGCAGATCGCCGCGGGCGCGGCTTTGGCGGAGGTCGCGGCGGCGCAGTTGCCTTCTCCAGAGCCGCTGCACGATGACCGGGTCACATTCGTGATGACGACAGAGGCGAGCGCGTGGCAGAAGGGCGAGGTGTTCAAGCCGACGTTCAGCTGGGAGATGCTGAATCTGAATGTCGATCCCACGAAGACGAGCAACAATGGACGCTCGATTGAGGGATTCGGCGGCTGCTTCAATGAACTCGGCTGGACATCGCTGAGCGCCCTCAGCGAACAGGACCGTGAGAGCGTGCTGCGCGAACTGTTCGATCCTACGGCGGGAGCGCGCTTTACCTACTGCCGCATGCCGATCGGCGCGAATGATTTTGCGACCGAGGCCTATAGTTACGACGAAACCGATGGCGACTTCGATCTGAAGCACTTCAGCATCGACCACGACAAGGGGACGCTGCTTCCCTTCATTCATGCGGCGCAGAAATATCAACCTGGCCTGAGGCTGTGGGCTTCGCCGTGGACTCCGCCGAGTTGGATGAAGCGGAATCATTTCTACGCCGAGGCGAAGGCGCATCCCGGCATGAAGGATAACGGAATCCGCCCCGACCAGATTGGTCACGAGGGCGAGGACATGTTCATCCAGGAACCGCGCTACTTCGACGCCTATGCGAGGTACTTCGGGCGCTTTATCGATGCATATCGGGCCGAGAATATTCGCGTCGGCATGGTGATGCCGCAGAACGAATTCAATTCCGCGCAGAACTTTCCGAGTTGCACATGGACGCCTGAGGGACTCGCGCGATTTCTGCATTCTCTCGGACCGGATATGCAGAAGCGCGGTGTGGACGTGTTCTTCGGCACGATGGAGCGAGGTAATCCAAAGCTGCTGGAGACGGTGATGGCAGATAAGGATGCTGCGCGCTTCGTCAAAGGCGTTGGCGTGCAGTGGGCTGGCAAGAACGCGCTGCCGGCGATTCATCGGGAGTTTCCCTCGTTGTTGATTTATCAGTCGGAGCAGGAGTGCGGAGATGGCTCGAACAGCTGGAGCTATACGGGCTATTGCTGGCAGTTGATGAAGCATTATTTCCGCAGCGGCGCGAGCGCCTACATGTACTGGAACATCTCAACCGCGAAGGGCGGGTTGAGCACGTGGGGATGGGCGCAGAATTCGCTGGTGAGCGTGGACACTGCGGCGAAAACATTTCGCTACAACCACGACTACTATCTGCTGAAGCATCTCACGCATTTCGTTGACGTGGGCGCGCGATTTGTGGAGGCGACTGGCACCTGTGACGATGCGCTTGCCTTTGTGAATCCTGATGGCACAACGGTGTTGCTGGTGCGCAACGAATTGCCCCATGCACAACTGGTACAGGTCCAGGTAGTCGACCGTGCTGTTGCCTTTCAGCTGCCACCGGATTCGGTGGGGACGCTGGCGATGAAAACGAGCTAGACGTGGCTTCTCTTTGGGCTTCGTCTCCGCGCCTTCGGCAACGTGGATTGCTAACGGCCGTTTTGAAAGAGCGGCTTGAATTCCACTTCCACAACGTCTTCGAGCGGGCGCACGCTTAAGGCATCGAGTGACTGCACGATCCAATCAGCAGCGGTGAGACTCTCGACTGTGTGCGAGAACAGTGTGGCCAGCACTTTGCATCCCGCAGCATGCCCGGCGACTGCGCCTGCGCTTGAGTCTTCGATGACGAGGCAGTCGTGAGGATCGACGCCGAGTAACGCTGCTCCCTTGAGATATGGTTCCGGGTTAGGCTTGCCGTGCTTCACTGTGTCGGCGGTGATGAAGTGTTCGGGAACCGCAAGCCCTGCGTAGCCAAGGCGGGAGCGGGCGAGTTTCTCCGTAGCTGAAGTGACGACGGTCCAGAATTTTTGAGGAAGCGCGTTTAAGATACGCGGAACACCGGCCAGTATCTGTATGTCATCTTTGTCGGCGATCTCGATCTCTTCGATCACCTTGAGCTCTTCGACGTCGTTGAGATCAGGGCGGAGGCGGCGCACCGTCTCAATGGCGCGCTGCCCGTGGGCGGTCTTGATCGCGAGGGCTGCGTCAACACCGCGCATTTCGCCCCATTTGGCCCAGCTGCGCTCGACCGAGCCGAGCGAACTGACGAGGACACCATCCATGTCGAAGAGGATTCCGCGGACTTCAAGCTTCATATCTCTAGAGTAGCAGCCCCGTCCTGGGTGATGTATCATGGTATATACCAAAGGAGGAGTTGCATGACACGGACAGCCAAGCTATTCAAGAATGGCCGTAGTCAGGCAGTTCGTCTGCCGGCTGAGTTTCGATTTGACGGGAAAGAGGTTTATATCCGGCGCGACGCGGCGACTGGCGATGTGATTCTTTCCAGGGTTCCGAAGACAAAGCGTACTCTCCACGACTTTCTGGAACTGGCCGATCGTCTGCGAGCCGAGGCCCCTGAAGAGTTCGAGGGCTTTATGGAAGACCGGGAAGACCTCCCTCCGCAGGAACGGAATCTCTTCTAAATGATCCGCTATTTGCTCGATACAAATGCCTTTAGCAATGCAGTGAGAGGCAGGCACTCGGACTTCAACGATCACTTTGCTGCCATCCCGCTCGAGAGAGTGGCAGTTTCGGTCATTACCGAAGCCGAACTATTGTTTGGACTCGCGAAGAGGCCGGAGGCGCATCATCTGGCGCGCTCAGTGCGCACGCTGTTGGGTCGGATCACGATCCTCCCATGGACTTCTCATGCAGCAAAAGAGTATGCCGAGTTACGACGCGATCTTGAAAGCCAAGGCAAGCCATTGGGGAGCATGGACATGATGATTGCCGCTCACGCGCTTGCTGAGGATGCGGTGCTAGTGACGAACGATGCGGCATTTCATCGCATTCGTCACCTGAAAATCGAAGACTGGACCCGCCCCTGAAGACGGGCCCAACAAGAAACCTACTTACAGCTTGGCGAAGAAGTCCTTCATCCGCTTCACGCCTTCTTCCACGTCATCGTGCGAGACGGCGTAAGAGAGGCGGATGTGCTGGTTGGTGCCGAATGCCTCGCCGGGGACGCTGACGACATGCGCCTCGTTGAGCAGGCGCCCCGCGAGTTCCATCGCGGTCTTTGCGCCGGGCTTACCGAGGTACGCGGAAACGTTCGGGTAGACATAGAATGCGCCTTCCGGCTTCGTGCAAGTGATGCCGGGAATCTCGGAGAGACGCGCGAGAATGCGGTCGCGCAGCTTGAGGTAGTCGGTGCGCATTTCGGCAACACATTCCTGCGAACTGCTCAATGCAGTGATGGCGGCCTTCTGCACAAAGGCTGCGGTCGAAGACGTCGACTGGCTCTGCAGCTTGCTCATCGCTGCGATGATCGGCTTGGGGCCGAGCGCAAAGCCGGCGCGCCATCCGGTCATGGCATAGGTTTTTGAGAGCGAGCCGAGGACAATGATGTGCTCTTTGGCATCCGTGAAGGAGCCGCCGCTTACGAGCGCCCCGGTGTATTGCAGGTAGACATAGCACTCGTCTAATAGGAGATAAATCCCGCGCTCGTGCGCGAGCTTTACGATGCGCTCCAGGTCGGCGGGCGCAATTACGGAACCAGTCGGGTTCGAGGGCGAGTTGAGAATGATTGCCTTGGTGCGTGGCGTGATCGCCTTCTCAATGGCGTCGGCAGTCACGCGGAAGTTTTCGGCCTCGTCGGTCTCGAGGAAGACGGCTTTGCCGCCGCCGTACTGGATAATGTCCTTGTAGGAGACCCAGTAAGGCACAGGGAGGATCACTTCGTCGCCGTGATCGACGAGCACCTGAATCGCGTTGAAAATCGCGAGCTTTCCGCCCGTTGTAAAGACCGCTTCTTCGGGCGTGTAATTCGAGCCGAAATCAGCGGTATGACGCTCGACGATAGCCTTGCGCACCTCGGGGATGCCGGAGACCGTGGTGTAGCGCGTAAAGTTTTCGTCGATGGCCTTGATGGCCGCGTCCTTGATGTGGCGCGGGGTGGCGAAGTGCGGCTCGCCTGCTCCGAAGTCGACCAGCTTTGCGCCCTGCGCGCGCAGCTTGGCGGCTTCCGCGGTCACGGCCATGGTGGCGGAGACCTCGATGCGTCCGATGCGATCGGCGAAGATCTTTGTGGGGGTGCTTGTCGTTGCGCTCATGCTTCTATTTTTTCAGATTTTCTATAAATACGCGTGACGTTTTGCAGAAATAACAGCGCCAAGCAATGAAGAGTATTCAGCGGGCGGGTCCCCGCCAGATGCAATGCCTTGATGGTATGTTGTGGGGGCTGTCTTTTGACCCCCGAAAGGACCATCTCATGCCTCAAACAGAATCTCCCCTGTCCACTTTGCGGCATCTTGCTCCAGTCGCAATCTTTTTGCTCACTTTTGCCGGTATCACGCAAGCTCAAGTTGTTCTGGTGCCTCCCGGGCCTCAGATAGGCTCCTCCAATCCGATTACTGCTGAACCGCCAGTGCCGCGGCCACATAGCAAACCCTGTGTCGTGCAGCTATTTCAGAACCTCGCATTCGCTGACTTCACACCTAAGACCTTCAGCTACGCGCCGCCGTCCGGTTGCCACGGCCCCTGGGCGAAGGTCGTCTTCACTGCCGACTTCACTGTTACCGCCGGACGTCAGTTCGACCGCACTGCCGCCTTCTATCTCGGTCACGCCAACATCTACTACGGCACAACAGCCGAGCCGCGCAGCACCCTCAGCCCTTCCTGGCATGTGGAGCGCGACGTCACCGACCTGTCTGCGATCTTCACGTCTGATCAAACTGGCGAAGCCAATATTGGCAACTTTGTTGGCGTGTCTGGAGGCGTGACATACAACGGCATCATCTACTCGAGCGCTGCGCTCGAGTTCTATCCCGCCACGTGGCAGGATCCCGCGCAGAATGTGCCTGATATTGTTGTGCCGATCAACGGCCCTGGAGGCGATGCAGGCACTCTCAATACCACGTCTGACCAGATCACGCAGACACTCGATCTGCCCACCAACGTCGAGCGCGTGTATCTCGACGTCATCGCACAAAGCCAGTCGAACGACGAATTCTGGTACTTCTGTGTTCCGAACGATCAGGCGTCGAATCTCGAAAGCTGCGGCAATACGCCCTTCCGTGAAACTGAGGTGACGATCGACGGCCAGCCTGCGGGCGTCGCTCCCGTATATCCATGGATTTACACAGGAGGCATAGACCCATATCTATGGGAGCCAATACCGGGGGTGCAGACACTCGATTTCAAGCCTTACCGGGTCGATCTCACACCTTTTGCCGGAGTCCTTTCCGATGGCGACCCACACGTTGTCGGTGTCGGCGTCTATAACGCCAACAGCTATTTCCTCGCGACTGCCAATCTTCTCGTTTTCACTGACCACGGCAAGAAGAAGATCACCGGTGGGATATTGAGCAACAATCTCACCGCTCCAAATCCGGTCGTCACTGAGAACATCAAAACCGACCCAACCGGGCCAACGTTTACCGGCACAATTTCCGTCGCCTCGGACCGCAAGTTTGCCATCAGCGGTTACGTCAACACGTCGCACGGTCGCGTGGAAACCACCGTTCAGCAGAGCGTCCACTACCTGAATAATCAGCAGTTCGACGTGAGCCCGACTACCGATATCCAGAACGTGCAGCAAACATCGACGGTGGAATCGCACACCAGTACCCGCGGAGGGCCATTGGTCTTCACAAATGACCAAAGCTTCAGCTATCCGCTGACGATCGACTTTTCTTACATCGTCAATGCTGACGGCAGCGTTAATCAAACCACAACAACCAGCCAGAAAGACCTTATGCAATCAGCTCAGGACATCAGCGGCTTCAAGGTTTTCGACAGCGATTTGGACAATGAAGTCAACGCGACCGATACCCTCAAATTTGATTCGAGCGGGAACTTCCTCGGGCCATTCGGCAGCAGTACCACGCAGACATATAAATCAAATGACTCGCTTGGCAACTGCTATAGCCGCACTCTGACAGCAAGCGCACAAAAATTAGCGTCAGTAACCGATGGCCAGGGATGTGATCACCACGGCCATTGATCCTGATAATCCAAGGCTCCTGCAAATGACTGCGGGAGCCTTGCTTTTTCGATGAACTCTTCCCAATGCAGATGACTCCATTGTTGCTCACTCAATCAGAGCCTTCAGCTCGCGCACATGGACCAGAGCTTTGGTCAGAGAGTGCGATCCCAGAGCGTTTGTTGTCACTTTCCAGTCGACTTTCACCACCTGATAAACGCCCGATTCGTCGTCATCGCTTTCCAGGCTGATGAGTTCGCCGACCGCGGGAAGGCGTGCTCCCCACAGAAGGTGCACAGGCTTGTCGCTTTCTTCGCGAACCATTTGGACCTGAAAGGCACGGCCCTGCGCAATCGCGCCTGCGGTGCCGCCGCCGGTTCCGAAACCTGACCGTGCGCTCTCGTTTGCTATCGTCTCGCGGACAGTCTTTATGTCGATTCCATGGCTGATCAGCATCTTGCCCGTATTTGATTGTGGCCCGCGCAGAAGCCCTAGAAACAGGTGCTCAGTGCCAATGTGCTCATGCTTGAGACGTTCGGCTTCTTCGGCGGCATACGCGAGAACGCGCTTCGCTTCTTCGGTCAGCGGAAGATCGACCGAGGTAGACAACTTCGGCCCGGTATCGATGTAGTTCGCGATCTCATCACGGAAGATGGCCTTCCAGTCTCCTTTGCCAAGCCAGCGCGTAACGACATTTTGGTCTTCCCGCAGCATGCCTAAGAGCAGGAATTCCGGTCCGATGCAAGGACTGCCGAAGTCGCTGGCTTCGTGGCGAGCGAAGAAGATGACCCGTCGCGCCTTTTCTGTGTATCGCTCGAACATGCGCCTCCCTGGGCTAAGTGCGAATTATTTCTTCGGCTTCCACAAACCTATGATGTTGCCATCGACATCGGCAAGCCATGCAAAGCTGCCGTGCGGCAGGTCGATGGGAGGCACAACCGTCTTACCGCCCAGTTCGTTCGCGCGCGTCAGGTACGGCTCGAGTTCTTCGACTTCAACATACACGGTGACGTAGTTATGCGGCTCGTGTCCGAGTGATGTGATGTGACCACCAATGCCGCCGGGCGCGGGTGTGATGGTCCCCATCGGACCATCGTCAATTTCCCAATCGAAGAGATTCGAGAAGAATTCGCTCGTCTTCCGTTTGTCGCGGCATCCGATCTCGAAGTGAACAACGGGTTTCGCCATGGCTGCCTCCTCGCAGGAGCTTCATCATTCTAGAAATCCTCAAGGCAGTCATGTTAATTTTTCTCGATCCCTGACTCGGGGCCATTTGCCTGCTCATTTGCGCCAGGCTCTGATACACGATAGTCAGCCGCTGGCAAGAATCCTCACCTCGTGGCTTGCATCTTAACTTGAAACATTCGCAGAGACGAAAAGGGTGGCTGCTCTTATGACCCTCCTCCTCATACAGATGTCCATCGTTCTCGGCGTCACGGTCATTTGTGGATGGCTGGCGCGCAAGCTGGGGCAGTCCCGCGTGATTGGCGAAATTATTGGCGGGATTCTGCTGGGGCCCTCTGTGCTGGGAAGGATTTCGCCTCAATCGTCGGCTGCGCTCTTCCCCGAATCTTCGCTGCATTCGCTGGAGATGCTTTCGACCGTTGGCCTGATTTTGTTCCTCTTTCTGGTGGGGATGGAACTCGATTACGAACAGCTTTCCCGCGAACGGAAGACGGCTGTAATCGCCAGCGGGGCCAGCATTTTGATCCCGTTTGTTGCGGGCGCCGTGCTTGCTCACCCGCTGCGCGTCCGCTTCGCTCCGCACGGAATTGGCAGCATCCCCTTCGTCATCTTCCTCGGTATCGCGATGAGCATCACGGCATTTCCTGTGCTCGCGCGCATTCTGGAAGAGCGGGGATTGCAGAACACCCCTTTGGGCGTGACCGCGATTTTATGCGCCGCCGTAAATGACCTGATCGGGTGGCTGCTGCTGGCGCTCGCCCTTACCCTGATCGGCGGCGATGGCGGCTCGGCTTCCCTGCCGATTCGGCTCGTCGGCCTGGGCGGATATCTGCTGCTGATGCTCGGTGTGGTGCGGCCTCTGGCGGCGCGCGCTGTGCACACGCGCAAAAAGCCGATGCTTTCGCTTGAGCTGTTGGGTGCGGTGGTCGCGGCGACACTGGCTTCGGCAGCGGCGACGGAGTGGATCGGTGTCCATCCGCTCTTCGGCGCGTTTCTGGCCGGCGTCTGCTTCCCGCGCGTTCCGCACTGGCAGCATGCTCTGCGCGCACGGCTGGACATGATCACGTCGGTCCTGCTGTTGCCACTGTTTTTTGCATTGACCGGGCTGCGCACGCGGCTCGACCTGCTGAACGACGCGAAGATGTGGTGGTGGGCCGGGATTGTGCTCGTGGGTGCGGTCTTCGGCAAGATGGGCGGCGCAGCGCTGGCGGCGCGCTGGACTGGGCAATCGTGGCGCAATGCAGCGGCTCTGGGGGCTCTGCTGAATACCCGCGGGCTGGTGGAACTGGTGGTTCTGAATATTGCCTATAACGTAGGCGCGTTCTCGCCCACGCTCTTCACCATGATGGTCGTGATGGCGCTGGTAACAACGATGAGCACGACTCCGATTCTGAATTTGCTCGGCATTAAAGACGGAGATGTGCAGGCAGAGCGCGCGAAGAGTCTGGAAGCGACTGCGGCTTAGTGGCCGTTCGCCGGGACACGTGCCTTCAGACGATCGATGACGAACTGCGGTACCAACCCTTCGATGGAGCCGCCGAGGGTAAAAACCTC
>Ga0335083_10006148_pt1 | contig 15092 bp, 14 predicted proteins | sample Lox_Sample_42_FD_206716 | JGI IMG/M metagenome (GOLD analysis project Ga0335083, IMG submission 206716) | Soil microbial communities from Loxahatchee National Wildlife Refuge, Florida, United States - Lox_Sample_4.2 | ecosystem: Environmental > Terrestrial > Soil > Wetlands | place: USA... | reverse complement strand
CGTTTCATCGGGGAACAGAATGACTGCGTCTCCCGGACGGCCTTCCGCGAGCACGTATTGAGCGGTATCTCGCCAGTCGCCTCCGCGGAAGTAGCGGTAGTAATCGAGGTCCGATCGCAGCAACAGGACCATCAGCAGCGCGAAGTAAACTGTGACCACCGATCGGTTCCGCAGCTCGCTGAGACCGGCAGCGCCCAACAACAGAGCAGCTGGCATGCAGAACAGCAGATAGCGATCCACCAGCATCGGCTGCCAATGCGAGATGAACAGCAGAACTGTCAGCGGCGTCAGGACGAGCGTCCATAAAAAGCCCAGCGCACGGGCACGTGTGCTGCCCCATTGGGCAATGACCCCGCCCAAGGCCAGTGCCAGGAGTCCGGCGAAGACTACGGCCGTCCCATTGCGCCGAAATAGATCTCCTGAGACGAGGTAAAAGACGTGCCCGATTGCGTAGACGGAAGGGGGCGGAACCCACGCAAGCTGCCCGCTATTCCGGAATACGGCGAAGAGTACGAGCGGAATCCACAATAGCGCCGCGAGAATGAATGCGCCCGCGAAGCTCTTGATTGCGTGTCGGCCCGGCCTCAGCCAAACCAAACCCACCACATGGGCGGCAAGCTCCAACATGGCCAGCAGATGCGTATAGCCGGCGAGCGTCATCGCAATCACGTAAAGCGACCAGTTGCGCAAGCCGCCATCGCGAAGACCTCGCACAAGGTAGTAGGTCGCCGCTGCGCATAAAAAAACCACCATCGCATACCCGCGCGCGTCTTGCGCGAATTCGATGTGGTCCGCGTTGACCGCCAGCATTAAGGATGCCGCTAAGGCGACACGCGGATTGAGAAGCTCGCAGCCTAAGGCATAAATCAGCGGAATCGTCGCGACGGCGAAGGTGACTGAGAGGCTGCGCATCGCGAACTCACTTCGTCCCCATCCGAGCCAGAAATGGAGCGTTACATAGTAAAGCGCCATGTTCGACTCGCCCAGCCATAGCAGGTGCACCAGGTGTGGCAGCCGCGAGCCGGCTATCGCGACGCTTGAACCTTCGTCGATCCATAGGCTGCGTTTTCCGAGCGTGTACAGCCGCAGCAAGGAAGCCACTATGGTCACACCGACGAGGGTGAGTATGGATTGTCGCCTGGGGCTTAAGTACCGCCGGATTCCGTCACGATCCATCGGGATCAAATGATGCCGTTTGAATAGATGAAAATCTATTTCGGGATCGTAAGCTGAGGCGCGCTTCGCCTGCCCTCGGACGAGTGCGAAACATTTCCCGAAGCCAAATTCTGACCACAGAACGAGCGCAGGCGAACTGTGCGTCCTAAGCCCACCGTGTAGCGCATGGACGCCAAACCAAGGCTCGTGACTAGCCTCCGACTCTATCGAAATGCTATTTGGCTGATGCTTTTCGAGAGGTCCCAATGGACGCCAATCGCGCCGAACGCCAGAAGAAATTTATCGCCATCGCAACCGCCCACGCCGAGGATTTCAAGAAACGCGTGGCCCAGCATGACCGCGAAAACACTTTCGCTCACGAGAACGTCGCCGCGATGAAAGAATCGGGCTACACCATCATGACCGCTCCGGCAGAGCTCGGCGGTGGCGGAGCAGATGTCCTCGACGAGGTCCTCGCTCAGGAGACGCTGGCGCGCGGCGACCTGCCCACCGCGATTTCGACCAACATGCATCTGTTCGTCGTCGGATGGCTCGGGGATATCTGGCGCGCGGGCGGCCGTAAGCCCGGCTTCGTCCAATCGTTCCTTGAAGAAATCGTCGCCAAGAAGATGATTCTTGGCGGCGGCGTGAGCGATTCGAAGATTAACAGCATGCTCGGCTTCGGTGGCATCCTGAATACCTCCCGGCGGGCCGAGAAGGTCGAGGGCGGCTATCGCGTCAATGGCGTCGGACGCTTCAGCACGATGTGCGCAGCGGCCGACTATCTCTTCGAGACAGCCCGTTACGACGATCCCCAGCAGGGGCCGGTGGTTCTGAACTTTTTTCTCCCGGTCAAAACCCCGGGCATCAAGATTCAGGACAACTGGGACACGATGAGCATCCGCGCTTCATCGAGTCACGACATTAAATGGGAGAACGTTTTCGTCCCCGAAGGAGCGGCCGGCAAGCGACCAATCGGCCTGTGGGATCAAACGATGAACCATTTCTGCCGATGGAATCCATCGCTGGAGGCCTGCTATCTCGGACTCGCACAATCGGCGCGTGATTGGGCCTTCGAGTGGACCAAGAATCGGAGTCAGGAGCCCTTCGATCGCCCAATGAGCCATTATCCGCAGAATCAGTTCCTCGCGGCTGAGATGGAAATCGGGCTCCGCGCGGCGCGCGCCTTTTTGATCGAAGTTGCGACGAAGGTCACAGAGACGCCTCTCGAAGCCGAGCAGCCGATCATGGATATCATCGCGTGCCATCATTTCGTGATGGAGACGGCGGTCAGCGTCGTGGACAAGGCGATGCGGATGGTCGGCGGCGCGGGCTTGTTCAAAGCGAATCCGCTGGAGCAGATGTATCGCGACGTCCGCGCCGGCATCGTGCATCAGCCGTTCCAGGGCTACGATGCTCTAGCGTGGCTCGGCAAACTCGCCTTGGGGATCGAGCACAATATCGTGCCGCGATGGGTGTGAGAGCCGATAAGCCTTGCGCCGGTTTCGCTATTCGCCGAGCGATACTTTGCCAGTTCTGGCAGCCGCCAATTGATTCTTCAAGTGGCAGAACGCGAGAAAAAGGTTTCTCGCAAACTGATAATATTGCTCGAAGTATTAAGCCGTCTCCGCAGCCATCACTCCTTCAATGAAGGAGAAGTCTCTGTAATTGGCGCGAAGTCGCATGTAGTACTGGAACTCCAAGATAGAAAGCCTAAAGTCTTGTAACTATTTCTCTTTTGCGAGTTGATTCTCTCTCCCCTTAAAGCTTTTGATCCGTCCTTTGCGCTTCCACTCGTCGAGTTTGTGCCTCGCCGCCTTCTTCATCGCCAGGCTAAAGAACTGATCCCTACCAGCATGTGGCCGTAAGTTTGCACCTGATGCTTCGCGGTAATCAAAGATAGACCGATCGAAGATTTGATTGAGTTTCGGTTCACTAAAGCGAATTCTTTTTTCGCTCAAAAGCTCGGTAAAGCGTCCCTAACATTTTTCGTGCGCAATTTCGAATACTTCTGGCTTTAACTCGATTAGGTAATCAACCGTCATCATTGCATAGAACAAGAGATAGTACGCTTTAACGGGCAACCAGCTGGTACATGCCCGCAAATAGTCTGAGTCGTTTTGAACAATGTTAAATTCTTCTCGTAGAGACTTATCCGTCAGGCTGATCAGATTCTTCTTTCGGTCAATTAGGGCACAGGACTCGTATCGAATACTGTTCGGTCGAGTGGGTTCGAGGGTTACTCCTTGAGTCATCTGCCTCAACGACTTTATGTAGTTGAGATGGGTTTGAAACGCTCGCTGGTCTTCTGGAATCATAAGCCGCCCTATCGGTCACGCCTATTATACAGCGCGTCTATTTAGAATGTACTTTCATCGTTAGGCCATCACACCCTTCCGAGCCGCTCTTACCCTTAAATGCCCATAATACGAAAGTTAGCAGCTCTACCGGTGCGACCATTTCGGGTCGCGCTTTTCGACGAATGCCTTGGTGCCTTCGGCTTTGTCCGCGCTCGCGAAGGTGAGCCCGAAGGCACTCTGCTCGTACGATAGCCCCTCGCTCTCGTTCATCGTGAACGATGCGCGCAGGGCGGCCTTGCACTGGCGCAGCGCGAAGCCCGATTTGCTTGCAAGCTTCTCGGCCAGCTTGCGCGTCTCGGCCATCAACTGATCGGGCGCGACGAGTTTATTGGCGAGGCCCCATTCGAAGGCGGTCTTCCCGTCGATCATATCGCCCGTCAGGATCAGCTCTCGTGCACGGGATTGCCCGATCCGATGGGGCAAGCGCTGCGTGCCGCCGAAGCCGGGGATTAAGCCAAGATTGATCTCAGGTTGGCCGAAACGCGCCTTTTCGCTCGCTACGATAAGGTCGCAAGCAAGCGCCATCTCGGTGCCGCCACCGAGTGCGAAGCCGTTCACGGCCGCGATCACCGGAATCGGCAACTCCTCGAAGGTCGCGGTCACGCGATGGCCCATACGGCAGAACTCCATACCCTCGACCGTCGACATCGCGGACATCGCGGCGATATCAGCGCCCGCGATAAAGGCGCGATCACCGGCGCCGGTCAGAATGAGGACGCGGATCGACGGTTCGCGCCGCACTTCGCGCAGCACCTTTGCCATCTCCTGGATCACCGCCGGGTTCAGCGCATTGAGCGCCTTCGGCCGGTTAACCGTTATCGTCGCGATTTCGCCCTTTTCAAACAGCAATTCGTCCACGTCAATCCTCACTTAACCAATTTTCTTTGAAAGTTCCTTCAGGAGGTCGGCGCCGTCGCCGCGCCAGGCGCTGCCATGCATACACGCCAGGATTGCGGGACGCGCCGCCGCCAGCTTCGCAAACAAGGCTCCGGAGTTTTTCGAGTAGGCGTAGTAGTCGAGATGACCACGCAGCATCTCACTGGGGCTCAGGATATCGCCGTCCGTGATCGGCGGCGGATTCCCACCCGGCTGCGTAAAGAGATCGCCGCAGAAAAGCGTGCGGGTGGTCTCTTCCATCAGGTAGCCGCATTCCCATCCGTGCGGCAGATGCGGCGTATCGAACCATCGCACGACGCTCTTACCCAGCGAGAGCGTCTCACCGTCGGCCAACTCCTTCGCGGGTCGGAGCGCAGTATCGTTCACCGAGAGCATCGCCGCGAGCTTACCGCATAGCGGCACTGCATTCGGCGCGACTGCGAGCCAATCGTTGAGCGATCCGCATTCGTCGGCCTCGTAATGCGAGAACGCGATATAACGCAGGCTCTCGGGCGGAATCACACTCGCCACTGCCTCGCTCACGAGCGGAAAGATACGCCGCAATCCCGTATGAAAAAGCAGTGGCGCATCATCGACAATCAAATACTGATTGAAAGTGAACCCGCCCGGCATCACTTCGAGCGGTGTGCTGATGCGGTAAATCCGCTCGGCAATTTCGTTGATATTGGTACCCGAGGCTTGATTCGTTATTGGCATCGCCGTGCCTCCTGTCGAACGCGTTTCAGGCTATCGCACCTAATTTCTCGGCCGCCATCCAGATTCGATCACCGCCCCAGAAGATCTCGCCATCGATCACGAACGTCGGAACGCCAAAAACTCCGATCGCCTCAGCCTCACGCGCAATCCGTTCGAGTTCGGCGCGCCCTTCGCCGGCCAGAAAATCGGCGAAGGCGGCCGACGACGCGCCCGCCTCTTCAATCAGCTTCGCAATCACCTGCGGATCTTCGATATCGAGCTCACGCTTCCAAAAGCGCTCGAATGCGAGGTCGTTGTAGCGGTCGAAGATGCCGCGCCGTTGCGCGTAGAGCATCCCGATCGCAACGATCGACGAATCGAAAATCTTCTGCGGCCCTTTAACCGTTAGTCCCCGGCGATTCGCGAGTCGACGCGCATCCATGTAGCTGTAGCGGACGCGGCGCCACTGATGGTCATTGCGGGTTTCGACGGCGCCGAGAAAATCCGGAATATGCAGCGCATACGGCAGCCAATCGAAGCGAACCTTGAAATCGTGTTCGAGCTCCCGTGCCGGTTCGATGGCGAGATAGGCGTAGGGGCTCTTGTAATCGATATAAAAACGCAGGTCGTGTGCGGGCATAGCGGCAGCTTACGAAGCAACGAAAGTGGTTGCAATCGTTTCCGAGACTCCCGCAAGTGAATCGGCCGCAGTCGCTTCGCGTAGATCCTTCGACACGGCTCACATCCGTTCATCGGCTCAGGATGACAGAGGGGGAGCCTAGTTGTGGAGGCCCAAACGCGGACAATCAGGCCGGATCGCACATGAATCGCAGCGCGGGCCGCGCGCGAAACAGACGCGTCGACCGTGCAGAATCAGCCGCATCGAAAACGGCGTCCACTCCTTCGCCGGTAACAACTTTTGCAGATCGTACTCGATCTTTTCGGGATCGTTCTCGCGGGTCAGCCCGAGCCGCCGCGATAGACGGCGCACGTGCGTATCGACGACCAACCCGGGTTGCCCGAAGACGTGGCCGCGCAGGACATTGGCAGTCTTGCGACCGACGCCTGGAATCGTCACGAGATCTTCCATCCGCGAGGGAAGCTCACCGTCAAACCGTTCGAGGATCGCACGTGCCGCGCCCTGTAAGGAGCGCGTCTTCTGGCGGAAGAAGCCGGTCGTCACGATCAGCTCCCGGACCTTCTCTTCAGGCGCTTCGGCCATCGAGCGGATATCGGGAATCCGGCGAAACAGTTCCGGCGTGACTTTGTTCACGCGCTCGTCGGTGCATTGCGCCGAAAGGATCGTCGCGACCAGGCATTGCCACGGCGTGGTGAAATCGAGACTGATCCGTGCCTTGGGATAGAGGCGAGCGAGCTCCTCAGCGATCCCACGTGCGCGCTCGACCACGCCCCCCTCCATTGCAGTAAGAGAGGTCGAGTTAGGTCCGACGGTCCTGGCCTTCTTAGCCGAGCGTCGCACTAGCGCTGCCCCACCCATTTCGACAATGCGACGTCGTTCCATCGCGCTCGGATCGCTTTGTAATCGTTTTCAGGCAAGGGTCCCTGCGCGGTGAGCGCCGCATTCTGTTCCCATCGTGAGGGTCGCTTGGTCCCGACGATCGCGGTATGCACCCCCGGAGTCGTCAGTGTGAATCGCAGCGCGGTCGCAACAGCATCGGCTTTGCGCTTCAGAAACGGGTAGCGCAATTGGCGCAGCCGCCGCGCGTAGGGGCGCGAATAGTCGTCGCGCGAGAACCAACTCCCCATCCAGGCAGCGTTGGCGATCGGTCGTTTCGCGATAACGCCCATATCCCGTTCGACCGCGACCGGCAGGATGCGGGTAATCGCCTCCTGATCGGCAATATTCACGGAGATTTGCAGAGTATCGAAGACGCCCGATTGCACTGCCCAGAGGGCCGCATCGCTGTCGCCACTGTAACCGATAAAACGCGTCAGCCCGAGGTCACGCGCGCGTTGCAGCGCGGCGATTACGGCTCCGTCGCGCAGCGTCTCTTCGTCGCACGAATGGAGCTGTACCACATCGAGATGATCGGTGCGGAGCCTCGTGAGACTGCGTTCGATACTCTTGCTGATCAGCCCCGGATGCCAATCCTCAAGGCCGAACTCATCGCCATCGTGACCGCATTTCGTGAGGAGAAAATAGTCTTTCCGCCGATGGGCAACCGCGCGACCAATGAGGCTCTCGCTGTCAGCATAACAAGCGGCGGTGTCGATCAGATTGAGACCCGCGTCAAGCGCCGAGCCGAGGAGCCTTTCGACTGTCGCAACCGACGCATCTTCATAGCCAATCTCGGAACCGCCGAAGCCGAGCAGACTGACGATCAAGCCGGTCTTACCCAATCTTCGGCGTTCCATCACTTCGACCTGTTAGCTGACGATCATCGCCCGATCGGGCAGAAGGCTGCGTCGCCCACCGAGGCCCGCGTTTGCGCATCGACGTCCGTCTGGAAAGTCGCATGCACCCGATTCACCAGATTCGACAGCCCGACCAGGAAGCACAGTTCCACGATCTCATCGCGTGAGAAGTTGGCTTCGAGCTGCTCGAACATCTCGTCGCTGACTTTGCAGGTTCGCGTCAGCGTTTCCGCATAGCGCATCACGAGCTTTTCCTTCTCCGTAAAGAGCGGGCTCTGTTGCGCATCGGCCATCGAGGCCATCTCGTCATCACTAAGTCCGGCGCTCCGACCGAGCGTCACATGCGTGGGAATTCAATAATGACAGGAGTTGATCTGAGAAGCCCGGAGATAGGCCAGTTCGCGCATCCGAGGAGACAGCTTCGCACTCGAACTGTAGATACCATGCATGAAGCTGACCAACGCCTGCAGGCATCCGGCATTGTTCGCAAACATCTTCATCACGTTGAAGACCGGAAAACCTTCTTTTTGAATCGTGTCGTAAAGCGCCTTCACCTCGGGCGAAGCGTTCTCTGGTTCAACCAGCGGAATACGGGACATGAAAAACCTCCAGACTTAAGGATGGCGGCGCGGTTATCATTAGTCGAGCGTCAGCGTGACACCCATGGGACCAATCGGAGCGAAAGCTTACTTCAATCATGCCGGATTAGGCCGCCCTTCCCCCAGTTTGCTCAGTCTGATGCGACCCGCCGAAGAAGAGTATCGCGACTTTCTTTTCAGCGAGGCGGGCGTGGAGCGCTATATGGGGGCGCTCGTCGACAGTCGCAAAGCGGTCGCACGCGTCCTTGGTATTGGATCGCTGGCTGGCATCTCGCTGATGAACAACGCGACGACGGCGATTCAACTCGTGCTGACAGCCTTGGGTGCGATGCTCAAGCCCGGCAATTCGATCATTACCTCGGACCAGGAGCATCCGTGCGTTGTCCATCCGCTGAATATGCTGGCGCGACGTGGTGCGCGAATCGTCGAAATCGCGGCGGGCTCGGAAGAGCAATTTCTCTCGCGTTTCGAGGACGCACTGCGACTGCAACGACCCTCTTTCGTAATCTTGTCTCAGGTCTCCTACAAAAACGGGAGGATTCTGCCTGTCAGTAAGATCGGCGGCATCCTTGCGCAAACAGCCATCCCTTACATCGTCGACGGCTCCCAGGCATTCGGGCATATCCCGACCGACGTTACAGCCACACGGGCTTGGGTCTATATCTTCTCAGGTCACAAATGGCTCGGCGGTCCTTGGGGCACTGGCGGTCTCTGGAATAGCGAGCGCTTCGCGGCGCTAAACAGCATCACGCTATCTAGTTGGGAAGAGGAAGCAGACCCGGCTTCAGGCGGGCGTTACGAGGGCGGCACGATGAGCTACGCGTCCTTCATCGGTCTCGATACGGCCTGCCAAGAATACGAAGCCCGTCAGCAGGATCGCTTCGCGACCCTCGCCGCCTATCGATCAGAAATCGTCGAGCGACTCGACCGGCGGTACCGTCTAGCTGATAGCTTCTGGGATGGTCCGCAGGCGCCGGGAATCCTTGCCCTGCTGATGCCATCGCACCTACATTCATGGAGCTTCGCCGAGCATCTGCTAAACACGTACGGCATCGCAGTGAAGCCCTTCCGACCACCGGAGACTCCCGATGCGATTCGCATCTCGTGTTCGCCCGCGACAACGCCGGAGGAGATCGACCTGCTGATTCAGGCGCTCAACGCCGAAGCGAATCGTCGGATTTAGATGCAAAACAAGGCACGGATTCTCGGTTTGCACTATGGCCTGAGCCCAGTTCTTTCGCCCTCGGACTCCATCTGAAATAATTCCGGGGTGGCACGTAATTTATCTCCCGACGACGTGGTCGCGGCGATCGGTCGGATCAACTATCCCGGCTATACCAGCGATCTGCTCAGTCTAGGTATCCTCGAAGAAGTAACCCCCAAGGACGACGGCGGCTTCACCGTGATGATCCGTCATGCCGGCGACAAAGAAGCGACGCTCAAGCAAATAGCGGGGCGCATCCACGAGGTTCTCACGCACGACCTCGGGGTTCGCAATATCGATTTCAAAGTCCATAAAATCGACCCCGAACTGGGTGCAAAGACCAGTCGCGCGCGATTGCCCGGCACGCGATGGGTCGTTGCCGTTGCCAGCGGCAAAGGGGGTGTCGGCAAATCGACCGTAGCGGCCAATCTCGCCGTGGCGCTCAGCCGGATGGACTACAAGGTCGGCCTACTCGACGCGGATATCTACGGCCCGTCCGTCCCGATGATGTTTGGTATCACTGAGGAAAAGCCGCGCTCGGCCGGCGGCCAGAATTTTTTCCCGATCGAGAAACACGGTATCAAGCTCATCTCTATGGGCTTCTTCGTTACCGATAAAACCCCGATTATATGGCGCGGCCCGATGGTGATGAGCGCGGTGCGTCAGTTCTTGATGGATACGCTATGGGGCACGCAGGATTTCCTGATCGTAGACTTGCCGCCCGGAACCGGAGACGCGCAACTCACGCTTGCCCAGCAAGTCGCACTCGACGGCGTAGTGATCGTCACGACGCCGCAGGACGTCGCGCTCGCCGATGCCATGCGGGCGATAAAGATGTTTCGTCAGGTGCATTGCCCTTTGCTCGGCGTGGTCGAGAACATGAGCTACTTCGTCTGCCCCGACTGTGGCGAACGTGAGGAGTTATTCGGTCACGGTGGTGGAGCGAAGATGGGAGAGGCCGAAGGCATGAAGTTGCTGGCCGAGATTCCCGTCGAAGTGGCTGTGCGGGAAACAGGCGACGCTGGTACGCCGATAACGCTGTCGCATCCGGACGATCCTTCGAGTCGAGCCTTCGCCGAACTCGCGCGTCAGGTCGCCGACGCGATGCCTCAAGCCTGAGCGCAGAAATAGTCACTCACGATGGCAACCGTAATCACCGAAGAATGTATCAATTGTAACGCGTGTCTCCCGCGATGCCCCAACAACGCGATCTACAAGGGCGGGGAACCGTGGGAGCTCAACGGCGAGAGCCATCCGGCGCTCGCCGAGGACATCTATTACATCGTGCCGCAGAAATGCACCGAATGCGTCGGCTTCCACGATCATGAGGAATGCGCCGCCTTCTGTCCGGTCGATTGTTGTATACCGGACCCGAAAATCCCGGAGACCGAAGAAGTCTTGCTGGAGCGCGCCAAGACGCTCCACCCGGACAAGACTTTTCCAGCCGATTTCCTCTCACGCTTCCGCTAGCGAGCGAGTTTTAGAACGGATAGTTGATGCCCGAAAACACGGCGGCGCCTTCACCGCCTATGCCCACGTCGACATAGCCGACCACAAAGGGTTCGGCGATCGCGCGGAATCCTACCCCGCTCACTGGGTGCAGTGAACTCACCGGATTCTGGGACATTTGATGCGCCACGCGACCGGCTTCGGCAAATGGTGCAATTTCCGCGACGCCGTGCGTGCCAAACACATCCGCCTCGAAGACGCGTGTTCGGACTTCAACGTTCGCGTCGTACATATTGTTGTCCACGAAGCGCCCTGCGCCGTAGCCTCGCAGCGTCATCTGGTCGTACAGAAAATCCTCTTGCCCGCCGAGCCGGGCCATTGACCAAAAAGGCGTTTCGTTGCCCGCCGGGATGTATTGCACATAGCCGTTGGTCGCTAACGTCACGCGCGGAGCGAGCGTCCAGTAATGGCGTACGTTGGCGCCGACCTTGTTGTACGACGCCGAACTCATGAAGCGTCGATCGGTTATCCCCCCGTAAATCAGCGCGATACCGCCGCTGCGCGGGATATCGGCGGAGTCTCGGGTGTCGTAGGTGGCGCGCAGCTCGTTGTAGATCTCGCTGCCGCCGTTTACGCCTTTCTGGTTCGGATAGTAGTAAACCGTTTGATTGATTGAATTGAATGCGCCTGTCTGGATACGGACATAACGCGGCCTTTCAACCAGCGCTACTTGAAAGTTTTTCGTAATATTCCACCCAAACGATCCTCGAACATAGAGCTGCTGAGTGGTGTAGTTGGTTTCTCCACCGAGACGCGACCAGTTGCCGACTCCATAGAAACGTTCGGTCGGATCGCGCTCAAAAAAGAGCCGCCCATCGAACGACCACCACTGGTCGTGTGTTCGACCAGTTGAGAAATTCATATCCACTTGGCGCTGGATATTTTCGTGCGCCTCGGCCATCGCATACCACTGGGTGTTTTCCGAAGGGAACGATAGGAACCGCAGCGCCCCGCCTGCGCCAACGTTGGTGTTGTAGTTGATGTCCGGAGCGAAAATATCGCTGATTTGGTTCTGGTTGTCCTTAAAGAGCGTCGCAAAGAGCGCACCCGCTGTCACACCACCGTTGGGATCGGTGGCAATCTCGGGAATTGGAATCAGCGTGAAGGGCCATGTATGGGGGTTCATCGCACCCCAAGTCTGTGGATCGATTAGGTCGAAGGCGTGCGCCGTAGTCAGCTTGCCGATAATCAAGACAGCAAGCATGAGGGTGGCTAGAATTCGCTTCATCCGATCGCTTCCATTTGGTCTTTAGCCCCGATATCCGTGGGTCCACCGCGGGGCCATCAGCTTTACGATGATCGCCCCCGAGGTCAACTGCGGCCTCCGCACTGCCTCTACCTGCTTAATATCATCAGTCGAGAAAGTCGAGATAGTAAGCGGTTTTCGCCGGCACTTAAAATATGTAAGGATTCGGGCAATCCGAGCAGCGCGAATGCTCTTGGCCAGTTAAAGCAGCGCCCTACAGCGCTGCGATCATCGTGCACATCTACTTTCTGTGCACCTTGCCGCTGAAAGGGCCCGCTACTGCAGGAACATTTTAGGAGGAAGGCGATGGCCAAAGTAGACGGCGGCGAATTGGTCGCGCGCATTATGCGCGAGAATCGCACGCGTTATTGCTTCTCGATTAACGGCGGGCACTTATTCCCGATCCTGGCGCAATTGCGGAGCCATGAGATCAAGTTGATTCATATGCGCCATGAGCAGGCGACGGCCTACGCTGCTGATGCGTATGCACGTATGACCGGGGAGCCAGGCGTCTGCATGGTGACCGCGGGATGCGGCCTGACCAACGCCGTGACGGGTCTGAGCCTCGCAGCGATGACCAACAGCGCGGTCGTCTGCGTTTCGGGCCAACATCCGAACACCGAAGACCATCAGGGCTCCTTCCAGGAAGCCTATGGTTCAGAGATCGTGGGCAGCTTCGCCAAGTACACCAAGCGCGTAACCGATTGGAATACGATCGAGTTCGATATGCGCCTGGCCTTCCGCGAGGCGATGGCTCCAGCTCAGGGCGTTTCGCTCGTCGAGATTCCGCAGAACATCCTCTATCACGGCGGCGACGACAGTAAGCAAGCGACCGGTGGGATGCCGTTTTCGCTCGATGATCTGCGTGGCGCCGGCGACCCGGCCAAGATCGACAAAGCGGTCGAGATGCTGCATGCGGCCGAGCGGCCGTTGATCGCGGGCGGCGACGGTCTCTTCTGGTCCCAGGCTGCGGATGAACTGAAGGAGTTCGTTGAGCTGACGGGGATCCCGGTTTATGCGCGTCGCGCTGGCCAGGGCTCGGTATCGGAAGAACATCCGCTCGCGATTCGTGGGGCCTTCAAAAAGCCCTTCACTGGTCGCGCCGATGTGGTGCTGACACTCGGCTTCCGCTTCTGGAGCGGTGAACACTTCGGCCGGATGCCGACCTGGAACGACAAAGCCAAGTATATTCAGGTTGATCCGACAGCGAGCCGTATCGGATGGCAGGTCCCGGCTGAAGTTCCGATCGTCGGCGATCCAAAGCTCGTGCTGCGCCAGATGATCAATCGGATCAAAGAGGCGAAGCTCGATTTTTCGAAGAATCGTACCTCGACATGGGTCAAGGAACTGGCCGAGGTCCGCGCCAACTTCGACCGCACGGTGGTCGAGAACGCGAAGAAGTTCTGGAACAACCGCCCGATTCATCCGGCACGCATGACGCGGGACCTGATGTCGGTGCTGGACAAGAACGCGACGGTCGTTATCGACAGCTTCACCCTCTCCGGATGGATGTCGCAGAACTTTATCGCGCGCTTCCCGGGCGCCGTTATCGACGCTGGTCCGTTGGCGCCGGTCGGTCACGGCTTCGGGATGGGTATCGGCGTCCAGCTCGCGCGACCCGGCAAGCAAGTCGCACTCATCATGGGCGACGGCGGACTAGGGATCGGTGGCTGGGACATGGAAACGGCGGCCCGCTACAAGCTGCCGATCGTTTGCGTGCTGTGGAACAACAGCTCCTGGGGTCCGAGCTTCGAGTCCATGCCGATGCTCAAGGATCGCACCGAGCCGTTCAACATGCTCCAGGATATCCGCTACGACAAGATCTTCGAAGAGATGGGTTGTCACGGCGAGCATGTGACCAATCCCGACGACATCCGACCGGCATTAGAGCGTGCCTTCAACTCAGGCAAGCCCGCGATGGTCAGTATCGTTGGCGACAAGACGGTCGGCCATCCGACGCTTGGCGGTAACCTGCTGGGTTCGACGGGCTCGAACTAGGCAAGAATCCAAGCGCTACCGAGCGCAAGGAAATAAAGAGCGGGATGTGCAATTGCGCATCCCGCTCTTCGTTTCTCAGGCTTTGCCCGAAAGCAAATGAGTCGTAGAATTTCGCGCCTCTTCGTACTCACGAACGGTCCGCTCAATCAATTCCGCCGCTGATTGAATTTGCCCAACTCCTGAGACCGAGTGGCCGGCGCTCCAGATATCGCGCCATCGACGCGGACCCGGCTGACTGGCCCGGGCACCGAAAGTTTCGTTCGCGAACTCCTCGGTAATTCGCTCGGGCAGATTCGATGGATCGAGCCCTGCCGCGACGATCGAAGGCTTCAGCATGTTGGCATCCAAGCCGGTGAAGGCGCGTGTTAGGAGGACGTCGTCCATCGAGTGTTCCACCAGCATCCGTTTGTAGGCCTCAGGCGCCATGCTCTCTTGAGTTGCGATGAACTTGGTGCCCATGTATGCGAGATCGCATCCGAGCACCTGCGCCGTCCATAGCGCGTGCCCGTCGATAATCCCGCCCGCCATCACGATCGGGCCGTCGTAGATGGCTCGGACTGCACGCACGAAAGCGAGCGGATTCATCCATCCCGTCTGACCGCCGGCTCCAGCCGTTAGGAGAATTAGTCCATCGACCCCTGCCGCGATCGCTTTCTCGGCGTGGCGCATCGTAGCCACATCCGCGAAGACCGACGCTCCGATATCGTGTAGCGGTGCGATCACCGCGGCGGGTGAACCGACGCTGGTAATTACTATCTCGACCTTATGCCGTACGAGACAGCGCATCTGCTCAACCATATCGGCACGTCGTATAATCAGATTGGGACAGAATGGGGCCGGCGAATGAGCCGGGTCCTTCTCTGTGGTGTTACTCAGCGCTGCTTCGATCTGCTTCAGCCAATGCTCGAGCCCCTCGACCGTGGGCGCGTTGGCGGTTGGGAAGGCTCCAATTACTCCGTTGCGACAAGCCGCGATGACGAGGTCTGGACCCGAGACGGCCAGCATCGGCGCCGCAATAACAGGGATACGCAAGCGCTTGGTAATATTCTCAGAAATCGGCATAGGCGCGATGC
>Ga0335083_10006147_pt1 | contig 15092 bp, 13 predicted proteins | sample Lox_Sample_42_FD_206716 | JGI IMG/M metagenome (GOLD analysis project Ga0335083, IMG submission 206716) | Soil microbial communities from Loxahatchee National Wildlife Refuge, Florida, United States - Lox_Sample_4.2 | ecosystem: Environmental > Terrestrial > Soil > Wetlands | place: USA... | reverse complement strand
CGGAACGGGCAATTGCGTCACGCCGGTCGTACGGGTGTCGCAGGCCACCAGACTGACGGTCGTCAGAATTGCCAGAGCAAGCCTGGCCGACTGGCGGTACGGAAGGCCATTGGGCCTAGGGGAGATGTCATACCTGTTGTTCACAACGTCACCGTCTTGCGATTAGGCGCAACGAGAAGATCTCACGATCGAAATAGGGACCGTTCGTCTGATCCGTCGACCAGGCGCTCGAATACTCGATCATCGGACCGATCTGAATCTGTGGGCGCAACGAGTAAAGCAGGCCGATGCGGCTGCGGAAGAAGTAGTCCGTGCGCGCATTGGCGCCGCTGCCGCTGATAGGATTGTAGTCCGCCGTCGTGAGCGACAGACCGCCGGTCAGCGTCCAAGCGTCGTGGATGATCCAGTCGTAGTCGAGACCGTAAACGGTCGACACGTAGTTCGAGTAATTACTGAGCGGCGTTTCCTGGATTGTACGAGAAATCGACGGCCGAAGGTTGAGCGGCTCATAGCCATTCCAGTTGCCGCCGAGCGTGTACGTAAGGGCATTATCCGTTCCCAGGCCACTGGAGTAGGTCTGGGTCGTATACCCGACGGTGCCGTTCAACGAACTGGTTGGACTCAAGGTCCACGCGGCGCCGACCGATAGGCTCTGGCCATCGGAATCGCGACTCTGACCTGCAGCGTTGACAGTGTTCAAATACCGACGCTGATTGATATCAGGCGAGATGTAGATCGACAGATCGTCGGTCAGCTCATAGCCGAACTGCACCGACTCGTCGTAGACGGTCAAATCGCGGCTCGTTCCAGGCAGAGTGGCTGAACTGGTAACGGGCGTGCCGTCGTAATAGTAGGTCCGCGTCGCATTGAGGCTGACCTTGTAGTAGAAGCGGTTGAACTTCTGATACAGCGAGAGCGAGACTGGAATGGCGTCCACGATATTGGGGCCGCTGCCGCTTGGCGCATTGGGAGAGCCGAGAGGCTCATTGCTCTGCATATAGCCGAGTGACCAGGTGACATAGAAATCGGTCTGGATGTCGACCTTGCCGCCAACGCCCAAGTTGAAGTTCTGGTAATTCTGCGACGGCTGCTGCTCATAAAAGCCAAACGTGCCGCCCAAGGTGAAGTGAAGCTCATGATTGAGCCAGTCCGACCGAAGATCGAGGCTCGGCGCAACCGTCGTATAGAACGAGCCGACTGGCCCTTGCGACGGGGCCTGGGCGAACACGTTGTCGTCATAACCCCCGTTGATCTCGATTTGCGGGAACAGCATGAACTCCCCGACCGCGATGCCGAGCTCCGAGCTCGTGCGCGCAGTCGAAATTTCGGCCGGTGCCCCCGTGCCCGCGCCGAACGGCGATCCAACGATGGTCGTGGAGGTCGACGGCAGAAGCTCCACCGCTGTGGGCGGCGGCGTTGTACTGGCGGGCGTCGTGCCGGTAGAGCTGCTGGATGTAGCGCTTGAAGATCCCGTCGTTCCCGTCGAAGAGCCGCCGGGGATCGTCAGACCGCCGGTTCCCCCTTGCTGGCCTCCAGCCGGCGGTTCGGTCGTGCTGTCGCTCGGTGGCAGATCCGTCGGGACGGGCTGGGCATACGCCGGCGCCATCGCCAGTCCACAAGACAGCAACGCCCAACCAAGGAGCGGAGTCCATGTCCACTGCGAACGATGACCGCTAATCGTCATGGGCGCTTGGTTCCATCCGGGCAAGGGTCCGATGGTCGGCTGGAAAAAAGTCCGCACGACTGAGAGCAGCTAGGTACAGCTGCCGGCACGGGCGCAAACGGATGTGCTCACCGGCGGCAACGTAAAGGGGGTCGACGTCGGAGGCTGCGGCGTGCCGGGCGCTGTGGTGAGGGGAACAGGCACCGGCGTTGGGCCAGATTCCGGCGTCAGCGACGTCGGTCCGGCCGTTTGGGGTTGTGGAGACGGCGAGGGCGTCGCGATCGGCGACGGCGTTATGACAATCACCGCCGGAACGCTCCATGGAACCAGCGGCGCCTCGCTCACTGCGGCTTGTGGCAGGGAGGCCAGAAAGATCGGCGTGGCGCTATCGGTAACTTGCGGCAGGGCAAAAACCGGGGTTACGGAACTCAACGCGCCGCCTGCAATCAGCGGCGCCGCGCCCTGGAGAGGCCCCGCGCCCAAAAGCGGGCCGGCCCCTTGGAGCGGACCAGTCCCCAAGAGAGGACCGGCACCCTGCAGCGGCCCTGCGCCCTGCAGGGGCCCCGCTCCGAATAACGGGCCGGCTCCCTGAAGCGGGCTGCCGGCGGCAATACGGCCAGAGGTGCGGGAATGCTCATTGCCAATCGGCCCTGCACCTTGCAAAGGGCCATCAATGGTTTGGGGTGGCTTCCCTTGCGGGCGCAATTCCACGCCCTGCGCGAACGCCGCGCCGCTCCAGCCAAGGAGTGCGATGGCGACGACAGCCTGCGTGTTAAGTGCAATTTTACGCATAAACCCCGCCCATTCTTCCGGAGGACACTTTCGGGTCGCTCGCCGCAATGGTCGAAAGACCGACCGCTTCCACCTGAATCTGAAGGCAAAATACCGGAATCTGTGGAAAAATCCAGATACATGGGGTCGCAACAAAAATTACAAATGTTTCAGAGCGACCGCCCAAACCCGTCATCTAGACGCTGGAAAGCCCCTTCCCACTCGATCCGCCAGTACTTCCAGCGCTTGGCAGAATCCCGCAGCGTCACCGCAAGAAACTCGTGAATAGCCATTGGGCGACGCATGCGCAAGAAGATGCACGTCAGAATCTGCACTGCCTACGAAAACAACTGATTTGCCGGAGTCCAAGCAGGCATAAATCTTGGAGGGCATGACGTAGCCGACAAACCGGTCCTTCAGGGTGACCAGGTGGGCATCAGGCGCGAGCAGGAGGCTCGGCAGATCGCTGAGAGGCACGAGTTGGGAGCGGTGGAACGGCAGCCCCTGCTCAACAAAGCGATTTGCGAGGCGCTCCGCCCCGCTTCCTGCGGCACTGAGCCACAGCCGTACGCGACCGGTGCCTTGCCGATGATGCAGGCGATAGCCCTCGGCGACGGTCTCGACTTCATGGGCAACACCGTAGTTGCCGGAATAAAGCAATACACAGGCACCAGCCAGCTCCGGCGGGCGAATGGCAGGATGCGCCCCCGCGAACGAAACCGGCGAACCGTCACGAACCAGGACGATGCGCTCGTGCGGAATACCTGTGTCGCCGAGCCGCTTCCGCTGATCCTCTCCCAGCACCTCGAAGCCATCGATGCGGCGGCGCCAGAAATTGGTGAGCAAGAGCAATAGCGACAGCAGGCGTGAGGGCTGCTCTCGCTCGGCGATCAGGCACTCGGGGTGGAAGTCAGTGATCCGGTAGACCAACCGGCCGCGCCAGAAAATCCTCAGCGGCGCCAGCAAGTGGATGAGGAAGGGCGGCGAGCCGGTGAAGAGAATGCCATCGGCTACCCGCAGCGCGGCAAATGCCGCCAGTACAAGGCGCAGGTTGGTCCAGATCGTCCAGGCGAGCCGCTTGAAGTTCGAGTCGCGCGGCACTGGTCGTGCTCGCAAACGCATCTCCGTGAGCACACCCCGCCCTCGTGGCCCGCGGACCGTCGATGCCTGCCGCGACGACAAACCGACGAGCGTCACCTCGTGGCCCTTCTCGGCCAAAGCCTGCGCGCGCATCTGCATGTACTGGCCTACCGCACCGAAATCGGGTGGCAGCCAATCGGCGATGATCACCAGTCGACGCTCGGTTTCGAGGTCGAAAGGACTATGGTCCAACAACTCGTTCATGCGGCAGAGCGCTGCACCGCGCGCCTGTCGAGCACCGATCGGTAGAGATCCTCCATACGCCGGCCAATGGACGCCCAGCTGTATTGCGCCGCAACCTGCTGGCGTCCGATCTCCCCCATCCGGCGGCTGGTCCCCGGATCGGCAAGAAGCGTCCGCAGTCCCTGCCCGATCGCCTCGGGCGAACTCTCGACGACGAGCCCGGCGCCGGTTTCGCGAACGACCTCCGACATGCCGACATCGTGCGTCGTCAGCACGGGAACGCCGCGTCGCATGGCCTCGAAGGCTGCCAGTCCAAAATTCTCCGACAAGGAGGTCATGGCGAAGAGGCTCGCCGCGGAGAACAAGGCTTCCTTGTCAGCCCCGCTTACGTGCCGCGCCAGGATGGTGACACGGGAAGCGACGCCATGCCGCTTCGCCTCTGACGCGAGGAAGGCCGCCTGGCCATCAGCGTCGTCTCCCGCGATCACGACCCTCGCCTGCGACACACGTGCCAAGGCGGCGATCAGCCGGTCCAGCGCCTTCTCCCAGCTGATGCGACCCAGCGCCAGGACCATAGCGGGCCCAGCGATTGCAGCCGCCACGTCGGCCGACATCGGCGCATCGCCTGTAGGCATCGGATCGTCGACGCCATGCGGGATTGTCATCACCGGCGGCAACGACCAGCCGAAGCCTGCAAGATGTCTTGCTTCAACCTCCGAGGTCGTGTGGATAGCCGCTGCCTGCTCCAGGTTCGAGCGATCGATCAAGGCGATCCAGGCGGTCTTGACGAAGCGATTCTTGCGGCGGATGAGCTCGGGTACAAGCATGCCTCGCGGCGAAATCACATATGGCACGCCGGCGGCGCGCGCGGCGCGAGCGCCCGCCCACGTCGGCCAGAGATAGATCGCATGCAGGTGCACGAGATCGAAATCGCACGCCGACGCCTTGAGCTTGCGACGCATTGGCGGCGACCAATAAAGACGTCGCAACAGGCGGCTCGGGAAATAGGTGACCTTGACGCCGTCGAGATCGACAGGCCGCTCGAGCGGGACGTCACTGTCGTCGGGTCCATCGACGTTCGTGGTGTAGACGTGGACGTCGTGTCCCTCAGCCGCCAAGCTCCGGCAAAGCGCATGGACGGACCGGATGGGCCCTCCGTACCGCACGGCCGGAAAATACGTCGGAACGACATGGAGAAGCCGCACGAATCTCGCCTACCCGCAGCAAAGCACTTGAAGTCGCCGCAGGTTCAATAGCATAGAGAGCCGGTCCATGGTGCTCCGAGGATGAACCCAGATTACCAGTCCGGCCGGTCGCCCGGCGACCGCCGCGAGGGTTCGGGGCCGGCCTTTTTTCAGCGAAATGTCCATTCCTCGCAAGCAGCAAGGCCGAGCCAATCGCCGCCGGCCGTAGTACGATTTGCCGGTACCGGAAGACGGGTCCCCTTCGACAAGGCGCCGGTTGAGAGCGATGTGACGTCTTGAGCGACAAGGTCTCCATCATCACGCCGACCAGGAATCGGCGGGCCTTCCTTCATCACGCGTTGCGCAGCGCGTGCGCTCAGACCTGGAAGAACACCGAAATCGTCGTGGTTGACGAGGCGTCGACAGACGGCACGGCCAACATGGTGGCGACGGACTTCCCCGACGCCCGCTTCGTGCGCAACGATACGCCGCGCGGCCCGGGCGGCGCACGCAACGTGGGCGTGGCCGCCTCGACCGGCGACTGGATATTGTTCCTCGACGACGACGATCTCATCCACTCGGAGCATGTCGAGGCGCTGCTCACCGCCTCCCTAGCCGCACCGCCCAACAGCATCGTCTCCGGACGTTGGCGGCGATTCACCACGATCGGCAACGAGATTCGGCTGGGGCCGATCATGTGCGCCCGGCCCAATGCCACACCGATGGAATCGCTGGCCGAGATGCTCGAGCCGCGCGGTGAAGGCACCATCTGCACTCATTCGGCCATCTGGCCACGCAAAATCTTCGATACGGTGCAGTGGGACGAGCAATTGTTCACGAACGGCGACGTCGACTTCTTCGGCAGTGCCGTGCTGAGTGGGATGAACATCGTCGGGCGGCCCGTCGGCATGGCCTATTACCGCGGGCACCACGGGCAGCGGGTCGCGGGCTCCGCGACACTGCGTGGCCTCACTTCGACGTCGCGCTATCGCCTCAAATGGTCACAACTTCTGCGCTCTCGCCCTGACCATGAAGTCTGCGCTGAAGCGATGCGCAACGGTTTCATGACCTTGATGATTGGCCTCTCGGGCGTGCCCGAGGCGGCGGAGCTCATGCCATTCCTGCAGGATGCGTATCGCCTTTGGGGCGGACAGGGCTACTACATGTCCAACCCGCCGAGGCATCCGCTGAAGCGCCTTGTGGCGGAGGCCGCGCTCAAGCTCGGCGGCCCGGCTGCCTTGCATTGGCTGCTGAAGCAAGTGTCGCGGCCCAGCCGCATCCGTCAATCGCAGCTCGCGGACTATCAGTCGCCGGCATCCGAGGCCGACCAGATCGACGTGTCGGCGATTCGCGCCGTCGAATGAAGTTGAGGGTCTACTTCCGACCGGCAGTCATCGTCCTTCTGCTCGCTTTCGCTGCCTCGCTGTCGTGGTGGGCGACGCGCGCCCTCAGCCTGCTCCTCCTGCCGCTGCCGGTCTTTTATACGCTGCTGTTCCTGCTCTCGGCCTGGGCATGGCTGCGGATCGGCAGGCTCGAACAATGGAGGGAATGGTCAACGGCAGGTCGGCTGCTGATATTGGCGCCGCACGAGGATGACTGTGTCATCGCGGCGGGCGGCATCGCCATCCGCAACCAAAAGCTGGGGGGCGTCACGCGGATCATCTATCTCGCACCCGACCGTCGACCGGAGGTTGCCGCGCGCCGCGCCGCCGAGGCGACCGCAGCGTGGCGCGAGATCGGCCTATCCGACGGAGACCTTCTGCGTCTCGATCTGCTACCGCCGCTCGCCGAGCGCGATCCACCGAAGCTGCGCGAGGCCGCGGCGAGGCTGCGCACGATCATTGACGGCTTCGCGCCCACGACAGTGATCGTACCGATGTTCGAGGGCGGTCACGTGCAGCACGACATGACTGCGGCCCTGCTGGGCCTAATCACGCGGCCGTCGGACAGGTTCGAAGTCCTCGAAGCGCCTGAGTACGGGCCCTACGTCTCGTTGAACAACACGCCGCACCGCATCCTGACCCTCTGCGGACGCTGGCTGCTGGGGCTGGTCTCCTATTACGGCCCGCCGGACGGCATCGACGAAAGACCGGTCTACAAGTTCCGGCTCGATGCCGATGATCTCGCCTCCAAACGACGCATGTTCGCGGCCTTCGTCAGCCAGAACGCGCCCTCACTGATACTGACCAAATCCTATCCCGACAGGTTCGTTCGTCTCGTTCCCGGCGCCGATCGCGCGCAGCCTTTCGACTTTCGTTGTTCGCTGCTGCGTTTCGTCCTGGCGGCGCGCCGCTTGATCCCGGCGCGGCTGGTCGATCGTCTTCTGCCCGTGCAACTTGGAACGATCGGTCGCCAACCGGCCATCACCGACTGGCGGCAGGAATGGAGTTCGGCCGAGTAGCGCTCAGGCGTACTTCTCGGCCAGCCGCACATAGGCCGCGGCGCGCGCTTCGAGCGTGAAGTCTTCCAGGATCATCTGCCGCGGTGCGTAGGCGCCGATTTCTACTCCCCGCCAAAACGCATCGAAGGCGTCGAGCATATCGGTCTCGTCCTTGAACTTCACGCCGCATCGGTCGTCCCAGTAGGGCACCGAAGAGACCGGCCCGAACGTCACGTGATGAGGCGCGTATTTCGGATCCTGCCATAAGCCACCCGCGTCCCACGCGAACAGCGGTACGTCCGACGCCAACATCTGTTGAGCGGCAATGCCTTGGGTTTCATGTCTACTCAGAAAGATCATGGAGCGGGCACGCTTGCTGTAATCGAGCAACTCCTCCTCGCGATAACTGCCATAGCGCAGCGTCGCCACGCGCAGCCCGCGGCGCCGAAGTTCTGCCACCAGCGGCTCGACGAGCAACGGCTCGTAACGTTCGCGCTGCCAATAGATCTTGTCATAGAGCAGTACGTCGACATCACGCTCGACCGCTTTGTCGGGCGCCCAACGTGTCGTGTCGATGCCCGTTGGCCAGGTGCTGACGATGCCGGGCCAAACTTCCTCGAACATGTCGCGCACCCAGGGACTCGGCACCAGGACCTGGCGAATTGGCCGACGTTTCGGTAGATCGGGATCGTCGCTGGGATGGCTGTAGATTGACGTGCCGAACAGGATCGGCGTCGCCCGAGGAATCATGTCCAGCACGTGCGTCTTGCCGAACACGCACGCAAGCTCCTGCGGCCGCGACCTGATATGTCGATAGTCATTGAGGCGATAAGCGAGGCCGAGGCGATCCAAACCCGCCACCAGGTTCAGGAAGGCCAGCATCATCCCACCCGGCCTCGCCGGCCCCCGCACGAGCCGCCGCACCAGTCGACGCGGATATCGGTCGAACGGTATCCACCGGTCAGTATCGGGTTCCTCATAGAATAGGTTGAGGGGGGCGCGTGCGCTCATGGCGCAGATCGCGATCCTTAGCGCCGCCGAGCCGCGAGAGCAGGGCCGTGGGGAAAGGCAGAGCGTTCGTTGAGCCAGCGCAGCACGATGGGAAACAGGAAGTGCACTGTTGGCGCATAGACGAGGAAGAACATCAACGTGGACCCCAGAAGCTTGGGCAGCGAAATCTCCACGCCATCGTGACAGATGGCGTACACAAAAGTCATCGCCAGTGCCTCACGAACCATCAGCGGTAGCCTTATCGCCATAAAGTATCGGCAGACGGCGCCCCCTAGAAGGCCGAGCACGAATATGCCGGCCAACATGCCGGGAAATCCAAGATCGGCGAAGTTCTCGCCCATATAGCCGACGCTGATCGACGTCCCGTACCGCACTTCGTCCGACACGTTGCCGAGCGCGAGACGAACGTAGACTTCGGTATCCGACAGCGCTGCCTTGCCGGGAAAGAGAAAGCGCGGCTTTAACACGTGCTCCAGCGCTTCATTCCATTGCCGCATCGCTATCGGTTCCGGAGTCACCTCCTGCACCCCAATCACCGATCCGAAAATATCGACGTAGGCGAGTCGGCTGAGCAGGGCGTACGATGCAAATTCCCAATCGATATTGGAGGTATCGGTTGCTCTGTTGCCCAAATACCCAAGTCGATCCCCCAGAGAGGCCCGGATCTGTTGCGCTCCCTCCATCGTACCTGTGATGGCGTGTCGATAGTCGACTTTGATGGCAGTCCAGAACGTCCCCAGCACTGCCAAGACAACCATCCAGATGAGAAGGGCAATCACCATGACGGGCGACAGCCGTATCCGGGCCGCGATGGCCGAGATCGCGAGGAACACGAACACGCCGCGGAAGTCGCCCAGAATTCCGCTGAACCCTTTCACCACCTCGAACAGCACGGCCGCCAGCAAGAACATCCTGCCTTGGCCTGTCGCGAGCACGTTCGTGAAAAGCAGGACGACCGCCAAGATCGTAATGCGCTCAACCATTTCCAGCTGCTGGTCGAGGGCGGGGACAGCAAGATCAACGTAGCCGGCACCTATGCTCACCACGACTGCGGCCAGATAGAGCACGAAAAGGTCGACTGGCCTCCATTCAAGATGCGCGGTGCGCTCGGCGGCAGTCGGCAGTCGTGCTTTGCGAATCATGGTCCGGTAGCCGAGCGCAAGCACGATTACACTGGCCAGCATATACCAGTAAGCTCGCCCGACAGTCGGCCCGTAAAGACTGCTGTATATCGACTCGCCATCGACGAGAGATTGCACGACTCGCGCGAACGTCTGCAGCCATTGCCACAACAAAAGATAGACCAGGGCTGCCGGAGTCCAAGTGCTGCCAATTATGCTTATGAGGATGAATGGAACGATGGCGCCGGCAGCAAACGCCATGGGATCGCGCGCAAAAGGCGCGATGACGATCAGGATCACGGCCAACCCGATCGCTGCGGCGCGTAGCGCCGCATAGTCGAGCCGGAACGTTGGGCTCGCCTGAACCAGGGATGGCCGTCTCATGGCGAAGTTCAGACAGCCTGAATCTGCGCCAACTCGGATCGCTTGCCGAGCCAGCGAAGAACGATAGGCAATCCGAAGCGGACGAGCGGCGCGAAGACAAGAAAGAACATCAGCGTGGCGCCGAGCAATTTAGGCAAAGAGATTTCCACGCCGTCGTGACAAATCGCGTAGACAAAGGACATGCCCAAGGCTTCACGAATGACCCATGGCACCTTCAGCGTCACGAAATAGCGCAGCACAGCCGCGCCGACGAGGCCAAGCGCCGCGATCCCGATCAACATGCCGGGGAAATCCAGGTCCACGAAGTTCTCGGCCATATACCCGACGCTGATTGATGTGCCGCCCCTCATCTCTTCCGAGGCATCGCCGCGCGCCAGCCGCATGAAGACTTCGGTATCCGACAATGCGGCCTTTCCGGGGAAGAGGAAGCGCGGTTTCAGGACGTGCTCAAGCGCATCGTTCCATTGCCGCATGTAGCCCGGCTCCGGAGATATCTCCTTCACGCTGATCACGGAGCCGAAAATGTCGACGTAGGCAAGACGCGCGAGCAGGGCATAGGAGGCATCCAGCCAGTCGATCTGATCAGCCGATGCCGCTCGTCCTCCAAGATAGCCGAGACGTTCCGAAACCGGCGTCTTGATATTCTGGGAATCATTCGACTGAGTCGCCACCTCGCGGTACTGCACCTTCACCGCGGTCCAGAACACGCCGAGGACAAGCAGCACCACCATCCAGACTATGGCGCCGAAGGCCATGATACCCGTCCACCGGATGCGGGCGGCGATAGCGGCAGACGCGAGAAAGATAAACACGCCCCGGAAGTCCCCCAGGATTCCGGTAAAGCCCGAGACCACCTCGAAGCCCATTGCGCCCAGCATCATCTTGTACCCCCGGCCTGTCGCCAGGACCGTGATGAACAAGACCATGATCCCGAGGATCTTGATATTGGCCAGTACTTCCAGAGGCTGGGCCAGAGACCCTGCGGAATTACCTGCGATATGACAGAGCGCGGCGAAGAACGCAGAGGCGATATAAAGGGTGAGCAAATCCTGCGTGCGCCATGTCTCGTGCAGGCCCCGCTGCGAGATCCGGGCCGGCAAATTGCCGAGAACCAGCCGGTAGCAGGCAGCGATCGTCACGATGCTTGCCAACATGTACCAGTAGGCGCGCTCGACCGTAGGCCCGTAGATTCCTCGCGCCAGCGCCTCGCCGTCGACCAGCGTCTGCAGTTCGCGGGCGTAGATTTGCAGCCACTGCCAGAGGACGTAATAGCCCACCGCTGCAGGCATGCCTGGTCGGCCCACGAGCTTCAGCAGTATCCAAGGAGTAATGCCGCCCACCGCGAAGGCGATGGGGTCTCGTGCAAACGGCGAAAGGACGAGCAGAGCGAGACCAAGATACTGCGCAACCTGCTGCAGAAAGCCGTAGCTCAGGCGTGGTTGTGCCGGCGCCTTCTGGGCGGCCGCCATACCCATTGTCTGTAACGGAGCTCGCATCTGGCCCGGTGGCCCTCTTAGTCGGCTTTTCGACGCGCAGAGAGGATTTCTGCAGCGCCTATAATACCTTGAGCCGCCCGGCGAGGCGAATGGACATCCAGTCGCTCCCCGAGAGCCGCCTGCAACCGCCGGGGCTCCATGGCGAGCGCCCTCTCGAGCGCCCCGGCGAACGCCGCAATATCGCCCAGAGGGAACACCGCTCCCGTCAGGCCCGGCTGCACCAGATCCGGGCTGCTGCCGACGACGTCCGAAACCACGGCGGCCAAACCACATGCCATTGCTTCATTGACCACCAGACCCCAGGTTTCCGTGCCATCGGACGGCAATGCAAGAAGATCGGCCGCGGCGTAGACGGCCGGCAGTTCACTCTGGTTGATGAAGCCCAGGAACGTCGCCGGCAGCCCTGCCGACGCGGCGGCCTGCCGCAGCGTCTCCTGCAATTCGCCAGAACCGGCAAAGACCAGTTCGACTGCCTGCCCCTTGCGCCGCACCTCTGCCGCCGCGCGGACCAGGTCGAGCGGACGCTTTCGGTCAATGAGCTTGCCAACGAACAAAATCCGCTTGTCGCCACTGCGCCGTGCCCCGGCTGCGCGGGCGCGTTGCGCGGCTTCGGCAAAGGCCAGGTTGTCGATGCAGGCGGGCGCGAAAAACAGACGATCCTCGGGCGCACCATAGTGTGCGAGATAAGCGCGATTGCGCTGCCCAACATAGAGGTAACCGTCGAATTGGCCCAACAGCCGGGGATAGACCACGGCCTTGGCCAGCCGCTTGAGCGGGCTGCGCTCGGTGACAAGCTGGGAGTCGCCGCGCACCATGATCGGAATACCGGTGCGGCGGCAGGCGGCGACCGCTTGCAGGTAAGAGCGCAGGCTCCAGCCCGGCACGACAAAGGCGTCAAAACCGTCGCGCGCGATCTCGTCCGCGATGCCGGGCGTGTTGCAGCCGAAGAAGCGGTCCGTCGAGGGCTGCCGCGCGACATTGTCCAGGAACTCGCTGTCATAGCCTGAGAGGAGATCGACATCCCAGTCGAAAGCGACGCCGAAGCCTGCGCTCGCCTGCTGCTTCGCGGTCTGGCGATGCGCGAAGAAGACCTTGAGATCGCAGAGCCGCGCCAACTCGCGAAAAACGGGCGTGTAGTACTGGATGGGATGACTGACCAGGTAGCCGAGCCGCATCGCTCACCCACCCGCGCGCTTACAGGCAAGATCGAGTGCGTTTGCCAGCGCCCGTGCCGAATCGCGCGCCGTATAGGTCTGCAGGTCCGCGCGAGCGTTCGGCAGACCGTGAGCGTCGCTCATCATCGCTTGCAGTTCCGTCGAGATCGTCTGCGGCGATGGCATCGATGTCCCGGTAAAGCCGAGGACGCGGCCGGCGCCGGCCTCTTTGATCATCGTCACCGCCGTGCTGTCGGCGTGCAGCATGGCGAAGACCGGTCGGCGCGACATCATCGCCTGGAAAACCTTGGACGGCGTGTAATGCGCCTCGGTCGAACCGAGCACCAGTACAGCGTCGCACAGGACCTGATGATTGAGCGCGTCAACATAGCCGATGCGGTGAGGATGCTCGCTCACCATCTCCTCCACGCCCGCCGCATTCGCGCGTGGCAGCACGCGATGCCCGTTCGGATCGTCGGGCGAGCTGCCCGTGCCGACGAAATGCACCCGCAGCCGCGCCGCCACCTCTGGCGACGAAGCGCGCAGCGCGGCGAGGCCGGCAAGGAAGGCATCGAGCACGATCTCGCCGGCCGGCAGCAGCGCGCCGGCATAGATCATGTGGAAATGGCCGTCGCCCGGCTGGAACAGGAACGGCGCGCGATGCAGCGTGCGCACCAGCTCGTAGTCCTCCGGCGCGCTGCCCATCGGCATGGTCGCGATCACCGCATGCTGCGCGACGTCGGGATTGCGCTCCAACATGCCGGCCAGATAGCCCGGCGCCATGCCGGTGATAAGCGCCGCGCCTTTCACGGCGAAGGGCTCGAGCAGGCGGCCCAGACGGTCCGAGCCCCAGGCGCGCGAAAAGACGACGTCCTGCCCTGGCATCGGGCTGATCCAGGGATCCTGATAATCGATTCCGAACGGCAGGCCGAAGCGCCGGCCGATCAACCGGCCCACAGGTGCCAGGAAATTCGACGGAATGGTGACCATCACGAAATCGATCTCGCGCCTCGCCGCGAGATCTGCCAGCGCACGATAACAGCCCCAGAAGGAGCGAATGCCGATATCGCCCACCAGACGCAGGGGGCGCGTCGAGAAAGTACGTGCGTGAACCACGCGCAGGCCCGGTGCGACCAGCTGCTCGAGATCAGGATCGGGCTTCTCTTCATATTCCAATGGATCGCCGGTAACCACGATCGGTTCCCAGCCGAATTCCCGCAGATGGCGCGACCACAGGCGGGCGCGATGCACGCCCACGAGATTGCTCGGCGCAAAGTGCCCACTCACCAGGGCGACGCGGCGGCTCATGTCGCCGCGAGCCGCGCGATCATCTGCCGGTAGAGCTCCTCGAAGCGTCCGACGATGACGCGCTGGGTGAAATTCTCGACGATGCGCGCGCGGCACCCCGCACGGTCGAGGCCGCCGACCTTGCCGACCGCCTCACACCCCTCCTCGATCGACTTGATCAGGAAGCCATCGACCCCCTGCCGCACGATTTGCGGTAGGCCGCCCCGCGGACAGGAGATCACCGGCGTTCCACAGGCCATTGATTCGGCGAAGACCAGGCCGAACGGCTCGTCCCACTGGATCGGCACCAGCAGCGCCTTGGCCTCGCCGTAGAGCTTGTTCTTCTGCGTGTCGTTGACCGGACCAACATATTCGATGCCGTCGCGGCCGAGCTGCGGCACGATCACGTTGCGCCAATATTCGCCCTCGCCGCCCGTCTCGCCATGGTTACCGGCAATGACGAGGCGCCGCCCGCAACGCTTGGCGATCTCGATCGCCCAATGGGCGCCCTTGATCTCCTCGACGCGGCTCAGGAAAAGCAGCGGCGCGTCGGGCGCGACCGAGGGTGAGAATGTCAGGAACTCCGTATCGACGAAGTTCGGAATGGCATGCCACTCGCCGCCGCCGCGTTTCCCAAGGCCCGCGATGTAGTCGCTGCAGCCGTCGAAGGCGAGCACATTGCGCGCCGCCAGCGTCGCCGCCATGCGCACGGTGCGGGGAGTGGGGTCGCGGCCGTAAGACATCACGATCGGGATGCGTCCGCGCAGCAGCGGCGGGAGATAGGCGAGGCGCGAGAAACTGTGGATCACGTCTGGCCGAAAGGCGCGCACCGCCCTCCACAAGGTCCAGCTGTTGGAGAGCGTGTCCGCCAGCACCTGCGAGCTTTCGCCCGGCCAGCCAAAGAAGGCGTCGGCCGGCGATTGCGATCCTTTGCGCGCCACCAGCCCCACCTCGTGACCGTTGGCCTTGAGTTGCCTCAGCAAACCATCCACGAGCCGCTCGGCCCCACCGTAGAGACGCGGCGGCACTTCGATCTCGGGATCGGCGGTCAGGAGGATGCGCATCGTTCCCCCATCGTATTGTCAAAGGCACGCGCCACCGCCGCCAGCAAGGCCGCCTTCTCGACATCCCAGTTGTAGCGCTCGTGGCCAAGCTTCCAGGCCGTCGACTTCGCTTCGGCCTGGCCCGCGGGCAGACCATCGAGAACGCGAGCGATACCGTCGGGATTTGCGAGAGACACGAGCGCTGCCGCGGCGCCAAGATCCGGAGCAAGCAATCGCTGAGCGGGCGTGTCGCTCAGCATCACCGGCACGCCGGC
>Ga0335083_10006146_pt1 | contig 15094 bp, 16 predicted proteins | sample Lox_Sample_42_FD_206716 | JGI IMG/M metagenome (GOLD analysis project Ga0335083, IMG submission 206716) | Soil microbial communities from Loxahatchee National Wildlife Refuge, Florida, United States - Lox_Sample_4.2 | ecosystem: Environmental > Terrestrial > Soil > Wetlands | place: USA... | reverse complement strand
CCGCGAGCGACGCAGGCGCCGCGAGCCCCGCCGCGCGATACGCCTGACGCAGATGGAGTCGAAAGAGCTCGTCGATCTCGGCGTCCCAATCACTCCCCTGATCTTCGCCGAACCACCAGAACCAGTCGCTGCCCTCCGCCGCGTAGAGCGCCTCGAACGCCGCCGGATTGCTCGCCGGCGAGTGGCCCGCGGCGACGACGGCGTCGCGCGCCTCGCCGAGCAGATCCCAGGCGCGATTCTCCTCGGCGTGACCGAGCCAGGTGCCGAGGTCGACGCCCGGTGCCGAGCCGGCGGAGTCGATCCACGAGCCCGTGAAGAGCTCGTAGACGCGTTCTTGGTGGACGACGGGGTGCGGCGGACGACTGGTCGAGCCGCCGCCGTCGAGGTAGCGCGAGAACGTCGTCGGGGTGACGTCGGGGTCGCTCACGAGGCGCGCGTAGAGCGCCTGCAGGAAGCCGCGCCCTTCGTCCGCGTACGCGCCCCACGAGTTTTCGCCGTCGAGGATGACGCTGAGCACATGGTCTTCTCCGGACGGCAGTTTGCTCAGGATCGCATCGTGAACGTAAGCGACGAAGTCGTCGGCCGCGCGCTTCGGATCTTCGTAGCGATGATAGCTGAAACCGATCCGACTCGAGAGCTCGCGCTCGCGGAAGAAGATCGCGAGTTCACGCGGTGACGTCCCCGTTCGGTACGGGCGGCAGAGGACGTTGGCGTCGTCGGCGCGGTAACCGAAACGCCCGGACTTCGCGAGCACGCCTCCGTCCGTCGCGATCCAATCGAGCCCGTGCTCGGCGAAGATGCTCACCGCCGCTTGGCTCACGGCCGCTTCGGCGGGCCACATCCCGCGCGGTCGCCGGCCGAAGAGCGCCTCGTAGTAGCGCATGGAGTTTTCGACCTGCGCGTGGGCGTCTTCGGGGTGCGTGAAGCGCCGCGGACGGGCGGACTCCCCGTCGAGCGTGGCCGCGTCGCTGTCGATCAGGATCGGCAAAATCGGATGGTAGAACGGCGTCGTCGAGAGCTCGATGTGGCCGGCCAGCGCGAGCTCGCGGTGGAGCGGCACGATCGCGCGCATGATCTTGAGCTGTTCGGCGACGATCTCGTCGATGTCCGCGCGTGAAAAGCCCGCCGCTTTCTCGACGAAACGGCGCACCGACGCCGTTTCGCCCGTGACGAGGCGCACCGCATCGTTGCGAAATTCGGGCCCGAACCAGGCGAGATTGGTCCACGCCTGGAGGTCGCGAAAATCGCTCGGCGCGAACGCCTGGCGCGCGTCGCGCCGCGCGAGCAAGGCTTCGTAGCGCGCGTGGCGCCGAATCTGATGCTCCCTGTCGGCCCGGAAAAACGTGGCGAGGAGCTCCTGCTGTTCGTTCGCCGTGAGGGTCTCGGCGGGCTTCAGCGTGAGTTCGAGCGAGCGATCCGTGGCGCCGCGCTCCGTGTAGTCCGCGATTTGCCAGAGCAGGACCGGCGTCAGATTCACGACGAGCTCGAGCCCGGGCTGCGCGGCGGCCATCGTCGCCATGGAGTAGTAGTCGCGCAGGGCATGCAGGCGCACCCACGGCAGGCGGTACGCTCCCGCGGCGGACGGCGCGCCGAGATCGCGATAGAGCGGCTGATGTTGGTGCCAGAGGAGAGCGAGCCCGAGCTTCGACATGGCGCGCCGCAAGCTAGCGCGCTTCCCGGTGAACGCCGGCTTCGCCGCGATCGCCGCGGATTCGAGCCGGAGCCGCGCCGCTCGACGCCGACGGCGCTCGCGCGGGCGACATTCTTGCGGCCACGCTAGGCCGCGGCGCAAAAGCTGCGCGTGAACCCGGCGTGATGCGCTGCTCGACGGGCTCTTTCGGCATGGCACGCGAGCTGCACTCCGTGAGCTCGTCATGGCCATTCGTCAAATCCTGGTTCCGACCGATTTTTCGGCGCCGTCCCGCGCCGCGCTCGATTACGCGGCAGAGCTCGCGCGCCCGCTCGACGCGACCATCGACGTACTCCACGTGTGGGAGGCGCCCGTGTTCGTCCCGCCGTCGCTCTTGCCGGAAGCCGGCGTGGCCGACCTTTCGATCATCGAGATTTACCGGAAAAATGCCGAGGCTTCCCTCGAACAGTTCGTGACCGAAGCGAAGGGCCGGGGCGTGCCCGTGCGTGCGTCGTTCGCGGAGCTCGGGCCCGTCGCGAACACGATCGCCGAGTTTGCTCGCCGGCGCGCGTACGATCTCGTCGTGATCGGCACGCACGGTCGCACGGGGCTCGCGCACGTGGTCATCGGCAGCGTCGCGGAGCGCGTGGTGCGCTACGCGCCTTGTCCGGTGCTCGCCGTCCGTTCCGTCAAAGCCCCGCAAGCAGCGGCCTGAATTCGCCATGAACGGTTCGGCAACGCGGCTCGCGCGAAACCGTGACATCGAGTTACCGAAGCCCTCGCTCGCGAGCTACGGCACGGTCGCCGCGGCGTTCGCCGAGCGGCGGACGCTGCGTGAAATCGGCGCGCGGCGCTGCGGGCGACAAGTGCTCTCGAACCTCTTGTACGCCGCGTGCGGCGTGAATCGCCCGCAAGGTCCGTTCGGGGCGCTCGGCCTGACCGCCGCCTCCGCGAGCAATTCGCAAGAGATCGACGTGTACGTCGCGCTCGAGGGCGGGGCGTACCGCTTCGAGCCGGGCGAGCACGTCCTGCGTCACGTCTCGTCGCAAGACGTGCGGCGTCATGCGTTCAACCCGCGCCAACCGGCGCGCGCCCCCGCCGCCGCGGTCGAGCTCGTCTTCGTCGTCGATGTGTCGCGGCTCGAGCACACGCGGGGGTTCGAAGAGCCGGGCCTGCACGATCCGGAAGTGCAGAAGTCCTACTACTTCGTCGACACCGGCATCATCGCGGCCAACGTCTACCTATTCGCGGGAGCGGCCGGACTCGCGTGCTGGTTTCACAACTGCGATCGGCAAGCTCTCGCTCGCGTCCTCGACTTGAAAGCGAGCCAGCGCGTGCTCTTCGCCCAGACCGTCGGCTACCCTGCGACCTTGCCGAAGTGAGCGTGCGACTGGGTGAGCGTCTCGGACACGGCGTCGGCGAAGCGGTCGACGCTCGACCAATCCGTGAACTCGTAGTCGCGCGAGGTGTTTGTCGGGTGCCCGGCCCGGGCGCTGATGAACTTGATGACCGCGCGGGTCACCGGATCGTACCGGGTGTAGGGCAGGGCGCCGGCGAAGGACGCGACGTGCGCGGGCGACCAGTGCGTCTCGTGCAACAGCTCTCCGATTTTCGCGCGGAGCTTCGCCTCGACGCTCGGATCAGCCGATGCGGCCGACATGCTCACCGAAAAGAAGCCGGAGTGCCGCGCGGCGAGCGCGCTCCGATGCCGCTTCACGTAACGTTTGAGTGAGCGTGCGTAGTCGACGGCCAGACGCGAACCGAGGATGACCGCGTCGAAGCCGGCCGGCGAGGGCTCGGCCGGCCCGAACGGCTCGACTTCGACGGCGTGGCCTTGCTCGCGCCACCGCGAAGCGAGGTGCTCGGCGACTTTCGCCGTTTGACCGTAGGAGCTCGCGAAGAGAAGGAGAATTTTGGCCATGTTCAAGCGCCGTTCGCGTCTTGCTCGGCGGCTCGTTCGAGCAGGGCTGCTTCGGCGCTGCGGTGCGAGGCGACCCGCGCGAGCAGTCGTCGCACGCGGAGCGGCAGCTCGTCGCACCTGGCGTCGTCCGTCGCGCTCAGTCTGAGCTCGGCGAGCTCTTGCGTCAGCGCGGCGTGGTCGGCACGCAAATCGACGACGGCCGGCAGCAGATCGCGCCGGCTCGCGGCGACCGAGCGCAGAAAGCTTTCGGCCCTCGCCACGTGCTCGGCGAGGCTCTGCCCGAGCGCATCGATGAGCCGCGTGGGGGCGGGGGACGACGAGAGCGGACCGCCGCCGGCCTCGAGCCCGGCACCGAGCTCACGCAACCGCTCGAGCGCCAGCGCGAAGCGATCGTTTTGACGCGAAGCGGCGGAAGCACGATTGACGAGTGGGGTGACTCGAGCACTGGCGGGGGCGCTTTTCATGCTGCGCGACGTAGCAATCCGCGTGCCTTCGGAGCGCACCGACTCGCCTCCTCTCGAATTCGACTCGACTCGCGTCTTCGAGCAGCGCTTTTCGCGCAAGGCGTTCCGGCTCGGCGCGCAGGCGCGCAAAGGCTGCGCGGGCGAGGGCGCGAATACGCGTGTTAATGGGTCGGCACGATTGCTGCTGATCGGATCAGCGGAGACTGCCCATGTCATTCAACGTCGCTCCCATCGACCAGGCAATTCGCATCGGACTCGGTTTGTTCGTCGTCGCCACTCCGGTTTTGGACCTGCACACGTACCCCTACAGCCTGCTCGGCCTCGTGCTGATGGGCACCGGGCTCGTCGGCTTTTGTCCGATCTATGCCGCGCTCCGCGCGCTCGTCCCCCAGGGCATCACCCCCCAGCACTCGAAAGGTTAGTGCGCGGCCGGCCAAGTCGAGCTCCGCAGGCTGGTTGCTTGCGGAGCTCGAGAGGTCGTCGCGTTCGGCGTCTGCGCGTCGTCGGTGCCGCGCACGCGTTTCGGATCAGATTCGCTCGCGCACCGTGATGACCGGGCACGCCGCCGTCCGCACCACGCTCTCGGCCACGCTCCCGGCGAGCGACCGGGGGCGACCCGTGCGGCCGTGAGTGCCGAGCACGATGGCGTCGAAGTGGCCTTGATCGGCCGCCGTGACGATGCGCTCACGGGCGTCGCCGGCCTCGATGCGTTCGGTGATGGCCGCGCCCTTCGCCTCCGGAATGCTCACGATGAAGCGATGGAGCTCTTCGGCCGCGGCGTTCGACGCGAGCTCGCCGCCCTCGGACTCGGCCGAGCCCTTCACGAGCAAGACCTCGATTTTGGCGCCCGCCGGCTCCGCCAGGCGACACGCGAACGCGAGCGCGGCGCGCGAACAATTGGAGAGGTCGACGGCGGCCAGGATGCGACGCAAAGGAAACGTGGGCATGATTGAGTTCTCCGTGGGGTGACTTCGGACGAAACATCGATGAGCAAAGCGCGTGCCGCGGCCCGACACTCGAGCTCGCGCAAAAGGAGCGCGAACGGCGCGACTCACGCGCTCGGGGGAACGCAACTCCTTCGCGAGGTCGCGTCCGGCGCGCAGAGTCTGCGCGTCGTTCACGGCGAGAGCACGCCGGCGAGCGTCTCGAGCGCGTCGACCGTCGTGAAGACGCCGATGACGTGCGTTCCGTCGACCACGACGGCCGAGCCGAGCCTGCGTCCCGCCATTTCGCGCACGACTTCCTTCAGCGGCGTCTTCGGCGTGACCGCGTACACGTCCTGACTCATCGCCTCTTCGACGCGGACCCGCGCCGGATCGACGTCGTGGAGCGTCTCGACCAAGTGGAGATCGCGCTCCGACACGACGCCGATGAGCTTGCCGCCGTGAAGCACCGGCAGGTGTCGAATGTGATGTTTGCGCATCAAGTCGTGCGCCGTCTTCAGTGACTGCTCGGCGCCGATGAGATGCGGCGTCTTCGTCATGCGTTCGGCAATCGTCACTTCTCTGGCCGTCATGGTTCTTCTTCCTTGCGTGGGGCTGGCGTTTTCGGGCTTTTCTCGGCGAGGTCGTCGCAGAGCAAGCGCACGGCGGGCGTGTCGAGGTCGTCGAATTGGCCGCGGCCCGTGGCCCAGACGAACGCCGCGGCGGCGAGTCCGGAGAGGAGCACGGCGAGCGGGAACACGACGAAGAGCACGGTCATGGCGAGGCCTTTCGCGGTTTCGGAGCGTCGAAGGTGCGCGCGCGGAGCGCCTGCGTGACCACGGTGAGCGAGGAGAGCGGCATCAGCACGGCCGCGAGGAGCGGCGAGATCCAACCGCCCATGCAGAGCACGACGCCGACGACGTTGTAGGCGAGCGAAAAGCCGATGCCGCGCCGGATCACGCCGAGCGTTCGCCGCGCTCCCACCACGGCTTCGAGCACTTTGCTCACGCCCGGTTCGGTGGTGAACGCGTCCGCCGCGACGAGGCTCGCCTCGGCCCCGCCGTGAACCGCGATCGCCACGTCGGCGGCCGACATCGCCGCCGCGTCGTTCACGCCGTCGCCGACCATCACGACCGGCCCCTCGCGCCGGGCCGCTTCGACCCAGGCGAGCTTGTCCTCCGGGCTCATGCCGCCCCGGGCGGTGACGAGCTCACCGAGCTCCGGCTCGAGGCTCCGTACGACGAGCTCGTGATCGCCCGAGAGGAGCGCGATGCGGTAGCCGAGCGAGCGAAGCGTGGCGAGGGAGCCGACGGCGTCGGCGCGCAGCGGATCGTCGAACGACGCGACCGCGCGCACGGCGCCGTCCACCGAGCAAGCCACCGCGGGTCGCCCGAGCGACACCTGGCGCGTGAGCTCGGCTTGCCAAAACCCGAGGGCGCTCTTCCGGCCGCCGAGGACGTGAGCGGCGGAACCGACGCGCACCTCGTGACCGGCGACGCGCGCCACGACTCCTGCGCCGGGGAGTTCGGTGACCTCGTCGGCCTCGAGCTCGGACGCGGCGGCGAGCCCGGCGTAGAGCGCCCGCCCGATCGGGTGCGGCGAACGGCGCTCGGCCGCGCGCAGCAGCGGAACGACCGAGTTTTCGCCCATGAACGACGCGAGCGCCAGGCGTCCCTCGGTGAGCGTGCCCGTCTTGTCGAAGGCGATCGTCCCCGGGTGCGCGAGCGCCTCGAGAAACTCGCCGCCTTTGAAGAAGACGCCGGCGCGCGCCGCGCGACGGAGCGCCGCGCTGACGGCGAGCGGCGTCGCCATGCCGAGCGCGCAGGGACAGGTGACGACGAGGAGCGCGACCGCGTTGTCGAGTGCGCGCGACGGATCGACGAAGCACCACGCCGCGAAGGTGAGCGCGCTCGCGGCGAGCACCGCGACGACGAAGCGCCCCGCGACGCGATCGGCGAGACGCACGATGGGAGCGCGGCGGGACTGCGCGGCTTCCACGCTCTGCATCAGCCGTCCGAGGCGGGTCTCGGCGCCGGCGACTTCGACGCGGAGCCGTATGGTGTGCGACGTGTTGTGCGTGCCCGCGTACACGCGGTCGCCGGGAGCGCGTTCTTCGGGCATCGATTCGCCCGTGAGCCAGGACGAATCCACGCTGGTTCGGCCGGCGACGATCACGCCGTCCACCGGGATGCGCTCGTCCGCCGCCACCTCGACGATGTCGCCCGTCGCGAGCGATTCGGCCGGAACCTCGACCAGCCGGTCGCCTTCGACCCGGCGCGCGGCCCGCGGCGCGAGCGCGGCGATGAGCTCGAGCGCGCGGGCGGCTCCACGCTGGTGGCGGAGCTGGAGCCAGCGTCCGACGAGCAAGAGGAAGATCAGGACGCTGATCGAATCGAAATAGATTTCGCCGCGCGAACTCAGGGTGTTCCAGGCACTCCGCGCGAACCCGGTCAGGATGCCGATGCTCACGGGCAAGTCCATGTGCGGCGTGCGCGTGCGGACGGCGGCCGCGGCGCCCCGCAGGAACACGGAGCCGCAGTAAAAGACGGACACGCTCGAGAGCAGGAAGCTTCCCCAGCGGAAGAGCGCGGCGTAGGTCGGATCGCTCGCCGCGCCGCTGTAGAGCGCGAGCGCCATCAGCATCACGTTGCCGGCGAGCGCGCCCGCGACGCCGAGACGCACCCACAGTTTTCGCTCGCCCTGCGCCTCGCCCGCGCGCCGGGCGGAGCCGCTCGGATGCGGCGGATAGCCGAGCCCGTCGAGCCCGCGCGCGATGGCGCTCGGCGTGACGCGCCCCGGGTCGAAGCGAACGTCGAGCGCGGCGCGTCCGAGATCGAGGCGCGCGCTCGCGACGCCCGGCACGACCCGGTCCAGCCGCTCGACGAGCCAGACGCACGCGGTGCAATGCAGCCCCTCGAGGAAGAGCTCGATGCGCGCGCAGTCCGGCGTCGTCTCGACGTGGCTCGCCTCGAAGACGGGGTCGTCGTACTCGGCGTAGCTGCGGCCGGTGGCGCGCGTCTTCGCGGCGCCGTCGGCCTGACCGGCGTCGCGATGCAGGTAATACGCGCCGAGGCCGGCTTCGTGGATGATGGAGTACGCGACGCCGCACGCCGAGCAACAGAAGCGAGGCCCCGAAGCGCGCGGCTCGGTCGGCGCCACCGGCAGCCCGCAGTGGGCGCACGCCACCGGTTCGCCGCTGCCGCAGGCGAGCTCGGGCGAGGCGGGTCGAAGCGCGGCGTCGCTCGCGCTCACGAGTCACCGTCCATGCGGTGCGTCAGGTCCGCGGCCGGATCGCGCGAAGGTTTCGCGGCATGGCCGCGATGGCAGGGGCAGTCGGCGCGCGTCGGCAGCGCGCGGCTCGCGGCCGCCGGGACGAGCTGCCCGGCGAAGGCGGGCAGCTGCAGCCGCGAAACGAGCGTCGCGACGCCCACGGCGAGAACCAGGAGCGACCGCGCGCGCGGTAAGTGACGCTCGAAGCGGCGTGCGGCGCCCTGCAGCGACACGCCGAGACCGACCAGCATCGGCAGGGAGCCGACCCAGAACGCGCTCATGAGCCACGCCCCCGAGCGCGCGCTGCCCGTGGCGGCCGCGAAGGCGGCGAAGGCGTAGAGCCAGCCGCACGGCAAGAGCGTCGAGCTCAGTCCGAGCACGCCCGCGCGGATCGGAGCCGGCTGCGAACGGAAGCGCGCGAGGAGCGCGCCGAAGCGACTCGCGAACGCGGACTTCGGGCGCGTCCCGAGGCGGAGCAGGCCCGGCCGCCGCGCGAGACTCACGCCGCCCATCACGACCAGCAGCACGGCCGTGACGAGCGCTGCCGCGTGAGCGAGCCCGGCGGCGCGACCCGCGAGATCCAGCGCGCGGCCGAGCGAACCCGCGAGCGCGCCGAGCGCCGTGTACGTCACGAGGCGCCCCGCGTTGTAGGCGAGGTGCGCGGCGGCGCGCCGGGCCGGGGATTGTCCGGGGCCCGTCGCGTACGCGGCGACGAAGCCGCCGCACATGGCGGCGCAATGGACGCTGCCGAGCAGGCTCGCCAAAGCCACGGACAGCCACGGCGCCGCGTTCACGGCGCGAGTCCCGCGGCGAGATCGGTGCGCAGGTTCGCCGTGAAGCGCTCGCCGTCGCGCTCGACACGCACGCGGATTTCCCAAAGGCCCGGCCGCGGCTGCGGGAGCACGACCGCGTAGCCTCCGTCGGTGCGCTCGGCGAGCACGAGCTCGTGACGGTCCGCCGAGCGTGCGTTGGCGAAGGCTTCGGCGTGCACCGTCGCGCCGCGGACGGGCGAGCCTTGGCGGTCGAGCACGCGAACGACGAGCTCGACACCGCCCGGCCAAGGCCTACTCTCGACGCTCGCCCGGTAGCCGAGGCGCGCGTTTTCCGCCCATTGAGCCTGTTCGCTGTCCCAGCGCACGGCCCGCTCGTAGTAGTCCTTCTCGGTGGCGAAGCCGGGGTCGTGGGTGGCGATCGAGCACATCGTCCCGACCCCGATGACGCTCGCCGCGAGGAGCGCCACCGGCACGAACGCCCACACGAGTCCGCGCGCCGTCGTTCGATCCTCGTGATTCAGATCCGTGGCTACGTTCATGGCTTCGTCTCCGCAGGGCCGAGCAGGCGATAGGGCACGTCGAGCGCGAATCCGTGCGTGTCCGTCACGTGGACCGTCACGGGCCGCGCGCCGCCGAGAAAGGACGCGCGCGGCGCGATCACGAAGACCGCCGTCGTGCGCTGCGCGCCGGCCGCCACCTCGAGCGGATTCTCGGGCGCGATCAGGCGAACCGGCGGTGACGCGACGACGCTCAGCGCATAGCGCTCCGCGTCGTCGCTGCGATTGCGCACCTTCACCCTGAGCTCGCCGGTCACGAGCTCCCCGTCGGTGGTGAAGGGCGCGCCGATGCCGCGGAGCACGGTCACTTCGGCGTTCTGGCGTTCCGCGCCGAGCACGGCGAGCGCGGCGAGCAGCACGCCGAGCAAGATCGGGTAAATCACGACGCGCGGGCGCAGGAGCTTCGGCGGCGCGTGGCTCTCGAGCGTCGCCTGCGAGCCGTAGCGAATCAGGCCGAGCGGCTTCTTGATCTTCGCCATGATGCCGTCGCACGCGTCGGCGCACTGCGCGCAGGCGATGCACTCGAGCTGCAGGCCGTCGCGGATGTCGATGCCGGTCGGACAGGCGGCGACGCAAGCGCCGCAGTCGATGCAATCACCGCGGCCCGGCTTGGGTTTGCCCTTGCCGCGCGGTTCGCCGCGCAACCGATCGTAGCCGACCAGGAGCGAGCGGCGATCGAGCAGCACCGATTGAATGCGCGCGTAGGGGCACACGACCGTGCACATCTGCTCGCGGAAGTACGCAAAGTCGAAGAACACGAGCCCCGTCGTGACCGCGACGATCAAAAACGGCGACCAATGCTCGAGCGGCGACTGCGTCATCCACCGGACGAGCGTGCTCGTGCCGACGAAGTAAGAGAGGAAGACGTTCGCCAGCACGAACGCCACGACGAAGAAGGTCGCGTTTTTCGCGACGCGGCGCAGGCCGCCGCCGCTCTTGTCGAGCCGGAGCTGATTCTCGCGGCTCCCCTCGAACAGTCGCTCGATCGGCCGAAACAGGAACTCCATGTAAACGGTCTGCGGGCAGGCCCAGCCGCACCAGGCGCGCCCGACGAGCGCCGTCGTCCAGATGATGCCGACGAAGATGGAGAGGAGGAGCAGCATGAGGAGCACGCCGTCCGTCGGCAGAAACGTGTGACCGCCGAGCGTGAACTCGCGGCGCGCGACGTCGAGCAAAATGAGGGGCTTGTGCCCGACACGAAGCCACGGCGCCGCGGCGAAGAGCACCATCAGCGCCCACGCCGTGCGGCGCCGCGCGTGCAGGCGCGGCCCCTGGTAAAGGCGCGGTCGGATGCGCCGGCGCGTGCCGTCGGCGTTCAACGTCGGCAGCACGCGGTAGGACGGGATCGGGGCGCTCATGGCTGTGCTCCGGGCTTCACGGTTGCGCTTGAACGAGCTCGCCTTGCGGCGCCTTGCCCGGCACGTTCGTGCCGCGCAGGGTGCCGACGAACGCGGCAAGCTCGCGCACCTGCGCCGCGGAAAGCTGCATCTTCCACGACGGCATGCCCTTGTCCGGCACGCCCTCGCTCACGGTGTGATGAATCGCCATGAGCGAGCCGTCGCCGTGAAGCCAATACGAGTCCGTCAGGTTCGGTCCGATGACGCCCTGCGCCCGGTCGCCGTGGCACGGCATGCAACGCTGCCCGAAGAGCGCTTTCGCGTCGGCCATGAGGGCGCCGTCGGCGGTGAGCTTCTTCAAGCCCTCTTCGCTCACGCTCTCGGCGAGCGCGCGCTTGGCTTGTTCGGCTCGCACCACGGCCATCTCCTGCTCGTAGGAGTCGTGCACCGAGACGCCGTTACCGACCCAGTAGTGGAAGCAGTAGCCGATGGCGAAGAAGAACGAGCCCCAGAAGATCGCCACCCACCAGCCGGGCAGCGGATTGTCGTACTCGCGGATGCCGTCGTACTCGTGGTCGAGCAGGTCGGCCGTGGGCTTGAGCTTCACGTCGCCGGGCGCGGCCGCGTCCGGCGCCGACGCCGGAAAGTCGCTCGTCGTCATGGGTGCTCCGAGCGGCGGCGCGGCCGCGTTTCGTCTTCGAGCGGCAAGAGGGCGAGTGAGCGCGACTTGTGCCGGGACGCGTAGAGGTCGAGCGCGACACCCAGGAAGACGCCGAAGAAGATGGTGAGCGAGACCTCGGCGTAGATGGAGAGCCCGGCGGCGGACATGATGTCTTGGAGTTTCATGGCTGATTCCTTCAGGGGGTGTTCTGGGCGACCTTGCCGGCGACCGGCGCAGCCGGACTCGTCGGGACCTTCTTGATGTCGGTCCCGAGCCGCTGGAGATAGGCGACGAGGGCGATGATCTTCTTGCTCTCGAGCCCGCTCGGACCGCCTTGCGCGACGATCTCCGCGGCAAGCTCGGCGGCTTGCTTTCTGGCCATCGCCTCGGCGTGGAGCACGGCGTCGCCGTAGGGCACGCCGAGCATCGCCATCGCGTCGACGCTCTTCTGGATCTTGTCGAACTCGAGGTCGTCCTTCAAAAGCCAGGCGTACGCGGGCATGATCGACTGCGGCGTGATCGAACGCGGATCCTCCATGTGCCGCACGTGCCAGAGGCTCGGGTATTTCCCGCCGATGCGGTGCAGGTCCGGCCCGATGCGGCGCGAGCCCCACTGAAACGGGTGATCGTAAACGAACTCACCGGGCTTCGAATACTCGCCGTAGCGCTCGGTCTCGGCCCGAATCGGCCGAATCATCTGCGAGTGGCAGTTGTAGCAACCCTCGCTCACGTAGATGTCGCGGCCGGCGAGCTCGAGCGGCGTGTACGGATGCACGGACGCGATGCTCGGCACGTTCGAGCGGATGAGGAACGTCGGCACGATCTCGAGCAACGACGCGACCGCCACCGCGACGACGACCCAGAGCGTGAAGCGCAACGGACGGCGCTCCCAGAAGCGGTGCCAGGCCGCGCGCGCGAAGAACTGCAGCTTGTAGCCGGTTTCGAGCATCGTCGCATGACGCGGGATGACGACCTCGGGTCGCGGCAGCGTGTCGGCTTCGAGCGCCGGCGCCTCGATCACGGGCTCGTCGTAGGTCGCCGGGCGCGTGCGCCAGGTCATGAACAGGTTCACGCACGCGAGAACGATGCCGGTCACGAACAGCGCGCCGCCGAGCGCGCGCACCCAGTACATCGGCAGAATGCGCACCACCGTCTCGACGAAATCCGGATAAGCGAGCCGCCCCGTCTCGTCGAAGGCGCGCCACATGAGACCTTGCGTGACGCCCGCCGTGTAAATCGCGACGATGTAGAGCAGGATGCCGAGCGTGCCGACCCAGAAGTGGACCTCGGCGAGCTTCTTCGACCAGAGCTTGGTCTGGAAGATGCGCGGCGCGAGCCAATACAGCATGCCGAACGTCATGAAGCCGTTCCAGCCGAGCGCGCCGCTGTGGACGTGAGCGATGGTCCAGTCGGTGTAATGGGAGAGCGCGTTGACGCTCTTGATCGAGAGCATCGGGCCCTCGAACGTCGCCATGCCGTAGAAGGTGACGCCGACGACGAAGAACTTGAGCACCGGATCGTCGGAGACGCGGTTCCACGCGCCGCGCAGCGTGAGCAAGCCGTTCAGCATGCCGCCCCACGACGGCATCCACAGCATCAAGCTGAACAGCATGCCGAGCGTGGAGGCCCACTCGGGCAGAGCCGTGTAGTGGAGGTGGTGGGGGCCCGCCCAGATGTAGATGAAGACGATGGACCAGAAGTGCAGAATCGAGAGTCGATACGAGAAGACCGGTCGATTCGCCGCCTTCGGTAGGAAGTAGTACATGAGCCCCAAAAATGGGGTCGTCAGGAAGAACGCGACGGCGTTGTGGCCGTACCACCACTGCATGAACGCGTCCTGCACGCCCGCGTAGATGCTGTAGCTCTTGAACAGACTCACCGGCACGACGAGGTTGTTGAAGATGTGCAGGATGGCGACCGTGACGATGGTCGCGATGTAAAACCAAATCGCGACGTAGAGATGCCGCTCGCGCCGCTTCGCGATCGTGCCGAAGAAGTTCACCGCGAACGCCACCCACACGACGGCGATCGCGATGTCGATCGGCCATTCGAGCTCCGCGTACTCCTTGCTCTGGGTGATGCCCATCGGGAGCGTGAGCGCGGCCGAGACGATGATGGCCTGCCAGCCCCAGAAGTGGAATTTGCTGAGAGCGTCGCTCCACATGCGCGCTTTGAGCAGGCGCTGACTCGAGTAGTAGATGGCCGCGAAAATCGCGTTGCCGGCGAACGCGAAGATCGCCGCGTTGGTGTGCAGGGGTCGCAGGCGCCCGAACGAGAGTTGCGGCAAGCCGAAGCTCAGACTCGGTTTCACGAGCATCAGCGCGAGCCAGAGGCCGATGAGCGTGGCGACGAGACCCCAGAGAATCGTCGCGATCGCGAATTTTCTCACCGTCGCATCGTCGTACTTGAAGCTTTCCACTTTGGCGGACATCGGGCGCTCCTTTCGCAAGAGGCATGCCGCGCTCGCGACGCAAGAAACGCGGCCGCAGAACGCCGATCGGGCGCGCGGGTCGCGAGGGCCTGCGCAGAACTTGCGCTTCGAGTGCGGCGCGACGCAGCCCCTGCGCGAAACTCCGCGCTCGAAGACCCGACGCTCGCGGAACGGCTCGGTCGTGCGTGCTTTTCGGGACTGGCACGCACGATGCACCGCAGCTGTGCGGAGGACACGCACATGGCCCAAACGAACAAGCACTACGTCATCGTCGTCGCCGTCGACTACTCGGAATCAGGCAAGCTCGCGCTCGAGCGCGCCTTCGAACTCGCCAGCGAAAAGGCGGGAGCCGAGCTGCACGTCGTGAACGTCCTGCCCGTCTATCAGTCGGGCGTCGCCGACACCGCCAATGGCGCCTGGGCGGGCGGCTTACCCACGATCGAGGAGGCGAGCGAACAACTCCGTTCCTACGTCGACAAGGCGCGTGACGTCTTCAAGGCCGCGCACCCCGGCGAGAACCTCGCGTTCCTCGAGAAGATGATCGCGCACCAGCGCGTCTCGGTCCCGTCCGAAGAGATCGCGCAGCTCGCAGCGGACGTCGAAGCCGACTTGATCGTGCTCGGAACGCACGGACGGCGCGGCGTCCCCCGCTTGATCCTGGGCTCGGTCGCCGAGTCGACGCTGCGTCTCGCGCCGTGTCCGGTGCTCGTGGTCCGGCCGAAGGCCGTCCCCGTGCCGGGGCCCGTCATCGAGCCGCCTTGTCCGCGCTGCCTCGAGGCGCGCAAGCAGTCGCACGGCAAGGAGTTCTGGTGCGCGCAGCACCGCGAACGGCACGGGCAGCGGCACACCTACCACCAGGGGGATCGCGCCGGAACTGAAACGAACATGCCGCTCGTCGTCCAAAGCTGACGCGTGTTCAACGCTTGCGATTGACGGTGACGACAAACGCATTAACTTCGGCGCCGGTAGATGGCGAATCCGGAGTCTCCTCTCGCGACGATCCTCGTCGTGGACGACAATGCCGAGAACCGCGCGCTCGCCCTCGCCACCCTCGAGGACGAGTACCGCGTGATCACCGCCGTGAACGGCGAAGAGGCGCTCCGCGCGGTCGCGGCGGAGCGCCCGGA
>Ga0335083_10006145_pt1 | contig 15094 bp, 16 predicted proteins | sample Lox_Sample_42_FD_206716 | JGI IMG/M metagenome (GOLD analysis project Ga0335083, IMG submission 206716) | Soil microbial communities from Loxahatchee National Wildlife Refuge, Florida, United States - Lox_Sample_4.2 | ecosystem: Environmental > Terrestrial > Soil > Wetlands | place: USA... | reverse complement strand
GCGCCTGCAGGCCGTCGAAGTCGAGGTCGGCTCGGCCCTGCTCGACCCACGCGACGATGACCGGCTCTTCACGCGACGAAACATTCGGCTGCTCGAGCCCCAGCATGTCCACCGAGATGCCGCGAGCGAGTTGCTCCGGCGTGATGGCGCGCTGGGTGGACGCGAGTGGACGCGCTCTGCCCGCCGGCAGCTGGCCGGAACCAAGGCTAGAGGGCGCGTACGACTGCACGATCAGGCGATAGCCGTTGTGCGAGTGTCCGAGCTCTCGCGGGTCGGCGCTGACCGCCGCCCGAACGCGCTGGACACCGCCGACACCGAGCGTCGTCGCCGCGACGAGCGCGACCCACGACACGCCAGCCGGGCTGGTGCCGCGAGTGCGGGGCTTGTGGCGGTGGGCGGTCACGTCTCGAGTCCTTGTTTGGTTGGAACGCGCGAAGTCGGGGAAAGGTTTCCCTGCTACGCCGAATTCCTAAGCAGGTTTCATTCCATTCACCGCGACGACAAACAAGGCCGACGACCGGCCGGCCGGAGTCGACGCGGGCCACGCGGAGATGAGGCCAGATCACGGCCGTTTCCTGCTCAGCGGGCCCTGGCGATGCTCTCCGCCCAGCTGAGGGCGGCGGCGCAATCGGAGACCGACTGCGTTGCGGATCCGGCACGCTGATACGGTCCGAGTGCGACACCAAGATCGCGCCCGTGCCACACGGCGGCAAAAGGACCTCGGTGATTTCGCATTTGGCAGACCGAACCTTTGCGCACGGCTGCGAGTGCTCGAGCCGCCGGAACGGTGGCCGGTGGCTTGTCCGAACCGGGGGTATCCGACTCCGGTTGGAGCGCGCCGCGCGCGATCGCCTCGAAGCCCCGCTTGGCGTGAGTCTCGTCGTCGTAACGTAACCGAAGGGCGACGGCGCGGCGGTCGCCCGTGGCGAACACGGCGACGTTGTCGCCGCCCCAGCCGGCAGCCGCTTCCACTGCCGTGACGCGAGGCACCCACTCCTCGAACGCGAGCCGAAGCGCCTCCTCGCCGAGCACGTCGCGATAGACGGCGTGATCCGGACCGCCCGGAGGTGGCCGCGGAGCCGGGACCACCTCGGCGAGCTCATGCGCCGCGTACTTCTCCGGATGCAGGATCTGCTCGCTCGTCGAAGGCAGGTCGCGCCACGCCGCATCGACCGACGCCCAGCCGCCCGCGCGCCGGCGCGCATGCACGAACCCGAGCCCGTCCACATAAGGCGCCACGATGGAGCGCTTGAGGATGCGCGGCACGGACGCGATTTCAGGCATCGCTTCCATGATGCCGAGACTGCCTGCGAGCATGCCGTCGGGCACGTCGAGCGCCGTCTGACCGCGCGGCAAGAACATGAGGTCCATCATCGCGCTCGTCGCGTCGCCTTCAGCGAGAGCTTGGACGGCGGCGAGCGCGTCGCCGCGGCCGCTTTGCCATTTCATCAGCCGCTTGAGGTCGTAGTGTTGGTCCTGCAGGCCGTGCACGAGCTCGTGCCAGAGCGTCGCTTGTTGCGCTTCCATGCCGAGATCGTCGAGCAGCACCATCTCTTTTTCGCGCGGGTCGTAGAAGCCGGCGAGCTGCGTGCCGAGCAGCGTGAGCATGCTGCCGAGGTAGTCGAGGTCGGGACCTGCCGCGCCGAGCGCGAAGAGGAGCTCGGTCGAGCCCTCGAGCAACTCGGGCTCGAGATCCTCGGCGAGCTCCTTCTTCATGCGTTCGAGGAGCTCGGCGCGACCGATGACTTCGCTCCGCACCGGGCCGGTCGGTTGCAGCATGCGTGCGGCGGCGACCTGTTTCAGGGTCGCGTCGACGATGGCCTGACTCTGATCTTGACTCAGTGGCCGCTCGGCGGAGGCTGACTGCACGGGCGGCGGCGCGACGGACGCCGAGGGCCGCGGCGCGGCGACCGCGACCGGTGGCGTGGAGCTCGCGGGGGGCGCGCCGCCGGCGCAAGCGACGCCGGCCGTCGCGAGCGCGAGTGATAACCAAACGTGTTTCAAACCGCCGCCGCGCGCAGCGCCCGAATGGCGGCGGCCCGATCGGGCTGGTCGAACACGGAATGACCGGCGACGAGAACTCGTGCGCCCGCTTCGACCACGGTGCGCGCCGTTTCGGGAGCAATGCCGCCGTCGACCTCGAGATCGATCGCGTGTTTCGACTGATCGATGAGCTCGCGGACCCGACGAATCTTCGGCACGATGGCGGGCAGGAATGCCTGTCCGCCGTAGCCGGGATTGACCGTCATCACGAGGATCAGATCCAAGTCCCCGAGCACCCAGCGCAGGTTCTCCTCCGGTGTGTGCGGATTCAACACAACCCCGGCCCGCTTACCGAGCTCGCGGATCGCGTGGAGCGTCCGCTGGAGGTGCGTGCTTGCCTCGACGTGAACGCTGAGGCCGTCCGCTCCGGCGTCGGCGAAGGCGGCCAGGTGACGCTCCGGCTCGACAATCATCAGATGGACGTCGATCGGCAGCTTCGTCGCCTTCCGCACCGTTCGTACGATCCCGGGGCCGAAGGTGATGTTCGGGACGAAGCGCCCGTCCATCACGTCCACGTGGATCCAGTCGGCCCCGGCAGCTTCAGCCGCGCGCACCTCGTCGGCCAGGCGTCCGAGGTCCGCGCTCAGAATCGAAGGGGCAATCCGCACCACATTCACGCATCTTCGATTACCCGAGGTCGGGCATTCGCGCCAGCTCGTGCGGGTTCATCACTCGCGGCGCTCGCGGGTTACGCATCCGAGCGGAAGTGTTAAGCTCGGATTCTCCCCGCTCGCTTCTCGCGCAACCATGATCACACGGCCGCTCGGTAAGCAGGACTACGACCACATCGTTCAGATCATCGACCGCTGGTGGGGCGGTCCAACGACGGCGCTGGCGCACCCGATCTTTTTCTACGAGCTCGGGTCGATGGCGCGCGTCGTGGAACACGACGGCATTCTCGTCGGCTTCTTGCTCGGCTTCGTCGCGCCGGGGCCGCCGAAGACCGGTTACGTGCACCTCGTCGGCATTCATCCCGACTACCGGCGGCGCGGCGTCGGCAAGGTGCTCTACCAAACGTTCGAAGAGGACTCGCGCGCGGCCGGCTGCACGCGCCTCAAAGCGATCACGACCGTCGGCAACGAGGGGTCCATCGCGTTCCACAAAGCGACGGGCTGGAGCGTGACGTACGTCGAGGACTACGCGGGGCCTGCGCGTCCGCGCATCGTGTTCCACAAGAATCTGTGAGCGTCGATCCGCGGCAGTCGAGCTCCGACCCCGTCCACCGGGCGCGCGAGCTACTGACCGTCGCACTCGCCGCGCTGCAGCAAATTCCCGCGCGTGACGCGGACCTGGCGAGCGTGCTCGACCACGTCGCGGCGGCGAGCAGCGCGCTTTACGCGGCCGAAGCCGAGCTCGTCACCGAGACGGAAGCGCTCGCGGCGCTGCGTGAAGCGCTCGACGAGCTCACCCGCGCCCTCGATCTGGTGCACGCCCGGACGACGTTCGCGCCCGGCCTCGACACGATCGCCGCGTCCGTCGCGCAAGCGCTCGCGCTCCTCTACCCGCGCGTCCGCAGCAAGGAGCGCCAGCAACGCACGGTGCCGCCCGGCGCGTCGCTGCGTCCGCCGCTCCCCGGCGACGGACGGCGCTTCTCGGAAGAGCAAACCCACGCCGGGCGCGCCGCGAACGAGCACGGCGCCTCGCCCTTCACCGAGCAGCGCGTCGCGGGTCAGCGTGTGACGGTGGTCGTCGATGTCGGCGTGTTGAGTGCTTCGAATTTTTACGTGGGCATGACGGCCGACGTGTCGGCGGGCGGCGTCTTCGTGAGCACGAGCGCTCCGCTCGCCGTCGGCACCGAAGTGGCCTTGTTTTTCACGCTCGGCAGCGACGAGACGCTCACGGCGGAGGGCGTCGTCCGCTGGACGCGCAGCGACGAGCCGGCGGGTATGGGGGTCGCGTTCACCGGTTTGGCGTCGCGGGATCGACGCGCCATCGCGGATTATTGCGCAAACCGGCCGCCGCTTTTTCACGACTGAGGGTGAGCCTCGGCGCGTGCGACGCACCCTTCGTGGTCGCGCGATCATGCTACGGTGGCGCCGCCATGGCGGACTCCGCCGAAATCGCACCCAGCGATCTGCGCAACATCGGCCTCTTCGGCGCGTTGAGCGACGAGGTGCTCGTGTTTCTCGCGGGCATGCTCACGGTGGTCAAGCCGACCATCGGCGAGACGATCTTCCGCGAGGGCGACGAAGCGAACGCCATGTACGTCGTGCTCTCGGGCGAGATGGAGGTCACGAAGAAGAGTCGCGGCGCGGTCGATGCGCGCGTCGCGGTGCTCGGCCCCGGCGATTGGTTCGGCGAGATGAGCATCGTCGACATTCAGCCGCGCTCGGCCACCGTGCGAGCGCTCGCGCCGGGTCGCTTGATCCGCGTGAGCGCCGCGGACCTCGACTCGCTCTACCGTCACGACGTGCGCTCCTACGCGATCATCGTGTTGAACCTCGCGCGTGAGCTCAGTCGCCGGCTGCGCGTCGCGGACGGAATCCTCGCGGATCTGATCGCGAACGTGATGGACAGCTACCTCGCGAAAAAGCCGGTCGCAGGCTAAAAGCCCGTGCAACAGGCGCCGCGGCCGGAGCTCCCCGCGCCCGCGTGTTCTTCGCGTCCCGCCATGCCGGCGAAGCCCGATTCGCCGCGCCCGCCCGCGCCCGACGAGCCGCTCGTGCCCGCACCACCGCTCGTGCCCGCACCACCGCTCGTGCCGGCGCTGCCGCTCGTGCCCGCACCACCGCTCGTGCCGGCGCTGCCGCTCGTGCCCGCACCACCGCTCGTGCCGGCGCGACCCGGGTTTGCTCCGCCGGTGCTGTCGCCGAAGCCGCCTCCGTTGATCGCGCCGTAGCCGCCGAACCCGGACGCTTCGCCGCCGCGACCGCTCGGTGACCCGGCTTGCGACATGGTCATCGAGCCTCCGGTCGACGTCGTGCCGCCGACGCTCGCACTGGTCGTGCCGCCGGCGCTCGTTCCGCCGCTGCTGCTCGCCGCGCCGGTTCCGGTCTCGGCGACCGTGCCGCTCGTCCCGCCGTTGTTGTCGTTGGTGGGCGCAGTGCCCCCGCTGCCGGGCGTGCCCATCGGGCTCGAGCCGGAGTTGCTCACCTTGTCACCGCCGCCCGGGAGCTCGGGAAATGGGTTGAGGAAGCATCCAGCCGGCGAGGCTGCCGCGAAAAGCAGCAAGAGGGCCAGAGTCCGGCGCATGCTCTGTGCCAATTGGAGCATTTTCCGGGCCACGAGCCGAGCATTAAATATGCCGTAGTCTCGCATCTTCGCGCGGTGCGCGCTGGCACAGAACGGCACAAAGCCGGCGCTGGGCGTCCATCCGCCCGAGCTCAGTGGGGGCGGAGCTTATTTTCGGCGCAGGCGGCGTGCGCGGGCGAGGAGTGCGAGGGCGGCGCGCGTGTCCGGCACCGGCTGCGCGAGACCGGCGCGCGCCGTCTCGAGCTCGCGTCCGAGTGCGGCGAGGGCGTCGGCCACGTCGCGCGCGTTGGTGCTGAGGATGTCGCCCCACATCTCTTCGGGGCCGCCGGCGACGCGCGTCGCACCGTCGAAGGCGGGGCCCGCCGTCACTTGCGCCTCGGTCTCGAGCGCCACGGCCGCGAGCGCGCTCGCGACGAGCTGGGTCGCGTGGCTCGTGAGAGCCACCGCGCGGTCATGCGCCGCGGCCTCGATTCGAAACGGCTCCGCCCCGAGTCGCCGGACGAGCGTCTCCACCTCGGCAAGCGCGTCGGCGTCGCTGCCCTCCGGACAAATCAGCCAGCGCCGGCCGCGAAAGAGTCCGGCCTGAGCATGCTCGATGCCGCCCTCGGGCGCGCCCGCCATAGGATGCCCGAGCACGAAGCGCCCGCGACGCGGCGAGCCGGCCGCCGCGTCCGCGATGGCGCGCTTGGTCGAGCCGCAATCGGTGACGAGGCGCGCGGATTCGAGCACGCGCGGCAGGAGCGTCACGATGCGCCGAACCGGCGCCGCGAGCAGCGTGAGATCGGCCCCCCGCGCGGCCTCGCTCAAGCGAGCCTCGTCAGTCACGGGGATCAAGACGTGCGCCGCGCGGCGCGCAGCCGGCCGGTCGAGCACCTCGGGCAGATCGACCGCCGTCACCTCGACGCTCGGCTCGACCTCGCGCAGCGAGAGCGCGAACGAGCCGCCGAGCAAGCCGAGGCCGACGATCGTGACCTTCATCCGCGCACCGCTCCGGCGACCGCGCGCACGCGCTCGGCGAGAGCGACGGCGTCCGACCAGGCGAGCGTCGCCGGAACGCGCGGGATGGCGCCTTCGCGCCCAACCCACACGCGGAGCACGATGCCGTCGGCGCCGGCTGCAATCGCGGCGCACGCGACGGGCGCCGAGTAGCGCACGCGCTCGGCGATGATCGGGACGTCGACCACGATGGGAAGGTGCGTGCGTTGCTTGGCGCGAGCGATGGCGGCAACCTCGAGCGTGCGCGCGCCGCTCGGGTATTCGCCACCCTGTTCGAGCAGGACGACCTGGCACTCACCGCGCTCGAGCTCGCGCTCGGCCGCTCCGATCCACGCATTGGCGCCCGCACTCGGCGGCCTTGCGATGAAGCGCACCGGATAGTGCGGCGAGGTCGGCTGCTCGTGGAGCGACAGGCACGCGAGCGAGCCGACCGCGTCCGGGGCGAGGTACGAGCGCGTGATCGCCGCGTCGAAAGGGCGTCCCGCGGCGACGGCGTAGGGCAACTCGGTCGAAGGCGGCCCGGAGCCGTCCTCGTCGAGCGGCGAGGGGCGCGAGCCGAGCTCGCGGCGCGGCGTCGGTCCGACGGGCTCGATGGCGATCCAAGGTCGCTCACCGCCGATGAGCCCCCACGCGCCCTCGACGACGGTGCTCCGCTGCCGGAACCGGCGCGACGCGAGGCGGAACGGCTCCGTCACGCGCACGACTTGCGAGACACCGTCGAGCTCGCGAACGACCGCGGCGTCGTTCTCCGTCACGTCGCCGACGATGCCGAGCGTCGTGCGCTTCGCGCCGCTCGAGCGGTGCACGTCGAACCCCGCGCTCACGAGAAACGCGATCACGTTCTCGATCGCGGCCTCGTTCACCCCAGCTTCCATCACGACGATCATCGGTCCTCGGAGCGCCTTCGGCGGGCTAAATCCCGCTTGGGGAAGCTAGACACCGCTTTCACTCTGCCACAACGGCTCGGGCGGCGCCGACGCGTGGCGGGGCTCCCCGGCTCGTGACGCGCGGCCTCGTCTTGCCGGCGTGTGCGCGGCGAATTCGGCGGTTTTTTAGGGCGTCCCCTTGCGGATGAACGCAAACCGAGGCAACCACACCGTCGCCCTGCTCTTGGCCGGGCTCGCGGCCTGCTCGGCCAAGCATGCTCCGCCCCGCCACCGCCACCACAGCCCGTCGTGAGGACGGCGCCGCCGGTAACCCCACCGCTGGGCGCAACGGCCGAACCGAGCTGCCCGCCAGCGCGACCATCGCGCGAACGGCGTACGGCCGGGCCCACGGAAAGGACGTCTTCTTGTTCACGCTGACGAACGTTCACGGACTCAAAGCCAAGATCACGAACTTTGGCGCCACGCTCACGTCGCTCGAAGTGCCGGACCGCGACGGGAAGCTCGCCGACGTGGTGCTCGGCTTGGACGACGTCGCGAGCTACGAACGCGGCACGGCGTTCCTCGGCGCGACGGTGGGTCGCGTCGCGAATCGCATCCGCGACGCGAAGTTTTCGCTCGAAGGCAAGGAATACCGCGTCGCGGCGAACGACCCGCCGCATCACCTGCACGGCGGCCCGCAGGGCTTTTACAAGGTGGTTTGGGACGCGAGGTCCGTCGAGACGCCCGCCGGTCCGTCGCTCGAGCTCACGTACGTATCGAAGGACGGCGAGGAGGGTTACCCGGGCACGCTCACCGCGAAGGCGACATACACGCTGACGAACGCGAACGAGCTCCAGGTCGAGATGACGGCGACGACCGATCGCACGACGCTCGTGAACCTCGCGCACCATTCGTATTGGAACCTCGGCGGGTACGACGCCGAGCCCATCACCGAGCACGAGCTCACGCTGTTCGCGGACGCGTACACGCCGGGCGATCCGGTCGTGCCGACCGGCGCCGTCGTGCCCGTGAAAGGCACGCCGTTCGACTTCACCACGGCGAAGCCGATCGGGCGCGATCTCGAGAAGGCCGGCGGCAAACCCGTCGGCTACGACACGAACTTCGTCGTGAACGGCGAGCCGTCCACGCTGCGCCCGGTCGCGAAGCTCCGCGACCCCCGCTCGGGCCGCGTGCTGTGGCTCGAGGCAAACCAACCGGGCGTGCAGTTTTACTCGGGGAACTTCCTCGACGGGTCGATTCACGGCAAGGGCACGAGCTACGCGCATCGCACCGGGCTCTGCCTCGAAACACAGATGTTCCCGAACGCGATCAACGTGCCCGCATGGCGCGACCAAGTCATCTTGAAGCCGGGCCAAATGTACCGGCACTTCATGGTGCATCGCTTCGGCGTGGAATAGATGAACGCGGCGCCGCTCGGCTTCGGTGTGGTCGGTACCGGCGCGATCGCGACCGACTTCGTGCGCGCGCTCGCGCACGCCAAGCGGAGCCGCGTGCTCGGGGTGTGCGGTTCTTCGCCCGACAAAGCGCGGGCCTTCGCGCGCAAACACGGCCTGCCCATCGCCGAACCGTCGCTCGACGCGCTCGTGCAGCGGCAGGAAATTCAGGCGATTTACGTGGCGACGCCGCACCCCCTGCACGAGCCGCACGCGACGCTCGGCATCGAGGCGGGCAAGCACGTGCTCTGCGAGAAGCCGCTCGCGGTCGACGCGGCCGCAGCGGAGCGCGTGATCGAAGCCGCGCGGCGCCGCGGCACGTTCTTGATGGAGGGGCTGATGTATCGCTGCCACCCGCTGATGCAGACGCTCGTTCGCGAGCTCCGCGCCGGCACGATCGGCGACGTGAGCCACGTGCGCGCAGACTTCGGCTTTCGCACGCCGCGCGTCGCGGAGAGTCGCCTGTTCGACGCCGCGCTCGGCGGCGGCGCGATCCTCGACGTCGGTTGTTACCCGCTGTCGCTCGTGCGGCTCGTCGCGGGCGTGGTCGCGGGCGGCGAGCTTGCAGAGCCGGAGACGCTTCGCGGCACCGGCTTTCGCGGCCCGACGGGCGTCGAGGAAATCGCGAGCGCGTCATTGCGCTTCGCCTCGGGCATGACGGCGGAAGTGGCGTGCGCGCTGCGGCACGAGCTCGGCACGCGCGTCGTCATTTTCGGGGAGCGCGGCCGGTTGATCCTGCCGAACCCGTGGCTGCCGACGGGTGAACGGCTCGGCCGCGCGACGACGCTCGTCGTTCATCTCGAAAACCAGCCGCCGCGAGGCATCGAGGTTCGCGCGCCGTCGCCGAGCTACGCCCTCGAAGCCGACTTGCTCGCGACGACGTTACCGGCGCAGGAAGCGCCCTGGCCCGCGATGACCTGGGCGGATTCGCTCGGCAACATGCGCGCTCTCGACGCCTGGCGCGCCGCGACCGCTGCCCGCTAGGCCGGACCGGGCGTTGTCAGCGCGACCGGTTGAGGGGTAGCGTCACCCGCATGAGCCTCGGACGCCGTTGGTTTTGTTACGCGGCCGCGACGCTGCTGCTCGGGTCCTTCGCCGCGTGCAAAAAGTCGGGTGAAGGCGCGGCGCCGGCGGGCAGCAGCGCGGGCGCGAAAACCGAGGCGACGGGGCTCGTCGTGGGCCACTACGCGTCGATGACGGGCAGCACCGCGCACTTCGGGCAGGACACCGACAAGGCGGTGCGCATGGCCGTCGACGAGGCGAACGCGAACGGCGGCGTGCTCGGCAAGCCGGTGAAGCTGACGACGCTCGACGACCGCGGCGACACGGCCGAGGCCGCGAGCGCGGTGACTCGGCTGATCGACGTCGAGCACGTGAACGCGCTCATCGGCGAGGTGGCCTCGAGCCTTTCGCTCGCCGGCGCGCGCATCGCCCAGCGCCGCGGCATTCCGATGATCTCACCGTCCTCGACGAACCCCAAAGTGACGCAGGTCGGCGACTACATCTTCCGCGTCTGCTTCATCGATCCCTTCCAGGGCAAGGTGATGGCGACGTTCGCCCGCAACACGCTCAAGCTCGACCAAGTGGCGATCTTGAAGGACGTGAAGAGCGACTATTCGATCGGCCTCGCCGACACGTTCAAGACGGCGTTCGTGGCGCTCGGCGGCAAGATCGCCGTCGAGCAGTCGTACGCGGCGGGCGATACGGATTTCAGCGCGCAGGTGACCGCCGTGAAAGCGACGAAAGCGCAGGCGCTCTACGTGCCCGGCTACTACAGCGAAGCCGGCTCGATCGCGCGCACGGCGCAGCGACTCGGCCTCAAGGTACCGCTGCTCGGCGGCGACGGCTGGGACGCCCCGGAGCTCTTCAGCATCGGCGGCGACGCTCTCGACGGTTCCTACTTCTCGAACCATTTCGCCCCGGACGGGGCGTCGCCCAAGGGCAAGGCCTTCATGGCGGCGTTCAAGCAAAAGTACGGCACCGACCCGACCGGTCTCGGCATGCTCGGTTACGACGCGGCCGCGCTCCTCTTCGACGCGGTCAAGCGTGCCGGCACCACGAACGGCGCCGCGGTTCGCGACGCGCTCGCCCAAACCAAGGGTTTCGAGGGCGTGACCGGCAAAATCACGATGGATAAGGACCGAAACCCGGAAAAGGCGGCGGTCATCCTCAAAATCAGCGGCGGCAAAGCCGAATACGTGGGCACGGTCGAACCCTGAAACCGTCCGGCGCGGGCGCCGTACGCTTGAGTATGCGCACGCTCATTTGGCTCCTGGTTCCCGCCGCCGTCGCCTGCCAGCCTCACGCGAGCACCGCTCCCGAACCGCGTGCTTCCACGGCGGCGGCCGCCGACAAGTCCCCTCCGGCCGCGCCGTCCATCGCGGCCACGGCGAAGGTCGGCACCGCGCCGGGTCACGTCGGCGCCGGCACGCCGCTCACCCCGGCGGCCGGGCATGAGCTCGCCGCGTTCGCGGAGGGCTGCTTCTGGGGTTCGGAGAACACGTTCCGGCACGTGAAGGGCGTCACGGCGACGGCCGTCGGTTACACGGGCGGTCACACCGACATGCCCACGTACGAGGACGTGTCGTCGCACACGACGGGCCACGCGGAGACCGTGCTCGTCGAGTACGACCCGAAGGTCGTCACGTACGCGGACCTCCTGCACGTGTTCTGGGACTCGCACGATCCGACGACGAAGGATCGGCAGGGCCCCGACATCGGGTCGAACTACCGGAGCGCGATTTTCACGTTCTCCGACGCACAGGCGGCGGCCGCGCGCGCGTCCGAGGCCGACGAGCAGACGCGGCAGACACGGCCGATCACCACGGAAATTCGGCCGATCGGGCGCTTTTACAAGGCCGAAGAGTACCACCAGCAATACGACGAGAAGAGCGGCGTCGAATCGTGTCCGCTGCCCGTGCGCGCGCACGACACGTAAGTTCGAGTAGGCTCGGGCCGCCCTGCCAGGGCTCCCGTGAGCGAGTTCTTCCAGCAGATCATCAACGGCCTGTCCCTCGGCTCGATCTACGCCCTGATCGCGCTCGGGTACACGATGGTCTACGGCATCCTGAAGCTCATCAACTTCGCGCACGGCGAGGTCTTCATGATGGGCGCCTACAGCGGCTACTTTCTCGCGAGCGGGCTCGGGGTCGAGCGTTACACGGCGTCGGGCGGCAGCTTCCCGCTCGGCCTAGCGTTCGTGGTGCTGGTCGGCGCCATGCTCGCGTCGGCGCTCCTCGGCGTGACGATCGAAGCGCTCGCGTATCGACCCGTGCGCTCGGCGCCGCGGCTCACGCCGCTCATCACCGCGATCGGCGCGAGCCTGTTCCTGCAAAACGCGGCGATGCTGCTCTTCACGCCGAATCCGCGGCCGTATCCGCCGATTTTGCGCGAGGTGCGCTTCACCGTCGGCGGTGTGATCGTCACGAACATCAAGCTCGCGATTTTCGTGGTCGCGATCGCGCTCATGGTCGGCCTGCACCAGTTCGTGCAACGCACGTGGACGGGACGCGCCATGCGCGCGCTCTCGATGAACATGGACGCCGCGCGGCTCATGGGCATCGACGTGAACGCGACCATCCGCGCCACGTTCGCGATCGGCTCGGCTCTCGCCGCGGCGGGCGGCATCCTGTTCGGGCTCGATCAAATCACGATCAACCCGCTGATGGGCGTTCTCACCGGACTCAAGGCGTTCGTCGCCGCGGTGCTCGGCGGCATCGGCAACATCCCGGGCGCGGTGGTCGGCGGTCTGCTCATCGGGCTCGCCGAGCAGCTCACCGCCGGCTACGTCTCGCCCGATTACCGCGACGCGATCACCTTTTTGATCCTCGTCGTGATCCTCGTCCTCAAGCCCGAAGGCCTCCTCGGCGTCGTGCGGCAGGAGAAGGTCTAGCGTGGAAACGGCCGCGAATAAGCCGCGTTGGGCCCTCCGCGCGCTCGTCGGGGCCGGCGCCGTCGCGCTGATTTTCGCGGCCGGGCTCGGTGTTCAAGCCGGGTTCGTCGAGTACGTGCAGCGCATCATTTTGCTCGCGGGCATCAACGTGATTCTCGCGGTGGGGCTGAACCTCATCAACGGCACGACGGGACAATTCTCGATCGGGCACGCCGGGTTCATGGCGGTCGGCGCGTACGCGGCCGCGTTCACCGGCGTGCACCTCGCGCCGCACGTGGCGGCCGCGCTCGGCGCGGGCGGCGTCGCGGACGCCGTGACGTTCAATCTCGCGCTGCTCGTCGGTGCGCTGCTCGCGGGCGCCACGGGAGTGCTCGTCGGGTTGCCGAGCCTGCGGCTCAAGGGCGACTACCTAGCAATCGTGACGCTCGGCTTCGGCGAGATCATCCGCATCCTGTTGAACAACGCGCAGTTCCTCGGCGCGGCGACCGGCTACTCCGGTGATTCGGCGGCGGGGTTGCCGACCTATACGAGCTTTTTCTGGGTTTATTTTTGGGTGCTGGTCGTCGTCGGGCTCGTCCGCAACGTGACCTTCTCCCAGACGGGCCGCTCGCTCATCGCCATTCGCGAGGACGAGATCGCGGCCGAAGCCATGGCGACGCCGACAACGCGTCTCAAAGTGCTCGCCTTCACGCTGAGCGCCGCGACGGCCGGCATCGCGGGCGGACTCTTCGCGCACATGCAGTCGGGCATCCGCCCCGAAGACTTCAAGTTCGACAAATCGATCGACATGATCGTGATGATCATCGTCGGCGGCTTGGGCTCGATCTCGGGCGCGGCGATCGGCGGCATCTTCGTCGCCGTCACGCTCGAGCTGATGCGCGACCTGCAGCAATACCGGCTCGTGCTCTACGCGCTCCTGCTCATCGTGATCATGCTCGTGCGGCCCGAGGGCTTGCTCGGCTCGCGCGAGCTCGGCCTCGCGTTCTTCCGGCGCGCGCAGAAGAAGCCGGGGGCGACGTGACGCTGCTCGCGCTCGACCGCGTGGACAAGGTGTTCGGCGGCCTGCGGGCGCTCCGCGCGGTGAGCTTCGAGGTCGCGCCCAAATCCATTTTCGGGCTGATCGGCCCGAACGGCGCCGGCAAGACCACGCTCTTCAACGTCATCACCGGCGTGTACCGCCCCGACGGCGGGCACGTGCGCTTCGACGGCAGCGAGCTCGGCGGTCTCGCGCCGGCTCGCATCGCCGAGCTCGGCGTCGCGCGCACGTTTCAGAACATCCGGCTGTTTCGCGCCATGACCGTCGAAGAAAACGTGATGGTCGCGGGCCACAAGCTGCAGCGCTCGGGCGTCCTCAGCGCGATTTTTCGCACGACCTCGCACGCGAACGACGAGAGCGCGCTCACCAAGCGCGCCCGCGAGCTCCTCGCGGTGCTCGGTTTGAATGAGCACGCCGAGGACGTGGCGGGCAGCCTGCCGTACGGGTCGCAACGCCGGCTCGAAATCGCGCGGGCGCTCATGCTGGGGCCGAAACTGCTCTTGCTCGACGAGCCTGCCGCCGGCATGAACAGCGCGGAAGCCCGCGAGCTCGAGCGCCAGATCCGCTTCTTGCGCGACGAGCTCGGCGTCACGATCGTGCTCGTGGAGCACAACATGTCCGTCGTCATGAGCGTCTGCGAGCGCATCCACGTCGTGGACCACGGCGAAACGATCGCCGAGGGCACCCCGGCCGAGATCAAGGTGCACCCGCGCGTGCTCGCGGCCTATCTCGGCCAAGAAACGACCGCGGACCCGCCCGGCGAGGACGCGCCGTGAGCGACGCCGCGCACGCGCCCGCGGCGGAGACGCTCGATCTCGACGTGTCGGGCTTGCACGTGCTCTACGGCGGCATCGCCGCGGTGAAGGGCGTGACGTTCGGCGTCGGGCGGGGTGAAATCATCGCGCTCATCGGAGCGAACGGCGCGGGGAAAACGAGCGTGCTCAAAGCCATCGTCGGCCTCGTGCCCGCGGCGCGAGGCGTGGTTCGCCTCTTCGGGCGCGATGCGAACGCCATTCCGACCCACCGCCGGACGGCGCTCGGCGCGACGCTCGTCCCGGAAGGACGCGCGATTTTTGCCGGGATGAGCGTGCGCGAGAATCTCGAGCTCGGCGCGTTCCTGAAGCGCGACCCGGCGACGCTCGGCACGCGGCTCGAGCGCGTGCTCGCTCTCTTTCCGCGGCTCGGCGAGCGACTCGAGCAAGCGGGCGGCACGCTTTCGGGCGGCGAACAGCAGATGCTCGCCATCGGCCGCGCGCTCATGGGCGAGCCGAAGCTCCTCTTGCTCGACGAACCGAGCCTCGGCCTCGCGCCGAAGCTCGTCGCACAGATTTTTGCGAGCATCGTGGAGATCGCGAAAAGCGGCATCACCATCCTGCTCGTCGAGCAGAACACGCGGCTCGCCCTGGAAACGGCGCACCGGGCGCACGTGCTCGTCACGGGTGAAATCGTGCTGTCCGGGCCGTGCGAGGCGTTGCGCTCCGATCCGCGCATCAAGGCCGCGTACCTCGGTGAAGCGCTCTAGGGCAGACGCAAAGCGCTCGAGCCGGGTCGGGGCTCGAATGTAGGCGCGCGGGGTCGCAACAGAAGGGGCGTGTACTCGAGCCGCGGCCCGGTG
>Ga0335083_10006144_pt1 | contig 15097 bp, 13 predicted proteins | sample Lox_Sample_42_FD_206716 | JGI IMG/M metagenome (GOLD analysis project Ga0335083, IMG submission 206716) | Soil microbial communities from Loxahatchee National Wildlife Refuge, Florida, United States - Lox_Sample_4.2 | ecosystem: Environmental > Terrestrial > Soil > Wetlands | place: USA... | reverse complement strand
CGGCAAAGGCCGCTTCGTCATGACCGAGTACGTCCCGACCGAAGAGCGAAGCACGCGGATGTACCCGCTCCTGCTGACTACTGGCCGCATTCTGAGCCAGTACAACGTGGGCGCGCAGACGCGGCGCACGCCTAATCTCGTTTGGCACGACGAGGACCGCCTGGAAATACACCCGCACGACGCCGAGCAACGCGGTATCAACGACGGCGATTGGGTCGGAGTAAAGAGCCGGGCGGGAGAAACCGTTCTGCGCGCCGTCATCACCGAGCGCATCCAGCCAGGCGTGGTGTATACGACATTCCATCACCCCTTCTCTGGCGCCAACGTGGTCACGACCGACAATTCGGACTGGGCCACCAACTGCCCCGAGTACAAGGTGACGGCGGTGCAGGTCAGCCGGGTAGCCCAGCCGTCCGAGTGGCAGCGGCAGTTCACCGAATTCGATCGGCGCCAACGCGATCTTTTGCCCGCGCACGAGCAGGCAAAAGCCTAGTCGGACGACGTGTTATGGAGGGGCACAAGCTGGTAAAAATGGCCAACGAGATTGCGGCTTTCTTCCATGCTGAACCCGACCATGCGGTGGCGATCGAAGGTGTGGCCGGCCATATCCAGCGCTTCTGGGATCCACGCATGCGCCGCGAGCTGCTGCACTGGGTGGACGAGCACGACGGCGAGGGCCTGACGGCGTTGGCGGCGGCGGCGATCAGAGCCAACCGCGAGCGTCTGCTGCCTCAGAAATCAGGGAGCTAGCGCCGCGCAAACACAAAAAAGGCGAGCCATGGCTCGCCTTTTTGCATTCAGCCGCCGCGCTCAGGCCATCTCGATGTCGGAGGACTGGATGCGCTTGACCCCGGCTTTCGTCATGTCCGCCCAGGCTTTCGCCACGGAGCCATTCAGGTCGATGCCGCGGCACGCATCCTCGATTACATCGGCCTGGAACCCGAAGCGGCGCGCGTCGAGCGCCGACCACGCGACGCAGTAGTCTGTCGCGAGGCCGCAGACGAACACCCGTTTGATCTTGCGCCCGTTGAGATAGCCGGCCAGCCCGGTCTGCGTCTTGCGGTCTGCCTCGAGGAACGCCGAGTAGCTGTCCACATCCCGGTGAAAGCCCTTCCGAATGATGAGCTCCGTTTGCGGGATGTCGATGCCGCTGACGATCGATGCGCCCTCGGTTCCCTGCACGCAGTGATCCGGCCAAAGCACCTGCGTTCCATAGCTGAGCTGTATGGTCTCGAACGGCTTCTTCCCATCGTGCTGCGAAGCGAAAGAAACGTGATCGGCCGTATGCCAATCCTGCGTCATCACCACGTTATGGAAGCTCTTCGCGATGTTATTGATCAGCGGCACGATCTCGTCGCCGCCCTTCACCGCCAGGCTGCCGCCCGGCACGAAGCAGTTCTGCACGTCGATCACGAGCAGCGCGTCATGGTCAGTGGGCTTGATCTTGCCCGCAGCCAGCGCGTTGCGCAGCCCGACCGCCGGCAGCGCCGCGGCGATGGCCGCCGCCCCTGCCGTCATGAGGAATTTGCGCCGATTGATTTCGCCCATCTGTTGCCTCCTGTCTAGACCCCGTCGAAGATACCGCTCGTCTGCGTTCTGTCGCCGGCAGACTCGGACCGTATTATAGGACCGTTGGCCCAGCATGCCAGTTGCACACCGATCAGCCCGGCACCAGGACCGGAATTTCTGTGGCTGGGGGCGTGTTGCGACTGCGCTGACAGCGCACGATACCGTCGATCACGACCATCCCTACGCCAGGGATATCGCCCAACGCCACGCTGTCCAGCAACGTCTTACCCGCGCTGTGCTGCGCTCGATCCAGAAATACGAAGTCTGCCGCCCTGCCCGGCTCGATCAGTCCGCAAGCTAGCTTCCGTATGCGTGCGGTATTGCCGGTCGCGAAGCAGAACACCTGCTCCGGGGGCAATCCGCCCAGCGCGGACAACAGGGCGATCATGCGCAGGATGCCGAGCGGCTGTACGCCCGAGCCGGCCGGACCATCGGTACCCAGGATCACCCGCTGCAGACACTTCAGATCGCGTGCGGCCTGAGCTGCCGCGATGCCTACTCTCTCGTTGCCGTTATGCACGATCTCGATGGCGCGCGGGCTGCGTTCGCACAATTCGCATACATGTCGCTCCGGGAGCGCGGTGTGGCCGCCGTTGATATGCCCGATGACGTCGGCGTCGGCTTCCATCACGACGTCCTTGTCGATGAGCCCCGACCCCGGGATGGATGGTCCACCGGTGTGAATGGTGCTCTGAAGTCCGTACTTGCGCGCCCAGGCCACCATTTGCTTCGCTTCTGCACCCACTTTGACCGAGCCCAGACCCACCTCTCCGAGCATGGTGACGCCGGCCTGTGCGAGCTCTTCGAAGTCGGATTCAACCATGCCTTGCTCGAGCACCGGTGCACCCGCCATCACTTTGACGCCGCCTGGCCGGAAGTTGTGGAACGCCCGTTGTGCCGTGATCGCCAGGGCCTTGAGGCCGACGATGTCCTTCGGCCTACCGGGAAGATGCACTTCGCCGGCTGAAATCATCGTGGTCACCCCACCGTTCAACGTCGAGTCGATCCAGCCGAGCTGATTCTGGCGCGGGGTCCAGTCGCCGAACACCGGATGGACATGGCTGTCGATCAGGCCCGGGCACAGGCACGTGCCCTTCGCGTCGATCAACGTACCGGGCGCGGCTATGTCGCAATCCTTTTGCTTGCCAACAGCGCTGATGACGCCATCTACCGCGACCACTGTGTCGGCATCCAGGATCGGACGCTGGATGTCGCCGGACAGAAGCAAGCCGATGTTCTTGATGACCAGCTTGCCTCTGGGGATCGGGGTCGCATCGAGAGCCATGGTTGATCTCCGTGTCTCGTGGTTGATAATTCGGGTTGCGTAATTCGTGGCTCGTGGTAGGTTCGAGATTCGTTCACGCTGGGCTGCATAGGGGAACTAGACACGAACCACGAGCCACGAATCACGTTCCGCGGCCTTTTACACGCTCAAATACTCCCTCATCACCCGATCGTTGCGCGCGAGCTCCGCCATCGTCCCTTCGTATCTCACCTGCCCCTTCTCGACGACATACGCGCGGTCGCATACCAGGTTGGCGAAGTGCAGGTTCTGCTCGGAAAGCAGCACGCTCAGGCCCTCCTTCCGCAATTCCAGGATCATGTTGGCCATCTCTTCCACGATCCTGGGAGCGAGCCCTTCGGAAGGCTCGTCCAGCAGCACCAGGAGCGGATTGCCCATCAACGAGCGGGCCACCGTCAGCATCTGCTGCTCGCCCCCGCTCATACGTGCGCCCATACGATCCGGCATCTCGCCAAGATTGGGAAAAATGCGAAACAACCTTTCCGGCGTCCAAGCGGGCATGTTTGCACGCCGCGGCGGCTGTCGCCCTACTTCGAGATTTTCCATGACGGTCAGCTCGTTGAAGATGCGCCGCTCTTCGGGAACGTAGCTCAACCCCAGCCGCGCGATCTGGAACGGTTCGAGCCCGCGCAAGCTCTGATCATGAAACAGGACCTCGCCTTCCAGGCGCTCCAACAATCCCATGACTGCCTTGAACGTGGTGGATTTCCCCGCGCCGTTGCGCCCCATGAGCGCCACGACCTCCCCTCGCCCCACCTCGACGCTCACATCGAACAGAATCTGCGCGCGAGCGTACCAGGCCTTGAGGCCGCGCACGCTGAGCAAAGCTTCGCTCATACGAGTGCCGCCGGTGTCGAAAAGGTGCGTCCGGTTCCAAGGTACACCTCCTGGACCTGCGGATCGTCGCGCACCTGCGCCGGCGTGCCCTGCGCGATGATATGCCCGCGCGCCATGACCAGAATCCTGTGCGCGTAGGCGAAGACCACGTCCATGCTGTGTTCCGTAAAGAGCACACCCAGGCCCCGTTCCCGGGTAAGAGCCGCAGTCAACGCCATCAGCTCATCGCGCTCTTTCGGCCCCATACCAGCGGTGGGTTCGTCCATCAACAGCAGCTGCGGCTCGCTCGCCAGCGCCATCGCAAGCTCGACCCGCTTGAGATCGCCGTAGGCCAGCAGACTGCAGGTGCGTTGCGTCTGGTCGGCCATTCCTACGCGTTCGAGCAGCGCCAGCGCCTCGGACCGAAACTGAGCCGCGACCGGTTGCCGCATTCGATGCAGGCGACGCGCACGCGACAACAGCACGAGCTGCACATTCTCCTCCACCGTCATCGAGCCATAGGTCTCGGTGACCTGGAACGTGCGTCCCACGCCGAGACGCCAGATATCGCGCGGTGCCCTGCCCGTGACGTCCCGCCCTCCGAGCAGCACGCTGCCGGCGTCCGGCCGCAGCTGGCCGTTGAGCAGATTGAAGCAGGTGGACTTGCCGGCGCCGTTGGGGCCGATCAACGCCAGCAGTTCACCGGCGGCGAGATCGAACGAGATGCCGCCTACCGCCTGCACTCCACCGAAGGATTTACTGAGATTCTCGACTACCAGAAGAGACATCGTGAAAAACCCGTGGTTCGTGGTACGTGGCTCGTGGTTGTCACTCGTGATTCGTGGGCACATGCACAGGCTTTTCAGCGGGAAAATCGGAATCCGCGCCTTCTTCAACTCTTCTCCGCATCTGCTCGCGCAAGCTTCCGGAACGCACCGGCGATCCCCGCGGGAAAGGCGAGGACCAGCAGGAGGATGACGCTCCCTAGAATGACGCGCCAGTACTCGGTAGAACGCATGATTTCGGTCTTCAGAAAGTGATAGGCGGCCGCGCCCACTGCCGGCCCGCTCAACGTATCGACACCACCCAGTAGAACCATCACCAGAGCGTCGATGGATTGGGGAATCGACAGCACGTCAGGGAAGACGCTGCCCTTGTGAAGCGCATGCAGCGCACCGGCCAGCCCTGCGAATCCGCCAGCGACCCCGAAGGCCAACCATTGCTGGCGGCGCACGTCGATGCCGGTAGCCTCGGCGCGCAACGTCGAATCGCGAGCGGCGCGCAGTGCGTAGCCAAAGGGAGCGAACACGGCGCGCCGGAGGATCGCGAGACTGGTCACGCACAGCGCCAGCGTCAGATAGTAGTAGCGCGCGGGAGTCGCGACCCAGGCCGAGGGCCACACACCGAGGATGCCGTTGTCGCCTCCGGTCCACGTCGACTGAAACGCGAGGGACCACAGGATCTGCGCGAAGGCCAATGTCAGCATCGCGAGGTAGACGCCCGTGAGCCTGGTGCAGAACCAACCCACGAGCAGCGCCACAGCCGCAGCCACCATGGGCGCGGCCGCCAACGCGCCCGCCATCGGAATCGCAAGTTTGGTGAGCAGCAGCGCACAGGTGTATGCGCCCACGCCGAACCACGCCGCATGGCCGAACGAGATCATGCCGCCGATCCCCAGAATGAAATGCAGGCTGGCAGCGAACAGCGCCAGGATCAGTATTTCGGTCAAGAGTAATTGCGTGTACTCGTCGGCGAATGCCGGGACCAGCGTGAGCACGAGAAGTCCCGCGAGCGCCGCTTGCCGCCACCGCGGGCCCAAAGGTCGTAAATTGACGTTGGCGACGGATGCCGCGGCGCGGCTTTGACGTTGCGCTTTGCCGAGGAGGCCGTACGGCCGGATCACGAGCACCGTGGCCATGACCAGGAACGTCAACACCAGCGTGAGCTGCGGAAAGATCAGGATTCCGAAGGCCGAGATCTCGCCAACCAGCAGCGCCGCGAGAAACGCGCCGGTCACGCTGCCCATCCCGCCGATCACGACCACGACGAAAGCTTCAACGATGATGTTGATATCCATCTGCAGGTCCACCGCCTCCTTCGGGATCTGCAGCGCGCCGCCCAGACCTGCGAGCACGGAGCCGAGAAACACGACGCTCGTGAACAACCGGCGCTGGTTGACGCCCAGCACCCCGGTCATCTCGCGATCCTCGGTTGCGGCACGCACCAGAGTACCCCAGCGAGTACGATGGAAAAGCCACCAGAGCGCTGCCAGCACGATCGGACCCAAGCAGATCAGCAGTAGGTGATATTGCGGGAAGCGCTGGCCGAAGATCTCGACCACACCTTTGAAACCAGGAGCGCGTGGGCTGAGCAAATCTTCCCGTCCCCAGATCGCGAGCGCCGCATCTTGAACCACCAGCACCACCCCGAACGTGGCAAGTAACTGATACAGCTCGGGCGCACGGTAGATCCGCCGCAGCAGCACGAGTTCCATAAGCACACCCAGAAGCCCGATCGCCAAGGCCGCCAATACGATGCCGGTCCAGAAACCCAGCGGCGCACCGAGCCGGTCCATCAGAAACTGAGAGAAGGTGTAGGCCGCGTACGCCCCGAGCATATAGAACGAACCATGCGCGAAGTTGACGATGCGGGTCACGCCGAAGATGATGGACAGCCCACTTGCGACCAGGAACAGCGTCGCCGCGTGCGACAGGCCGCCGAGGGCCTGTATCAGATAAGTGTTCACAGCGCCGTGATTCGTGAGGGGCCGTGATGCGTGAGCGGCCGTGAAGGGCCGTGACTCATGACTCGTCTCGCGGCGTCAGCCCTCGTGCGCCTCGCCTGCGGAAACGGGTCTCGAAATTCCGCTCCTGCTTGAAATACAGGCGCGCCAATCTGCTCTGCGGAAGAACCCGACGTGTCGTTGCGAACTCAGCGCCCTGAGCGTGCGGAAAACGCAGTGATGCTCGCCGCCCTCACTTCATCGCCTCCGCGGGGCGGCGCTTTCGAACCACCGCATCCGATGGCATGTAGCTGCCGCCGTCGACATAACGCCAATCGACCATGACCCCGCGCCCGTCCTTGAGGTCCAAACGTCCGACGAACGCACCCAAAGTCGACTGCTGATCCAACGCGCGAAACGTGACCGGGCCGAACACAGTCTCAAACCTGAGCCCCCGGAAAGCGCTGATGAGCTTCTCGGTGTCGGTCGATCCGGCCTTTTTTATCGCTTCGCCAATCGCCATGAACGTGATGTACCCGACCACCGAGCCCAGTCTCGGCGTCTCGCCATAACGCTTCGTGTACGCCTGCACGAACCTTTGGTGCGCAGGTGTCTTCACCTGGTCCCACGGATACCCGGTCACGATCCAACCCTTCGGCGTCTCGTCCTTCAGCGGATCGAGATATTCCGGCTCCCCCGTGAGCATGCTCACCACGGAACGCTCCTCGAACAGCCCCCGCAAGTTCCCCTCGCGTACGAACTTCGTCAGATCGGCCCCGAACGTCGCATTGAAGATCGCATCCGGCTTGGCCGCCTCCAGCGCTTGAATCGTCGCGCCCGCCTCGAGCTTGCCCAGTGCCGGCCATTGCTCGGCCACGAACTGCACCTCGGGACGCTTCGCTTTCAGCAGCTCCTTGAAGTTCGCCACCGCCGACTGACCATATTCGTAGTTCGGCGCCACGGTGGCCCAGGTCTTCGCCGGAAGCTTGGCGGCTTCCTCGGCAAGCATTGCCGCCTGCATGTATGTGCTGGGACGCAGACGGAAGGTGTAGCGGTTGCCCTTGTCCCATACCAGAGCGTCGGTGAGCGGCTCGGCTGCGACGAACAGCGTCTTCTCGCGCAAAGCGATGTCGCTCACCGCCAGTCCAACATTCGAGAGGAATGTGCCCGCCAGGAGAGCAACCTTCTGGCTGCTGAGCAATTCCTGCGCGTTGCGCGTCGCGTCGTCCGGCTTGCCGCCGTCGTCGCGCGAGACGACGGCGAGCTTGCGGCCTCCAAGCAAGCCGCCCCCGGAATTGATCTCCTCCACTGCCATCTGCCATCCGTTACGGTACGGCACCGTGAACGCCGGCACCGTGGAGTAGCTGCTGATCTCGCCGATGAGGATCGGCTTGTTCTCGGCCGCCAGCACCGGCAAACCCAGCAAGGCCAACGCGACCGCCGCCATCGACTTGATCATTACCGCAACCCGTCCTGGCCTTTGATCTCTTGCTTTTGGAGACCGCCAACGCGCGCGAGGGGCCGCCCGCTGTCCGCGACTGCAACTGCGACCACGATCTCGCTTGCGCGCGGCGCGTCAGCCACGCGCGCTTCGATCGCATCGAAATGGCTGCGCACGTAGGCAGCATCCTTGTGCCCCAGTGGCACATCGATGACTGCGCCGAGGCCACCGACCTTTTTGGCCGAAGGCACCAGCGCCGCGCCTTTCTCCAAAGCCTTGCGCAACGGGGCACCGAGCTTGGGATGAAGGATTGCCGCGGCGTGCTCCAGCTCGCCGCCCTCACCCACGATGGCAGCCTTACCGTAACTCTCTGCCTGATGTGGCTGGATACCGAGCGCTTGAACGCATCTTTCTCCCAGCAACCCGCCCAGCTCCTCGCCGATATCGATCAGCTCCGAGAGATCGTCGTGGTAGCGCCCGGCGAAAGGATTCTCGATGACGGCGATGGCCACCGCTTTGCGCGTCGGCGGATGCACCGGCCGACCCATCTCCAGGCGGATTTCCTCCACCTGGACGATCAGCTTTCTAATTTTCGCTTTCATCGCACCCTCGCACAGACGACTCGCGTGATTCGCATCCTACGCTGCACACCACACCCTGCAGCCAGAGCGCCGCGCCATGGATCAACCTGCGATCGGTCAACTCCCGTGCGCGCACGATCCCTGCCCGCAACGCGCGACGCACTTGATCCGGCGACAATCGACCCACAGCCACCGTGACCGCCAGGTCGCCGAGGTCGGTGTCGTCCTTCAATTCGCTCGCCGGCCGGCGAAGGATAGCAGGATCTTCCACGTTCACGCTGTTTGCAATCATCGTCGCTGCTGCATCGGCGGCTGCCGCAGTCTCTGCCAGGACGGTGACGCTGTCTGCGATACCGAGGCTGAAGCTGCGGCCGCGCCAACCGCTGGTCGCCACACCCCGTACCGGCATCTCGCTCGTCACCCGGAAATCCCCATCCAGAGCGCAGGCGTCACGCCGCTTGATTCGCTCCAGGTCCGCATACAGCCCGATCGCATAGCTCTGCCCCGCTGCAAGGTGCAACGCGATATCTCCCCCATTGTTCACATACGATCGCACGATGCGCGGATCGGCGCGAAACCACGCGATGAGCTCGTCGGCCACTGCCCCTGCGACTGCCGCCATGGGAGTAATGAAGTGTTCCCGATGCGGGTAACAAGCCTCCACCATGCGCCGCGCGACCGGTCCCGCAAGACCAGTCGCTCCCTGTACCGGCGAACGCAACGTCCGCAGCTCGCCGACTAGCTCGGCAAGAAGGCATTGAAAACGAGCCCATGCGTGCTCGTAAGCACCATCGACCGCCGCGAGCTCGCCGTCGGCACCGATGATGAGATCGATCGGACCATGCTGGAAATGCCAGCGGCCATCTGCAAGTCTCGCGCGCGCCGGTCCGCCGACGGGCGAAGATCGGGCTGCACTCTCCGCGCGGGGCAGGGCTCGCAGTGTTGGCGGCAGTTGCAGTGCGACGGTCATCGCTCAGACATCACCGCTCATCGTACGGAGCCCACCGGCCACGGATTCAAATCACCCCAGGAAACGATTCGTACCCGCTCATTCCTGAGCACGTCTTCAACGGTACGGATGCGGTCCATGTGGCCGCCCAGCGCGCTGTAGTCGGAAAGTCGCATGCTGAACTCGATGGGCGCGACGATCGCCGGCGTGGGCACCCAGCCGAAGGAGTTCTCCGGCATGCGCGTCACATCAACCATGAACGTGATGCCGCCACCGGGCCAGACGTACACCGGGGCCCCGCCGCAGGTCACGTTGACCAGCAGATCCTTGATCGAGCGCGTAAGACGCACCGGATTGTCCGTCACTCCCGCGCGCAGGCTGCCGCCCGCACCGGCGAGAAAGAGAATGGTGGTCAAGGCCGGCTCGCAATTCTCGCCGATGCGCTGCACGACTGCCTGTACCGGTCCCGGCATCGGGGCCGCTACCAGCTTCAGGTTCTCGTCCAGGACGAAGAACTCGGCATCCTCGCCCGTCGTCGACACCATCAGGATGCGCTCGCCCGGTCGCGCCACGCGGGGATCGACGCCGGCGACGATGGACAGCGGATCGGTGATGTCGGTGCCACCCCAGCCGGTTCCCGGCTTGGCCACCTGGAAGTACCTTCCCGGCGTCGACTTCTTGCCTTTGATCTTGATGCCCGACGGCGGCATGCCCAGGCAGCGGCCTGCCTGATGCTCGGTGAGAAGGCCGGTGATGTGGTCGTCTACGACGACGACTTCATCCACCTGCCCGTGCCATTGCTGCGCGAAGATGCCTATGGTGGCGGAGCCGCAGCCCACTCGCATGCGTTGCTCCACGACCCCGTTGACGACTGGCGCCCTCCCGGCCTGGATCAGCAGATGGGAACCGCCCTCGATCTGCAGCTCCGCCGGCTTGCGGTTGCCGAGATCCATCATCAGCTCGCAGGCGACGCGGCCCTCTTTTTTCGTGCCGCCGGTCAGGTGATGAACGCCCCCGAGCGAGAGCATCTGTGAACCGTATTCTGCAGTGGTAACGTGACCGATTGCCTCACCCCGGCATCGCACCGTCGCCTGCTCCGGGCCGAGCCAACGGTCCGTGTCGATCTTCACCTTCAGGCTGCAGTAACTGAAGATGCCCTCGGTGACGACGGTCACCATGTCTACGCCATCATGGCGCGAAGAGACGATGAAAGGCGCCGGTTTGTAGTCCGGATAAGTGGTACCCGAGCCGACGCCGGAGACAAACACCGGCCCCTCGGAGACCAGGCTCCCGTCCCAATCCTCGCTTTCCAAGAATCCGGTGATCTCTCCCGCGGTTCCGGTAATTTTCTTGAACAGCACGACCGGATCCACGCGCGTCAGGACGCCGCCGAAGTTGCCCCAGCGATCGCACGCGCCGGTGCGTCCTTCGCTGATCTGGCACAGCACCGGACACGCGTTGCAAACCACTTTGCTGGTCGGCACAGCACCAGCATCGGGAACATCCGCTGCCTGTGATGAGTCGAGATCGGAACCCGCGCTCACGTTTGCGACCCTTTCAATATCGCTTGCCGGATACGAGCGGGCGTCGCCGGCAGATGCGTAATGCGAATGCCCGTCGCGTGACGGATGGCGTTCAGAATAGCCGGTGCGGTGGGGATCAACGCGGGTTCGCCTACGCCCTTGGCGCCGAACGGCCCGAGCGGTTCGGCGTCTTCGACGAGGTAGGTCACGATGCGCGGCATATCTCCTGCTGTCGGGATCAGGTAGTCATGCAGATTGTCGGTGCGGCCGCTGTGATACTCCTCCATCAGCGCCATGCCCAGACCTTGCGCGATACCGCCATGAATCTGACCTTCCACCTGTGTCGGGTTGATTGCGCGACCCACATCGTGGGCGGCGTGCATGGTGAGCACCTTGACGGTGCCCAACTCTAGATCGACTTCGACCTCGGCGGTCTGTGCAGCAAAACCGTAGGTGGCATACGGCGCACCCTGTCCGTCTCGATCCAACGGCGTGGTCGGCGGATCGAAGAAACCCTGTCCAACCGCCACGTTACCTTGCTCGTCGGGCGCCAGCTCATGGAGATCGGCGCACCAGCTGCGATCTCCGCTGTTCGCCCGCAGTTGCGAACCCTCGAGGTCAAGCTGCGCGTCAGCAGACGCGCCCAGAATCGAGATCAGTCGACGCCGCAGATCCTCTCCGGCAAAACGGCAGGCGTTGCCGGACACGAAGGTCTGACGCGAAGCCGACGTCTTGCCTGCATCGGCTGTAAGGTCGGTGTCGCCGATCACCTGATCGAACAAATGCACTGGCAACCCGACTGCGTCGGCGCAAATCTGAGGGAGGATGGTGCTGGAGCCCTGACCTATGTCGATAGCCCCGTTGTAGAGGACGATGCGCCCGCTGCGGCGCAAGCCGACGCGCATGGTGGAGGGGTTTGCGATCACCGTGTTGCCGATGCCGTACCACATTGCCGCTATCCCCACGCCGCGCCGGCGCCCCTTGCGCGAGCCGCGCTGCGCGTGTTCGCAGGCATTGAATCCCGCCGCCCGCGTCTGGGCCTCATTCCATGCAGACCGCAGCCGATCCAGGCACTGCGCCAGCCCGCAACTCGCACTCAGGACCTGGCCCGTCGCCGTGGACTGACCGGCACGGATGGCGTTGATCCAGCGCAGATCCAGGCGATCGATACCCACCTGGTCGGCAAGCTCGTCCAGCAGCGCTTCGTGCACCACGGTCGACTGAGGCACGCCGAAACCGCGGAAGGCCCCGGCGATCGGCCCATTTGTGTAGATCGCGCGCGTGAGAGCACGCACGTGGGGGACGAAGTATGGCCCCGAAGCGTGAATCGGGACGCGGTTGGCTACCGTGTTTCCCCACGAGGCATAGGCCCCGGTGTTGAAGTCCCCGACAAAGTCCGCCGCAAGCAGCCGTCCCCGTTCGTCGCACCCGAAGCGTGCATGCATGCGCGCCGGATGGCGCTTGGTGGTGGACAGCATGGACTCCGGCCGCGTGTAGATGCCGCGCACTGGACGATTCAGCTTCCAGGCGGCCACAGCCAGCAGGGGCTGAATGGCGATGTCGAGCTTGCCCCCGAAGCCTCCGCCGATGGCGGACGGAACGATGCGGACCTGGTCGTCGCGCAGCTGAAGTATGCGGGCGATCTCTTCTCGGTCCATGTAGGGCGTCTGCGTACAGGAGAAGATCTGAATGCGGTCCTGGCCTCTCTCCCCTCGCACGCGCTCGGCATAACCTGCCTCAGGCTCGATGTAGGCGTGCTCCACGTAACTGGTGGTGAAGGTCCCCTCAGCGACAAACGGTGCAGCAGCGAGAGCGCTGTCCACGTCACCTTTCTGCACTCGGCCGCGGATCAGAACGTTGTCGGGTGCGAAGGAGTGAATCGGCGGTCGGCCGCGCAGGGCTTCGTCGATCTCGGTGACCGGCACCTGCGGAATCCACTCGATCGGCAGCTCCGCTTCTGCGATTGCCATGACCGCACTGCGCTCACCGACGAGAGCGAGCACGGCCTCGCCGCAAAAGCGAACGTGTCCCGGTGCCAATACCGGCTGGTCTTTCACCTGAGGAAAAATGCCGAAACTATTCTGCGGCACATCAGCGGCGGTCAGCACCGCGCTCAACCCGGGATGCTTGCGCAACAGCGGTTCCAGGTCGCCGATATGGAATTCCGCGCGCGCGTGCCGAGAGCGCACTACGCGCAGCCAAAGCGAACCGCTCGGAGATTGATCGGCACCGTAGAGCTCGCTGCCCGACACTTTCCCGGCCCCGTCGAGCTTGGCGATTCTGCTGCCGACAGCGGCTCCGGCGCGCGGTTGTACCGTGTCGAAATCGCCGCAGGCCGCGGCCATCACCGCCTCCACAATTTTTTGGTAGCCGGTACAGCGGCACAACACACCGCCCAGTGCATCCAGCACCGCCTCTTCGCTAGGTGTCCGGTTGATGCGAAGCAGTTCCGTCGCCGCCATCAGCATCCCCGGAGTGCAGGCACCGCACTGAGCGGCGCCGTGGGCGAGAAAGGCACGCTGCAAGGCGCTCGGCTCGCCACCCACGGCGAGACCCTCGACGGTCACTACGTCGCGGCCCGCGACCTGACCGGCAGCTGTGAGACAGGCGCAGATCTGCGAGCCATCCAGCAACACCGTACAGGCCCCGCAATCGCCCGCATCGCAGCCAACCTTTGTCCCCGTCAACCGGAGCTGCTCGCGCAGCACTTCGGTCAGGCGCGATACGGGATTGGCGATGACCTGCTGCTGTACGCCGTTCACGCGGAATTCGATAGGCCTTCCGGCGCTGGGATTGCCGTCCGGCCGTGCCGCCTGGATCAGCTGCCTCTGACGGGGTTCATTCACGGGTGAGCTCGACGAGCGCGCGCCGCAGAAGCGTCAGCACGGCATCGCGCCGATATTCCTCGCTGCCGCGGATGTCCGAGATCGGACTCAGCGGCGCGAGATCCTCGTGCCGCGGGAGATCGGCGAGCGCCCTAGTCGACGGCTTGCCCACCACCCTCGCTTCCAGTCCGGCCAGACGTTGAGCGATCTCGGAGCAAGCTCCTACTGCGATCGCCACGCGCTCCACCGTGCCGTCCGCGCCTGCTTCCAGCGTGGCGGCGACTATCACGATGGAGATGACCAGATACCGCCGTGTGCCCAGCTTGCAAAACGTCGCGCGCGCACCGGGACCCCGCCGCGGAACCAGGATGGCGGTCACCAGTTCGTCCGCTCGCCGCGCGGTGCGGCGATTGCCAAGTAAGAACGCCGACAGCGGTATCAGCCTATTCCCGTCGCACGATGAAAGCTCGATCTCGGCGTCGAGCGTGAGCAGGGCGGGAATGCCATCGGCAGCAGGCGAGGCGTTGCACAGGTTGCCGGCGAGCGTGCCGGCGTTCTGCACCTGCCGGCCGCCCACCTCCCGCGCCGCCAGCTTGAGGCCATCGAACAGGCTCGGCAGCGGCGCAGCGAGCAACTCGGACCAGGTCGTCAGCGCACCGATGCGGTAAGCGGTCGACTCCTCGCGCACACCGCGCATGCCCGGTAACGCTGTGATGTCGAGAACGTCGTCCGGCAGGGGCCGCTCTACGTGTGCGGGATAGAAGTCCGTGCCGCCGGCCAGAATGGACAGCGACCGGCCTTTGAGTGCCATCAGCGCTGCCATGAGATCGGTTGGCCGCAGATACATGCCCCAAACCCGTTTGAAGTGCTCGCTCCAGATTAATGTAGAAGACACTTTACTAAGACCGCGGCTTCACCATATCCTAGCCGCGATCGGTTTTCAACCCCTGCTCCCGCATGTCATGCTGCGATGCGCAAGGGGAAATGGCAAGAGGAGCAGTGATGACCCACGTCGTGACCGAATCCTGCATCAAATGCAAGTACACGGACTGCGTAGACGTCTGCCCGGTGGACTGCTTCCGGGAGGGACCGAATATGCTGGTGATAGAGCCGGATGAATGCATCGATTGCGCCGTATGCATCCCCGAATGCCCGGTCAACGCGATATACGCCGACGTGGACGTGCCGCAGGCGCAGATGAAGTTCATCGCCCTCAACGCCGAGCTCGCGCGGGAATTTCCGCCCATAACGACCAAGAAGGATCCTCCTTCGGACGCCGACGCCTGGAAAGAAGTGTCGGACAAGCTGCAGCACCTGGAGCGCTGAGCGCCTGCCCCATGGCTCTCAAGCACAAGACGACTGGCCGGG
>Ga0335083_10006143_pt1 | contig 15097 bp, 10 predicted proteins | sample Lox_Sample_42_FD_206716 | JGI IMG/M metagenome (GOLD analysis project Ga0335083, IMG submission 206716) | Soil microbial communities from Loxahatchee National Wildlife Refuge, Florida, United States - Lox_Sample_4.2 | ecosystem: Environmental > Terrestrial > Soil > Wetlands | place: USA... | reverse complement strand
ACCCGGCCGCTGCCCCAACTGTACAGTTTGTCGAGCACTAATCCGCCGGTAATGCCTAGCGCAGCGCTGCCGCCAATGTTGAGATTATGATTTCCCAGCAAATACAGCGCTGCTTTGGGCCCATAGACCTGACCGGTCAAATTCACCGTGCCGCCGGCAAACACCAACTGCGCCGAAGACGCAGGATCCTGCACCAACACCAAACCTTGATATTCTCCACTGTTGGGCGCAGACAATGTGGCGGTGCCATTGCCACTGATGAAGATTCGATCCATGGCGGAATTCGGTTCGTTGAAGATGGTTACGCCGCTGCCCGTGAGTTTGCCATTGCCGGAAATCGACAATCCTCCGCCGTCCAGATAATAGGTTCCCGGCGACAACGTGACCTTGGCATTGCCGGAAATATGAATGCCGCCGGAATATGTGCCCGGCGACAGGGTAAGCGACCCGCTCTGGACCTTCACCACGCTGTAATCCACGCCGGTGTCAAACGGCAACACCAGCTCGGCCATAGGATCAGCCATGGGCGACTGATAAACCATGGTGCCTTGAAATTTTGCATGGTTATACGATTTCACGTGGCCGGTAATATCGATCTGGGAGGCCGATACACTCCCGCTGCCGTAATTAATGGCCGCCTTGGAACTGCTGGAATCGATGACCAGGCTCCCACCGCCCGTCACGTGCACGCCGCCGCCAAAGGTGGTCAAGGCGCCGCTGGCCGCGCCATCGAGCAACACGATTCCCAGGTTTTCACCAGCGCTAGATGCGGTCAGCATCGCGCGCGGCTCGAGCGATTCGATCCTCAGTGTTCGCAGAGAGTATCGATAAGTTTGTTTAGCCGCGCTCAGGGGCCGACTGCGTAGCCTACGTCCGCCTTTTCGCCGGAGGCGATCGCGCATCGGTGCTCAACAATATCTATGGAACGAAATGGAAAATACTCCCCCCGATTGGAAATCCCACTTTAACATCAATCCCCAAAACCAGCAATAACTTTGCGCACTTCTAACACAGGCGGCGCGCACAACGCCGAACATGAGATCAGGCGTTACGGTAAAGATAATGCCGCAAGTTTTAGGCAAATCGCTTGAGAATGCGATCGGTAAAGCGCGGGAACCACCGCGCTAAGTTCACGAAAGTGCGCGCCTGCAATCCAGGAACAACTTCACGCTTTCCGCGGGCAATGCCGCGCACAATGGTCCGGGCCGTTACGTCTGCCGGCAATGCCCCCTTGAGCGACCACGGCACTTCAAATTCTTTCGCAGCTAAATTGTCCCAGAAGTCGGTTACGGTCGAACCGGGGCTCGCTAGCAGCACGTCAATACCCAGCGGGCCCAGTTCCACGCGCATCGATTCGCTCCAGCCACGTAGGGCAAATTTGCTGGCACAATAATCGCTGTTTTGCGGCATGCCGCGATGACCCACCACCGAGCCAATCAACACCAGCAGCGGTTGCCGGCCAGCCTTGAGCATGGGTAGCGCCTCTCGGGTCAGTTCGACCGGCGCGAAGAAGTTGATCTCGAACACCGTGCGCGGCAGTTGCGGGTCAGAATTTTCAAACTTCGCCAGCGTCCCCACGCCGGCATTGTTCACAAGAATGTCGAGCCCGCCGAATTTCGATTGCACCGCCGCCAGCGCCGCACTGCGGTCCGCCGGTTTGGTAACATCGCCGACGACGTATTCCGCGCGTCCAGCACCGCCCAACTTCGAGATTTCCTCTGCCACTTCGCGCAGTTTTTCTTCCCGCCGAGCAAAGAGCATCACGGCAGCGCCCCGCCGCGCCAATTCCAGAGCAATCTCCCGCCCCAATCCGCCCGATGCGCCGGTAATAAGTGCTCGAGCGCCAGAAATCGTGCGATGCATGAACAATTCTGTAAGTGTGGCTGGAATGAAGCGCGATCGATGTGATCCGCTTGCGGTATAGTTCTGAGATTCGCTTGCGGTTTAGCCGTGAGTCGAAGGGCGAGCGCTCTGGCCTGGGGTGTGATATAAATCGCCATTTCCGCCGCTGATCACATTGCCGCCGACCATCGCATTCACGCCGGCCTTTCCATTTCCGTCAGGCTTCCCGTTTCCATTTCCATTCTTGTGCGGCCGAATGACAGCCGTATCATCGTGCAGGCGGCCCAAATGCCGCTGCGAAATCCGGCAATGCACCACCACGCGCGAATCGTTGTAGCGCTGCGACAACACTTCGCCGTAAGCCGCCAAATACGCCAGGAGTCGGCCGTTCTCGACGCCAGTTTCCACGTCGATGTCGACAAATTCCCGGCTCAGTGCGGCACTCACAATTTCGGCCAGCCGGTCCAATCCAATCTGCCGCCGGGCGCTAATCGGCACGGCATTCGGATACCGGCTGAGCAACATTTCCACTTGCCCGCGGTCCGTGGCAGCATCGATTTTGTTCAGCACCAAGATCGTGTCCTTCGCTTCAATGCCCAACTCTTCCAGCACGCCGTACACCGCGGTAATTTGCTCGCGGGCCATCGGACTGCTGGCATCGGCCACGTGCAGCAGCAAATCGGCCTGCCGCGCTTCTTCCAGCGTGGCTTTGAAGCTGGCGATTAAATGGTGGGGCAAATCGCGAATGAAGCCGACCGTATCGCTGAGCAGCACCGGTCCCCAGCCGGGCAATTGCCATCGCCTGGTGCGCGTGTCGAGCGTGGCGAACAATTTATCGACCGCCAACACATTCGCTTCGGTCAGCGCGTTCATCAGCGTGCTTTTGCCGGCATTGGTGTAACCAACAAGCGAAACCGTCATGCGATCGACGCGGGCCGCCACTTGCCGTTCTTTGCGGCGATGAATGGCTTGCAACTCGGCGCTCAAATCGTGAATGCGTTTTTCGACCAGCCGGCGGTCCACTTCCAACTGCTTTTCGCCGGGGCCGCGCATGCCGATGCCCCCTTTAATGCGCTCCAAGTGCGTCCACATTCGCTTGAGTTTCGGCAGCGAATACTGAAGCTGCGCAAGCTCGACCGCCAATCGGGCTTCGTACGTTTGGGCGCGGCCGGCGAAAATGTCGAGAATCAATTCCGTCCGGTCCAGCACCTTCAGCCCGATGGTTTGCTCCAGATTGCGCGTTTGACTGGGAGCCAAATCGTTGTCGAAGATGACCACGTCGGCGTCAGAAGCGGCAGCCAGCCGCTGAAGTTCTTCCACTTTTCCCCGGCCCAAGTAAGTGGTCACGTCTGGGGCTTCACGCCGCTGCGTGAGTGTGCCGATTACGCGGGCTCCAGCCGTCGTGGCGAGCCCTTCCAATTCGTCCAGCGGGTGTTCCTCGGATGAGCGCCCATTCATCAGAACGCCGACAAGAAACGCCGCCTCACTGGCGACACTGTCCGTGCGAGTTAGTTCAATCACGCTCTCGTTTGCCTCCGGGGTAAGGAGTTAACCAACCGGCCGCGAGGCAACAAACTTCGCTTGCACAAGATAAAGTGCATTTCGATTTTTTCATCAAGCCTCGCTACGAGCAGTTGTTTTGAAGACAGGGTTTTTGGAAGATTGGTTCGGGCCAGCGCCTACCAGCATTATACTCGGTCATTCCGACAGGCTGCGAACATTATATCGAAGGAGTGAGCACGATTTGTATCAGTTTTAGCAAAAAAATCTTATTCGGTCCCAGTTTGTTCAGTATTTGTTCAGCGGCTACATTCAATCGGTTTGGCCCCCTTCAAACAGCAAGCAATAACTTTCATACCGCCGGGCATCGAGCCAGCCGTCGGCCACGGCGTCTTTGACGGCGCACCCGGCCTCGTGGCGATGCGTGCAATTAGGGAATTTGCAGCGATTGATGAACGGCCGCAAATCGCGGAAATACCCGCCTACTTCCGCCGGGATGACATCCCACAACTCAAAGCGGCGCACTCCCGGCGTATCGACCACGTAGCCGGTGCTGCCGGTCAATCGCAACAATCGGGCGGCCGTGGTGGTATGCTTCCCCTTTTGCGTTTCGGCGCTGACCGCCGCCACGCGCAAATCCAACTCCGGATCGACGGCATTCAAGAGCGAAGTTTTCCCGACGCCGCTTTGCCCCACGACCACACTGCAGCGGCCGTTCAATTCGGTTCGCAACCGTTCGATGCCATGTCCCTGCATGGCCGAAACCATGAGCACCTGGTAACCCATCCGGCTGTACACGCCGATCAGCGGTTGCAAATCGGCCGGCTCGACCAAATCGATTTTGTTGATGCACACCACCGGCCGAAACTTTCCCTTTTCCGCACTGATCAGAAACCGGTCGATCAACCCGGGTTTCAATCGCGGCTCAGCGGCGCTGGAGACGATCACCATTTGATCCACGTTGGCCACGATCACGTGTTGCTTGCCGCGCACCGTCCGGCTAAGCACGCTGCGGCGGGGCTCAATGCGTTCGATGTTCCCTTCCGGCATGGTGCGATCAACACCGATAGCGCCCGCGTTCTGTCGATCAGCTGGACAAAACAAAACCCGATCGCCTGCTGCCACCACGTGCCGTTGTTCGGTGGAAAGCGTTCTCAGCAATCTGCGCATGGTGCAACGGAAATACGTTCCGTCTTCCGCCTCCACCACGCTGAGCAAGCCGTGAACGGCCAACACGCGCCCCGGCCGGCATGTTGCCAAATCTATTTCCGGCTGGACCGCGAAGCCCGCGTTTTCTTCTGGAGAATCGGAACCCACCACGGTTCGCTTCCGCGACATTTCTCCCTTGCCGCTGATCCGTTCCTCGCGGGGCTCATCGATCTGGTCGTCGTAATCTTCGCGCTCAAAGCGGCGCGTTAAATCCGTGGAGCGCTGCCGCGGCGTGCGGTTCTTCCGAAAATCTGCGCGGATTTTGCGTTTAGACATATTAAAGCAATGAGCAACTAGCGATTAGCAATTAGCCGAACGATGAAAGCATTTTTGCCGGCTAATCGCTAACTGCTAATTGCTAACCGCTTGATTAAACCGGCTTATTTTTATCCTTGATTTGCCCGGCTTCGTTGTTCATCGGATCAAACCGCTTGCGTTCGTCAGGGTCTTGCGATCGTATCGGCGTCTTCGCCAATCCGGCTCGCTCCAGCAATGATTTGCCGAATATCTGTTGCGGCAGGTTGAAATCGTCCGCCGGTGGTGGGCCAGTGGCGCCTAAATCGGTCGGCGAATACTTGATTTCGTATTCATGTTTGGCCACCGACAGCTTGTCGCCCGGATCCAAGCGCTTTTCCTGGCAGCGCACCCCGTTCACTTTAATGCCGTTTCGGCTTCCCAAATCCTTCACGTACCAATAACCCTCCATCAGGTTCAACTGGCAATGATGGGCCGATACATTCGGAAACCGCAGCACAATATCGCAACTTTCGCGTCGCCCAATCAACAATTCGGGCTTGTTCATCGTGATGTCGTCGCCGCCGCCGACCGGAATCAATTCTCCAAGCATGAACACCTCTGGAAAAAACGCGGGATTGGGCCCCTGTGCTTGATCCCCGTTTGTGGTTCTCGTTACGATACGTGATGCCTGCACAACAAGATGTGGCTGCGCGAACGATGCTGACTCCATTTGGGCTTCCCTTGAATTTATTCACGCCCCCCGCCGGTGGTCAACTGAAATGACGCTGGTCGACCAGAAAAATCTTGACGACACTGGCCCGACCCAACCCGCAACCGGCGTGGCAGTCGGGGGTTGCGACACTTCATTATCAACTATACATCCGGCGTGGCGGCAAAGCGGCTTGCGCTACTTTTCGTACAACTACTTTCTTAGGAATAAATTCGGCGGCCGGGTGCAAAAAGTCAGCGTCGATGCCGGTTTCACCTGTCCCAACGTCGACGGCACGGTGGCCCAGGGGGGCTGCACGTTTTGCGATAACCGCAGTTTCAGCCCCAGCCGACGCTCTCCCCGCATGTCGCCCCGCGACGTGCAGGGGCAAATCAGCGAGGGCATTCGCCGGCTGCGATGGCGTTACGACGTCGACCGTTTCATCGCTTATTTCCAACCCGCCACCAACACCTACGCTCCGGTCGAAAAGTTGCGGCCTTTGTACGAAGCAGCCATCGGCCATCCCGATGTCGTTGGCTTGGCCATCGGCACTCGGCCCGATTGCGTGCCCGACGACGTGTTAAATCTGCTCCAAGAAATATCCGGCCGCACCTATTTGTCGGTCGAGTATGGCCTGCAAACCATTCACAACCGCTCGCTCGATTGGATGAACCGCGGGCATCATCACGATGCGTTTTTGGATGCCATCGAGCGCAGCCGAAGTCGCGGCTTCGAAATTTGCGCCCACGTCATTCTCGGCTTGCCGGGCGAATCACACGCCGACATGCTGGCCACAGCCCGCGAGGTGGCGCGGCTGCGGCTCGATTCCGTCAAGCTGCACAATCTGTACGCCGTAAAAAATACGCCGCTGGCCGATCAAGTGGCCCAGGGCGAAGTGCGGCTGATGGAGCGCGACGAGTACCTGCAAGTGCTGGTCGATTTTCTCGAGCTGCTGCCGCCGGAGATGATTGTGGAGCGCATCAGTGGCGACGCCCCGCCCGATTATTTCGTCGCCCCGGCGTGGTGCCTGGATAAGCCGCTGCTGCGGGCTGCCCTCGATGCCGAACTTGCCCGCCGCGACACTTGGCAGGGAAAACATCATTGATAGCCCGACCGTATCGGTCGGGGTGCTGTTCTGTGCTAATGCCCCGCACACTTAGCACCCCATCTACTTGACGAGCGGCCCACCAGCGGCGACAGTGTTCGATGGTTGTGCGATATGAAAACCGCATGATACAAAACCCATCCGTCCCGCGGGGTCTTCCGGCGAAAGGACTTTCTCCATGCGATGCATCAATCCTTTACTCAGTTGCCTATTGCTGGTTGTCACGGTTCTACTGTTAGCCGGCTGCAGCGACAACGCGCCTCCGGCCGACAACGGCGCGGCCAATAATCCCGCTGCCGGCCCCGCCGCAGATAATTCTCCTCCCGCCGCCAACACGGCGCCGGCCAATAACAGCACGGCCGCCCCCGACAGCACCGCGGCCAACGGCAGTGCGGTGCCCGCTGCTGCTGAAAAAGATACCGGCGACACGCCCGAGGCCGCCTTCGGTCGCTACAAAACCGCCATGCAAAGCAAAGATTACAAAACCGCCTTCGCCCAAACGACGCCCGATTCACAAGAGGTGCTTCTGGGCGCCATGGCCACCACGCTTAACATCATCGCCGCGCTCGATCAATCCAAAGAGCCTGACATCCGCAAAATTTTCGACACGTACGGCGTGAAAAAACTCGACCTCAACACCGTCGGGCCCAATGTCGATCAGAAAACCGTTCTCAAGCAGCTAACCGCCGACGTGAAGGATAAGCCCGCCTGCTTGGCCGATATTTACATGTGGATCGAAAACAATGCGTCCGACAAAAGCCAGGCCACTCAGGCCGCTTTCGGCAATTTGATCGACGCCGAATTAGCGGACGTCAAAATCGACGGCGATACCGCCACGGCAACGGCCAAAACCAGGCCCGGCGGTGTGGATAAATCGGACACGCTCAAGTTCAAAAAAATTGACGGCATCTGGCAGCTCGATCTCTCGGACTCCATCCCAGCGGTTCCACCGCAATTAAATTAGCGGGCGTAAATGGAATCCGCAGCCAAATACGGCGTTCCCCGAACTTGCCGCGCCCGCCGTCTGTCGGTATCGTACAATTCAGTGGTTCGGCAGCGGACCGGGTGGTCGCCGGCTGAAGATGGGACGACCGTATGGATTGAAGACGGGGCGCAAGCTTGGCCTCGGCTCAGTACGGCGGTCAGGCCACATAAATCTTCGGCGGGAGGAAAGTCCGGGCTCCGCAGGACATGGTGGTGGGTAACACCCACCGGCCGCAAGGCTCGGGATAGTGCCACAGAAAGCAAACCGCCTGGCGGAGTGGAGTGAGTGGTGAGTGGTTAAATGGTGAGTCGTGGAGTGGTAATCAAGGCGCTGGACCCTCGATTACTCACCACTCTACCACTCACCCGTCACTCTCATCCTCACTCTGCTCCGCCCGGTAAGGGTGAAACGGTGCGGTAAGAGCGCACCAGCAGGTTGGGCGACCAACTTGGCTAGGCAAACCCCACCAGGAGCAAGGCCAAACAGGAAGTAGTCTTTCTCATCACTCCCTCGCCCCTTGTGGGAGAGGGTTGGGGTGAGGGGGAGCGGACTGGTCCGGTCCGGCAGAACTTCCGGGTAGGCTGCTAAGTGTGCGTGCTGTAGGAGGCGAATCCTTTCGCCGACTTTCGCACTGCACCGCAGGTTGCGAGCAATCGTAATCGTAGAGAAATGACCGCCACTGGCGCGGTGGGCATCCGTGCCCTACGCGCCAAGCACAAAACCCGGCTTACGGGTCCGCTCCGAACCGTTTTTGCGAATTTTTCGCCAAGTCCAGGGGTTGCAACCCCCGGGCTTGTTCACAGCCTAATTTCTTAGCCTCAATCCCCGCCGACCCCGGTCTGACTATAGGCCCACGGTGGCCGTTTCGTGTTGATGGCGGATCTGAGGGTGAGGTTTCGAATTGCCGTTAGCTCCGCCGGCAGCGCCCGCTGAGGTCTTCGAAGCAGCCAGGTCGCTATCCAGCCATTGCACCAGCTTGGAAATGCACAGTTGGTTCATGCTGGTACACTTTTCATGGGCCTCCACCTGCAAAAACTCGTGCAGGCTTTTCGGCAAGCGGACGGTTATCACCCGGGTCGGTTCCTTGTCTTCGGGTACCGGCGGTCCCTCGACGCGAAGCTTGGCTAGCATCTGTTGAATTTCTGCGTACTGTTCGGTCTTCTCGAATTCGGTCAAGGCTTCGGCCGTCGGATAAAGCTGACGGACAATGCCTCCCAGGCCCAGCACTTCGCGAAAGAAGGTCACCCAGTCGGGATTTTGGTGAAATAAGGTTTGGGCAATGCGAATCACTTCTTGCGGTTTGTTATCCATGTCGTCCTCCTCGGACATTTGCGGTTTCGGACTCCGTTCTCCACGGCCACACTGGCGGGGATTTAACCGAATGATTCATTGCTGTCAAAGCCAATTGCCGATGTCATTGCATTGATAGCACTTACGTCACTTCTAGCATTGCTGCCGAAACTCCAGGCACGCCTGCTAAAAATCGCGCAACGGGCCGATTGCACAAAAAATAAGCAACCGGCTTTTTCACATCCGACAAAATGTCCTGTCCGCAAGATCGCCAGAACCGTTAAAGTGGGCGAATGAGCAAGACGAGGAGTCGTTTTTTCCGGGAAGGAAATGGGGCGCAGACCTAATTCCGGCGAGGCTAACTCCGCCGCCATCCCATCACCGATGAGCTTCGGCAATGCCCTTTCACCGGACGTGCGAGTCTCAGGGCCCAGAAACCTGAAATCTTCGTCTGATGAGTTGCCCCCGCGACTCCCCGCGCGCTATGCGCAAACAAAAAGCCCGGCGTTGCAACCCGGGCTTGGCGTAGCCTTGTCTGATTCAGAAGCCAACGCCCCCTTCACCCCCATTCGAGGAAGAAAGAGCGCGCCAAGTGGTGAGATCGATGATATCTGTAATAAAGTGGGTGGATCCATCGCAGGCTACAACATTCACTCCGCCCACGTGCTTGCTGCGTGCGGCAAAGTATTGGTTGGCTTCCGATCCGGCAGCGCCGGCGCAGGTGCAGGCGGGAACGCCATCCAAGGCATCGAGCGGGATAGGTGTTTGTTCCGAGCATGTATTGTTGGCAATACAGGCCACACGCACGGAGTTATCCCCACGCGGGGAGTTGGGCGTGAGAGTTCCTTCAAAGGCACACCCACCTACGGCGATCTCCGTTTCGCTGATCGGTCCGCCCCACGTCGTACCAAAATCTTTGATCGTGCGGATTTCGGCCATCAGCAGCGTGTGGCTGGTGCCGTCGAGAATTTTCTTCAAAGGCAGGCTGTGATTTACATTTTTGATTGTCGGACCAAATGGCGCTCCCTTAAAGTTGGTCATGGGAATCGCAGGCGCTGTGGTCGTGGCGGCTATCGCCGTGAGTTGATTGGTTTGGCCATAATTTGTATTCCCAAAATTTACGGCATAATTGGTCCGCCAGCGCGCCCAGGTGGGGCTGTTCCATTCATCGTGAACCATACTGTCGGAAGGGCACTCAAACACGCCAACTTTGTACTGCCGGGCAAGCTGGTTGTTGGCGTCGCTGAAGGAAAGATCAATCCGAACGGATTGTGCCCACTTTTGTTCTTCCATGAACGGAGCCACATAAAAATACCAGGTCGTTTCGTTATACCACAATGCACCATTGGGAACGGTGTCTCCGATCCAGTATTTCGTTCCAGGGGGAAGCGATCTTTTGGCGTTATCGTAATTTGTCATCGCCAATCCAAACTGCTTGAGATTGTTTGCGCACTGGCTACGGTGGGCTGCTTCCCGCGCCGCTTGCACGGCCGGCAACAACAGGGCAATCAAAATGCCGATGATGGCAATCACCACCAACAGTTCCACCAAGGTAAAGCCGCGCTTGGCGTTGCGTGTCATCGCGAAATCCCCCCTCGCTCACTGATTTCAGACCAAGTATCCGCGATTTTACTACCGTGGCGATCAGCGACATTCATTTTGGCCGCTGATCCGCGCGAAATAGCAGACCCGATTCTCAGTAGCCCATCCAAAGGACTGGCCGTCCCCATGATTTCGGTTTCGGCCACGCACAATAACGTCCCCGCGACAAGCCTTAGTTTAACGACGTTTGGCCAAATCAGGCAATGAATATTTGCACAGGGGGGGATTTTTTCTCATCGGCCAGTCACAGGTTAAATCAGCCATTTTTCTGTCCGCGCCCCTCCGCGCTTGGGCCGCGGTTGATTGACACTTGCCCAGCAACCCATTACGCTAAATAGAAGGTAGGTAATGCCTTTTTGCCCCGTGGGAGTGTTTAGAATCGGTGAACAGGCAGGACTTTTCCGCGCCGGCAGGTGATTACGGAACGTTGCCTGCTATTCAGGGCGCAAAGCTTGAATTAGGCTAGGTCATTCGGAACAGGGACAGCTCGTCCGGCGCATTCCGTGCCGGCCCGTAACCGCCAACCTAATCATGTTCCACGTTCGAGGGATTGATCGTTAGCATGGCGAATTTTGCTGAAATTCTGATTCGCAAACGCATCATCAGCCAAGAGCAATTGGCTGAGGCGAAAAAGCTCGCCAAGGAATCCCGCAAAAGCGTGGGCGAAGAGCTGATCCGCCTGGGCTATGCCAGCAGCGATGATGTCATGCGCGCCATGGCCCAAGAACACGGTCTGGACTTCGTCAATTTGAACGAAGTCGTCATTCCCCCCTCGGTCGTGGAATTGGTGCCTGAATCGGTCGCGCGGGAAAACGCCGTGCTGCCGCTGGCCGAAGACGACGGCACGCTCAAAGTCATCATGAGCGATCCTCTCGATTACGACACCCGTGAAAAACTCCGCTTCATTCTCAATCGCAATATCGAAATTGCCCTGGCGCCGCGGGAAATGATTTTGGAGGCCATCAACAAGCATTACGGCCAAATCGACGGCGAAAGCGCCGACTCCATGCTCCAGGAATTCACCGATACGGCCATCGACTTTACAGAAACCGTTCAGGATGCGGCAGGCGGTGCGGAAGAAGTCGTCGACGAGGCCAGTGCCCCAATCGTCCGGCTGGTGCAATTGATCATTAACGAGGCCGTCCAGTTGCGGGCTTCGGACATTCATGTTGAGCCGTTTGAAGACCGCATGCGAATTCGTTACCGCATCGACGGTGTGCTGGTGGAGCGCGACAGCCCCCCCAAACGACTGGCAGGTGCGTTGCTTTCACGCCTCAAAATTCTGGCCAAAATGGACATCGCCGAACGGCGCCGGCCACAGGACGGACGCATTAAAATTACCGCGGCCCAAAAGGAAATCGATCTGCGCGTGAGTGTGTTGCCCAGCAATCATGGCCAGTCGGTGGTGATGCGAATTTTAGATAAGGACAACATTCGGGTAGGCGTGCGGCAATTGGGGCTTTCGGAAGAAGATTTTCGCCAATTTAAGCAGCTGATCAAACGCCCCAACGGCATTATTCTGGTCACGGGGCCCACAGGGTCGGGTAAAACAACGACCCTGTATGCCGCCCTAAACGAATTGAACCGGCCCGATACCAAAATCATCACTGCCGAAGACCCCGTCGAATATTACCTTCCTGGAATCAATCAAGTCGAGGTTCGCCACAGTATTGGGCTGGACTTTGCCAAAATCATCAGGGCAATGTTACGGCAGGCGCCCAACATCATTTTGGTTGGGGAAATGCGAGATGCAGAGACGGCCTCGATGGGAATTCAGGCATCTTTGACGGGACACTTGGTTTTCAGTACACTCCATACGAACGATGCGCCCGGCGCTATTACACGTATGATTGACATGGGAGTACCCGCTTATTTGGTCTCAAGTAGCGTTATCGCCGTGTTAGCGCAGCGGTTGGTGCGCGTGATTTGCCCAAAATGCAAACAACCCTTCAAGCCCTCCGAGACGGTATTGAAGGCGGCAGGCGTGACGCCCGAAATGGCCGCCGCCGCCACGTTTATGAAGGGAAAAGGCTGTAATAACTGTCAACAAAGCGGTTACCGAGGCCGGTTGGGCATTTACGAACTGATGTTAATGTCGTCGAAAATCCGCGAATTGGCCTTCGAAGGGGCGGCCACGCAAATCATCCGCCGGGCCGCCATTAATCTTGGCATGACAACCCTTTACAACGACGGCCTGAACAAGGTGTTGAAGGGGATTACAACGCTGGAGGAACTGACTCGCGTGGCGAAACGGGTGGAGGATTAGCGCTTTCACTGGAGCGTCGCCGGTGGTTCGTGCCGTTGATACATAAACATCATTGAGGAAACCGACCTTTCGTTTGAGTACAGCTTGCGAGAATGAGGCGATTGATGCGGCCCGTTGGACCCCATCGGCTAGCAAGTTCAGTTCGTGCCAAACCGTGCCTCAACGGGGCGAAACTTGAGTTCGTCGACCAGGACACGAATAATCTTGCTGGCAATCTGCAAGGATGGCGTTCCCCCTTAAACTTATCCATGCGCTCTATGCTGGGCCGGCGAGCCATTGGGGGAATTCATCCGCGGTTGGGGGTTAGGCGGGAATGGCCGGGAAGGTCAACGGACCTAGAAGAGTTGCCTCTGGGCGCTGCACACACTAGGCCGATCGATCGGCGAAGTTGCAGCCTGTTGGCGCATGAAACCTTGGGACTTTCGCCGCGCGCGTTCTTGGCTTGCCGGTCGCGGGCACTGCCGGTCGTCAGGAGCTCAAACTTGGCGGAGATCGTTTTTGTTCGGTCGTGATTTCTGGGAGATGCCATGGGCACATTGTTGATCGATAAACTGCTGCACGCCGTTGTCAAGCAAGGCGCCAGCGATTTGCACATTGCCGTCGGGCAGCCCCCGGTGCTTCGATTGCACGGCCGGCTTCGGAAGCTGGAAACCAAAGTGCTGGAGCCGGACGACACGGTGGCGCTGATGAAAAGCATTGCGCCCGACCGCTGCCAACAGGAACTGGCGGAGGTGGGCGGTTCCGACTTCGGCATGGCCTTCGGCGATTACTGCCGCTTCCGCTGCTCCATTTTCAAGCAGCGCGGCAACGTGGGCATGGTGCTGCGGCAAATTCCCAATAAGCTGTTGACCTTCGAACAGTTGGGGACCCCGCCGGTGATTAAGTCGCTGTGTCATCGTCCCCGCGGATTGTTTTTAGTCACCGGCCCCACCGGCTCGGGCAAAAGCACCACGCTGGCCAGCATGGTCGATTACATCAACGACAACATCGATCATCACATCATCACCATTGAAGACCCGATCGAGTTTTATCACTACCACAAAAAGTCGACGGTCAATCAGCGCGAGGTGGGCGTCGACGTGCCCAGTTTTTCCGAAGCCATTCGCCGCGCCTTGCGCCAAGACCCCGACGTCATTCTGGTAGGCGAAATGCGCGACTTGGCCACGATCGAAGCCGCCATCACCGCCGCCGAAACCGGGCACTTGGTGTTTGGCACGCTGCATACCACTGGGGCCCAAGGCACGGTGAACCGCATCATCGACGTGTTTCCGACCAATCAGCAGGAACAAATCCGCGTGCAATTGTCGACGGCCATCATCGGCGTGTTGTCGCAGGCGCTGTTGCCCAAAATCGGCGGCGGACGAATTGCTGCTTACGAAATGCTGGTGGTCGATGCCGCCATCGGCAATCTGATTCGCGAAAACAAAACATTCCGCATCAACTCGGCCATTCAAACCGGGGCCAAAGTCGGCATGCAGTTATTGGACGACCATTTATTCAAACTCTGGCAGGAAGGCAAAGTGGTCGAGGAAGAAGTGGCCGCCAAGGCCCATAACTTGGACGAGCTGACGAAGCGAATCGCCAACGCCAAGCGCGGCCTGTTCGACGACGAACAAGACATTGAAGACCGCACGTAGAGAACGAAACCAAAAACCGCAACTAATACACCGACCGAAACCCACAACCATTCCGAATTCAGTTCAACCCCTAACCACTCACTTTCCTCCTACCCTGAATCCTCACCATGGCCATTCGCCGCATCGGTCAAATTTTTGTCGACCTCGGAATGATCACGGACGATCAATTGGAACTGCTGCTGGAAGAACAGAAGCGGCGGCCGGGGGAACTGCTGGGTAAAGTCGCCGAATCGCTCGGTTACATCACCGAGGAGCAGTTGGCTCAGGCGCTGGCCGAGCAAATGAGCATGCGTGTGGTCAACCTCGGCGAGTTGAACATCGAGCCCGACGTACTGGCCAAAGTCACCGAACCCATGGCGCAACTGTACCGCGTCATTCCCATCGAGTTCGACGACGACACGCTCACCGTCGCCATGTGCGATCCGCAAAAGCTCACCATTCGCGACGAGCTGCGGACCTTGCTGGGTTACAACATTAAAGCCCGGGTGGCCACTGAGCGGGACGTGCTCAAAGCGCTGGAAAAATTTTACACCACCGGCAGCGAAAGCGTGGAAAGCCTGGTGGCTAACTTGGAGGATGACGAAGACCTCCGCAAAGCGGCAGAAGGCGTCGATGACGGGCCGTTGGATTTAACCAGCGTGGAGGCCATGGCCGACAGCGCCCCGGTAAGGAAGTTGTTGAACATGGTGCTGTTGATGGCCATTCGCGACCACGC
>Ga0335083_10006135_pt1 | contig 15106 bp, 15 predicted proteins | sample Lox_Sample_42_FD_206716 | JGI IMG/M metagenome (GOLD analysis project Ga0335083, IMG submission 206716) | Soil microbial communities from Loxahatchee National Wildlife Refuge, Florida, United States - Lox_Sample_4.2 | ecosystem: Environmental > Terrestrial > Soil > Wetlands | place: USA... | reverse complement strand
TAGGGTGACAAAATCATGTTGCTACAACAGAGTGGTTTTCCTTCGGGGGCCTTCGTGTCCTTCGTGGTGAAGTGGGTCAGACGGAGGTTAGTGCGGCACCACGGTTTGGCGGAATCGTGCCGGAGTAGTGCCAGTCATCCTCCGGAACACACGCGTAAGATGACTCTGATCGGCGAAGCCGCACTCCGCGGCAATGGCCGCCAGGGGCCAATCCCGATCGCGCAGCAGATCGCACGCCGCACGCACCTGAAGCCTCTGCTGATATTCCCCCGGTGTCCGCCGCTCGATTTTGCGGAAAACACGCGCCAGATGCACCGGATGAATACCGGCTTCGCTCGCTAGATCGCGCATGCGCAGAGGCTCCCGGAAACCTTCATGCAGACGCTCCTTCACGCGCCCAAACCAGCGTGGGACGGCCTTCTCCGGCGTTTCAAACCCGGTAATCGCTCCCAGCATCTCGAGAACGTACGCTTCCAGCACCAGCGGATCGGCGGTCTGCGTCTTGAACGCTAAGTACAAGTTGAGTCCGGGCCAGAGCATCGCTCCTGCGCCGCGATCGAACGCGGTCCGCCGGGGCAGTTTGATTCCCAAACGCTGCAGGTGCTCCTCGCATAATTCAATCGTGAAAAACGACGCCCCCGCCGGTCCGATGACGGTGGAGTGTGCGGCGCCCACTGGATTGAAGACCGCCGTCAAAGGCTGCAGGTCGTCGAACTTTCCGCGATCGCCTTCGCGATATTCCCCGTGCAGCACCACCGTCACGTAAGCAAGTTCATGCTCATGACGGGGCACGTTCCGCGAACAGGGCTGCCTTAACTCCGAAAGCAGCGCCTCATTGGTGCGCAACCTCGACTGCACAGGAGAGTAGAACTCTCCTCCCCGCAGTAGGCCTCCGCGAATGCCATCTTCAGACATGATTTGTCAGACTGCCGAGGACACAAATTGTCACCCGCTCCCGTTCGATTTGTTTCTGTTTCGGGGGGACGATTTTGAGAGCAAGTTTAATTTGTTCAAGACACCGGTTCTCGGAAAGGCTTAGTCTTTCCCCAACATGGAGAGCTTCATGAAGAAGATTCTGAATTGTGTGGTTTTGGCCGCTTGCGTTGGCCTGTTGGCTGCCGCGCCCGCACCGACTGAAAAAGAAACAGCTCCCAAGCCTCAATATGACGGCAAAGGCCAACTGATACGGCCCGTCGATTACCGCGAGTGGATGTTTCTCTCCGCCGGCTTTGGCATGAACTACAGCCCCGCTCCCGGCAGCCACGAAATGTTTACCAACGTCTTCGTGCAGCGCTGGGCTTATGACGAGTTCGTCAAATCCGGCAAATGGCCCGAGCAGAGCATGTTCGTCATCGACGAACGCGACGCAGCCAGCCGCAGCTCGATCAACCAGAAAGGCCATTACCAGACCGATCTCATGGGCCTGGCCGTAGAGGTGAAAGACTCCGCCCGCAATCCCGACAAGTGGGCCTATTACGGCTTTGACGCGGAAGGCAGCGTAGCTGGCGCCATGCCCAAGGGCAACGGCTGCTGGTCCTGCCACGATGCCCACGCCGCCGTCGAACACACCTTCGTCCAGTTCTATCCCACGCTCAAAGTGGTCGCCAAACAGTTCGGCACCTACAACGAGTCTCGCGAGCAAGTCACCGACGCGAAGTAGCTGACTAAATGGCGCTGTTCAAGACTGGAGGGACTCAGCAAGAACTATCCTTCGTAGATCTCGATGGGCAAGTTATCCGGATCGCGAAAGAATGTGAAGTCCTTGCCGGTAAACTCGTCGACCCGAATCGGTTCAACTGCAACCCCACGTTCCTTTAGTTTGTCGGCAACGTCCCGGACGTCGCTGACCTCGAAAGCGATATGGCGCAACCCGCTCGCCTCGGGAGACGTAGATCGAGCCGGTGGACTCGGGAACGAAAACAGCTCGAGTTGATACTGCTCCCCCACCTGTAAAATCCAGCTTGAACGACCGCCGTTCTTCGCGATAAACCTCCCGAACAATCCTGAGACCGAGAACCTCGACATAGAAGTGCTTCGACCTGGAGTAATCCGAACAGATGATGGCGATGTGATGAACACGCTTGAACATGACTCCTCCGAGTCGACGAGGATACTCCAGCGCCGTCATCGCCTCACGATCTTCAAATTCCGACAGTTCGCACACGGGTGGCACAGGATGCGTAAAATAAGGGATAAGTGAGACGCAAGGGAGCGACTAGCCATGGAAACTCCAATCGAACGCAATTCTGAATCGAATCCGACCACGGCACAGACGCACATCAAGAGTGCGCAGCAGATCCTAAAGGCGCTGCAGCAGAAGATCGGGGAGCATCCGGAAATCGGTGCGGCTATTACGAAGCTGGAGATGGCGCTGAACGATCTGGCGATCCAGACTGGCGGCCTGCTCTAGCCGCATCGGCCAGACCGGCGATCGCCTGCACCGTAAAGAACAAGAAAAGAGGCCGCGTTGAACCGCGGCCTCTTTGAAAGAAAACAACCAAAGAATCCCCTTTTCGGAGACTCTTATTTTCCGGTCTTTCCGCGCGGGCTTCCCATGCCTGTGCATTGATCGTAACCAGTAGTGGCGTTGTGGCCGCTGCCGTTCGATCCGGTCGTCACGTCATAGAAATCCGCTTTGTATGCGTTGGCGAAGAACAGCTGAGCGTAGAGCAGGTTAAGCTCGAGGGTCGAGTAATATCCGCCGCCCGGAGGCGCTTGCCCCAGTTTGCTATTGGCAGAGTTGACGATGCCAGCCAAAGAAGGCGAGCTGACGCTGGTGCCGCCTACTACGTACCATGAACCGCCTTCATCCGTGTCATACACCCAGACCCCGCTGGCGGGGTCGGCGTTGAACGAAATGTCTGGCGTCTGGCGTGGCCCTTGCCCGTTGAACGGATACTGCGAGGCCGTCCACGGCCCCATTCCGTTTAGGATCGACGGGGGACTTTGCCAGAGTTCATAGGCGCTTACGCCACCACCCGAACCCGACCAGCAGCTTTCACTGACGAAGTTCTCGCTCGCATCGCGATTGACGGTGGTTCCGCCCGCGGATACGACCCAGGGTGAAGAACTAGGATACTGAGCGCCCCATCCCGAGTCGCCGGCAGACGCGAAGTAGGTGATGTTTTTCCAGGAATAGCGATAGAAGACGTCGTCGGTTGTGCCGACCTCGGTCGAATATTCGCCGCTGCCCCAGCTATTGGAGATATCTCCGCCGCCCGCAGACGCAACTTGCAATCCGGCGACCTGCTCGGCGTACAGCAAGTCCGAGAGGTAGTTCGAACACGCCTCAACCAGGATGATCTTGGCTTTCGGCGCCATGGCATGAGCCCACTCGACATCCAGCGCCTCCTCCACGTCCCAGCCGGTCTGGTTCCCGTTCGGAGGAGTGCCACTGCAGCTGGCTGTCATGCCATTCAGCGTTCCAAAGCTCGTATTGGCGATGACTTTTGTGAAGTTGGCGGCAGGCAAGCCAAAGTACGTGGAGAAATACGCCAGGTCAGATGCCGCGTTCGGATCATCATAGGCGTCGACCAGAGCGATCGCTCCCCACCCGCCGGTTGCGTTGTAGGCGCTGTTGATGATCGGAGTGCATCCCGCGTACGCCTTGCCTACTTTGTAAACACAAGCCATCGACGCCGGATACTCGGCGTAGGTGTTGTCTGGGTTGACTGTCGACATGGCCCGGCCTTCCGGAACGAAGATCAGGTGGTTGGTGTGCGCGCGCAAACCCGCGTCTTCTGGGCGGTGTACGCTGCTCGCTGGTGTAATTATTTTGCCCTCATGCTTCACAATCGCCGGCTGAGGCGCCTGTGCCACGGGTTCGGAAGGTTGTTCCGGGGTTCTTGTGAGTTCATCCTGGGCGACCATGAATCCAGACACAAGCAAGACCCCTGCAAGAACCAATACATTCTTCTTAATCATCTAACCCCACCTTTCAGAATTGGAATTTGGAATATGGTTAAAGACGACTCTGTCCCTCGGACGCAGACCCCAAGTAGCCGAACGGGCGCTTCCCGTTCGTTCAAGCTGCGATGAGCAGCCTTGCCCGTGCCGCGAAGGCAACTTCGCTACCAGAGCGCAAAACGAATTGTGGTCGCCTGTAATTTAGGTATTGTCAGAACTGGGGGGGATTGTCTGGCGTTGACGAAAGAGCGAAACTTCCCGGACCAAAAGCGTCCTGATGTATAGCATCGGGCCCTGAGTTTGTCAATAGATTTTGACATCTTCTTACTGTTTTGTAGCATGATCGGTGCGTACCCCAATGATTCGAACCTTGGGCTTTCAGCAACCCGCCTCGTTATCAAGAGTTGCCGGTCGCTGAGCCGCGCGTTCCCCCCCGCGCGTTCCCCCGCCCAAAGCGCGATCCTGAGCCACTTTCCGGAAAATCCCGCCAAGCACAGGGAGTGGCTGGCGCACGGCCGCGGGCTCTGTCGATCTGACTCCAGCGGCTACAAAGTTCGAACACCACCTCTTCTCATTCCGAGACAGCCCGTTACCTTCGTCATGTCCTGATCACTATTCGAGTAGATTTCACAGCTATATCGGCCTCAAAGTCGTCCCACGCACAACGTCTCACGGATCAAACGTTTGTCTCCATTTGATCCCGAAAGAAGAATCCGTGAGGAGATGGTTCCAGACGCTCCGCGCTCAGATTTGGAAGAAGCAAGATGATCTTGTCCTACTGAATCTCTGCGCCAATCCCCTGCGGCCCCCCCTCCCCGAGATACAGTCAGGACCCGCGAAGACAGAAGCTGAAAGGAGGATCGCGCCGAATCCTCCTCGAAAGACCAGAAAGCAAGAGCAAGAGGAGGACAGGCTTGAACGACAGAAGTGGAAGTCCCGTCCGGCACCGGAACTGATCGAGGGAAGGACCTGTGCAGCCTGCGGGGGAAAACTCGTGGTGGAAATCCTTAACTATTATTGCGAGCCCTGGACAGACGCAATCGCGCCAGCGGATAGGCGGGAGAAGTGCCTCAGCTGCGGAAGATTGACCGTGTTGGCGAGCAGTGGCCCGGAGAGGCCATTTTGAGCGGCTAAACCTCGGGTCCGACTTGTCGATTAGAAGATCCCTTTAAGGAACGCTCCATGAACATAATCGAACGCCTCGTCGAGATTCTGAAGCGAAATCCACAGGTCCGCTACGAGTTCAGAGCCGATGCGATTCGGGCCCTGGCAGCTGACTCCAGTGGTTACGAAGTCGCACTCTTGATGCACTCTGAGGGCGACTATTCCGTCTACCTGGCGACGTGGCATACAGAGTTCACCGACGAAAACTCCGCGATAGGAACATTTCTCGGTGGCCTCAGTGAATGTTATCGATTGGAGGTGTCCAGTCGCGGGAATGAGGACTATCGTTGGACGATTCAGTACCGAGAACCTGGTGGATGGAGGACGGGAAGTACGGTTGGGCTGCTTCGATATAAGTTCTGGCGAAGACGGCAGGTCCGATACTTGCAGAATCGGTTGCTGCCACTCTCGGAAACCGGGAACGTTCTCTTACGGTAGCCGGCAGGACAAGATGTGCTCTCACTGCCGCCGCAAAATTCCACCGGCGATGTCCGCTGCGGGTCGTCCCCAAGCACCGCGCACCCATTTTGCCTTCACCTCCTTCGATCTGCGAAACTGACGAGGAGCCATTCATCCCTGCCCATGGGCCGAATCCACGTACTCTCCGAGACCGTCGCCAACCAGATCGCCGCCGGCGAAGTGGTTGAGCGCCCCGCCTCGGTGGTCAAGGAGATGCTCGAGAACTCCCTCGACGCCGGCGCCACGCGCATCAAGATCAGCGTCGAGGCCGGTGGCAAAAAGCTCATCCAGATTACCGACAACGGATGCGGTATGGTCCGCGACGACGCCATGCTGGCCTTCGAACGCCACGCCACATCGAAAATCAAGAATGCGGTTGACCTTCTCAGCGTCGCGACCCTGGGATTTCGGGGAGAAGCCCTGCCCTCCATTGCCTCGGTCTCGCGCCTGCGCCTCGAAACGCGCGCTCAAGAAGAAGACGCCGGCACTGTCGTCGAGATCAACGGCGGCAAGATCGCCCGCGTCGAAGAAGCCGGCCTGCCACTCGGAACCTCAATCACTGTCCGCGACCTTTTCTTCAACGTCCCTGCCCGCAAGAAATTTCTCAAAGCAGAATCCACCGAACTGTCGCATATCGCATCGCTCGTCACGCACTATGCGTTGGCGCATCCCGAGAAGCACTTCGAGCTGCACTCGGCCACGAATGCCATGCTGATCGCCCCTCCGGTCGCCGGATACAGCGAACGCGTCTACCAGGTTTTCGGCAAAGAAACATTGGATCAGTTGATTCCCATCGCGGCGCGCCAGACGCTCGAACGCGTCGGTTTGCCGCAACCCCCGCCCTGGCGACGAGCAGCTGAGCCAGCCGCGAGCCCCACTCCGGCAACTTCCGGGAGCGACGAGCCAGCGGAACCGGAACCAGAATCCTTCGGCGAAATGCATCTCCACGGCTTTGTTTCGAAGCCCGAGATCCAAAAGCTCAATCGCAACTCCATTTTTGTCTTCGTCAACGGACGCCTCATCCGCGACCGCCTCGTGCAGCATGCTCTGACTGAGGCTTATCGAAATATCATTCCGCCGAGCGTGTATCCCGTCGTTCTACTGTTTCTCGAACTTCCGGCCGCCGAAGTCGATGTGAATGTCCACCCGTCGAAAACGGAGGTTCGCTTCCGCCAGCAAAGCGTGATGCACGATTTCGTCCGCGACTCCGTTCGCGCCGCACTGATGAAGGCCCGCCCCGTGCCGCAGTTTATGACGGAAATTCGCGCTCACGCCACCGCGAGCCAGTCCCTCTCTCCGGGCGCTATCACGCCCGGCGCTCTGACTCCCGGAGCCCGCGACTGGGAGCCCGCGTCCGTCGTGGCTTCCGCCGTCGAGATTCCAGCCGGAGGGTCCGTGTCCTGCGATCCATCGGCGAGTGGAGGCTTCGCGCTGCAAGCTCCCCTGCCGCCGCCAATCTCGCAGCGCTTTCAATTTGAAGGCGGAATTGCGGTCGAGGCGAATGCGGCGATTCCAGTCGCTCGCGGCCTCGAAGCCATCCCCGACAACGGCTGCGCCCGTGCGCTCGACGTCAGCGAAGAAGAGCCTACGCTCTCGTCGTTGGGCACGCTGAAGCCGCTGGGCCAGATCCGCAATTCGTTCATCCTCGCCGTGAACGAAGACGGCCTGTGGATCGTCGACCAGCACGTCGCCCACGAGCGTGTCTTGTTCGAGAGAATTCTGAAGCAGCGCGCCGTGCAAGCCGTCGAAAGCCAGCGCCTGCTCATGCCGATTGTTCTGGAACTGTCGCCCGCGCAGCAGGCGGTCTTCACCGAGATCTCCGACGAACTTCAGCACAATGGATTCGAAGCCGAACCATTTGGCGCCCGCAGCGTGGCCATAAAAGTTGCACCAGCTGGAGTCGATGCAGCTGCAGTCGAGCACATGCTCCACGAATTACTCGACCAGTTCTCGCGCGAAGAGCAATCGCTGAACCTGGAGAAGATTCGCGCCCGCATCGCCGCCTCCATCGCCTGCCACGCCGCCATTAAAGTGAACATGCCGCTGGAGCAAAATAAAATGGAGTGGCTCCTCGCAGAACTCGCCAAAACCGACCACCCCATGGCTTGCCCACACGGCAGGCCGGTGGTTCTAAGGTATTCTGTAAAGGACATTCAGAAAGCGTTTAAGAGAATCTAGCTTCGAGCGGCGAGCCACGAGCTTTGAGAGTCGAATGTCCGGTTCTTAACTCGTAGCTCATAGCTCGCAGCTCACGACTCACCGATGACGGATCTCGAACTTCAACAAATGCGTCGCGAAAAGTGGCGGCTGGATGGTAAGCCCATCCGGACGATTGAGCAGGCGCGCGCGTTTCTCGAAGAGGTGGGATTCTGCCTGATGTATCCCAAGCGCCCGGCACTGCTGGTGCCTACGTTTATCGGCGCTTTCGTGGGGTCGGACGACCGCTTGCCCGGATGGCAGCATGCCTTCAAAGATCCGCGCGCGGCCGAGGCCACCGAACTCATGGTCCGCCTGCTGCGCGAGCGCTCGGCCTTCGAAGCCAACCTCTTCGACGAGAACAATGGATTTCTCGTGCCGGCTTCGGTCTTTCCTTATTTCTATGCACTCATCGGGGAACGCAATCCCAAGCAGGCGCCGAAGGCGGGTTCGCGCTCTCCATATTCCGCGCTGGCCTGCGATGCCTTCGAATTGATATCGCGCGTCGGGCCGATCTCAAAGCAGAAGATGCAGGACGTGCTGGGCGGAAGCGTGTCGCTCGCCGCGCTCGACAGCGCACTCGGCGAGTTGTGGTCCAAACTGCGCATCACGCGCGTTGATTACAAGGCCAGCGAGGGATCGGTTTGGGACGTGCTCTACCGCTGGGCGCCGGACGCCGTGAAAGAAGGCATCGGACTCTCAGTGCAGGAAGCGCTCACCGCGCTGGTGTCGAAATATCTCGACTGCGTAATCGCGATCGAGCAATCGGATCTCGAGATATTTTTCGGGAACTTCGTGGCGCGCTCGAAAGTGAAGGATGCCGTCAACGCTCTGCTGGCCGCCCGCGAGCTAAGCTTCGTACACGTCAGCGGGCAATCGATGCTGCAGATCACGCCGGAGAAAATCGTCACAGCTCCTGCCCCTGAACCGCGTCACGCGACTCGGATCAGAAAGTGAAATGGGATCAAGCCATCGCCGATGCAGGATTTGCGATTCTGCCCGCACTTTTCTCGCGCCAATATCTGGATCAGCTTTTGCAAGAAATTCTGGAATTAGCGCCACGTCGAAGCCGAGCTGGCATTCGGCATGCGCTGAGTCTGTCTCCAGTTGCGGCCGCTGCCAAGCACCCGCAAATGATCGAGTTGGCTCGCGAAGTTCTGGGGCCGTATGCCTTTCCCTTTCGAGCAACACTGTTCGACAAATCCCCGGCGGCCAATTGGCTCGTAGTCTGGCATCAGGACACGGCTTTGCCTCTGCGAAAACGCGTTGAGCTGCCGGGCTGGGGACCATGGTCGATTAAGGACGGCATTGATTATGCTCGCGCGCCTTCGGCCGCGCTGAGTCAAGTGCTTGCGCTACGTGTGAGTTGCGACGATTCGACAATGGAGAACGGACCCTTGCGAATCCTGCCTCGCACACACACGCTCGGAGTGTTAAGTGACGACGCCATTCACGATTTGACGTCGCAAATCGCACCGGTGGATTGCACTGTCGCCAAAGGTGGAGTCGTAGCGATGAGGCCCTTGGTTATCCATGCGTCGTCGAAGTCGCAGACCGAAATGCCGAGACGAGTTTTGCATATCGAATATGCTGCGTCGGAATCCATAGTTAAACCGCTGCAATTGGCTGTTACTTAGATCGCTGTGACCGCGCTCTCACAAAACACTCAATCGCGTGTGTATCGTGGCCGTCTCGCCCCTTCTCCCACCGGCCTCCTGCATCTCGGCCATGCCCGCACGTTCTGGACCGCCGCACAGCGCGCGGTCGAGCATCACGGCCAGTTGATTTTCCGCAATGAGGATCTCGACTCCCAGCGCTGCCGTCCGGAGTTCGTGCAGGCGATGCTTGATGATCTGCGCTGGCTCGGCATCGAATGGATCGAAGGCCCGGACTGCGGCGGCCCGTTGGGTCCGTATGCGCAGAGCCAGCGGAGGGCATACTACCTCGAAGCTTGGAAGAAACTGCGCGATCTCGGAGCGATTTACCCATGCACATGCTCGCGCAAGGATGTGGCTCAGGCTGCGGGCGCGCCGAACGATTTGGACGACGAACCCGTATATCCGGGGAGATGCCGTCCGCAGATTAGGCAGGGGAGCTTCGCTCCCCACGGGCAAGTGTCTTCGACTTCGCTCAGGGCAAACTCCGACCCGGTCCCTCACGAAGCATGTGGCGACAGCCGCCTCGGCTGTCCCGCAACGGCGCAGCCGAGCGGACCGCTCGAGCCCGCGGGCGTGAACTGGCGCTTCCGCGTCCCCGATGGCGAAGATGTCTGCTTCAACGATCTCCACTTGGGTCCTCAGCAGTTGACCGCGGGACGCGATTTCGGAGACTTCATCGTGTGGCGCCGCGACGATGTGCCCGCTTATCAACTGGCCGTCGTGGTCGACGATGCAGCGATGCGAATCACGGAAGTTGTGCGCGGCGCCGACTTGCTGAAATCGACGGCGCGGCAGATTCTTTTGTTTCGCGCTCTCGGCCTTCCCGTACCGAACTATTATCACTGCGATCTGGTGCGGGACGAGGCCGGCGTCCGCCTGGCGAAGCGCCATGATCCCCTGAGCATTCGCCAGCTGCGCGACCTAGGTTGGACTCCAGAACAGGTGCGGACGGGAGAGATTCCAGGGTTTTGAATTGTGTGGGACCGGGTCTCAGACCCGGTCGTGCGGAGCGAAGCTCCGCTCGATTACGCTGCTCCAACTCGCTCATGGCAACGTTTCGCGAGACAGCCGAAGGCGGCTGTCTCCACATGAGTTGTTGCGCTGTCCGCATCTCACCAGCGTGTACAATCTGTAACTTCGCATGACTGACACGGAAAAGAACCAGCAGTCTCCTCGGAAGCTGACCATTGCGATTGATGGGCCGGCCGGAGCGGGCAAGAGCACCATCGCCTCCCGGCTGGCGCGCAAGTTGGGATACGTAAATCTGGAGAGTGGCGCGATGTACCGCGCGCTGGCTCTAAAAGCCATCGATCGCGACGCCTCGTTCGACGACGAGGCTTCGCTGGTCAAACTCGCCGAAAAGTCCCGTATCCAACTGGAGCCAACGATCGGCGGGAACCGCACGATCCTCGACGGCAAGGATGTATCGTCGCGTATCCGCGAACGCGATGTGACCGAGGCGGCTTCCCGCATATCGATTCATCCCAAAGTGCGCGAATGGATGGTGAGCCACCAGCGGGAAATGGGCGCGGGCGGTGGAGTAGTCATGGAAGGCCGCGACATCGGCACCCAGGTTTTTCCCAATGCTGACTTGAAGATCTTTCTGGACGCCGATCCCGTAGTGCGCGAGCAGCGCCGCATGGAGCAACAGAAAATCAGAGGGGACGTGGCCGCCAGCGTGGCCGCCGAACTCCGTGAGCGCGACCGCCGCGACCGCACACGGGCAGCTTCCCCGCTGGTGGCGGCAACCGACGCCGTGGTCATCAATTCAACTTCCCTCAGTGAAGACGAAGTCCTGGCGAAGGTCGAGGAGCTGGTGAAAGGGAAAAGCTAGGTTTCAAGGTTTCACGTTTCAAAGTTTCAACGTGATCCGTCGCAAGCGGCTGCGGCTGAAACCTTGAAACTCTGAAACTTTGAAACCTTGAAACTCTGAAACCTTGAAACTCTGAAACCTTGAAACTCTGAAACCTTGAAACTCTGAAACCTTGAAACTCTGAAACCTTGAAACCTTGCTCTCCTCAGTTTTCCGTCGGCTCGACTTTCACCTTCGGCGCCGGCAGCGCTTTCCCGGCTTTTGCCGGGCTCGGGGGCTCCGGCGGTTTCGGAGGCGTCGAACTCGCTCTGCGAATCTCGATGCCATCATGCTCGTTGTTGAGCACGATATGCGACGAAGCATTGCCGACGCTGCCGCTGGCCTTCGCTTCGTGCTCGTCGTTATTGATCTTCAGTTCGGGAAAGTCCGACTGAATCTCGCCCTCGCGTGTGCGCGCATCCAGACGGAACCCGGCCTTATCGGGCACGCTTAACTGAATATCGCCGTTGCGGCTGTCGATCTGCACGTTGCCCAGCGTCCGCATTCCCACTTCAATCGTGCCATTATCATTTTGCAGCCGCACATCGCCCGAAACTTCCTCCAGGCGAATGTTCTTCGACCGCGTGGTTAAATGCAGCGGTCCGGTGATCTGCTCGGCATGCAGGTCGTCGGAGTCGAGATCGAGGCTGCCCTCGATACGCGAAAACTCCATGTCCGTGCGCGACGATTTGAAAGTTACCGACTTCGTGATCCGCGACAGCTTCACGCTCTCCTGAAATTCACCGTCGAGCTGCACCGCGCCTTTGACGTCGGCGACGGAAACTTCGTTGACCCGGCCTTCCACGTGCACATCGCCGGTCACCTGCTCAATCTTCACCGAGCCTTTTTCCTGGCTGACTTTCACGTTGCCGTTCACATCTTCGACGCTCGTGTCGGAGTGTTGCGCCGAAATATCGATGGTGCCGTCCCGGCCGACCAGATCTACATCGCCCTTCCGGGAAGTGATCGAGACCGCCACTTTGCGCGGCAGGGAAATGTCCAGATCGGTTTCGATGGCGTGATCTCCAGCCGCTTCCACCATCGCGTTCAGCGTGACCAGCCCGCCGATCGTGGTGATCGTCGGTTTCGTTTCGCGGTCATATTTGTTGGCATCTTCCTGATTGTCGGCGCCCACGCGCTTGCGGACCACCACAGTGATCTTGTTGTCGTCCGAGGCGTGCACGCTGACCGCGCCGCGATTATTGATGATCTTCAAGCTGGCGTTCGCAGGAAAGTCCTGCTCGAGGTGATCGTTGAAGTTGTAGCTTTGACCGAAGATATTGTCGAAGTCGGGATCGTCGATATTGATCTGGTCACGCAATCCGGACCAGTTCACGCGTTCCAGTTGCGTCGCGATCAAGCCAAAGACCACGATCATGACGATCAGGAAGACGCCTCCCGCTCCAATCCCGGAGGAGCGCGTGCCTTCCCGTTGCGCACGCTGGTGTTCGATCAGTTTGATCACGCCCCAGAAGATCAGCAGCAGCGGCCAGTAGTTGGCGAACAGGTGTGCCAGCCGCCCGATCGACAGGATGTGCATCGTGCCCATCAGGAATACGACGCCCAGCACGATCAGAACGAACGGGCCCGCGAAGGACCGTTGCCGCCGTGGCGGCAACGGAGGAAGCGGTGAGAAGGCGGGAGGCGTCACCGGATTCGGCGCAATTGGGCTAGACATTTTTCACCTCGCCAGAAGAGGTTGGTGGCCCGGGGTTCTGAGGCGCCGGGGGCGGCGGAACGCTCTGCGAGAATCCCGACGGAACACTCGGCGGCATGCCCGGAGGCAAGGGGCCGATGTGTCCGCTCGTTGAAGCATTGCTCTGCACCAGTTTGACCACTCCAATCACCAGCAGGATCGCCGGCCAGGTTCTGTGAAATTCCAAGCGTCCAACGTTGTCGAGCAAGAAAAGCAAGCCGATCGTTACCAGAATCGCCGGCCCCATCAGCTTGCGGGTGCGGCATTGCTCGCAGACGCAATACGGACGATAGCTTCCCAGCAATCCCCAGTTCTTCGCAAAGAGCCATACGCCGATCACGATGAGGATGATCGGCCAGAAACGATGCAGGCTGAAATCAAAGACTGTGTTGATGAGGAACAGCACGCCCAGGCCAATGAGGATCGCGGCCGCTGCCGGAACTTTGGTCGTATCGAGTCGCTCTCCGGTGCCGAACGTTGACGTCAGCCCGAACGGATCAGGAATCGGTTCGTTCGCCTGAATCGCCTTGGCCGTGCGGATAGCGTCGAGGATCTGGTAGACCCAGAAGAATCCCAGAAAGATTCCCAGCACCGTATTCGCCTGCCAGGAAAGGTCGGAGGACAAGGCCACGATCGCGCCCACAAAAATGCCGAGGTGAGCCAGGCCTTTCGCGTATTGGCCGCAATAGACTGCGCCCAACCCGAGGGGAATCGCGCCGAGAATTCCAGCGACGGTCGGGTTTGGTCCGGCATTGATTGGGGGACGATATGCGGTTGAAGCATCCCCGACGGGCGGATACACGGTTTGCGCGGGCGGAACGAATCCCGCCGCCGGTACCGCTCCTTCCATGCGCGCGGCCAGACACGCCTCGCAATAGATCACTCCGCGGACGTCGCGGGTGCATTGGTTACAAAGTGGCTTTCCGCAAGTGCGGCAGAAGGCCACTGCAGCTGTATCGCTGTGAGTGGCGCAGTTCATACGAACCTCCTGTCAGTGGTCACCGACACTACAGGCAGATCGCAAGCATTCACTCCATTGAGAGATGGACCCCGGTGAGCGCTGGCCAGAATCAGATGGTTGTCCGTCTGACTGTAGTTGCGCTCCTGCTTCTGCTCGGGCTGTTGTGTTGTGTCGTTCTTGTCGTCCTTTTGTTTGGCCGGCCGCGACTGCTTCAGGCCGGGTTCGGCAGGAGCCACGTTGCGCTTGATCTCGCGCACGCGCGACTCGACTTCGTAAACGATCCGTACGTTCTCGTAATAATGCACCACACGCGCTTGCGTGTGATAGTACGCGAGCCGGATCGCGGAGGGCCGCAAGCTGACCTGGCGCAGGTCGGCGGGTTTCACGCCCGCCACCGCAAGGCCCACCGACAGCGCAAAGAACGCCATGCCAAATGACATGGCAAAGCGCGGCTGGCGGACCGTTGCCCAGATCGGCTCCAGCACCGAGGCCTGCACGTGCTCCCACCACGAAATCCGTGGCTGCGGCGCGCGTACCGTCACTCGGAGGCGTTGGGTGTCAACGCCCGTCGTGGATGCCAGGATGTTATTGACCAGGCTGGCTGGAGGCTCCACCTCCGTGAGACCCTTCAGCCAGTTGCGCCCCGCCTCTGCTTCGGCGAAGAGCGGACCGCACGCCCTGCATACCCGGGCATGGGCCTGGAAGCGCTCGAGTCCGGTCCCGGTCAGGACGCCGTCAATGGCGTCCGCGAGCAGGGTCTCGAACTCGTTGCACTGCATTCCGTTACTGGTGTGGTCTGGCATCACATCACCTGCCTATAGGTACGTTGTAGGAGCCTGGCAAGTTCCGCCCGCCCTCTATTTATTCGCGATTTCACGGTACCCTCCGGAACCTTCAAAACGGTCGCAATTTCCCGATAGTCCATATCCTGTAAGTCCCTTAGAATCACAGCTTCCCGCAGCTCAGGCGATAGTTTGGCTAGGGCCGCGTGTACGGTCTCTCCGACCTCCCGGCTGCGGACCCGGGCATCTGGGGGAGCCGACTGGTCCGGGATCTGCTCACTGAGGGGTAGCGCGTCCTCGTGGTCCGACCCCGCCGAATCCATCGAATCGGTCATCCGGTCCTGTTTGGTCTTGCGGAAATGGTCCACCAGCAGGTTCCGGGTGATGGTCGTCACCCAGGTCACGAACGCTCCCTTGGTGTGGTCATAACTC
>Ga0335083_10006134_pt1 | contig 15107 bp, 10 predicted proteins | sample Lox_Sample_42_FD_206716 | JGI IMG/M metagenome (GOLD analysis project Ga0335083, IMG submission 206716) | Soil microbial communities from Loxahatchee National Wildlife Refuge, Florida, United States - Lox_Sample_4.2 | ecosystem: Environmental > Terrestrial > Soil > Wetlands | place: USA... | reverse complement strand
GTGAGTGGACCCGGTACCGGTCGGTAACGAACTCGCCTGGCCGTTCGTGCCGGCGACGGACTCCGACCGCGCGAAGCGCTTCTACGTGCGACTTGGTTTTGAGATCGTGCTCGACAGCGAGGTCGCGGTCGTCCGGGTGGGGTCGAGCGGCTTCATCCTGCCGCCGTTCGACCGTGGCGACAACTTCATGATGCAGCGGATGGTAGACGACCTGGATGCCCGGTGGCACCACATTGAGGACCTCGCCCTCGAGGCCGAGTTTGAGGTGCCGCCGCCGCGCGCGCCCGCGGTGCAAGCCTGGGGCCTCAGGGTCGCCTACCTCGTCGATCCGTCGGGCGTCCTCTGGCACGTCGCGGAGCGTCGTCCCGGCAAGCCGCGGGACCGTTGATGCCACGCCCCCTCACCGCGAGGAGATCCGATCGCCATGTGTCGCAACATCAAGCTGCTGTTCAACTTCGAGCCAACGGTCACGGAGGACGAGGTGCGGGCGGCGGCGCTGCAGTTCGTGCGCAAGGTGAGCGGCTTCAACAAGCCCTCCCTCGCCAACGAAGCCGCGTTCAACCGGGCGGTCGATGAGATCGCCGCGAGCAGCGCGGCCCTGATGCGCTCGCTCCACACGAGCGCGCCACCGCGCGACCGGGACGAGGAGGCCGCGAAGGCCCGCGCCCGCTCGGCCGCGCGCTTCAAGTCCTTCCGTCCCGCGTAGTCGCGCGGGCGCGGCCCGTCACACCTCGAGCCGGTCGCCGCTTCGCGCGACGAGCGCGTAGAGGACCGGCATCAGGTACACGCTGATCAGGAGCCGCGTGAAGAGGCCGCTCACGATCACGAGCGCGAACGGCCGCTGCGAGTCCGTGCCGACGCCGGTCGCGAGCGCGACCGGCAGGAGGCCGAGCGCGGCGACGAGCGCCGTCATCATGATGGGACGGAGGCGCAGGATCGCCCCCTCGCGCACCGCCTCGGCGAGCGGCGCGCCGTTCCGGCGCATCTCGTTGACGTAGGAGATGTAGACGACCGCCGTCTGCACCGAGACGCCGAAGAGCGCGAGGAAGCCGATGCCCGAAGACACCGAGAACGGCGTGCCCGTGAGCCAGAGCGCGAGGATGCCGCCAACGGGCGCCGACAGCACCACCCCGAGCACGGTGATGAACGGGAACTTGAAGTTGCTGTAGAGGGCGAAGAGCAGCATGAAGATGATCAGCACCGTGAGCGGCAGGATCACGCTCAGCTGGTCGCGGGAGGCGGTGTACTCGGTGTACTCCCCGCCCCAGTCGAGGCGATAGCCCTGCGGGATCGCGACCTTGGCCTTGACCTGCTCGATCGCATCGCCGACCGCGCCGGCGAGGTCCCGTCCCTCGACCGAGAACTGCACGCCGATGTAGCGGGAGTTGTCCTCGCGGTAGATGAACGAGGCGCCGCTCGCGACCTCGATGGTCGCAAGCTCCCGGAGCGGCACCTGCGCCCCGGCCGGGGTCGCGACCGGGATGTTGCCGATGCGGTCGGGGGTGTCGCGGTAGCGCTCCTCGAGCCGGACGATGAGGTCGAACTCCTTCTCCTGCTGCACGACCTCGGTTGCGACGTCGCCGCCGATCGCGCTCTGGATGAGCGCGTTGATGTCCGCGACGTTGAGGCCGTAGCGCGCGATCCTGGCGCGGTCGATCTTGACGTTGAGGCTCGGCTGGCCGAGCTCCTGCACGAGGGTCACGTCCTTGATGCCGCGGACCTTCTCGAGCACCGCCTTGATCGCCTTGCCCTTCTTCTGCAGCGTGTCGAGGTCGGACCCGAACACCTTGACTGCGAGCGCGCTCTTGAGGCCCGTCTCCGCCTCGTCGACCGCGTCCTCGGCCGGTTGCGTGTAGTTGAAGTTGACGCCGGGGAAGGCGGCGAGCTTGGCGTTGACCGCCTCGATGAGCCCCGCCTTGTCGTGGTACTTCCCGGTCCAGGCCGAGTAGGGCTTCAGGTCGACGAAGAACTCGGCGTTGAAGAAGCCGGTCGGGTCGGTGCCATCGTCGGGCCTACCGAGCTCCGAAGCGACCGTCGTGACCTCCGGGAAGCTGCTCAGGATCTCGCGCACGCGCGGCACGATGCGCGCGGCCTCGTCGAAGGAGATCGTGTAGGGCATCGTCGCGCGGACCCAGAGCGCCCCCTCGTCGAGGTGCGGCATGAACTCGGCGCCGACGCGCGGCACCAGGAGGAGGGACAGCACGAGCAGGAGCGCGCTCGCGAGCGTCGTGCCCCACGGGCGCGCGAGGCAGTAGTCGAGGCCGCGCGCGTAGCGCTCCTTGATCCACTCGAACGCGGCGTTGCGGCGCTCGCGCACGCCCTCGCGCATGAACCAGGCGCAGAGCACCGGCAGGAGCGTCAGCGTGACGATGAGCGCGCCGACCAGCGCGAACACCATCGTGTCGGCCATGGGCTTGAAGAGCGTGCCGGAGGGCCCCGTCAGCACGTAGATCGGCAGGAAGCTCGCGACGATCACCGCCACCGAGTAAAAGAGCGGGCGGTCGACCTGGGCCGCGGCCTCGCGCACGATCTCGACGATGCCGACCGAGGTGTCGCGGCGCGCGACGATCTGCCGGTAGATGTTCTCGACCATCACGACCGCGCCGTCGACGAGTATCCCGAAGTCGACCGCGCCGATCGAGAGCAGGTTCGCGGAGGCGTTTTGCAGGTCGAGGCAGATGAACGCGAAGAGGAGGGCGAGCGGTATGCTGACCGCGACGATGAGCCCGGCGCGCAGGTCGTAGAGGAAGAAGATCAGCACCACGACCACGAGCAGCATGCCGCGCAAGAGGTTGCCGCGCACCGTCTCGGTGGTCAGGTCAACGAGGTCGCTGCGGTCGTAGAACGGCACGACCTTGACGTCCTTGGGCAAGAGCTGCTCGTTGAGCTCGCGGGTCTTCCCCTCGACGCGCTTGAGCACGTCCTGGGTCTTCTCGCCGGTGCGCAGCAGTATCACGCCCTCGACCGCATCGTCCTGCTTCTTGAACCCGAACTCACCGAGCCTCGGCGCGATGCCGATCACGACGCGCCCGACGTCCTTGACGAGGGTCGGCGTGCCGTCGTGCACGGCGACGACGACGTTGCCGATGTCCTCGACCGACGTCAGGCGGCCGATGCCGCGCACGTAGTAGAACTGCCCGCCCTGCGAGTAGAAGCCGCCGCCCGAGTTGTCGTTGTTGGCGGCGAGCGAGCTCTCGACCTGCGCGACCGAGAGGCCGATGCCGGCGAGCTTGGCGGGATCGAGCAGCACCTGGTACTGCATGCTGCCGCCGCCGAACCCGGAGTCGTCGGCGACCCCCTGCACGGAGCGGAACGCGGGCTCGACGATCCAGTCCTCGAAGGTCTTGAGCTCCATCGGCGAGCGGTCCGGGCTCTGCAGCACGTACCGGTAGATGAGGCCGGAGGGCGCCGACATCGGCGAGAGCGAGGGCGTGACGTCGGATGGCAGCGTCAGGTCGCCGAACTTGTTGTAGACCTGCTGGCGCGCGAAGTAGTTGTCGGTGCCGCTCTTGAAGTTGATGATGACGTCGGAGAGGCCGTACAGCGAGATCGAGCGGATGGTCGTCATCTGCGGCAGGCCGTTCATCTCGCGCTCGACCGGCACCGTGATCAGCCGCTCGACTTCCTCCGCCGCGCGGCCCGGCCACTGCGTGATGACCTCGACCATCGGCGGCGCGAGGTCGGGATAGGCATCGACCGGCAGGCGGCCGAGCGAGCGCAGGCCCACGCCGGTCAGCACGAAGGTCAGGAAGATGACCAGGAAGCCCTGCCGGAGCGACGAGGCGACGATCCGGTTCATCACCGAGCGGGTGCGCGGCACCGGCTCGTCCGGGCGCGTTGACTCGCTCATTGACTCTGCATGAACTGCAGGAAGATGCTGCCGTCGTCGACGACCCGGTCGCCCACCTTCAGTCCCTCGGTGATGTCATAGCGATCGCCCGCGCGGTACCCGACGGTCACGTGCTGGCGCGCGAACGTGCCGTCGGCTTGGGCGAGGTAGACGAACGGCAGGTTCTCGTCGTCGTGCAGGAGCGCCGATACCGGCACCAGCGTACCGCTCGATTCCTGCTTGGCCGAGATCCGCACGTGCACGTACATCTGCTTGCGCAGCGACCGGTCGGTGTTGTCGATGACGACGCGCGCGACGACCGCGCGCGTGTCGGGATCGACGAGCGCGGGGATGTTGTCGACGCGACCGCTCAGGTGCGGGCCCGGCCCGTCGCCGAGCACCTCGGCCGTGTCGCCGACCTTGACCTCGCCGACGTCGCGACCGAAGAGCTGCGTCATGACCCAGACGCGCGACAGGTCGGCGACGGTGAACGTGGGCGTCGTGCCCGCCTCGAGCAGCTGGCCGGGCGAGATGAGCTTCTCGGTGACGATGCCGGCGATCGGCGCGCGGATCATGCCGAAGAGGTGCGCCTCGGGCTTGCCCTGCTCGATGTCCGCGAGCGCAGCCGCCGGCACGTTGAGGGCGACGAGGCCCTGCCGCGCCGCGTCGCGGTCGGCCTCGGCGCTGATCGCGTCGGTCTCGGCCTGCGCCGCCTCGCGCTCGGCGACGCCGTTGTGCGCGAGCAGGTCCTTGTCGAGGTCGGCGAGGTGGCGGTTGGTGCGCGCGGTGGCGAGCGCCTTCTGGTAGGCGCCGACGGCGCTCGCGTAGTCGGGCGAGTCGACCGCCGCGAGCGCATCGCCCTTGCGGACCGAGTCGCCCGGCGCAACGAGCGCGCGGATCACGGGCCCCGAGAACGGCGCGATCACGCTCGTCGCCTGGTCGTTGTCGTAGTCCACCGTGCCGTTCGCCTCGAGCGTGCGGTGGTACTTGGCGAGCGCGACGGTGAAGAGCCTGACGTGCTCGCGCTGCGCGTCTGTCAGCTTCACCGTGCCCGGCGTCGGCGCGGTCGCATCGGCATCGCCGCGCCGGCCGCAGCCCGCGAGGGCGACGGCGAGGGCCGTCGCGAGGAGGACCGGGCGCAGCGCCCGGTGAGCGTTATTTTTCATGGTATCCCGCCGCAAGATCCGCTCGGTGCCACCAGCCGCCGCCGAGTGCCTGGAAAAGTGCCGCGCTGTCGGCGAGCCGGCTCGCCTCGGCCTCGACCAGCGCGATCTGGCTCTGCTGGTTCGCCTGCTCGGCGCTGAGGTAAGCGACGTAGCCCGCGTAGCCGTCGTGCCACTGGCGCTCGGCGAGGTCGAGCGTGACCTTCGCGGCCGCGGCCGCCGTCGACGCCGCCTTGAGCCCGTCGGCGTCGCTCTGAAGCGCCGCGAGCGAGTCGGCGACGTTCTGGAAGGCCTGCAGCACGGTGCTGCGGTACTGCTCCGCCGCCTGGCGGTAGGCCGCCTTGGCGGCACGCTCCTGATGGAGGAGCGTCCCGCCCTGGAAGATCGGTGCGGTCGCGGTCGCGCCGATGGCCCAGAAGCCGGTGCCCGACTTGAAGAGCTGGTCCATCGCCGCGGCGGCGCTGCCGACGCTGCCGGTGAGCTCCAGGTTCGGGAGGCGATTGGCGATCGCGATGCCGATCTTGGCACTCGCATCGTGCAGGTTCGCCTCGGCCTGCCGCACGTCCGGGCGCTGCTCGATGAGCGCGGCGGGCAGGCTGAGCGGCATCTCCTCGGGCAGCGTCAGCGTCGCGAGGTCGATGCCGGTCGCGGGCTGCTGGTTCGGGAAGCGACCGGTCAGTGTCGCGAGGAGATCCCGCAGCTGCGCGAGCTGGCGCGCGAGCGGCGGCAGCGTCGCGGCGAACTGGGCGAGCTGCGATTCCTGCGCGGCGACGTCGAGCCCGCTCGCGTAGCCCTTCTCGCGCTGGTAGCGCAGGACCTCGAGCGCGTGCGTGCCGCTCTCGATGAGCTGCTGGGTCGTCTCGACCTGGCGGCGCAGCGAGGCTTCCTGGATCGCGGTGACGACGACATTCGCGGTCAGGGTCACGTAGGTCGCGACCATCTGGTAGCGCGCTTCCTGCTCCTCGGCACGGAGCGATTCCATCGTCCGCCGGTTGAGCCCGAAGACGTCCGGCACGAACGAGACGTCGAGCTCGGGCGTATAGAGGTTGTAGGTGTAGGCGTTCGAGCTCAAGGTCGGCGCGATCTGCCCGGAGAGGCTCTGGCGCGTGGCCGAGAAGCTGCCGCTCACGTTCGGGAAGTAGGCGCCGCGCTGCGCGAGCACGCTCTCGCGGGCGACCGACAGGGCCGCGCGTGCGGCCTTGAGGTCGGCGTTGTTCTTGAGCGCGAGGTCGATGAGGTCGTTGAGGGGCGGCGAATGGAAAAGCGTCCACCAGTCGGCCGCGATGTCGGCGCCGGAGGTGAAGCGCTGCTCCGCGCCCGCCAGGGCGCCCTCCGCCGCGACGCCCGCGGCGGCCGGGCGGGCGGTGTAGTCGCCCTCGGGCGCCGCCGGCTTCTTGAAGTCGGGGCCGACCGCGCAGCCCGCGAGGGCGGCCACCCCCGCGAGCGCGAGGAGCCCGGCCCCGCGCCGGACGGTCGCAAAATCGCAGCGCGACGCTACTTTTCGTGCTGGCTTGCGCCGCATGTGGATGGCAGTCATGGAACGGGGTTTAGTCAGACAGTATCCGCGACGGCCGCTGACCCCGTAAAGCAGAAATTCGTCCAGTTCCGTCAAGGCTCTAGGCCACTTAGGGACGGAGTCAGGAAGCACGCGGACGACGCCGAATGACCCGCGCAATCGCCGTTCCCGGGGGTCCTCGCGGGCCATCGATCGAGGCGATTCAGAACGGCGCGGCGGGCCGCCGTCGCCTCGTGCGAACGGCACGGACAAACCTGAACGCCGCGGCCGGGACATGTGTCTGCCGGCACGAGCGACCAAGACGGGCCGGCGCTATCCCCGATCGCGAGGCTCGCATCCGGCTGCGTTTGTCTCGATAAATCGTTGATTGTATTGGCCGCAACCACGCGCGCCCCGGCCGCACGGGAGACCCCCGCCGTCCGGCTGAGCCGTGCACGCGCCATAATTAAGTGGGTACGGCCGGAGACTGAGTCCGTGTGCACCAAGTACGTGAGTCCCGACGACGCGGCGGTCGAGCGCTTCTGGGAGCTCAGGCCGGGAAGCACCTGGGCCGCGCACGAGATGTTTCCGCGGGCCCACGGGCATGCCCCTGCGCGAGTGCGTGATCGGCCAGTGGGGCCTCATCCCCTCGTTCGCCAAGGAAGCGAAGGTCGCCTTCTCGACCTTCAACGCCCGCTTCGAGGAACTCACCGACAAGGCCTCGTACCGCGTGCCGTGGTTGCGCGGCCAGCGCTGCATCATCCCGGCGTGGTCGTTCGATGAGCCCAACTGGGAGACCGGGCGGAACGTCTGGTGGCGCTTCACGCGCAAGGACGAAGCGCCCTGGAGCCTCGCCGGTCTCTGGAACACGTGGATCGATCGCGCGACCGGCGAGATCCACGAGAGCTACACCATGCTCACCGTCAACGCGGACTCCCATCCGCTGATGCGCCGGATGCACAAGCCGGACCCGAAGTACGGTCCCGACGAACAGGACAAGCGCTCGGTCGTCGCCATCGAGTCGGCGGACATCGACCGCTGGCTCACGGGAACGCCGGAGGACGTACGAAGCCTGGTCGCGCCGCCGTCGATGGACGTGATCGAGGGAGCTCCCGCGACGAAGAAGCTCGCGTAGGCCGCGGGGAACCGGGCGAGCGCCGACGGGGATGCTCGGCGCCCGCGGCGCGCTTGCCTACGTGCAGGGCGGCTGCCGTAGAATCAATCGGATGCGCGCCATACCTCCCGGGCGGTGCCGGTCCCGCCGAGCCACGCCGATTCACGACCGGTCGTCGTGCTCACCGCGCATGGCGCGGTTCCGGTGACGAACCCCGCGCATCGGCGCGATTCCCGCGTGGCGCTTGCCGCCGCGGCGAGCTACGTCGGGCTCGTCGCGCTCGGGCTCGGTCTCTTCGAGCCGCTGCACCTCTCGCCGCGAACCCTCCCCGAGTGGGTCGGGGTCCCCGGCCAGCTCGTCGCGATTGTGCTCTGCGCGCTTGCGATCTCGCGCCGGCTGCCCGATCTCGCCGTGCCGCGCGCGACCTGGGCGCTGGTGCTTGGCTACGCGGCGCTTCGCACCGTCGCCACGTTCGTCTGGAACCTGTGGCGACCGCGCGGCATCGGGCCGGTCTATTCCTTCGCCGACACGCTCTACCTCGCCGACTACTGGGTGCTGACGGCCGGGTATTGGCTGATGGTCCGGCGCATCGAAGGTTCGCTCGGCGCGCGGCGCCTGTGGCTCGACGTCGCCGCCGTCACCTCGGCGCTCGGCGCCGCGTTCTGGGCGGTGCTGCTGGTGCCGGAGCTGGGCGTCGCGCCGGCCCCGCCGCTCCCGGCGCCGTTCGCGCTCGCCTACGCCTTCACGCTGATCCCGCTGATGGCGACCGCCGCGATCCTGTGCATCCGCCTCACGTTCGAGCGTGCGCACTGGGCGGCCCTCCTGCTCGTCATCGCGGGACTCGCCGATGCGAGCTGGGAACTCGCCTGGCTCGCCGGCTGGCTGACCCAGACGGATTTCGTGGGCCCGTATTACGACTTCGGCGACGTCCTCTGCTTCACGCTCATCTCGTGCGCGGTCGTGGTCGAAGCGCCGTGGCCAAGGCGGCAGGAGTCGACGAGCGCCGACCGGGCGGCGCACCTCTTCCTGCCGATCCTCGCGACGCTCCTCGCCATCGCGCTCATCGCCGCCTCGCTCGCGAGCACGCGCGCGGCGGCGGCCTGGGTGCTCGTCGGCCTCGTCTCGATGTGCGCGGTCCTGCTGTTCCTTCGCCACGCGACGGTTCGCGCCGAGCTCGGCGCGCTCAACCGCGCGCTCATTTCGAGGAGCGCCGATGCGCGGGTCATGGAACTCGTGCGGCAGTCGCCCGACCTCGTCCTCGTGACGGACGCGGCGGGCATCATCTCCTTCGCGAGCTCGGCGTCCGAGACCCTGATCGGGCTCCCGGCCGACGCGCTGCGCGGCGCCTCGTTCACCGGGATCCTCGGCGAGGCGCACGCCCCGAACCTCGCGGCACTCATCCGCGCCTGCCGGGAGGAGCCGAACAACCCGGTCTCGGGAGAGCTGTCGTGGGAGCACCCCGGGCGCGGCGCGCGCCTGCTCGTGATCACGGCGGCGAACCGGCTCGCCAACGCGCACATCGGCGGGCTCACGTTCGCGCTCTCGGACGTCACCGAGCGCCGCACGCTGGAACTCGACGTCCTCAACACGGCGGGGCGGGAACGCCTGCGCCTCGCGGCCGACCTGCACGACGGCGTCGGCCAGGACATCACCGGCATCGCCATGCTGCTGCACGCCGCGCGCACCTCCGCGCGCAGCGACCCCTCGCGGCACGACGAACAGCTCGAGGAGATCGCCGGGCACCTCAACCAGACGGTGCAGAGCGTCCGGGCGCTCGCGCAGGGACTCTCGCCGCTCTACGTGGTCGGCGGCTCGCTGGCGGATGCGCTGATGGACCTTAGTGACCTCGTGCGGGCGGGTCCGCCGGTCATCGTCGACTGCGACGACGCCGTGCGCGCCGAGGCCATCGAGGAAGGCGTCGCGGATCACCTCTGGCGCATCGCGCACGAGGCGGTGCGCAACGCGCTCAAGCACAGCGGCTGCCGCCACATCCACGTCACGCTGCGCCTCGGGCGCGACGCGCTCGAGATGACCGTCGCGGACGACGGCGTCGGCATTCCCGCGGGCGAACCGCGCCGGCTGTCGCTCGGGCGGCGGCTGATGGAGTACCGCGCCCGGGCGCTCGGTGGGGCGCTTGCGATCGAGAGCGACGCCGCGAGCGGCACGCGCGTCACCGTGCGCGTCGCGCGCGCGCGCCTGTCGAGGGCGGACCGGGCGGCGCTCGAGGAACCCGTGGCGCTCTGAGCATGCAGGCGCCCGCGGGTTCGAGGGGAGGGGGATCCGACCGCCCGCGGCTCACGGGCGTCGACGTGCTGCGCGGCCTCAGCGTCCTGCTCGTCACGCTGCACCACATCCACCTGCGGTTCTGGCTCAACGACTACCCCGTCGAGGGCGTGCTCCCGAAAACGCTGGTCCGGCTACTACGCCGTGATCGCGTTCTTCGTGATCTCGGGCTTCCTGATCACGCGCCTGTCCATCCGTCGCTGGGAACGGCTTCCAGACCTTAACGTCGCGCGCTTCTACCGGCTGCGCGCGGCGCGCATCCTGCCGTGCCTCATCCTGCTCTTGCTGGTGCTCGGCGTCCTGCACCTCGCGGGCGCCGCGCCGTTCGTGATTGCGCCGGAGCGCGCCTCGCTCGGCGAGGCGCTCGGGGCGGCGCTCACGTTCCACATCAACTGGCTGGAGGGTCATCGCGGCTACCTGCCCGGCAGCTGGGACATCCTCTGGTCGCTGTCGGTGGAGGAGGTGTTCTACCTGTCCTTCCCCCTCGTGTGCCTGCTGCTGCGACGCGAGGCGCTCCTCCTCGTGCCGCTCGCGGGCCTGATCGCGATCGGGCCGATCAGCCGGACGATGCTGGCCGGGCAGGAGCCGTGGGCAGAGTACGCGTACCTCTCGTGCATGGACGGCATCGCCTTCGGGTGCCTCGCGGCACTCGCCGCGGCGCGCCTTCAATTCCGGCGCCGGACGCTGCGCGCGGCCCTCGTGGCGGGCGCGGCGATCGCGGCGGCGGTCGGCCTCTTCTGCAACGAGGATTCGCGCGCGGGGCTCGCCCGCTACGGCCTCAACGTCACGTTACTCGAGGCGGGCGTGGCGCTGATGCTGCTGGCCCTTGGCCGCGGGGTCGGCGCTCGGCTGCTGTCACGGGGCACCGGCTGGCTGCGGGTCGTCGGCCGTGGCAGCTACGAGGTCTACCTGTTTCACATGCTCATCGTGCTCAGCCTCATGCAGGCGTTCAAATACCTTAAGCCGCCAATTGCACTTATCCCGGCGTGGTACCTCGCCATGCTGTCGCTCAGCTTGCTCCTCGGGCTTGCGATCGCGAGGTTCTTCTCCGAACCGATGAACCGCTGGCTGCGGGGCGGCGGCCGGGGCGGGCGCGAGGCGGGGAGTGGGCCGATCCGGGAACCCGGGGACTGACCGGCGCCCGTCGCTGGGTCGGCGCCGGTTGCGGGGAGCCGGGCGAGCGGGTAGCGTCCCAGCCTAAACGCACAGGGCCCGGAGCGGCCAGGCACAGGGGCTTGTATGGACGGGTGGCGGCGGATTCGCACGGGCTGCGTTGCCGGCGCGGCGGCCCTCTGCGGGCTCCTTCCTTTTGCCGCACGGGCCGCCGACCCGGCCCCGGGCTTCGTCCCCAACTGGGCGCACATCGCCGCGATCATGGTCCGTCGCGACATCCAGCTGGCGCCGGGCGAGCGGGTGCTCATCGAGCACGACCCGGATCGCGACCCGGGCCTCGTGGCGGCGCTGCGCACCGAAATCGTGCGCGCCGGCGGCATCGTCGCCGGGGAGCTCGCGTGGCCGTCGACGGCGACGGGCGAGTACCTCGCCACCTTAAGCGACGCGGAGCGGCGCCGGCGCGAGGCGGAGGAGGATCGCGCCTACCGGGCGCTCTTTGCGAACGCGGACGTGTTCCTCTGGCTGCAGGCTTCGCCCGTCGAGGAACTCACCCCGCGCCGCGTCGAGCACCTGATCGCGGAGTCGCACGTGCGCGCCGTGCACTCGCACTGGTTCGAGTCCGGCAACCCCGCCGAGCACGACCGGCTGCGCGCGATGAACCAGGCCGCGATCGAGGTGCCGCCCGATCGCCTTAAGGCGACCGAGCAGGCGCTCGCGGCGAAGCTGCGCGGCGCGACGGTGCACCTGACCTCGCCCGCCGGGACCGACCTCACGTTCACCGTGCCGGCCGCGGCATGGTTCCACCTGAACACGGGCGAGGCCAGTCGCGCGAAGACCGCCGATGCGCGCTCGACCCGCGATCGCGAGGAGGAGATCCCGGCGGGTGCGCTGCGCACGACCGACGTCGTCGGGACGCGCGGGCGCCTCGTCGCGACGCTGCCCGAGTCGACGCAGGCGGGCTCGGTGGCGGTCACGTTCCGCGAGGGTCGCGCCACCGGGTTCAGCGCCCGAAGCGGCCACGCCGAGGACACGGTCAAGGAGTACGACTCGATGGGCGGCGACCACGACCGCGTCTCCGAGCTCGTGATCGGGACCAACCCCGAGCTCACGCCGATCCTGCCCTCGGGGTTCATGCCGTACTACGGGTACGGCGCCGGCATCGTCCGGATCGCGATGGGCGACAACTGGGAGTCGGGCGGGTCGCTACGGACCGCGAACCGCGAGGAGCTTTGGCTCTTCGTGACCGACGGAACGCTGACCGCGAACGGCGCGACGCTGATCAAGGATGGCAAGCTCGTGCTCAAGGCTGACTGACATGACCGCGATGACACCGACTCCGTCCGGGAACCCACGGCCGCGCCGGCTGGCTCTGCTGCTCGCGCTCGTTCTCGTGGCGCTCACAGGTCCCGCCGAGGCGCGCCGGCTCGCGCTCGTGATCGGCAACGACACCTACCGGCACGTCACGCCCCTCAAGAACGCCCGCGCCGATGCCAAGGCGGTCGGCGCGGCACTCACGGCCGTCGGCTTCGACGTGCTGGTGAAGCAGGACGTCACGCTCAAGGAGCTGCAGGCGGCGGTCCGCGAGTTCAAGGCGAAGATCGCCGGTGGCGATGAGGTCATCTTCTACTTCTCCGGCCACGGCGTGCAGTTCGAGGGCACCAACTACCTCGTTCCCGTCGACATCGTCGCCGAGGACCAGGCGCAGGTCGCGGACGACGCCGTGTCGCTGCAGCACGTGCTCGACTCGCTCGGCGAGCAGAAGGCCCGCTTCACGCTCGCGATCGTCGATGCCTGCCGCGACAACCCGTTCCGCGGCCAGGGGCGGGCGATCGGCGGCCGCGGACTCGCGGCGGTCAGCGCCGCGAAGGGCGAGATGATCGTGTACTCGGCGGGCGCGGGCGAAGCCGCGCTCGACAGGCTCGGCAACAGCGACACCGACCCGAACGGCGTGTTCACGCGCGTGCTGATCAAGCAGCTCGGCCGGCCCGGCGTTCCCGCCGACCGGATCATGAAGGTGGTGCAGTCGGAGGTGGTGCGCCTCGCGCAGACCGTCAACCACCAGCAGACGCCCGCGATCTACGACGGTTCGATCGGCGATTTCTTCTTCCGGGCGGGCGCGCCGGACGCAGGTCCCGCACCGGCGCCGATGCCCGTCCCGGCGGCGCCCGCGGCGTCCACGGTCCACGTGCCGACGTTCGAGGAGCGCGACGAGCTCTTCTGGGGTCGCATCAAGGACAGCACGGACTCGCAGGACTTCGACGACTACAAGCGCCAGTTCCCGAAGGGTGTCCACACCGCGGAGGCGTCCCTGATGGAGCGCCGCCTCACGCGCAAGGCCGAGCCGCCGAAGGTGGCGGCGGCCGTGACCGAAGCCCCGCAAACGCCCGCGCCGAGCGGGGACTACCGCAACGGCAACGGCGACTCGCCGTTCCAGTCCGGGCAGCGCCAGGCCTCGTCGAATCCCGAGCTGATCGACTTCGGGGTCCCGCCGACGCGGCAGATCCACAACGGCGCGATGCACGGCGAGACGCCGACCACCATCCCCGGTGGCCGGGTGATCACCTCCGCCGACCTGATCAGCCTCTACAACCAGAGCCGCATCTGGTTCCTGCCGGTCGATGCGCTCGGCGACAGCGGGACGCTGCCGGGCGCCTACCCGGCGGCGTGGGCAGCGGCGCCCGGCACGCTCGGGGACTCCATCGAGCAGCAGCTCGGCCGGGCGCTCAATCCGATCATCCACGGCAACAAGGACACGATGCTCGTGTTCTTCTGCCGGTCGACGCACTGCTGGATGTCGTACAACGCGGCGCTCCGGGCGATTGACCTCGGCTACCGGAACGTCTGGTGGTACCGCGGCGGGATCGACGCGTGGCTCGCGGCCGGCATGACGACGGTGCCGCCACGGCCCGCGAACTGACGACCGCCGTCCGCGGCGTGCGCGACCGAAGCCGGTCCCCGTGACGCCCTCGACCGTCCGCCGCCTGCTCCTCGTCGCGTGCGCGGCCGTCGTGCTGGCGGGCGCCATCGGGCTCGGACGCTCGCGGGCCCCGGACCTCCATCGCCTTTATGCCACCGGCATGGAGATGAAGCGGGTTCCGCCCGTGATCATCGTGCCCGGCATCCTGGGATCGCGGCTGCGCGAGCGGAAGTCCGGCCGCGAGATCTGGCCGGGCTCGCTCCTCAACGTGCTCGTCCACGCCGACTCGCTCGCACTCGACATCAACCCGGCGACGCTCGAGCCCAACGACGACGACGTCGAGGCCTACGACCTCTTTCGCGGCATCCTGGGTACCGACTTCTACGGCGCGATCATCGACACGCTCGAGAAGGACGGGGGCTACGTGCGCGGCGTGCCCGGTCGGCAGCCGCAGGCCGGCGCCCGCCAGTACTACCTCTTCCCGTACGACTGGCGTCGCGACAACGTCGTCACCGCGCGCAAGCTCGATGACCTGATCGAGCAGCTGCGCCGCGACTACGGGGATCCGGCGCTCAAGGTCGACATCGTCGCCCACAGCATGGGCGGCCTCGTCACGCGTTACTACATCCAGTACGGCACGAGCGACGTGCTCGATGGCAACGAGTTCCCCGCCAACTTCCTGGGCGCGGGGAAGATCCGCACGGCGATCCTGCTCGGCACCCCGAACCTCGGGTCGGTGTCGGGGCTGCACAGCCTGCTGGCGGGGCACGAGGTCGGCTGGCAGACGCTCCCGGTCGAGACGCTCGCGACGATGCCGAGCGTGTACGAGCTCCTGCCGCACCCGGTCACCAACTGGATCGTGGACCCGGACGGGAAGCCGCTCGAGCAGGACCTCTTCTTCGTCGGCACCTGGATCGCCTTCCGGTGGTCGATCTTCGACCCGACGGTCGCGAAGCGGGTGACCGGCCGGTTCGCGACGGCCGCGGCGGGCGAGGCGTACTGGCTGACGCTCGAGCGCTACTTCGCCAAGCGCATCGAGCGGGCGCGGCGCTTCGTCTGGTCGCTGTCCTACAACGAGCGCCAGCAGGCGCCGGTCCGGATGGTGGTGTTCGGCGGCGACTGCACGCTGACGCCGGCGCGGATCGTGCTCGAGCCGCCGGCGGAGGCGGGCGGCATCGCGGCGGCGCGCCTGA
>Ga0335083_10006133_pt1 | contig 15108 bp, 17 predicted proteins | sample Lox_Sample_42_FD_206716 | JGI IMG/M metagenome (GOLD analysis project Ga0335083, IMG submission 206716) | Soil microbial communities from Loxahatchee National Wildlife Refuge, Florida, United States - Lox_Sample_4.2 | ecosystem: Environmental > Terrestrial > Soil > Wetlands | place: USA... | reverse complement strand
GTATTCCGCAATGACGAGATCGGGCTAGACGAGATGGCGCGCCTGCGGCCCTCGCACATCGTGATCTCGCCCGGTCCCTGCGCGCCGGACCAAGCCGGCGTGTCGCTCGACGCGATCGGCCGCTTCTCGGCGACGATCCCGATTCTCGGCGTCTGCCTCGGGCACCAGGCGATCGGACAGGCCTTCGGCGGCAGGGTCGTGCCCGCGAAGCGCATCATGCACGGCAAGGTATCGAGCGTTCGGCACGACGGCCGGGGGGTATTCAGGGGGCTGCCCGGGGAGTTCGCGGCGACCCGCTACCACTCGCTCGCGGTGGCGCGGGATGCCCTCCCGGACTGCCTCGAGATCTCCGCCGAATCCGAGGAGGGCGAGATCATGGGACTGCGCCACAGGACGCTGCCGGTCGAGGGCGTGCAGTTCCATCCGGAGGCGCTGCTCACCGAGCACGGGCACGCCATGCTGAAGAACTTTCTCGAGGGAGGCAGGACATGACAATCGGAATCGCCGAGGCAATCCAGCGCACGGTCGAGCACCGCGAGGTATTCCACGACGAGATGCTTCACATCATGCGCCAGATCATGCGCGGCGAGCTGACGCCGGCGCAGATCGCGGGCTTCGTCGTCGGCCTGCGCGTGAAGAAGGAAACGGTCGGCGAGATCGCCGCCGCGGCGCAGGTGATGCGCGAATTCGCGACCATGGTCCCGCTGAAGGACCACCACCACGTCGTCGATGTGGTCGGCACGGGGGGCGACGGAGCGCACACCTTCAATATCTCGACCGCCGCGACCTTCGTCGCCGCCGCGGCCGGCGCCAAGGTCGCCAAGCACGGCAACCGCTCGGTGTCTTCGCTCAGCGGCAGCGCCGACGTTCTCGAGGCGCTTGGCGCGCGCCTCGACCTCTCGCCCGGGCAGATCGCGCAGTCGGTCGAGAAGACCGGCGTGGGGTTCATGTTCGCGCCGAGCCACCACCCGGCGATGAAATACGCGGCGCCCGTGCGTAAGGAGCTGGGCGTGCGGACCATCTTCAACATCCTTGGGCCGCTTACCAATCCGGCTGGCGCGCAGAACCAGCTCATGGGCGTGTTCCATCCCGATCTCGTAGGCATCCAAGTTCGCGTGCTGCAGCGCCTCGGGGCGAAGCACGTGATGGTGGTGTACGGCAGGGAGGGCCTCGACGAGATCTCAATCTCGGGGCCGACACTGGTCGGGGAGCTGAAAGGAGGCGAGGTCCGGGAGCACGAGGTGCATCCCTCCCAGTTCGGCCTCGAGGTCTACGACCGCCGAAGCAGATGATCCTCGCCGTGCTGGAGAACCAGCCCGGGCCCGCGCTCAACATCGTGGTGCTGAACGCGGGCGCGGCGCTCTACGTCGCTGGCGTGGCGAAGACGCTCGATGCGGGCATCGAGCGCGCGCGGGCGGCGATCGCCCGCGGCGAGGCGCGGAAGAGGCTGGACGCGTTCGTCGAATTCACGCGTCAGGCGAAGGGCTGATGCCCGACATCCTCGAGCGAATACTGGCGCGCAAGCGCGCGGAGGTGGAGGCGGCGCGCGCCGACTGTCCGCTGGCGCGGATGGAGGAGCGCGCGCGCGCCGCGCCGCCGCCGCGCGATTTCGTCGGCGCGGTCCGTGCGAAGATGGCCGCAGGGCAGCCTGCGGTGATCGCCGAGATCAAGAAGGCAAGCCCGTCCAAGGGAGTGCTGCGGCAGGACTTCGATCCGGCCTTGATCGCCTCTAGCTACGCAGCGGGAGGCGCGGCCTGCCTGTCCGTACTCACCGATCGCGACTTCTTTCAAGGGGCCCCCGAGCACCTCGCCGCGGCTCGCGCCGCCTGCACCTTGCCGATGTTGCGCAAGGACTTCGTCGTCGAGCCCTGGCAGGTGTACGAGTCCCGGGCCCTTGGAGCAGATTGCATTCTCCTGATCGCGGGAGCGCTTGCCCGCCAGGACATGGAAGGATTAGAAGTAATTGCTCACAAACTAGACATGGCGGTGCTCGTGGAAGTGCACGATGAAGCAGAGCTGGAGTCCGTGCTCAGCCTGCGCTCGCCCTTGCTCGGCATCAACAATCGGAACCTCCGCACTTTCGATACCCGCCTTGAGACCACGCTCGAACTGCTGCCGAGAGTCCCCGAAGGAAAGATCATCATTACCGAGAGCGGCATCTCATCGCCGGCCGAGCTTGCCAGGATGGTGCAGCGCGGCGTGGAGGCGTTCCTAATCGGAGAAATATTCATGCGCGCCCCCGACCCGGGACAAGCTCTCGAGAGATTTCTTAGTAATTGAAATTAAAGAACTTATTGTATTTGTTGTATAGCTGCAACAAGCGGCTGTAAATGCAGGGGAAATTGGGCATTTTTCTTGATGCGCACCCGTGCGCTGCTGGAAAATCAGCGCAACTTCTCGTGGGAGAGGTGGGGCTGAAGGGAACCTAGGCCCTTCGGACTATCAACAGACAGGAGATTTTTTTAATGAACAAGAAACTTCTAGTGGTCGCAGTTGCAGGCGCGCTCGCCGCGCCGGCTGCCTACGCGCAGTCGAGCGTGACGATCAGCGGGTTCTTCAAGGGCGGCTTCGAGGGCCTGAGCTATGGCAACTATGTGCGCGCTGCGGGTGGGCGGCACAGCCAGACTGGCGTGGTGGATGACTCGTCGCAGATCCACTTCAACGTGCGCGAAGACCTGGGCGGCGGCCTCGCGGCCATCGGCCAGATCGACATGCGCTTCGGGATTGACTCGGGTGCGCTGTCGGCTTCTGGTAATGACCACGTTGGCCTGCAGAGCAGCCAGTGGGGCCGGATCTTCTTCGGCCGCCAGGACCTGCACTACTTCCTGCGTGAGAGCAACCTGACGACGCGCGGCTCGCTGCGTGCCGATAGCATCTCGATCCTGTCCTACGTCAGCCCTGGCGGTACCACGACGGCGATCGCGAACGCGACGCGTACCACGAACGTCGTGCACTACACGACGCCGGACTGGAACGGCTTTTCGGCGATTGTGGCGTACTCGGCCAACCCGAGTGCCGCGGAAGCTGACATTACCAGTCAAAGCCGCGCAGGTCGTGCTTGGAACTTTGCGCCATACTATGCGGGCAAGAACTTCAACGTCGGCTATAGCTACTGGTCGGCCAAGAATGACGCTGCGGCCGCTGGTGTTGCTACTGGCAACCAGCGTGGTGACCGGCTGGCTGGCTCGTATACTTGGAATGGGTTCCAGGTCGGCCTCGCTTGGGATAGGTCGAAGATCACGGATGCACTCTCGGGGGCTAGTCTTGCCGACCGTACCGCGTGGTCGATTCCCCTCGAATACGGCTGGGGCAATCATCACATCTACGCGCACTTTGACAAGGCGGGCAATGACAAGGCTACGGCGGCGGACGATGCCGCGAGCATGTTCGCAATTGCCTATGCATACGATCTGTCGAAGCGCACCTCCGCAGCCTTCACCTACGCGCGCATTAACAACCATGCGGGCGCGGCATACACCTTCTTTACCAGCGCCGCGCTGGGCATTGGAAATTCGGCGCCCGTGGCTGGCGAAGATCCGCGCATGTGGGGTATCACCCTGCGCCACGCGTTCTAAGCCAAGCTTAAAGAACGCCGTAGAAAGCAGTCTGGAACGGGCGCCGAAAGGCGCCCGTTTTTTTTGCCTATAATTTTCGTGTGGAAACCGCGATCGACCGGCTGATCCAGGGCTTTGACAATGCGCTGCGCACGCTCGCGGGCGTGCACCGGGCCGCGAGGGCCTACCCTGCAGCGGCGATCGCCGAAGCCGAGATGAAGCCCTCGGAGCGGGGGCACGCGGCGGCACTCATGCGCGTGAATCACGTTGGAGAGGTGTGCGCGCAGGCGCTCTATCAAGGCCAGGCGCTGACGGCAACGCATCCGGAGAATCGCGGCGCGCTTGAGCGGGCTGCGCGCGAAGAGCAAGACCACCTCGATTGGAGCGCGCAGCGGATCGCCGAGCTCGGCGGGCGGCCGAGCCTGCTCAATCCTCTCTGGTACGCGGGCGCGCTCGCGCTCGGCTCCGCCGCCGGCATGCTCGGGGATCGCTGGAACCTGGCCTTCCTTGCCGAGACTGAGCGGCAGGTCGAGGAGCACTTGGCCGTGCACCTTGAGCGCCTGCCGCGCGAAGATGCCCGCACGCGCGCGATTGTGACCGCCATGCGCGTAGACGAGGCTAAGCACCGCGACAGCGCGATCGCGCTCGGCGCCGCGGAGTTGCCCGGCCCGGTGCGGCTTGCCATGCGCGGGATGGCGAAGCTGATGACCGGCGTCAGCTACCGAATCTAGATCTCGACGATCTCGAGCTCTTTGGTGATCTCCGCGGTCTTCGCGAGCATCGCCGTCGCGGAGCAGTATTTTTCATGCGACAGGCGCACCGCCTGCTCGACCAGGGTCCGCTTGAGTTCGCGGCCATGGATCGTGAAGCGGTAGTGAATCCGGGTGAAAACCTTCGGATCCACGGCGGCGCGATCGGCCACCAGCGCGACTTCGCAGCCGGTCACGTCCTGGCCGTTCTTCTTCAGAATCACGACGATGTCGTACGCGGTGCAGGCGCCCGCGCCCGCGAGGACGGTCTCCATCGGCCGCGGCGCAAGATTGCGGCCGCCGCCGTCGGGCGCGCCGTCCATCGTGAGCAGGTGATTGCTTCCGGTCTCGGCCAGGAAGGCCATGCCTTCGCCGGTCCAGCGGACGGTGCATTCCATGCCTTGCTCTCCTGAATGCGTAAGATCATGAATTTACTATGTCTTCTAAAGCCATCTCTCATTGTTGCAATGCAGCAAGGATTCGTTCATAATGGCGTCGTCTCTTCCACCCTCCTCCAATGGTGGATTCAGGCGCAATCTCAACAGGTTGCGCCATTTTTTTGGTAACATGCGCGCCTTTTCGCGATGACCCAATCGATGAAGACTTTCAGCGCCAATGCCGAGGATGTGAAGCACGGCTGGTATCTGGTTGACGCGCAGGGCAAGGTGCTCGGCCGGCTCGCTTCGCAGATCGCCTCGCGTCTGCGCGGCAAGCACAAGCCGGAGTACACGCCGCACGTCGACACCGGCGACTTCATCGTCGTCGTCAACGCCACCAAGATTCGCGTTACCGGGCGCAAGGCGCAGCAGAAGATGTATTACCGGCACACGACGCACCCTGGCGGCATTCGCGAGACGAACTTCGAGAAGTTGCAGGCACGGTTCCCGGACCGCGCGCTCAAGAAAGCGGTGAAGGGAATGCTGCCCAAGGGCCCGCTCGGAAACGCGATGCTGCGCAAGCTCAAAATCTATGCGGGCGGCACGCATCCGCACTCCGCGCAGCAGCCGAAGGCATTGGAGATCTGACATGGTCGGCGACTACTACTACGGCACGGGACGGCGCAAGAGCTCCGTCGCGCGCGTGTTCCTCAAGCCGGGAAAGGGCCAGTTCGTGGTCAACGGCAAGCCGGTGGACGAGTTCTTCGCGCGGGAGACCGGCCGCATGGTGGTACGCCAGCCGCTCGAGCTGACGAAGACGCTGTCGAATTTCGACATCACCGTGAACGTCCATGGGGGCGGCGAGAGCGGCCAGGCCGGCGCAGTCCGCCATGGGCTCGCGCGCGCGCTGGTCGAGTACGACGCCGGGCTCAAGCCGGTGCTGAGCGCCGCACGCCTGGTGACGCGCGATGCGCGAGAAGTGGAGCGAAAAAAGGTCGGCTTGCACAAGGCGCGGCGGCGCAAGCAATACTCGAAACGCTGAAGAGCGGGAATCGAGCCAGGGAACCGGGTTCCCAGAGCAGCTGAAGCCGCCTTCGGGCGGCTTTTTGTTTCAGGGGAGTGGCGAGCATGATCAAGGCAGGGATCGTTGGCGGCACGGGCTATTCGGGGGTAGAGCTCCTGCGGCTGCTCTCGCAGCATCCGCAGGTCGAGCTCGCCGTGGTTACCTCTCGCAGGGACGCCGGCACGCTGGTGAGCGCTGCGTACCCAAGCCTGCGCGGCCGGGTGCAGCTCGCGTTCGCGCAGCCCGATACCGCGCAGCTCGCAAAGTGCGACGTCGTGTTCTTTGCCACACCCAACGGCGTCGCGATGGGCGAAGCGCGCCGGCTGCTGGATGCCGGGGTGCGGATCATCGACATTTCGGCCGACTTCCGCCTGCGGGATGCCGCCGAATGGGAGCGCTGGTACAAGGTGAAGCATGCGGCGCCGGAGCTCCTCGCACAGGCGGTCTATGGGCTGTGCGAGTTCAATCGATCGGCGATCCGCGGCGCGCGGCTGGTGGCCAACCCCGGGTGCTATCCCACCGCGGTGCTGCTCGGGCTGCTGCCCGCGGTCGAGTCCAGAGCCGTGGATCTCGGGCATCTGATCGCGGACGCCAAGTCGGGCGTCTCGGGCGCCGGACGCAAGCTCGAGCAGAACCTGCTCTACTCCGAAGCCGCCGACAACTTTGCGGCTTATGGAATCGGAGGGCATCGCCACTGGCCCGAAATGCGCCAGGAGCTCGTCAAGACCGCGGGTGCGGACGTCGGCTTGCTGTTCGTTCCGCATCTGACGCCCATGGTGCGGGGCATCCTGGCGACGCTGTATTGCCGCGTGACTCGGGACTCCGACTTCCAGGCGCTGTACGAGAAGCGCTATGCAGGCGAGCCGTTCGTCGACGTCCTGCCCGCCGGCACTCATCCGGACACGCGCTCGACGCGCGCGGCCAACGTGTGCCGCATTGCGGTGCACCGGCCGCAATCCGCGCGCGGCGATACGCTCGTCGTGGTCGCAGTCATCGATAACCTGATGAAGGGGGCCTCCGGGCAGGCTGTCCAGAACATGAACCTCATGTTCGGGTTGCCGGAGGCGACCGGCCTCGAGCAGGTCGCGGTGGTGCCGTAGCCCCGGGGATGATCGCCGACCGCCTCTGGAAGCTGCGTCAGCGCTTCGGCATCGCGGCGCCGCGGGTCGCGGTGCGGACCCACGTGCCGTGGTATGTGCGCTGGCTGGGCGTGGCGGTGCTGCTGGCCTTCTCCGCCGCCCTCGCGGCGTGGATGTACGACGCGGGGCGGCGCTTCGCCGGCTTCGACCGCAGCGAAGTGGAGGATGCGCTCTCTGCAGCGCGGCACGATCTGGGGGTGGCGCACGAGGAACTGAAGCGCCTGCGGGCGGTGGCCAATGCGGCCGACAGCAAGATCTCGATCGAGCGAACGGCGCAGCAGAAGCTGGCGCAACAGATCCGCACCCTCGAGCAGGAGAACGCGCAGCTGCACGAGGAGCTCGCGATCTTCGAGAACATGCTTTCGTCGGATGCGGCCAGCGTCGCGCCGCTCTCGATCCTGCGCTTCAAGGTCGAGTCCGACGTGGTTCCGGGCGAATATCGCTACCGCGTGCTGCTGCGTGCCGCAGGGCCCCAGCGCGGCAAGGAGTTCCAGGGGCGCTTCGAGCTGATCGTCAGCCTGACGCAGGACGGTCGCAGTGCTATGATCACGGTGCCAGGATCCACGGAACCCGACTCTGCGGCATTCCGCCTCAATTTCAAGCACTTCCAGAGAGTCGAGGGAGTCTTCCGGGTGAATCCCGCGGCAACGGTGGGCAGCGTTCAGGTCCGGGTCTACGAGGCCGGCGCGAAGGTGCCCAAGGTAACGCAGACGACAAAGCCGGAATGAGGGAGCGCAGGCCATGTTCCACAGGGAGAGCAAGCCGCAGAACCGCATCGACAGCCTGATCGGGGCTACCACGCGCATCGAGGGCAACGTGTTCTTCACCGGCGGGTTGCGCGTCGACGGCGTAGTCCGCGGCAATGTCGCTGCGCTTCCCGATCAGCCGGGTACCCTCGTGCTTTCCGAGCACGCGCGGATCGACGGCGAGGTGCAGGCCGCGCACATCGTGGTGAACGGCACTATCAACGGGCCGGTGGACGCGCGCGAGACCCTCGAACTCCAGCCGGGCTCCCGGGTCAAAGGGGATATCCATTACAAGAGCATAGAGATCCAGCAGGGCGCGGTGATCGAGGGCCGGCTGGTGCATCACACCGCGGAGGTCAAAGGGGTCGAGTTGAAAGTCGCGAAATAGCCGCGATATGACAATTGTTGGAACTGAGAGCAACGGGAGCACAGCATGAATGCAGCAACTGAGATGCCGGCACCGCTGGCCTTTTCGGACAGCGCGGCGGCGAAGGTGAAGCAGCTGATCGAGGAAGAAGGCAATCCGGGACTGAAGCTCCGCGTCTTCGTCACGGGCGGCGGCTGCTCGGGCTTTCAGTACGGGTTCACGTTCGACGAGGTCCAAAACGAGGACGACTCGGTGATGGAGAAGAACGGCGTGCAGCTGCTCATCGACCCGATGAGCTACCAGTACCTCGTCGGCGCCGAAATCGATTACACCGAAGGCCTCGAGGGCGCGCAATTCGTGATCAAGAATCCGAACGCCACCACGACCTGCGGCTGCGGCTCCTCGTTCTCGGTCTAGGCCGCCGACCCTGTCTCGCGGAAACGGGCGCTTCGGCGCCCGTTTCGTTTTTCAGCGCGGGTAGATGGCGCCGAGCCGCCGGTTGCCTCGCGCGCCCGTGACCGAGGCGAGGCTGGAGGCCAGGCCGTCGAGCGCCTGCTTCGCCATCCAGGCAAATGCCGCGGCCTCGACCTGCCCGGGCGCGAGCCCGTAGGGCGTGCTCGGCTGCACCGGGCGCGGAGCCAGCAGCGACTCGAGCCGCCGCATCAGCGCAAGGTTGTGCGCGCCACCCCCGCAGACGATAACGCGCCGGCTCTCCGGCGCGACCGAGAGGAGAGCCTGCGACGCGCTATGCGCGGTCAGCTCGAGCAGCGTCGCCTGAACGTCGCGCGGCTCCTCGCCGCCGTGCAGCATCGCCTCCAGCCATCCCGCGTGAAACAGGTCGCGGCCTGTGCTCTTGGGCGGCGGCGCGGCGAAGTAGGGCTCGGCGAGCATGCGCGCGAGCAGGTCGGGCATCACTGCTCCCGTCGCCCCCCACTGCCCGGCGTCGTCGTACGGAGCGCCGAGGTGCCGCCGCGCCCACAGGTCGAGCAGGCAATTGCCGGGCCCGCAGTCGAATCCTCGCACCGCGCCGGAGCGGGGCAGGATGGTGAGATTGGCGATACCGCCGAGGTTCAGGGCGGCGCGCGCCTCGCCCGGATCCGCAAACACCGCGGCATGGAACGCAGGGACGAGCGGCGCCCCCTGGCCGCCCGCCGCGACGTCGCGGCTGCGGAAATCCGAGACCACGGCAATGCCGGCGAGCTCCGCGAGCAGCGCCGCGTTGCCGAGCTGGATGGTGTAGCCGCGCTCCGGCCGGTGGCGCACCGTCTGGCCGTGGCAGCCGACGGCGCGCACCTGCGCCGCGTCGGCCTTGGCGCTGGCGAGCACATCGCGCGTCGCCTCGGCATACACCGCAGCGAGCGCGTTGCCGGCGAGCGCGGCGCGCGCGAGCTCGTCGGCGCCCGCCGTGTTGAGCGCGAGGAGCTCGGCACGCAGGGACTCGCCGAACGGACGGTAGGCATCGGCGAGCAGGCGGGGACGCGTCGTCGAGAGGTCGGCGAGCACCGCGTCGACCCCGTCGAGACTGGTGCCCGACATCAGGCCGACGAAGAGCTCCTGGCTCACTCGCGAGAGGCGAGACGGGTCTGGGCGAGGAGATCCAGCTGGCCGAGGAGCGGCCGCGCTTCGGCGAGGAAGGCGCTCATTTCGCCGCGCGGCACCGGCAGACCCGCGGGCAGGGCGACAGCCAGAGGGTTGCGCGCTACGCCGGCGATGCGGAACTCGTAGTGCAGGTGCGGTCCGGTCGCCCAGCCAGTCTGGCCGACGGCACCGATGGTTTCGCCCTGCGTCACGTGCGCGCCGCGGCGGATGCCGCGGGCGATGCGGCTCAGGTGTCCATACAGCGTGCTGTAGGCGCCCTGGTGGCGCAGGATGATGCAATTGCCGTAGCCGCCCTTGCGCCCGGCGAACTCCACGACACCGTCGCTTGTCGCGCGCACCCGCGTGCCGATCGGCGCCGCGTAGTCGACGCCGGTGTGCTTGCGCCACGTGTGGAGGAACGGATGCTTGCGCATGCCGAATCCCGAGCTCACCCGGGAGAACTCAAGCGGGGCGCGCAGGAACGCTTTTCGCATGTTGCGGCCATCCGGCGAGTAATAGCCGCTCCCGAAGGCGACCGCCCGCAGCGTGCGTCCCTGATTGACGAACTCGGCCGCCAGCACCCGGCCGCTGCGCACCGGCCGCCCATCCACCTCGTATACGTCGTATACGACGCTGAAGCGGTCGCCTTTGCGCAAGTCCCGGTAGAAGTCGATGTCCCCGCCGAAGATGTCGGCAAGCTGCATCGCGACGGCGTCCGGAATGCCGGCGGCGTCGGTCGCGGCGAAAAGCGACGAACGAATCTCCGCCGACTTCCTTTCCGCGCGCGTCGAGGGCTCCACGCGGATCGCGCGGGCGGTCAGCACCCCGTCGACGCGCTCCACCCGAACCACGAGATCGCGCGCAACCACGAACCGCATCCATGCGAGCGCGCCGCCGGCGCCGACCTCGGCCGTAACGGTCACGCCTGGCTGCAGCAACCGCATCACCGGCATGGACCGCAGCGCGCGCGCGTCGGGGTCCCAGATCTTGAACCGCGAAAGGAGGGCGGCAAGCGTTTCCCCGCTGTGGAACTGTTCCCCGCGGATGTAGCTCGAGGGCTCCGGGAGCGTTACCGCACGGCCTTCCAGCGCGACCGGCTCGAGCGTCGCGGTCTTGCCGACGAGCAGTTCGGGAGCGCCTTGAGGCGCGATGGTGGCAAACGCCCCCACGGCGCCGAGCAGCGCCAAGGCGGCGATCGCGGCGGCGCGCTGCGCCGGCGAAGGTCGTTTCATGAATCGGCTAGAATTCTTTGTTATTCAGATGCCTGCGGCAGTCTAGCAAAGATGGCGGCGGGCGCAAGTGAGATACGGCACACGTCCACCATGGTCCCACCGGCGGAGGCACTGCAGCGCATCAAGCGCGGCTGCGACGAGCTGATCGTCGAGGAGGAGCTGGCGCGCAAGCTCGGCACCGGGCGCGAGTTGCGCATCAAGCTCGGCCTCGATCCGACCGCGCCCGACCTGCACCTCGGCCATACCGTGGTGATCAACAAGCTGCGCGACTTCCAGCAGCTCGGCCACCAAGTCCAGTTCCTGATCGGCGACTTCACCGGCATGATCGGCGACCCGACCGGCAAGAACCAGACGCGGCCGCCGCTGAGCCGCGAGGACATCCTGAAGAACGCCCGCACCTACCAGGAGCAAGTGTTCAAGATCCTGGATCCCGAGCGGACCCAGATCCTGTTCAATTCCGAATGGTCCGACAAGCTGGGGGCCGAGGGGATGATCCGGCTCGCGGCGCGCTATACGGTCGCGCGCCTGCTGGAGCGCGACGACTTCGCCAAGCGCTACAAGGGAGGCCAGCCGATCTCGGTGCACGAGCTGCTGTACCCGCTGATGCAGGGCTACGATTCCGTGGCGATGAAGGCCGACGTAGAGCTCGGCGGCACCGACCAGAAATTCAACCTGCTCGTGGGGCGCGAGCTGCAGCGCAGCTTCGGCCAGGAGGCGCAGTGCATCCTCACCATGCCGCTGCTGGAGGGCACCGACGGCGTCGAGAAGATGTCCAAGTCGCTCGGCAACTACATCGGCATCGCCGAGCCGCCGCGGGAGATCTTCGGCAAGCTGATGCGCGTCTCCGACGAGCTGATGTGGCGCTACATCGAGCTGCTCTCGTTCGAGGAACCGGCGAAGATCCGCGCCAAGAGAAAGGCGGTCGAGGAGGGCGCGAATCCGCGTGACGTGAAGTTTGATTTCAGCAGGGAGATCGTCGCGCGCTTCCACGGCGCGGAGGCCGCCGAACTGGCGGCGGCGGATTTCGTCGCGCGCTTCCGGGATAAGGTCCTACCGGACGATCTCCAGGAATACGTTTTCAAGTCGCCCGATCCAGCTGGTCTCGGGGTCACGCATACGCTGCAGCTGGCAGGATTTGTCTCGAGCGTCTCGGAAGCCCAGCGACTGGTCGCCCAGGGAGGCGTGAAGGTCAACGGCGAGAGGATCGCGGACAGGAATCTCAAGTTCCGGCCGGGGGAGTCGGTACTCCTGCAGGCCGGGAAACGCAAAGCGGCACGCATCAAGATCGCATGAACGGGCCGGCCTACGAGGTCTACGCGCTCAAGTACGCGCACCACGCCCGGCGGGCCTCCGAGAACTTCATCGGCGGCGATCCGCACGACGGCCCGATGCCGCTCGACTACTTCGTCTGGCTGGTGCGCGGCGCGGGGCGCGAATTCGTGGTCGATACCGGATTCTCCGCCGCCATGGCGGCGAAGCGCGGCCGCGAGCACCTGCGCTGTCCCGCCGAGGGCCTGAGGCTTCTGGGATGCGATGCGGCCACGGTCAAGGACGTGGTCGTGACGCACCTTCACTACGACCACATCGGCAATTTCGAGCTGTTTCCGGCTGCCGCGTTCCATCTGCAGGACCGGGAGATGAATTACGTCACGGGGCGCCACATGGGCGACGCGGTGTTCCGCGGCGCGTACGAGGTCGAGGACGTGGTCGGCATGGTGCGCGAGGTATACGCGGGCAGGGTGCGCTTCCACGACGGCGACGCGGAGCTCGCGCCGGGCATCTCGCTGCACCTCATCGGGGGCCATACCATGGGTTTGCAGGTGGTGCGCGTCGCGACGCGGCGCGGCTGGGTGGTGCTCGCCTCGGATGCGTCGCACTTCTACGCCAATATGGAGCAGGTGCGGCCGTTCCCGATCGTCTTCAGCGTCGGCGACATGGTCGAGGGATACCGGCGGCTGCGCGCGCTCGCGGACTCGCCTTCCCACATCGTGCCGGGGCACGATCCGCTCGTGCTGGAGCGGTATCCGCCGCCATCCCCGGCGCTGCGCGGAATCGCGGCGCGGCTCGACTGAGGCGCGATGGGCTACGACTTCGACGCCTCGGTTGAGCGGCGCGGCACCTGGAGCTCGCGCTGGGACCGCTATCCGGGGGACGTGATCCCGCTGTGGGTCGCGGATACCGACTTTCCGGTGCCGCCGCCGGTCGCCCAGGCGATGCGCGCACGCCTCGAGCACGGCGTGCTCGGCTACACGGCACCGCCCGCGGAGCTGCGAGAGGCGCTGGCGGCGCGCCTGCACCGCCTGTACCGCTGGCGCATCGATCCGGGCTGGATCGTGTTCTTGCCGGGGGTCGTGCCCGGGCTGCATCTCGCGGCGCGGCACCTGGCGCGCGCGGACGAGCACGTGATCGTGCCGACGCCGATCTACCACCACTTCAAGCGCGCGGTGGAGATCGCGCCGCGCCCGTACACGGACCTGCCGATGGTGCTGCACGCGGGGCGGTGGGTGCTGGACGAAGATGCGCTTGCGGCGTCGATCCGGGGCGCGACGCGCCTGTTGTTTCTCTGCAATCCGCACAATCCCGGCGGCACGATCTTCACGCGGCGGGAGCTCGGCCGCGTCGCGGAGCTCGCGGTGAGCCGCGGCCTGATCGTCTGCTCGGATGAAATCCACGCCGAAATCCTGCTCGACGAGGGCAAGCCGCACGTGCCGATCGCGAGCCTGGGGCCGGAGATCTCGCGCCGCACGGTGACGCTGGTCTCGCCCAACAAGGCGTTCAATTTTCCGGGGGCGGGCTGCGCCTTCGCGGTGATCGAGGACGCGGCGCTGCGGCGCGCCTTCTCGGCCGACCATCACGCTACCGTGCACGACGCGTCCGTGTTCGGCTACGAAGGAGCGCTAGCGGCCTATCGCGATTGCGACGACTGGCTGCGCGCGCAGATGGCCTACCTCGCGGCGAACCGCGATCTGGTGGAGCGCGAGGTCGCGACGATGCCCGGCCTCTCGCTGGCGCACGTGGAGGCCACCTATCTGGCGTGGATCGATGCCTCCGGCGCCGGCGCGGCGGACCCGTTCAAGCTGTTCCTCGACGCCGGCGTGGCGCTCTCGCCGGGAGCGCAGTTCGGCGACGCTCGCTTCGTGCGCCTCAACTTCGGCACGCAGCGCGCGCGCCTTCAGGCGGCGCTGCAGCGGATGAAGCAGGCCCTCAAGAGCGCATCCAGGCCGGGCCCCAGAGGTTGAGGGTGCGCTGCTCGTGGGGCCAGCTGCGGCCGGGCATCTCCTTGGGCATCAGCTCGAGTTCCGCGGAGAACTCGACCTTGTGGCCGTCGGGGTCCTCGATCATGAAGAAGAGATTGTTCCCGGGGCCGTGCCGCCCGGGGCCCCACCATAGCGGGATGCGCAGCTGCGCCATGCGGTCCGCCCAGTCGCGGATGTCGTTCCAGCTGTCGGTCTCGTAGCAGTGGTGGTCGGCCCGGGATTCGGGAGCCCGGAACGCGGCGAAGCTGTGGTGCTCGGGATCGGAGCGCAGGAATGCGGCAGAGAGCTCGGCGCCTTCCAGCACGCGGTCGGACTCGATCATGCCGAGGCGGCGGCAGTAGAACTCGAGCATCTGCTCGAGACGCGTGCTGGCGCAGACGAAATGCTGCAACCTTCCCGAGAGGCCCGCGCCGGCGCGCGGCGCGGGTGAAGGCAGGCCGAGGACGACGCGCCGGCCGTCAGGGTCGGCGACGGCAAATGCGCCGGGCGCGAGCAGCGGCGAGGGCGAAGCCTCGAGCCTCAGGCCGGCGGCTTCGAGCGCGCCGCGGCATGCCTGGAGATGCCCGCCGTCGCGCAGCTCCAGCGCGAACCAGGGCACTGCCGCCGCCGCCGCGCCCTTTTCCACGACCAGCATGCGGCCGCGGCCGGCGACCAGCCAGCGTCCTGCCGCGAGCGCCTCGACGCGGTCCCCGAGCAGCGCGCCGTAGAAGCGCGCCAGCCGTTCCGGCTCCGCGCTGGCGCGGCAGAGGTGGTGCAGCCGCGCCGGCCAAAGGGGCGCACTCACCCGGCCGCCTCCCGCCGCAGGGCGTCCGCCGCGTCCAGGACGCGCCTGAGGTGAGGGTCGTTCACGCCGAGCTCGAGCATGTGCTGCAGAGTGTTCCGAATGTAGTCCACGCAGCGTCCCCGCTGCCCGATGCCCTGCGCCACCAGGCGTGCGCGGCCGTGCAGGTCGAGCTCGCGCACGAACGCCTGGTGCGCCGTATCGGCGACGAAGGCGAGCGCGCGCACCCGCCGCCGCCGCGCGAGCGTCACCGGTACGCGCCGCG
>Ga0335083_10006132_pt1 | contig 15110 bp, 13 predicted proteins | sample Lox_Sample_42_FD_206716 | JGI IMG/M metagenome (GOLD analysis project Ga0335083, IMG submission 206716) | Soil microbial communities from Loxahatchee National Wildlife Refuge, Florida, United States - Lox_Sample_4.2 | ecosystem: Environmental > Terrestrial > Soil > Wetlands | place: USA... | reverse complement strand
AGGGCGCAGGCGACTGTGATAGGAATGGTCAGTCCCAAGACGATCGAATAACCCTTGAGAAAATAGCTCTTCAGTCGCCCAGGATCATTTTGAAGCCGAGAGAGCGCTGAGAAGGCTACTTCGCCGGCCGCCTGGTTAAGATTGTCAGTTGGAATGTTAATAAGCTGGTACGCCCGTCCGTAAAGACCGAGTGCATCTACGCCCCAGAATCTTCCCAACAGGACCTTCTCAAAGTTACTGGCCACATAGGCGACGAGGCTATTTAGCGTGATAGTACCTCCGAAACGGACCATTGAACGGATGCCAGCACGCCTATGGGGCAACCCGGGAATCCACCCTACAACGAGCCAACAACCGGCGGTATTCGTCAATGGTATTGCAACACTCATTGCTACAAGTGCCCAGTATCCGTAGCCCGCCATCGCGCCGCCAATGGCAATTACAGTGCCAACGATCAAGCTGACTGTGTTGATCACAGCAAGGACGGTAAAGCGCATCTGACGCTGCAGCAGGACTCCATGCTGTACACCTGCTGCATTGAAGAGAAATGCAGCCGCCAAGACCATCGTTACCCTTAAGAGTCGAGGTTCGTGATAGAAAGCAACGATCGCGGGCGCCAATAGGACGGCCACAAGCGCCAGGACGGCACCGACTACGATATTTATCCAGAACAAGGTCGAAAGCTGTTCCTCTGTGACCGTTGCACGTTGAATTGCAGCTGACGAAAGGCCAAAATCCCGGAAGAGCGTCAAAACACCGGTGAAGGCCGTGACCATGCCCACTAATCCGAATTCTTTCGGCCCGAGCAGGCGTGCCAAAACCATTAGAGATCCGAGGCGAAGGAGAAAATTAGCTCCTTGGGCAGAGACTCTTGCCAACCCACCACGTATTGTTTTCTCTTTTAAATCCTTCATGCTGCATTCAGAACCACCAGAGCAGCTTTACTGGCGGTGAATCTGAGTGGCCACGATCACCCAGTCACATCACAAGCTTATGGCAATAAAATGCTTCAGCGTATCCACTGGAAGCAGCACACTCCATCCCTCGCAGTCGCATCAGAGCGTAAAAAGTGTCCTGTGTAAACCAGTGTTTTGTCTGCTGCGACTGGAATGCGTCCATCAAATGGTTAACCTTCGTGTCGCAGATTTGCTTATCAAGCGGGACGAAAATGCCGGGTCGGCCCAGGTCGCCATCGTACTTTGGAATCTCGTACTCCAGGATAAAGTGGTTGCGAAATGTGTTCCAGGTAAGTTCCGAGATCAGTCGATGATCCTGGTGAGCATCGTGGCGGCTGTGGGTAAATATGAGGTCCGGCGACAATTGTTTCAACTGGTTTTCAAAGACTGCCTTTACCTCAATGCCCAGATACGGCATGAATCCATCCTGAAAGGATTTCACAAGTGGTTCCTTCAGGCGCGAACCAGCAAAGAGATGCGCCGCACGTCGGGCCTCTATCTCCCGCGCGCCTATCGCATTAAACACAACCCAATGAAATTCGCAATCTGGGTATTGATCGATCAAGCGCAGGATCGTGCCACCACACCCAATTTCAATATCGTCGGAGTGCGCACCCATGCACAGAATCTTTAGCCTACCTCCATTATTCGGACTGAGATTCAGGTTGATCATATGGTGGCCGACGATACCGATTTGCCGTTGGCAGGGGCTTTTTGGACGTGATTCCAGAGCTTCCAAGGCGCAGTCGTCTGATTTAGTTCCTCCAAACGTTGCTTGTCCTTGAATGTGTCCATACATTGCCAGAATCCTGGACAGTGATAAGCAACCAACGCCTTCTTATCTATCAGCCGTTGAAAGGGCTCGCGGACAAGCTCCTCGCCCGGGTTGATATGGTCAAAGATCTCTCGACGCATCACAAAGAAACCGCCATTGATCCAGATGTCGGTGCGTGTCAGGGGGCACACCTCGTTCACCAATCCCTCCGATCCGGTGTAGACAAGATCGAAGCTCGCTGTCGGCTGTACTAGCAGGAGAGAAGCGATTGCGCCGCTGCGGCGAAATGTGTCAACCATGTCGGGAAGCATGAGGTCGCTTAGACCATCACCATAATTTGCAAGGAACATCTCTTCGTCGCGGAGGTAGGGCTCCACCGCTTTGAGTCGCTCCCCGATGTTCGACAATGAACCAGTTTCCACAAAAGTAATTGTCCAGTCGTCAATGTCACGGTTTACATATTCGATGCTCCTCCCGCCCTGTGACCACACAAAATCATTGGAGACAGCCTCGTCGTAGTGGAGGAAATAATCCTTAATTACGTTACCCTTGTACCCGAGACAGATAATGAAGTCCTTATGACCGAAATGCGCGTAATACTTCATCAAGTGCCACAGTATTGGACGCGTACCGATCGTCACCATAGGCTTCGGTACGTCATCGGCGTATCCGCGAAGCCGCATTCCCATCCCACCACAAAATAGGACCACTTTCATGATTTGCGTCCTTCCTCTCCGACTAGATAACGGCCACCTTGGGTATGGGAACAACAAACCGTCCACCCCATTCGCGGATGTATTCCAACTGCTGAATAATTTCATCCTTCAGGTTCCACGGCAGAATAACCACATAGTCAGGCTTAGCCTCTCGAATGCGGTCAGGGTGAAAGATTGGGATGTGAGTACCCGGCAGGACTCGCCCCTGCTTGTGAGGGTTACGGTCGACCGTAAATTCAATCAGGTCCTTCCCGATGCCGCAATAGTGCAACAACGTCGCACTCTTCCCTGGGGCTCCGTAACCCGCCACTTTCTTATCTTCCTGGGCGGCACCAACCAGAAACTCTAACAACGCCAGTTTCGTTTCCTTCACCTGCTTGGCAAAGCTTTCATAGCCGCTTACATCGCAAAGGCCGGCCTCCTCTTCTCCTTCAATCAACCGAGCGACACTTGCCTCAACCGCATGGGTTTTCGCATCTGCATGACATGCAAATACACGCAATGAGCCACCGTGCGATCGCAATTCTTCGACATCGAATACCCTTAACCCATGCTCTTCCATGATCTTTACAGTTGTTATCATGGAAAAGTATGAAAAGTGCTCATGGTAGATCGTGTCGAACTCGTTATGCTCAATCAGCTTCTGAAGATGTGGAAACTCGAGAGTGAGGACGCCTTCTGGTTTCAGCAGAATTTTCAGTCCTTCAACGAAATCATTTAGATCGGGCACCTGCGCAAGCACATTGTTGCCAAGAACAAGGTCGGCGCATCGCCCTTCCGCGGCCAATTCCTCCGCAAGTGTGGTGCCAAAAAATTTCACCAGCGTAGGAACTCCTTTCTTTATTGCTACCTTTGCTACATTGGCTGCAGGCTCGACTCCGAGCACAGGAATGTTCCGCTGGACGAAATACTGCAGAAGATAACCATCATTGCTAGCCACTTCGACTACAAAGCTATATTCGTTCAGTCCGAGGCGTGCCTTCATCGACCCGCAATAGTTGTCGGCATGTTTGAGCCAGGAGTCAGAATAAGAGGAGAAATAAGCGTAGTCGCTGAAGATGTTTTCCGCACTCTCGTATTGTTCCAGTTGCACAAGGAAGCATTTCTCGCAGACATAGACGTGGAGCGGGTAATACGTCTCTCCCCGGTTCAGATCCGCAACAGAAGGATAACTTTCACAGAGAGGCGACATACCTAGATCGACAAAGGTTCGCCGTAAGCCGTCACCACAAAAGCGGCAGGTACCCTTCGCCGCTGATACATCAACTGTGTCGAGAACTGAAGTAATGGTCATATTCATTTGGCAGCCCCCCTTCACGAGGCAACTGTTGCCTCGGCGTATTTATTTGTCCAATGCAATGCGTTGTTCAGTTGTCCGTCCCGTTGCAGGCGCCGAATCTCGCTGATTCTGATATAACGTCCGTTTTCGATATCGGCGGCCGTGAGGCCGACGTCACGATACGCGTCGTAGAGTTCCTGCGCACCTCTGCGCGCGGTCCATTCCGGCCGGAATGCAGGAACCAGGCGCTTTATCTTGTCGAAGTTCACGCGATAACAGCGAAGATCAGGACCGCCACCAGGAGCGTACTCAATGCGGCAACCGGGAACGGCCGCGGCAACGATATCCGCAAGCTCGCGAATGCGGAAGTTCTCCGCGCTATCCCCAACGTTGAAGGTCTGATTGTGAACAGCCTCACGGGGCGCGTCGAGAACCGCGATAACAGCAGCAACAATATCGCGTATATGTACGATGGGGCGCCACGGGGTGCCATCACTCTTCAGGTAAACCCGGCCTGTGGTGAACGCAGAGGCCACCAGGTCATTTAGCACTATGTCGAGCCTCAGTCGCGGCGACACACCATAGGCGGTCGCGTTTCGCATGTAGGTAGGTGTGAATGTGTCGCTGGCCAGTAACGCGATGTCTCGCTCCACCAAGACCTTCGATCGCCCATACGGAGTAACTGGATTCAGATCCGAAGTCTCATCGATGAAATCATCTCCCGCTGCTCCATAGGTACTACACGATGATGAGAATACGAAGCGCGACACCCCGGCCTCTTTGGCCAACCTTGCTAACCGTACTGATGCGAGATGGTTTATGTCGTAGGTAAGTTGAGGGTCCAGATTCCCGACTGGATCGTTGGACAGTGCTGCAAGATGCACCACTGCGTCAAAGCCTGCGACGTCAGCTTTTGTGATCTCCCGGAGGTCTTTTCGGATCTCCGGAAGGTCGCAGGTGTCATCACCGAAACCGCAATTAGTGTAGAGATCGGTATCCAGCCCGATAACATTGTGCCCGGCCGAGCGGAGGACAGAACCCGCGACCGCGCCGATGTAGCCTCTATGACCAGTGAGTAATATCTTCATACAGTTCCCCATTTGGAGTGTTTTTGATTCTGAGGCTGTGCGCGGGGAAAGAACCACTACCACCAGACAGTTCTAAGCACCTGGCCGGCACATTACACGCAAGGAGCCATAACTCGAGCGTTTCGGTTTGACGGAGGGCAATTACACGCATCGGCGTGATTCAGAGTTCCTATGCCTGGTCCGTAGTCTCAACCAGTAGGCCACTCTCGCTGAGAAGCTTTGCCGCATCTTGGATTGCTGCAAACGGCAGCTTCGAGCGTTCCGCAATGCTTAATAGTGAGTGGTCACCATCAGAAAGATTGAGAACCCATAGGCGCGCGTCTATCTCTAGGCCGATTGAGTCACCACCCGTACTGCGATACAAGTTTCTCTTCCCGAGCTGGGGCTCACAACAGGGGTTTTGGTTTACGTAGGTCCGGTTGCCTTCGAGAACTTCAAAAATTCCTTTGCAAAGATGAAGCGAGCGCGCCAACTGCAGAGGATGGATAAAGTCGAGGTCGTCAGCCGAGGTGTGATACTCCGGGAACGTACCCCAGACACTTCGCATTAGGCAGCCGACTGGAAGATTAAAACCTGGCGAGCAATATTGCCGTTCGTCGTACCCATAAGGGGAAAAGTCACGAATCTCATAATGTTCCACGGAGTGTTGCAGCACGTGCGCAACTACACGGTCGATTTCTGCATCGCCGCGCCGGCTCCTTTTGTAATGGAAAGCTCCAGCATCTCCGACGCAAGTCAACACTAATCCATTGCGCACGCGTGCCGCCGCTTCCCTGTTTTGCGCCAGCCAGCTAATCGCTCCGATGGTTCCCGGAATGAATAGAAACCGATACGAGTAACGCCGCTCAACATCCGCGAGCATCTCGGCCAGCGCTGTCGCAACGGTTAAACCCGACAAATTGTCGTTCGCCAGTGAGGGATGACATATGTGCACTGAAACGAGAACTTCTTCGCTAGACTGTCCGGGTAAATAGCACTCCCCGTAGGTTAAGTATCCGTCTTCGAGTTTTGTATCTATGCATACCTCATAGTGATCCTCGTTAAGGGCCAGCAATTCGTTATGCCTGAGACAGAACCCCCAGTCGGCCTTATAGTATGACGTTCGATACGGGATCCAGTCCGGATGCTCAGACAAGGTAAACAAGTGCTCTTTCAATTCGCTTAGCGACACGGTCCTGTGAATCGGAGTGCTGTAGCTCAGCAAATGCAGATTATGTTGCTGGAAATCTACAACGCGGTTGCCTGCCGCGTCTTTTATATATGCATCGGATACGTTCCACTCCTTCGGTACAGTCCAGTCGAAGACTGCAGTACCCGTGGGCACTTCAACCATCTTTATCGGGATCCTCTCGCCAATCACTTCCAAGGTGCGACGCAGGCCGTTTCCCGTAATGCTGCGGCAAATGGGGTACAGTTCAGCCGCAAACCTGTACAGATGCTCACCGGTATCCGCCAGTGCTTTTGGTCCGCCACGGTGCTCGTAGAGGTTCACTGCGGTTTAAAGTCCGGATAGGTTTCGTCACGGGCGGAGATCACTTCTACCGTCCCTGGCCACGCGATGTTGAATATCGGGTCGTTCCAACGAACACCACACGCTGCCTCAGGATGATAAGACTCCGACATTTGATAGAACACTTCCGTCTCATCTTCCATTGTCAGGAACCCGTGGGCACAACCTTCGGGAATATACAGAGCCACGTGATTTTCCGCAGTCAACTCAGTTCCAACCCATTGAAGAAATGTTTCCGAAGAAGGCCGCATGTCAAGAGCTACGTCGTAGACTGCACCCTTGGTGCAGCGAACCAACTTCGACTCAGCATAACGACCGGCCTGATAGTGCATGCCCCGCAACGTACCTTTCCGGGAGTTGAATGAAATGCTGCATTGCACAACGTTGGACCGTAATCCATGCTGCTCAAACTCCTCCCGACACCATGAGCGAGCGAAAAAGCCACGTTCGTCGGCTTTGGGCTCCATGTGAACTTCCATAACACCAGGCACCTTGGTTTCTTTGAAGACCATTTAAGCGTTGATCCCCACCACCCATCCAGTAGCGACAATCTAGTGGCCGTTCTGGGCGTATACAAATTCGCGCTCCGTTACTAGGGCTTGGTCGTAACGTGCCTCCGGCTCGTAGACGACCACCTCGCTTCCCGTACTCGAAAACGAAAACGGAACGCACAACAACTTTCTCAAGCGAGCACGCAATCGCTCCCGATTCTCCGGCGGCACGAAAAACAGCATGAATCCGCCTCCCCCGGCCCCAAGCAGCTTACCTCCGAGGGCCCCAGCACTGATTCCTGCCTCATAGATCTCATCGATCTCTGGAGTTGATATTTTTTGGGTTAGCGTCCTTTTTATCTGCCACCCATCATGCAACAAGCGACCGAATTCATCCAAACTACGGTTGGGATTGGCAACGATTGATTCTGCCTCGTCTACCAACTCCAGCATGGTCTGCAACTCCTGCTTCTTGTGAGGTGTTACCTTCAGCTGTTCCTGGGCGATATCAGAAGCCGTGCGTGAAAATCCCGTAAAATAGAGAGCCAAATGCCTCTCGAGTTCAGCCATCCTCTTTTCGGACGCCGGGATTCGGTTTACTCCAATCGAGCCATCCCTGTTGAAGTTTATGCGATTGAAGCCTCCGTATGCAGCGCTTACCTGATCCTGAGCACCGACTGCTTCTCCGAGTAGGTCCTGTTCGACGTGTATCGCTTCTCGTGCCAAGGTGCGCTTATCGCACATTTGATTCTTCAGTGCGTACAGCCCTCGAAGAAGCCCCACTGTAAATGCCGAGCTTGTACCTAGGCCGGTACGTGCAGGCAAGTCCGCCACATGGTGAATTTCTACTCCCTCGTTGATTCCAAGGAATCTCAGGCATGCGCGGACCGACGGGTGTTGAATGGCGTCATTGCTGCTGACATTTTCCACCGAGGAGTACGACACACGGCTGTGATATTCAAAGAAAGGCGGAAGGCGCCGACAAGTGATATAGCAGCACTTGTCGATAGTGGTGGATAGAACAGCCCCCCCGTACTCCCGAGACCACACGGGATAGTCCGTGCCTCCCCCAAAGAATGAGATACGGAGTGGAGTGCGCGTAATTATCATAGGTCGCCCCTGGTGTGTTAGCAATCAGGCCGGTTTGATCTGCCGCTGGTTGTTATTCGAAGGAGTTCCTGGAGGACAGCTCGTAGCTCAACATCGCGCGGGTCACGTCCAAGAGAGAGGAAGCGACCAAGTCAGCGCTGATTCCGGCAGCAAGATCGTCTGAAGCGATGCGGGCAGTCTTGCAGCCCGCTCTCCTGCCGGCCTCAGAATCGCTTACTGAATCGCCAATCATCCACGACTCATGAAGTGCAATCCCGTGCTCTTGTGCAGCCCGTAAGAGAAGACCGGGTGCGGGCTTCCTGCAGCCGCAAGGCGGTTGTACATCATGGGGGCAGCAATAAACGGCATCAATCGTCGCACCTGCCCTGGCCAGGTCGCTGCACATCCTCTCGTGTAATGCTTGCAGTGCATCCGCGGTGATGAGCCCCTTTGCCACACAGCGCTGGTTAGTGATCACAATGACGAGAAGGCCATCTCGATTCAAGCGGATGATGGCTTCCTGCACACCGGGAAGGAACTGCATTTGCTCCCAGCGCGTAATGTAATCACCTTCAGCAGCCTTTCGATTAATTACTCCGTCCCGGTCCAGAAATGCCGCTTTTCTCATTGAATACCGTTTGCTCCACCAGTTCGGCAATGACATGGCCGATAAGAATGTGGCACTCTTGAATGCGCGGCGTAACGTTCGAAGGCGCACAAAGGCAGTAGTCTGCTTCGTTCCGTAACCTGCCTCCAGGAGAGCCTGTTAGAGCCACTGTATGTATGCCCATCTTCCTCGCTGTGGACATAGCGCACAGCACATTCGGTGAATTCCCACTAGTCGAGATGCCGAAGGCGACGTCTCCCTTATGTCCCAGGGCTTCGAGCTGTCTCGAAAAGACCTGGTCAAAACCGTAATCATTGCCAATGGCAGTCATACAAGATGTATTGACCGACAAGGCCAGAGCCGGCAATGCCGGCCGGTCGAAGGCAAATCGTCCGACAAACTCCGCGGCGATGTGTTGGGCATCAGCTGCGCTACCTCCATTGCCGAATAAGACTATCTTGCTTCCTTCTAGGATTGCGTCGACAACAACTCTACTTACCTCGGCCATCGTCGACACCAGCATGTTCTCTTGAAGCAATTGCTGCTTCACGGCAATTGAGGCCTCAATTGCTCGGCTGACACGTTCTTCGAAATCCCTCGTGCGCACTGTATCTTTTCTGTAGGTTTCACTTGTTACACTCATATGTCAGCCCTAACTTTCTTGACCAGACGATGCGTTACACTCGCGACACATCGACTACAGAGACAAGGGGGATACTGCCACGCTTAGCCACGATCGCGTCGGCAAGACGGTCGGACATGCCTTTCGCTCGTGCATAGTCGTCAGGCGTACCAATATCGATGAACATTCCCTGCTGTTCAGCTGCGTAAACTCCCCGCTCCACGAGTGGAGGAAAGATGTCTCGTTCGAGGCTCGCGGGCCCTTCTGCAATCAGTTCAAACACCGCGCTGCTAAAGACATACACACCCGCATTAATGATCCCTGGTTCGTTCTCCCCCGTCTTTTCAACGAACTTCAGAACCCTTGCCCCTGCTCCCATTCTCACTGTTCCGTAACGACTGGCGTTCTCCACAGGCACGACCGCCATAGTGGCGACGCCGTCGTGCTTGCGATGGAAGTCAATCAGTTCGCCAAAATCAACGTCCACGAACGAGTCTCCATTGAGTACCAGAAACTCCGGTTCATCTCGCACATAATGCCGGGCCAGTTTCAAAGCGCCTGCCGTGCCCATCTGAACCGTTTCCATGGAATAGGCAATCTCGACTCCGAAGTCGCGCCCATCCCGAAAGGTGTCCTGGATTTGTTCCGCCAAATGCCCCGTACACATCACCAGTCGACGGATCCCTTGCTGGCTCAACTGCCGGACGAGCAGTTCCAAAAAAGGCCGGTCTCCCACCGAAGCAAGGGCCTTCGGTAGTGACGGCACCACCGAACGCAGCCGTGTCCCTAAGCCGCCAACTAGTAGTACAGCCTTCATTGATTGTTGGGGATACTAGTGTGCACCCACCAGTGCTCGATCTATCCTTGAATCCGCCGACGACTGACACCTAAGCCACTCTTCGAACACCACCAGGCTGAACAGTATCTTGTGGAAGTCATTCTGACCGGACTGATGTTGTTTAACTATCTTCTGGACCGCCGACGGACGCAGGTACCGATATAACTGCGATTTCTTGTCCATCAAGACTTCCAGCTTCGTGTTCATAGTACTGCGGAACCAATCGTCGACGACGTTCACAGCGAAGCCGCGCTTTTTCCTTCTCAAAATAGCATTTGGAAGAAGACTCTCACATACTTGACGGTGTAGCCACTTTTGGGAACCGTTTCGCACCTTGAAGGTCGATGGCAGCTTCTCAACATATTCCACCAGATCTTTGTCCAGATACGGCACGCGGACCTCTAAACCGTGCGCCATCGAGAGTTTATCACCGAACATAAGAAGTTCGTCGGGGAGAGTCGATCTCATTTCCAGGAACTGCAGGCCCCCGAGTTCGTCCGTCTTACTCATGAGAGGGAACAGATCTTTCCAACAGTCCAGAATTCTATCTCCGGCATTTCCCTCCAGCAATCCGTCCTGAAACAGGTCATCTATCTCGTTTCCCGGCAATAGAGACAAAATATGCTGATACCTTCGCGGTCGGTTCTTGATATCCAGTGAATACAAGCCTCGTTTAAGCGTTTCGTTTCGTGGTAACGCAGATATGCCTAGCGCAATTGGATCACGCATCCACTTTGGCAATGCTCCCCAATAGGCCCCATAACGAGCCCCGAGGTGACGGCGATACCCGCCGAAAAGTTCATCTGGTCCCTGACCGATCAACGCGACTTTCACATCTTCACGGGCGCGTTTACACACAAAGTACATAGGTACAATTGAGGAAGATGCGATCGGCTCTTCCAGGCTTGACACAATCGTGTGCAGCATGTCTTCGAAGGTCTTTTTGTCAAGCACTACGGCCGTGTGCTGCGAGGAAAATAAATCAGCCGTTTCTGTCGCATCTGTCAACTCATCGTCAGAGAAGCTCGAACCATACCCAACCGTATATGTTCGCCACGACTTACCATTTATGTTCATCAAAGCCAGCAGCAATCCAGAGTCAACACCACCACTCAACAATAATCCTACGGGGACATCACTCAGAAGATGCCTTTTGATCGACTGCTTATAGAGTTCGATCAGTTCTTCTCGCGCTTCTTCGATGGACTTCACCGGCGCAAACGGCGCCGGCTCGTACTTGTACCATTGCCGCAGGCATACTCTTTTCTTCTCACATACGAGCATGGTGCCAGCTGCAAGTTTGTTAACACCTTTGAACATCGTATGAGGCGATGGAGTATAGCGATATCGCAGGAAGAGATTTAGGGAATTCGGATCTACAGCAGTCTCCAGATTTGCCGCAGCTTGGATGGCGCGCATTTCTGACCCGAAATATAGGCGACCATTGGCAATGGTGTAGTAGATCAGCTTAATTCCGAACGGGTCGCGAGCAAGAACGAGCCTCTCTTGCGTTGCATCCCAGATCGCGACGCCAAACATTCCGTTTAGGTGACTAAATACTTCGTCTCCCCATTGTTTATAACCATGGACGATCACCTCAGTATCACTTTTGGTCCTAAATCTGTGGCCGAATCCTTCCAGCTCACGTTTGAGTTCTGGAAAGTTATAGATCTCTCCGTTGAAAATAACCCACACAGATTCTTCTCGATCCGACATGGGCTGATGACCGCCCTCAAGGTCGATGATGGATAGCCGGCGAAAGCCTAGTCCCAGTGGACCGGCGATGTAAAAACCTTCATCATCGGGTCCTCGATGGGCAATACTGCCAGCCATCGCTTCGATATCTTCCCGGAGAACCGGAGCTCGGTCCTCAAAATTGTACTGTCCGCAGATTCCACACATTATCGTTTATGCTCGAACTTGAACTCGATAAAGGCACGCCACAGGGACATGCAGTGCCCGATCATAATTTCAACGGTTCGCTACCACTAACAAAGTTCGTGACAGAATCACACGGCTCATTGCTTCGCCAGTTCATCTGCCGGCCTGGTCACGATTTCACGCGCTTCAATTGGCCGCATGACCTCTCCTTCGCTGGCCGATCACCTCGAGTTGCATTTGGTTGTACCTTGCGAGAAGGAAGCAAAGGCTTCTGAAGAACTGCGACTGCGCCCATCGGTGCATCGGTGTGTTGTCCCAGCCAAGAAGCAGCTGGCGGCTGCGGAAAGATCCATCGCGTTTCTGCCATTCTGAGAAATCCAGCAGACGCGTAAAGATGGCATCGAGCGCCGGAAAGCGGCCCGCCAACAGAATCGCGAGATTCAGGCATTCGGCGTAATCGTAGAGCTCGCGACGGTAGACGGTGAGGCGCGGCCTGCGCGAGAACGGTTTCGGCATTCCCGCATCGTCGAACAGGTTTTGCACGTAATAAGCGACACCGCGCTCGATCGCGTTCGTGCATGCCTGGTTTCCGGTGAGCGCCTCAATCTTGGCCAGGGCCTTCAGAACAAAGCAAGTATGGAAGTGGTCGACAAAATCTCGCTCGCCGTCGATCGAGTAATACCAGGAGCCGTCAGCATTTTGTGACTCAATAACAAAGTTGAGGTTGCGATCGGCGGCCGCGCGATAACGTCCATCGGAAAAATCAAACGCGGCCTGGGTGAGAAGAAATGCGCGGTATGCACTTGCGTTAATAACGCCACCGGGCTCGTCCGGCTCGGGATTGTATGAGCAACTGTACGCTGTAGCGGAGATCCGATAGTCGTGATAATCGAGGAGAGCATGCTCGGCAATCGACTGCATAATCTGTCGCCACTTCGCACTTCCGTCGATTTGATAGACCTGCAGAAACGCCTCATAGACATAGGGGACCGTGGTGATTAGCGGAGTAGCCGCCCACATGGTTCCGCGCCGTGTCTGCCAGTGGAACGGATATCCCCAGGAGTAATGGTCGTAACCCGGGCACCTGGTTTCTTCCAGCATCTGAAGAAAGTGCACGGCGCGCTGATAGTACTGATCGCTATTCAGCGCCTGCGCCAAATATGCAAAGCCCATGGCATAGTGTGCATCGGCGATAGGAAAACGTTGCCGTTTCCAGAACAAGCGACGTGCCGACGGCACGAACGCTTCAGCAAAGATCATGGGCGCGACCGCGAGGGTACCGAGCAGTGGCTTTCTGTAGTAGAGTGCTTTGGCTCCGCGCCCCAGTTTGCTCGCAAAAAAGCTCTGGTGATCCCAGGAGACTTCTCCGTAGCGATCGAGCCACCGGACAAAGCGCAGGACTGCAACCTGCACCTGTTGGACTTCCCTTTCCGAAGCACAAACACGTTCGATTACATAAGTCGCCATTGCGAAGTGCTCTCAGATCTTTGTTGGCCGACCTTGGTTTCGAAGCTGTTCACGCGCTTGAAGGACACCACCGAGCTGAGGATCGAGCGCAACTTCTGCATTTGCTCTCCGCGGTGGAACTGCATCAGTTCCCTGGAAACAGGACGCGGCTCACGACGGAGAAGAGCCCAGAAGTAACCCGTGCCAAGCGCGAGGCCATCGACCAGCCAAGGGTGTTTCGTCATCCTGTAGGCAACGCGAAAGAGTTCCCACAGAGGATGACCGCCCAAGTAGTAATCCTTCTCGCCATAGGAGAAGCTCGACGCCAGCCGGCCTCGCTCCGCAGTTCCGAGATGGCGATGGTGAAAAAACGATTTCTCGCGGAACGACCGGGTCTTCCAGCCAATCATCCGCGCCGAGGTAACTGCCATCCAGTCGATCCCACCAGCCTTGTTCGGCTTATAGCCGCCAATCTCCTCAAAGCACTCACGGCGGAAGATCTGACACTGGCCGGCGACGTGGCTCTGGCCTTCGAAGCTGTCGGTTTCCGAACTGTATCCTTCCTCCCGGAACACAGTGCCGGCCACGCCAAGGCGACTGTCCTTCGCAAGTTCGTTTAACAGAAACTCGAAATGGTCTTCGTCGAAGGAAACGTCGGCATCCAGATTCCCAATGATCGCGTAATCCAGGTCCCTTACCCTCTCCTGCCCGGCGTTAAAGGCGTGCACCTTCGCTGCAAAGTGCCGTTCCTTGCGGACAGGAAGATCGACCAACACCATCCACGGATGTTCCGATAAGTAAGGCCGCACGATGGGCGATGTTGCATCAGTCGAGCCGTCATTGACGATCACCCACCGAAGAGGCAGGATCGTCTGGCGGATGACAGACTGAATCGTCTTCTCAATAAAAGCCGCCTCATTCCGAGCGGGCGTAATGAGAACATACGGCACAACTGGTCTATTCACTTTTACCTCAGAGAGCTATTCCACAAGGTCGTTGGTGGCGCGGCGGTTACGACAGCTTCAGCGCCGACCATTTAGCTTTCGCAATACTGAGTGGGTGCCTGGTGAGAGATCACAGCGCTTTTTCCCAGTGCTCCAGCATACTCATCAGTGTTTGTTGGATCGTCCGCACCGGCTTCCACCCGGTATCGCGGCGAATCTTCCGTGAGTCTCCGAAAATGATCTTTTCATCTGAAGGCCGCATGAGGTGATCAGCCTGTTTGACTTCCGCCTTTACGCCGGAAAGGCGGATTGCGGCATCCAATATCGTGGCAATTTTGTGTGTCTTGGCGGCACAGAGGTTGTAAGCTTCTCCAGGCTTTCCCTTCAGAGCCGCAAGATAGAAACCACGGACCGCGTCACTGACGTCGAGAAATGCGCGCTCCGGAGTCAGGTTTCCCACTTCGATCACCGGCTTCTGCAGTCCTTTTTTGATCCTGACAATCTGCCGGACGAAGTCAGACGGGGCATCATTCGTCTTGCCCGGGCCTGTGGTGTTGAACAAGCGGACGTTTACGGCCGGGACCCCGAAGTCAAGAAAGTATTCACGAGCCAACAGATCGAGACACACTTTGCTGATGCCATAAGGGTGAAGCGGATGAAGCGGCTGATCTTCCCGGACCGGGATCGCAGCCGGCGGAACATGTCCGTACTCAGCGCTCGAACAGGCCGAGACAACAACCGGAGGACGTTTCATGTGGCGCGCCCCTTCGAAGAGGTACAGCGAGCCCATGACGTTGGACTCGAAAGTTCCGACGGGATCCGCCCAGGAAATTGTCGGTAGACTCTGCGCACCCAGGTGGAACACGTG
>Ga0335083_10006131_pt1 | contig 15112 bp, 15 predicted proteins | sample Lox_Sample_42_FD_206716 | JGI IMG/M metagenome (GOLD analysis project Ga0335083, IMG submission 206716) | Soil microbial communities from Loxahatchee National Wildlife Refuge, Florida, United States - Lox_Sample_4.2 | ecosystem: Environmental > Terrestrial > Soil > Wetlands | place: USA... | reverse complement strand
GCAAAAGCCTTTCCCCTGGCTCACCTGGAACAACCGGCCCTACGCCAACATTGCGGAACTAATGCTCGTGCCCGCCTCGCACCCGGGCCGGCTATTGCACGAATTCAGCTTAGCGGCAACAGCCGTTAGCCCGTACGGCAGCACTTCGACCGCGTCTTGGCTCGCGCCGTTTTCGCATCTGTTGAACTTTTTCAGCTCGTCCAATAATTCCGCAAACGCCATTAACTTGGCGCAAATCTTTGAATACCTGCGCGTCCCCTCGCCGTTTGTCGGCACAGACACAGTGCTCAATCCGCAAACCTTCCAAGGAAACTGGTGGTCGACTACTGCGGGCATTCCAGGCGAAACATCCAGCACTTCAACCGGAACAGAACCTATCGGCACCGCCGGACTCCATCCGCCGTTCAACCTGCTTTCCAATTATCGCGATCCAGGCCGCGTCAACATCAACACCATTGCCGGCGGATTTAATTCCTCCGGACAGCTCAAAAGCCACGTCTGGAATGCCATTATTGGCGGCGATCCGAGCGTGGCGGGCAACGTGGCTACGGGTCCGACGTTTACCGATATGGTCTCCAGCCGACAAGGTTACCCTTCCGCTACTCCGTATGCTTTCGACTCAACGGGAAAATATCCATCAATCTTCTCCAATCCGTTCCGTTCCGCCGCAGGATACGATATGGTGCCGCTTGCAAGCTCGACGCAAATTCCAACGCAGGCAACCATTTACCGGAGCAATGCAGCGGGCACAGCGCCACTGCTGGACGGCACATTACCTTCGGCCGATTACAATAACGCCAGTCGTAATGCATATTTCTATAATCAGTCATTGGATCATTTGGCCGGCAAGCTCACCACCCGCAGCAATGTGTTTGCGGTCTGGATTACCGTCGGGTATTTTGAAGTCACCCCTTGGTACGGCGTTAACACGACCACCGGCGTGGCCAACACCGCCGGGCCGCAAGTGTTCGACACGGCCCATCCCGACGGTTACCAACTCGGCCAGGAATTGAAGGCCGATACAGGCGAAATCGAGCGCCACCGCGGATTTTACATGATCGACCGCAGCATTCCCGTCGGCTTCGAGCGCGGGCTCGATCTGAACTCGGACAAAACCGTGGTATTGAAAAGGTTCATCGAGTAAGCGTTTCGAGGCACTGCATGACGATTGCTTTCGTTTTCAAAAGTGGGTTTCACGCCTGTGGCCCAATTCGCATCTTGCCGATACGTTTACGATTTGGCATAATCGTTTCTCAGTCGGCTTTGCCCAATAAATCATGTCAAGCCACTAAATCGGGAAGCGGTCTGACGTTGCAGTCGCAAGCATTTGTGCATGCAAAGGACTTTTTGGGCAAAGCTTTTCTCAGTCTGAACATATGATCATATAATAGCCGGCTTGCCCGAGCGAGTCGCCCAGTTGCCGCGGGACATAGCCGACCCCCTTTCTTGACGGTTTTTTGCCGTTTCCCGCTCCGTTTTCAACCGTTTTTTACCGTTTTCTCCGTTTTCGAAAAATCACGAAGGTTGTCAATCTTCGGCGAACGAGGGTAGTGGGCCAATTTGAACATAGCCCGACTGTGTCAGTCGGAAAAAGTGGCTCTCGGAATCTCAAATTATCCCACCACCCGAACGAGCATTTATGCCCAGCCATTCCGAAAGCAGCCAACTTCCTGACCAGCAGCGCCCTGCGGACAAGGCTTCCTCTGCATCCGCGGAAGCTGCCGCTGGCCAGGCCGATCAAAAGCCCTTGGAAACGCAGCCCACGGTCATCACCAAATCGCCGGTGTTGGCGCAATATCCCTTGGCCGGCTTGCACCCCCGCGATATGGGCCGCCTGCTGGAAGGAGAAAGCCTCGGTCATTTCGAGCTGCTGGAATACATCGGCGGTGGCATGGGGGCCGTCTTCAAGGCCATCGACACCATGCTCAACCGCACTGTGGCTGTCAAAGTGCTGTCGCAGGAGCAATCGGGCGATGAAGAAGTCCTGCGCCGCTTTCAAAACGAGGCCCAATCGGCCGCCCGGCTCGATCACGAAAACATCAGCCGTGTCCATTACGTCGGCGAAGATCGTGGCTGGCATTACATCGTGTTCGAGTTTATCGAAGGCGCCAATCTGCGCGACCAGGTGAACGAACAGGGCCCGTTGCCGCTGGCCGAAGCCGTCAGTTACACACTGCAAATTGCCGACGCCCTGGTCCACGCCAGCAGCCGCGACGTGGTGCACCGCGACATCAAGCCCTCCAACGTGCTCATTACCCCCGATGGCCGCGCCAAGCTGGTCGATATGGGCCTGGCCCGGCTACATCACGTCGAGACCGAAGGCGACGATCTCACCGCCAGCGGCGTAACGCTGGGCACGTTCGATTATATTTCGCCGGAGCAAGCCCGCGATCCACGCAGCGCCGACGTGCGCAGCGACATTTATTCCCTGGGCTGCACGTTGTACTTCATGCTGACCGGCCAGCCGCCGTTTCCCGAGGGAACGGTGTTGCAAAAGCTGCTGCAGCACCAGGGGGACGAGCCCCCCGATCCGCGCCAGTTTCGCCCTGAGTTGCCCGATGACCTGCTCCGAATCATGGAGCGCATGCTGGCCAAGTCGCCGGAGAAGCGCTATGCCACGCCAGCGGAATTGGTGGCCGATTTGGCGGCCTTCGCCCAGCGCCACGGTCTCCCGGCGACCGCCACCACCAGCGTGGTGTGGCTTGCGCCCGATCAAGCGCCCCTCAAGCTTTGGGAACGTCATCTGCCATGGGCGGCGCCGTTGGCGCTGCTGGTAATTTTGGTGGCTGTGTTGGATTTGGTCTGGTCACACGAAGCCGGCCATGCCGCCCCGCCGCCATTGCGTCCCATCGCGGTGGAAAACGAACAGCCCGACCAGCCGGAGTCGACCAAGCCGCCGGAGCAGATCAAACAGCCCGACCAACAAACAGAACCTCCCTCCACGCCGCCGCTCACAACTTCCCTAGCGCCGGTTACACCCGCGGCGGTTACTGCTCCCCCCGCTGCAGCAGCGCCTGGTACATCAGCGTCAACCGACACGCCGGCCGGCGCAGCCGGAAAAAAAGCGCCGGCGGATGCCATCCCCTCAGGGAACTTACCTCCGGCCAATGCATCGCCCGCAAATGTTCTCTCGCCGCCGGGTCCGGTTGTCCCCGGTTCTACCGGGGGTTGAATGGCCCATTCGTGGTTGCGAAAACTTTCTGTAAAACCGCAGCAATGGCGCCTGCCGGCCAATCAATCTGCCGCCCCATCGTCATAATCGGCAAACTTTCGCGCGCCGGCAACGAATCTGCTTGACAACGGCCGGTCAGCGCACTCTATAATTGGACACCCGTGTGGTCGAAAGTAATCCATCCCGCAGCATTTCATCCCACCAGGAGACGTTGAGCATGAAAAAGCTTGTTGTCGTGTTGTTTGCGGTGGTCGTGACCGGTTCGACATTTTTGGGAATCGTTGGCACGGCCCGCTCTCGGCCGCAGTACTTCGGCGAATTTAAGAAACTCTACGTGAAAGCAGACAGCACCAGCCCCGACGACAAAGCCTTTGCCGATGCGGTCAAGAGTGCCCGCTGCGGGGTTTGCCACGAAGGCGAAAGCAAAAAGAACCGTAACGATTACGGAAAAGCGCTCGCTAGTATTCTGAAGCCGGCCGACGCCCCCGCCGATTTCAAAGGCGAAACCGATAAATCGAAAATTGACGATGCCTTGAAGAAGGTGGCCGACGAGCACGTCGATCCCAACGATTCCAAATCGCCCACCTATGGCGATTTAATCAAGGCCGGCAAACTCCCCGGCGGCGAGAAAAAATAGCTGTGCCGTATCGCACTAGGTCGGTGTTGGCCGCGTCCCACCGACCACTGACAAGTCTCGTTACTCAAACATCCCTTCGGGCAGGCCTTCCACGTTGCGCACCACCACGCGCAACACGGTGTTCCAGGCCACGATGGTCATGGTGACGGTGCCGTCGGCGGCCTGCGCGGCAAACAGCCCGTGCGAATTCCGCGATTGATTGCTGTCGAACCAATCGGGCAACAGTATGGTGCCCCCTTCCAGGTGCAGCTCGATGACTGCGCCGCGCTCCCGCTCTTCCCACAGCTTGCGCAGCAGCTTGCACAAAGGATGCACTTGTCCGGTCGCTGGCGGCGGCACATCGTCGACGCTTTGCAAAGGGCGGTCGTCCTCATCGGGCAAGTCGGTTAAATCGACCTCCTCCACTTGTTCCATTTCGGCGAGCACCGGCACCAGGAACCGCGCCCCGCAATGCGGACACTGCCCGGCCTGGCCTTGCAATCGAGCTGGTCCATGCAAACGATGTCCATTCGGGCAAAGGAAGGCAATTTCCTCCGGCCCGGAGGCCGCAGGTTCATGGCGCCCGGCCGTCTCCGTGGCGATTGCCGGGCCGCCGCTTGGTGCGCTTCCCACAGGGTTGCCCACCGCTTGGGCCGTGGCGCCGCTGGCAGACGGGACCCGCAAGGCCACGCCGCACCGGGGACATTTGGCTTCGCGGCCGGCGCGATCTTCCGGGCAGGTAATGCGGTGTCCGTTGGGGCAAAAAAAATCGAGCGCCATTCATACACCGACGATGAAACAAGCGACTGCCGCGGCAATCGCCAGATGAAAACTGCGTGGCAAAACGGGCTACCTCAATCGTATCCCAAGCCTGGCGGCGGTACAACAAAATCTGTCGAGTTTTTAACCGGCGGACGGTAATGCAGTTTACCCAACCGGCACACTTCGAAGGACCAATGACCAAGTAGGAATGACCAAGGCCCAAGCACCAATGACCAATGTTTTGGATTTTTTGGTCATTGGGGTTTGGTCATTCGTCATTTGCCAGCCTGGCGGGATCCATTTGAAAGTATCATCGCGCTTCCTCCGGCTGCTTGACTTGGCAAATACCGAAGTCGACACTACAGATTGCCATCCCGCTTCGAAAATTTACCGGTTTAACGCTGTATGGCGATTGTCGTTATCTGCCCTCATTGCAAAGCGCGCCTCCAAGTGAAGGAAAAATATGCCGGCAAACAAGGACGGTGTCCCAAATGCAAAGCCATGCTTACTGTACCCAGGCTGGAAGATATTTTGAAAATCGAGGAGCCGGACTCGGACGAAAACTCAGCCGCCGCGGAGGCACCCGGAATTAAGCTTCCGGTCAAGCCGTTGCCGCGGGTCGAAACAGCGTTACAGCCCGCGCTGGTTGTTGGCGTAATTGCAGCAGCCGCGTTGGTCTTTGCCCTGGCGTTCGCATTGCGAAATACCGCCTGGAAATCGTCCCCTTGGGTGCTGCTGCTGGGCGCTCTGGCCTTGGCGCCGCCGCTTGTCGTGGGTGGATACACATTTCTAAGAGATCAAGAACTTGAGCCTTACCAGGGGCGAGAATTGGCAGCCCGGGCGGCTATTTGTGCTGCGGTTTATGTCGTTTTGTGGGGCGTGTTGTGGGGGCTCAAGCATTGGTTTCTTCCCAACGCTGCTCCGTTGGAAAGTTGGAGCACGCTGTTTTTGGTTGGCCCGCTGCTGGCAATCGGCACGCTTTCCGCCGTGCTAAGCCTTGATTTAGACGCCGGCAACGGTTTTTTTCATTACTGTTTATACGTCGGCGTCTGTGTATTATTGCGGCTGACGATGGGTTTGCCCGCGCTGTAATCATTTCGAATCCATCATTTTCACTTTTTCTCACTGAACCCTGAACCCTCCATCCTGAACCCAGAATTTTATTTCGTGACTTCCCTCCGCGATATTCCTGAGCTGGCCGGCCTTTCCGCGAGGCGTTCGCTGGTGCGCATTCCGCCGGAACTCGATGTTCCCCTGACCGATCGCGTTCGCCATCTGATAGACACGCCGGAATTTCGCCGCTTGGCGCACGTTAGCCAGGTGGGTTTGGTGGGGCAAGTTTACCCGGCGGCTCGGCATACGCGCTTCGAGCATTCGCTGGGCGTGTATCGGCTGGCGCTTGTGTATCTGCAGCAGTTGTCGTACGACGAGCGCTTTACCGCGGCGATTTCACCCGTCGATGCCGAGTTGTTCCTGGTTGCTGCACTGTTGCACGATTTGGGGCATTGGCCGTTTTGCCATCCCATCGAAGATCTGCGGCTGGCCAGTGTGCCGCATCACGAAATGTTTGCCAACAGCTTCCTGCTGGAGGGGGAAATTGCCGACGTGCTGCGCGACGAATGGAACATCAGCCCGCGCGACGTCGTGGCGTTGCTCTCAGAAAAACCCCGTGATCTGCGGTCCCGAATTCTCACCAGCCTGCTGTCGGGTCCCATCGACATCGACAAGATGGATTATTTGCAGCGCGACAGTCTGCACGCTGGCGTGCCTTACGGCCGGCACTTTGATCAGCAGCGGCTCATCGCCAGCCTGTGCTTGAACGAGGCCGGCGATGCGCTGGCGCTGACCGATAAAGGCAAAACCGCCGCCGAAATGTTGATTTTTGCGCGCTACATCATGTTCAGCGAAGTGTATTGGCACCACGCGGTCCGCTCGGCCACGGCCATGTTGCAACGGGCCTTCTACTTGCTCCATTCGTCGCTCGATTTGGATGGGCTGTTTCGCCTGACTGATGGGCTGCTGATCGAAGAGCTGCGGTGTGCCGGGGCCAGCGGTCCCGCCGGAGATTTGCTCGACGGCTTGTTCGGTCCCGCCCGCCGACTCTACAAACGCTTGGCACAGTACAGCTTTTTTCAGGAACGCGGCTTGTACGATCAACTGGCGCGGCGCCCCTATCCGTGGCTGGCTCAGTGTGCGGAGCAATTTGCCGCGGTGGCCAGCACGGCGTTGGGCCGGCGAATTGCACCGCACGAAGTGCTGTTCGATTCTCCCCCCATGAAGCCCGAAATGGAATTTCACGTCGACATTTATTTCCCCAAGGAGCGGCGCTACCGCCCGCTGGCGGAAGTTTCGCCGGTGGTGCAAACACTGACCACCAGCCAATTCGACGATTATGTGAAGCGGGCCCGCATTTTCGTTCACCCGCGCTTGGCCGCCGATTTGCGCCGCCTGCCGAATATCACTGAGCTAGTGCAAACCACCATCGCCAAAATGGAATGAGGGTGTTAGGTGGCCCGGTGCCGAAGTTGATCGATCGTCACCGCCGCGATGATAATCATGCCCAAAATAATATCTTGGACTGGATTGCGCAGGTCTAACAGCGTGCAGCCGCTGGCAATTACCCCCATAATCGCCGTGCCGGCCAGCATTCCCAGCACGGTGCCGCGCCCGCCGCTCAAACTGCCACCCCCAATCACGACGGCCGCAATAAACTTCAATTCCAGGCCCGTGCCCGATGTCGGATTGCCCGAGCTCATCGGCACAAAAAAACAAATCGCCGCAATGCCGACCAACATCCCCGCAATCGTGTAAACGGCGATTTTCACCAGCGGCACGTTGATGCCGCACAGCCGCGCTGTCGATTCGTTCGATCCCAGCGCAAACACATACCGGCCGAACACCGTGTACCGCAACACGCAGGCCATGATGGCCGCCAAAATCAGCGCCAGCCACACCACTTTGGAAACCTGCAGCCAGGCCGGGTTGGGCCTGATGTGAGAAAGCTCGTCCAGCCATGCCGGAATCTGCGTGGGCATGGGCCGCACCGTGGTTTCGTCGGCGGCAAGTTTCGCCAGTCCCAGGTAAATGGTCATCGTTCCCAGCGTGGCGATGAAGGGCACCAAACGGAGCACCACAATCAGCAGTCCGTTCAGCAGCCCGCAGAGCATGCCGCAGCCAATGCCCATCGCCAGCGCCAACCAGCAAGACGCGGCGGCGTTGGGCAAGACGTGCAGCCAGGTGGGATCAGCTTCGATCGCGGCGCTCGTGTCCTGCACTGTGGTCAATCCGGCTTTTGCTTCGGTCAATTGCTTTTCGAAATCGTCCCGCTGCGCCTCATCCACATGTGGCCATTGTGCTTGCATTTGGTCCAGTTTGATCTGCAGCAATTCTATGAGCCGCGCCCGTCGCAATTCGACGCTTGCCTGCACCGCCTTCACTTGTGCTGCATCAGCCTTCCGCTGGGCGGCGTGCAGTGTTTCGTCGGCGGTTTTCAGATTTCGGGCCGCCCAAGCCACATTTTCGCCGTGCGAAATCAGGAAGCCCACGTCTTCACGCAGGCCCCAGGCCAGCACGGTGGCGCACAGCGCCAGCGCAGTGCCGGCCGAAAGATCGATGCCGCCGGCAATCATAATCAGCAGCATGCCCAGCGCCGCAATCGCCACAAAGGCATTCTGAAACGAAATCGCTTGCAGGTTCTGCTTGCTCCAGAAAGTGGCGTCTTTGCCGTGCAGGGCCACGTCGACCAGCGCAAACAGCGCAATCACACACACCACGGCAGCGAGCGCCCGGGCCAATGCCACCATCGGCTGAAACCAGCGGCGGCGCGCAGTCATCGGCGATTTGAATGTGCGATCGTTCATCGTGTACCGGCTTCCTCCTCCTGACCCGTCTCTTCGCCAATGGCGGAGGTCAATACGGCTTCCTCGGTCCACTGGCCCACGGGACGAATTTCGCGCAGTCTGCCGCGCGACATCACACCAATCGTATCGCAAGTGGCCATCAATTCGGGCAGGTACGAACTGACGAAAATGACGGCTTTGCCCGCGGCGGCCGCCTCGCCTATCAGCCGATAAATTTCCGCTTTTGTTCCCACGTCGATGCCCCGTGTCGGCTCGTCCAACAGCAGCACGTCGGCCTGCTGGTGCAGCACCCTGGCGATGGCCACTTTTTGCTGCGTTCCGCCGGAAAGTTCTGTCACCGCCTGCTGGGGACCGCGGGTTTTAATGGCCATCCGCGTAATCCAATCGTTTACGGCCATATCGCGGCGGCGCAAATTGAGCCAACCCCAACGGCTGTAAGGCGACAGGCGGCTGTACGTCAAATTGTCGGCAACGGAGCGATTTTGAGCGAGTCCTTCCCCTTTGCGGTCTTCGCTCACCAAGCCCAGGCCTGCCTGGATGCGAGCGCGCGGCGTGGCTGCCGGAGTGAATGCACCGACCCGAACTTTACCCGATCGGACCGGATCCAGGCCGAACAACGTGCGCAATAATTCGGTGCGTCCAGCACCCACCAGGCCGGCAATTCCCAAAATCTCTCCCCGCCGCAGTTGCAGTGAAACCTCGCGCGGGATGCGGCGGCCGCTCAGGCCGTTTAGCGACAAAATCGGCTCTCCCGGCTGATGCTGCACTTTCGGAAACAATTCCGTCACGCTCCGGCCGACCATCATCGAGACAATTTGGGCATCCGTCGCAACGGCGACATCTCCCGTGCCGACCGAAGCGCCGTCGCGCAGCACGGTAAAACGATCGCAAATTTGGCGTATTTCCTCCAGAAAATGGCTGATGTACACAATCGCCAATCCGGCCGCGCGCAAGCTGCGAATGGTTTGAAACAACTGCTGCACGTCGTGGCGGGCCAACGAACTGGTCGGCTCGTCAAACACAATCACTTGCGTCCGCGAAGCCAACGCCCGGGCGATTTCCACTACTTGCCGCATTCCGATGGAAAGCCGACCGACCGGCGATAGCAAATCGAGCTGCCCGTGCCCCAGCCGCTGAAGCGCTTCGCGCGCCACGGTCCGACCTTGGCTTCGGTTGAGTAAACCCAAGCGGCAGCGTTCCTGCCCCAACAGAATGTTGTCTTCCACGCTCAGATGCGGCGCCAGGTTCAACTCCTGGTAAATCATCGCTACGCCGGCCAGCCGCGCCTGTTGAGGCCCCCGCGGCGCATACGGTCGGCTCAACAGCGTCATACTGCCAGTATCGGGCAAGTGCGCGCCGCTCAAGATTTTCATCAGTGTGCTTTTGCCGGCGCCGTTTTCGCCAATCAGCGCTAGCACTTCGCCGGCGCGCACCTCCAAGTTCACGTCCCGCAAAGCTTGCGTGGCGCCGAATCGCTTGGAGACATTCTCCATTTTCAAAACGGTGTCAGGCCCAAGCGACATGGCGGCTGTAGGATGTGCGATTTAGGATTGCTGATGTGAGAACAAGCGATGGCACCGCCGGCTGCAACTCCGACAACTTCATTCCATCCCATATCGCTGGTGGCTGATGGCCGCGCTCTGGCCCTGCCACGCACGTTACCGTTGCTCGGGATTCAATAACTTATGCATGTGCGGGTCGTCCATGTTTTCCTTCGTGGCCACGGCCTCGCCGGTGGAAATGCGCTTGACGACCGGTTGGCCCTGCAATTGTTGGACCATCGCCTTTACCGACTGGTACCCCATGTTCACGGGATCCTGTAGCACCACACCTTGCATTTCGCCGTCGCGCAGGGCCTTTACCATCCGTCCGCTGGAATCAAAGCCTAAGTACACCACTTTACCCGCCAGCCCGGCTTCTTCCAATGCCCGCAACATGCCGCTGGCGCTGGTTTCGTTCACGGCGAAAATGCCGTTCACGTCTTTACCGTACTTGAGTAGCAGTTGCTGCCCCTTCTCCAATGCCGATTGCTCGGACGTGCCGGCGTATTGATCGGACGACAAAATTTTGATGTCCGGCAATTCCTTCTGCAGGGTTTCCAAAAACCCCCGTTCCCGATTTTCCGTGCTTTCGCTCCCCGGGCTATAGCGCAGCAGAATCACGTTCCCTTTGCCGTTCAGCCGCTTGCCCATTTCGCGGGCAGCCAGGCGGCCCCCGTTTTCGTTATCGGTAGCCACGTAACTAATGTACATGCTCGGGTCGTTCAAACCACTGTCGAAAATCACCAGCGGAATGCCCGCCTGTTTTACGTCTTTCGCCACACTGACCAAGGCTTGCGAATCGATCGGCGCCAGACAAATGCCGTCGACGCCCCGGGTGATAAAATCTTGCACCAGATCGATCTGCTGGTTTCGATTATCGTCCTCGGCCGGCGCTTTCCAAAGAATTTCGACGTTGCCAAGTTCTTGGGCGGCGTCTTCCGCGCCGGCATGGACCGATTTCCAAAATTCATGGGTCGAGGCCTTGGGGACCACGGCGATTTTATATTTCTTCGTGGGCAAGCCCGTCACCGACTGGCCCCCCTGGTCCGAACAGCCGTTGACTAGCGCCAAACAACCACATGTACCGGCCAACACAACCAGCAGCGCCCATTTTCGCCACATGTTTCACTCCCTCCTGCGCCCGCGGCGCACGTTTGCAACCTATCCAGGAACGAGTGGGCGGTACAGGACTCGAACCTGTGACCCCAAGCTTGTCGACGATCCGGGAAGACCCGCTGAAACTAGCGTTTTCTCCGAGTGAAACGCTGATTCTAACTGTTTACATCGGGATTGCAAGTCATTGCACACGATTGCTGTTTTTCTCGAAGAATAGCTGTAGTGTGGAATGTGAATCCGGTAGACTACCGGATTTGCTTTGTGTCCAGGTGTTCACTGTCGTAGAGGCTTTGCCTATAAAGTCGCGTTTGCCCATAAACTCTGAATTCTGCCCATAAACTCTGGAGGCAATTTAGTTGTCGCCGAAAATCATAAGCAAGATGCAGCTAATGGCAACCATTCCGATGATGGCAGAGAGTGCTGCCAATACGAGTCGCGATAGGATGCCGAAGCGACGAGTGGCAAAGAATGTGGCGACAGGCACAGAAAACCATGCCGCATAAACAGCCACGATGATCGCGATGTTCCTCATACCCCGTATTGTAGCCGCTAGTCACATTCCCGGCACTTCAGGGTCTTGGTCATGCCACCTTTTAGCCTAAGTAATTCAGGTGTAACAACGATTGGAGTAGGACGACCAAAGATCGTTATTATGATCGTTACGTCGCCGTCTTTTGAGCCTTCAACTATCCCGGTGAAACCCTCAAAGGTTCCGCTGGTGACAGTGATGGAATCGCCGGGCTTGAAATCGTCCGCGTTTGTCGCCCGCATGGCTTGGCCTCCTTTGCCCATATTGTAGCAGGGGGCGGCCGTCTATCCTAAGCGGTTTCACTCGGCAATTCTCGGCAGATTATTCATGTCTAACCGGCCGTAGCAAAAGAGGCGTTTAGGGGTGTAAAATGACCCCCGCAGGGGTACATACCCCCGGTGTGTTCCGGACAATTTATTGCCTGGAGGTGACGCGATGGCCGACGTTGAAGAGATTAAAAGACAACTGCGGCAATTGCTTGCCCCGTGGACAGCTCTGGAAGCCACAGTTTGGCGAGTAACATTTGAAACGGCCGCCGACATACATTTACAAGAGCATCTAGCATCCGAGGCGAAGAATCGCGGCGACAAGGCAATGGCTGAAAACCTGTACGGTGCTAAAGCTAAAAGCGGACGTGCAGAAGTAAAAAAGCAAGAGGGCAAGCTGAAGGAAATTAACGAGCTGATTCTACAACTGTCAAAGTCGATTCCTGCGATGCCCTATGTGTCATTCGAGGAAGAGACCAAGCCAATCGGTGAAATCCGATTGCCTTACCAGCCATCGCTACCGGATGAAAAGCGACTGCGAGAGCTAGTGGATCAGTCGTTGCGAGTCTGGAATGGGATTTCTTCGGTAGGTTGACCGCATACCCTACGGAAAACGTGAAATTTATTAAATGCGAAAGCCGGACAAGGAGAGACAGGTACCGAACTCATTCTGAAAGGCTTTGACGCATCAGAGGTTATTATATTCGACGAAGATTTGAAGCGGTTCAAAATCCGTGAGGACGGGACTACAGAGGCAGTTCCACTGTAAATGGAGTAGGAATCGAATGCCCAAACTACTGAATTCAATTAAGCAGACGCTACCTCCATATCACAAATTGCACCAATTACACTGTTGAATTGTGGAATTGACCACTCTTTGCAACTATATCAGTCGTTCTCGTCAGGTGCTTTGATATGGGAGAAAGCCAACCACCTCAAACAAAAAAAGACAGTGAAGGGCAACACAGTGAGCAGTCCGACAGCACAGATAACACGAAGGCAGTCCAACCCGTTGAGCCCGCTTTGCAAGTTTTGCAGCCCATAGGCGCCCCAGCATCCCAATCCGCTACCGGCACCTATCGCCAGAGTGAAAATCAGGATCGCAACAATTGGTTTTGGAAATCTTTGCAGGAATGCAGGATAACGGACATTGTGATTGCATTTTTCACAGCAATGCTCTTCGTGGTCGCATGGCGTCAAACCAATTTGGTGACTGACGCTAACAGGACGGCCGAACGGGCCGCCGATTCTGCCAAAGAGGCTGTAGACAGTGCCCGGGATTCTGCCAAAAAAGAAATGCGAGCATACGTATCGCTTGTCAAAGGCCGAGTGACCGGCATCGAGGGTAACGGTCCGATCAATATTCGCTTGACCATTAAGAACTCCGGCAGGACTCCCTCGCATGAAACAATTGTAGAAGCCAATATCAAACTTGGACCCTATCCACCATTGATAGGCGATCAGCCATTGAAGCAAGATGTACCGACAGCGTTGGCAGAAGGTGAAGAGGCGTACCTTGACCAAGAGATTCCGGTTGATGCCTCTGACCGGCCCAAATTGCGAGCCGGTAAAAAAATGGCGATTTATGCGTCTGGGTCTGTCACCTACAAAGATGTTTTTGGCGAACCGCATACATCCTCCTTTAATTTGATTCAGGGCGGGGAATATGAAATCAAGGCACCGCAAATGGGTCTAAGAGCCGCAGGAAATGATTCGGATTGAAGGTACACCCTACGGATTCTTTGGAATTTTTTAGCTTTTGAAATCGTGAGGGTCCGGATCGGTGGACAGTACAGCATCGGGGGCTTGGCGGATTTCCACCCGGCGGGGTTCAATGCCGGCCCGGCGATGGTGTTCGGCTTCGGACCATGTTTGCCGCAATGCGGCCGTGGCCCGGGCAATCTCATCGGGACTGGGCAGATAGAATTCTTGGGGCTGGGGCATGGCCTGCCTCGCAGGGGACGGGTTTGATCTTTACCGCTCTGGGGCCTTTGCGAGTGGACTGTATTTCAAACTCCACCCTCCGATGAACCAGTGTTTGGTCGAACGGAAGAAGTTCCGCCAAATCGTCACGATGGAAAAAGATGCTGCGGCCGTCTGCGGTAAGGATGAAACCAAAGCCACGGTCGAGCTTGACATTGGTTACCATCCCTTGCATCGTTGCATCCCAAAATAAAACTGTGGCACCGGGGGTTGGACATTCCCGGCACCACAGAACACTTCCACCGGCCATTGCCGGCCGGGAGATTCGATTAGCCGCTGCCTCCAGTGCCGCTGGACATCACGCCATATTGCGGGTCACCCTGTGCAACCCCAAAGTCGTGGTAACCCCGCCATTGGATGCCGAGGGTGGAGAAGGAAGTCTGTCCCTGTTCGATATAAGGAACTGACCTTCCATCGAGAAACCCTAAGTCGATGACGGCACCGATAGCCGGGTCACCCAGCAGGAACCAGATAAAATCGGACTGGTTGGGGATGGCGTGGCCTTCCGGAGTGAGGATAGCCGTGTTGTCGAGGAAGGCCGAAACAATAACGCGATATTTATCCTTGTACGGATTTTGCTGGAACACCTGACTGCCATTCACATCTACGCCTGCAAGTAGACGATCGGACCCGAACAGTTGGGCGCCAAACAACGCATTCTTAGTGCCGACTAGCAGGCGGTCCGGATTGACCATGATCGGTTTTTTCGACGGGGACACTTGCCGCCTGAAGAGGGTTTCTGCGTCACGAAGCCCATGCAAACCTAGAGTGTACGTCTGATAGTTACCATTTGCCACCGAGAAGAACGCATTCGCGGTGGTGGGAATGCTGGTTGGAATGGCATTGGTCAACAGCAGCGTGAACACGGATGATTCAATCTGCCAGACCGATCCTTCGGCCAAACCGATCAACACCTGTTGGAAAGCGTTTAGATCATCATTGCGGATGTTCTGCCGATTGAGGGCAATCAAGCGGCCATAGGTTTCGGGTTGGATCGTTCGCTTGCTGTCCTGCAGCGTGGCAGATTTCAATTCACCATCGGCCCCGACTTTCAAGTACCCGATGTTCTCATCCAGACGGTAGAGGTTGGTCGGCTTGAAGTCGTTCAATGAACGAACGCGGCAGATTTCCGGCCATGCTGCTTGCTGCAGGAAGAAACGCATCAACAAAAACTTGTTGCTGGCCGATTCCAAAATGTTGGTCACCGTGAGGGTCGAAAAGGGACCGATGCTGGCGGCCTGAATTTTCTGAGAAGAAGAAAAAGCAG
>Ga0335083_10006127_pt1 | contig 15114 bp, 11 predicted proteins | sample Lox_Sample_42_FD_206716 | JGI IMG/M metagenome (GOLD analysis project Ga0335083, IMG submission 206716) | Soil microbial communities from Loxahatchee National Wildlife Refuge, Florida, United States - Lox_Sample_4.2 | ecosystem: Environmental > Terrestrial > Soil > Wetlands | place: USA... | reverse complement strand
CCTGAACCTGGTCAGCGCGGCGCTGGCGGATGTCACCGGCCGCCGGGTGGCCGAGGTGAGCGGCAACCCGAACGGGACCGACGATCCGGCCGAGCTGGTCCGGCGCACCGTGGAGCGGGCCTGTGCCGCGGCCGGAGTCGACGTCACCCAGCTGAGCGCGCTGGTGATCGGCAGCCCGGGCGTGGTCGACCCGCGGACGGGTGACCCGCAGCTGGCGGTGAACCTGCCGACGTGGCACGAAGGCGCCCTCGACGCGATCAAGAGCGCCTGGCACACGCCGGTCGTGATCGAGAACGACGTGAACCTGGCCGCGATGGCCGAGCAGGCCGACGGCGCGGCCGCCGGCGCCGGCGACTTCGTCCTGGTCTGGCTGGGCGTCGGCGTCGGCCTGGCCACCATGCTGGGCGGGCGCCTGCACCGCGGCACGACCGGTGCGGCGGGCGAGATCGGCTACCTGCCGGTCCACGGCGCCCCGCTGCACACCGACATCAGGCACCCGGCCAGCGGCGGCTTCCAGTCCCTAGCCGGCGGCAGCGCGGTTCGCGAGCTCGCGGCCAGGCACGGGTTCGCCGCGCCGACTCCGGCCGAGGCCGTACGGACCGCCCTCGCCGCCGCCAGCGAAACCAGCAAGACCATGGAGACGAACGGGGTCGGCCCGAGCGGCACTCCTGGCGATGCCGGAGCCGCGGCCGAGACGAACGAAGCCGGCCCGAGCGGCACTCCTGGCGATGCCGGAGCCGCGGCCGAGGAGTTCCTCGGCGAGCTCGCGCACCGGGTCGCGGTCGGGGTCGCGTCGGTCTGCGCCGTGCTCGACCCGGAACTCGTGGTGCTGGGCGGGGAGGTGGGCCTGGCGGGCGGGACCATCCTGGCCGACCGGGTCGCCGCCGCGGTGGCGAGCATCTGCCCCTCGCGGCCGCGCGTGGTGCCGACCAGCGTGCCCGGCGAGCCCGTGCTGCGCGGTGCCATGCAGGCCGCGGTTGCCCAGGCCAGGACGGCCCTGCTGGCCTCGATCGCCGACCGCTAATAGCATCAACCCCAATAATTTCACAGTGAACTCCAGCCACAGGTCACCCTTACCCTCCGTAACCCTGCTACTCAGCGGTGTCACGGTCCGGCTCGTCCTGGAGTTACATGGGTATGGAAACTCCACTGCACGTGCATAATGGTGTGTTAGTGAAGATCCCGATATGGACAAAGCACCCCGTGTCTGCGCCTCCCCGTGTTATTGATGGAGTATTCCGAGGAGGTTTTCGACACCAGATGAATAGTTGGGGGTAGCGGGCTGTGGTGCCCTCTGGAGGAATTGCTGCTGAGCAGGTGACTCAGCGATTCCGCGTAGGCGAGGTGCCTCCGCTTGCCGAGGGTTACACCGAACGGCCCGACACCGCTCGCGGCATCATGGACTCGCTTGCTCCGGGCACCACGCTGGCGCTGGTGCCGGGGTCGGCCTTCGCCGAAGGCCCGTCGAACTGGCTGGGTGCCTGCGGGAAGACCCAGATCGCGGTGATCATCGGGGAATCATTGTGGCGGGCCGGCACCATTGACGTGCTGATCTGGGTCTCCGCCACCAATCGCGCCTCCGTCCTCTCCACCTACGTGCAGGCCTCGGTGGCCGCCTTCGGCATCGAGCCGGTCGGCACGGCCGAATCGGTCGCGGCGCGTCTGGTCAGCTGGCTGGCCGTGACCGGCAAGTCCTGGCTGGTCGTCCTGGACGACCTCCAGGACGCCACGGACCTGGACGGCCTGTGGCCGGAAGGCCCGGCCGGACGGGTGCTGGTCACCGGGACGCAGTCCTCGCTCGCCTCAGGGCGCCGCGGGATCCAGGTCGTCCCGGTCGGCTTCTTCAGCGTCCGCGAGGCGCTCAACTGCCTGACCGAACGGCTCAGCGTCAACCCGGCCCAGCGCCAGGGGGCGATCGACCTGATCGAGGCGCTCGGCCGCGAGCCGCTGGCCCTGGCCCAGGCCGCCTCGGTGGTGGCGAATTCCACCTTGGCCTGCCGCGACTACCGGGACTACTTTGCCCGCAGGCGGCAGCAGATCGGGGTGGCGGCGGGCGAGGTGCCGTCCGCGGCCGCGGTCACCTGGACCCTGTCCCTGGGGCAGGCCGAATCGCTGCTGCCCGGCGCGTCGGTGCGGCTCATGCTGGTGCTTGTCGCCCTGCTCGACGGGCACGCGATTCCTGGCGCCATCTTCAGCACCCCGGCGGTCGCCGCCTACCTGGGCGGAGCGGTAACCCCGTTCGCGTCGGCGGTGAACCCCAAGCCCGCCTGGGACGCGCTGCTGGCCATCGAGCGGGCCGGCCTCATCAGCGTCAACCGGTCCGCCTCGCCGCCGACGATCGGCATGAGTTCCGTGCTCCAGGCCGCGATCAAGCTGGCCGCGCCCGCGAACGTGCAGGAGCCTGCGGCGCGGGCGGCCGCCAGCGCGCTGCTCGAGGCCTGGCCCACCGACGAGCCCGAGCCGTGGACGGCCGACACCCTGCGGGTGAACGTGGCCAGCCTGCAGAACGCGGCGCCCGACGTGCTGTGGGCCGACGGCTGCCACCCGGTGCTGCTGCGGGCCGGCCGGAGCATGGACGAGGGCCGCCTGGTCGGGCCGGCCGTGGAGTACTGGCGCGACCTGTCCGCCCGCTGCGACACCAAGCTGATGCCCGGGCACCCTGACGCCCTAGTGGTGGCCGCCCATCTGGCCGCCGCGTTCCTCGGCGCCGGGTACGCCAGCGAGGCCGTGCACTGGTACCAGCGGGTGCTGGCCGAACGCGGCCGTGAGCTCGCCCCCGGCCACCCGGCCATCATCGCGGCCCGGATCAACTTGGCCAAGGCCCTGGTCCTGTCCGGCGAGCCCGCCGACGCGGTGACGGTCCTGCTCCGGGCGGTCAGCGAGTGCGAGCAGTTCCGCGGCCCCGGCCACCCTGACACCCTCAGCGCGCGGGACGAACTCGCCGCCGCCTACCAGGCGGCGGGGGACGTGGCGGCGGCCAGCAGGCTGCTGACCAGGAACCTGACCGACCGCGAGCGGCTCCAGGGACCGCGCGACGCGGAGACCATGGCCACCAGGGACCGGCTGGCTGCCGCCTGCCTGGCCGAGGGCAAGGTCAAGGACGCGATCTCGCACTACAAGCGCGCGCTGTCCGACCGCGAGAAGGTGCTCGGGCGCGGTCACCCGGACACGATCGCCACTACCTCCAACCTCGCCGCCGCCTACCAGGCGGCCGGCCGGATGCCGTCCGCGATGCAGCTCTCCGAGCAGTGCTGCGCGGATTCCGAGCGGGTCCTGGGTCCCGACCACGCCGACACGCTGGCCCGCCTGGCCAGCCTGGCGCACCTGTACTACGCGGTGGGCCGGGTCGGCGACGCGGTTACCCTGCTCCGCGACACGGCCGCGCGTTGTGAGCGCGTTCTGCCCTATGGCGACCCGCTGATCCAGGCCATTCAGCAGAGCCTGGCCAACATCGCCGATACCTGAGCGAAATTATTACTGCGAATTAACATGCTTACCAGTTCTCACGGCAATTATTGACAGGGCAGGTTGCTTCATCCGGTTATTCGGGAAATATGTGTCGTTCGTAAGCCGGGCGCGATGTCGGCGGTACGTCAGTGCGGCGGCCGGCCGGCTGCTAACTGCCGGCCACCGTCAGTAGTGCGGTCCGCCTTCCCGCCGGGGAAACCGGGCAGCGCACCACGCGGCCGAAGTGTGTCCGCCAGACCACCATGATCATCATTGAGGAACAGAAAACGAACATCGTGGTTAGCCGCACTGATTTCACAGGTATCGCCGGAAACCGGGAATTCTAGTGGGCTATGATCCCGGAGTGAGGCATCTCGGGGGGTCCGCTTTACCTGGGCTCATCAGGCTGCGCACAGTTAAGTGTCGAGCGGGATGTTACAGGAGATCACATGCAGGATCACTCCGCCGCGACTGCCGCGGGGATAACCCCAGCTCCCGGGGCCAGACTCGAGCCTGATGCCATCGGCGCAGCCCAGGACACCATCATCGGCATGGCGTCGTCGGCTCCGGCCGCCACGGTCGGGCTGACGCTGGCCGCGCTGGCCGTGGCCACCGCCTACGGCAGTGGCCCCATCCTGATCCTGACGGCGATCCCGATGCTGATCATCGCCAACGCCTACCGGCGGCTGAACCTGTGGAAGGCCAACACGGGGGCGTCGTTCGAGTGGGTCGGCCGGGCGATCAACCCGTACCTGGGTTTCCTGACCGGCTGGCTGATGATCGCGGCCTACATCATCGGGACCGTCGCCGAGGTCCTGCTGCTCGGGCCCTCGGTGCTCGCGGTGTTCGGCTCGACGTCCACCAACACGTGGGCGTACGCGCTCATCGGCTGCGCCGTCGGCCTGATCATGCTGGTGATCGCGGTGGTCGGCATCAAGATCACGGCCCGGGTCCAGGTCAGCATGGCCCTGGTGGAGTACCTGATCCTGGTCGGGCTGGCCATCGCCGGCCTGGTCTGGGTGCTGGGCCACCACCCGGGTTCGGTGCCGCTGACCAGCGGCTGGTTCAGCTTGTCCGGTGTCAACGGCAAGGGTGACGCGGTGGCCGGCTTCCTGGTCGCGGTGTTCGTCTACGGCGGCTGGGACGGCACGCTGTACGTCAACGAGGAGGTCAAGCACCGCCGGGTGAACCCGGGCCGGGCCGCCATCCTCGCCGTCGCCCTGCTCACCGTGATCTACACCTTGTCCCAGATCGGCTTCCAGGGCGTGCTCTCCCCGGCCAAGCTCAACCAGGCCGACCAGAACGGCACCGCGCTGGTCGCGGTGGCGCAGGCCCTGGGCGGCGGCTTCTGGGCCAAGGCGATGGCGCTGTCGATCGCCCTGTCGGTCATCGCCACCACCGGCACCGGCATCGTGCTCGGCGCCCGCATCGTCTACGGCATGGCCAGCTACCGGACGCTGCCTGAAATCCTCGGCACCGTGTCCCGCCGGTTTCAGACCCCGGTCGTCTCGAGCCTCCTCGTCGGCCTGCTCATCGTGATCCTGAGCGCGGTGTACTACGTGTCCACCTCGGTCCAGAACGCGTTCTTCGACGTGATCGACGTGACCGGCTTGCTCTTCTCGATCTTCTACGTCCTGACCGCGCTCGCCGCCGTCATGTACTACCGGCGGCGCATCGTCAGCAACGCCTGGGACTTCGTGACCGCCGGCCTCCTCCCGCTGGGCGCGGCCGGCTTCCTGGGCTGGATCTTCGTCAAATCGCTGGGCGAGGCGCCGTGGGAGCAGCGCTGGTCGCTCATCGGCATCATCGTCGCCGGGCTGATCCTGATGGTCATCGCGCGGTTCGTCCTGCACTCCGGCTTCTTCTCACTTCCCCGTGAGAGCGAGGTCAGGACCAGCCACCGCCGCTCCAAGCGCAGCTAGCCCGCCCGCCAGCGCCCCGCGCCCGGCCGCCGCACCCAGCCACGTCGATGTGGCAGCGACGTTGTTGCAACCACCTCGCTGTCACATCGACGTGGTTGCCAGGGGCCAGGAGCCGGGGTACTCCCGGCCCCAGGCCCGGTGGCAGGATGAGCACGTACCGTGAGGGCTGGGCGCGGATCCTCGGCTGCCCGGCCGCGACGATCGGAGGACAGCATTGAAGGCCGTGGTGTTCTACGAGTCGGCCGACGACATGGCGGCCAAGGCCCGCGAGCACTTCCCGGCGCACCAGGCCCGGTGGCGGGAGTTCGCCGACCGCGGTGAGCTGCTCATGATCGGGCCCTTCGACAACCCGCGAGGCGGTGCGATGAGCATCTTCACCACCCGCGAGGCGGCGGAGGAATTCGTCCGCGGCGACCCGTTCGTCCTCCACGGCGTGGTGCGGAGCTGGACCATCCGCGAGTGGAGAGAGGCCCTAGTCCCCGAGTAGCGAGCGCGCGCCCGCGGGCGGCACGCTTGGGGTGAACAGCCTTGCGCTGTTGGCTTCGCCTGGCCACCATGTCTGGGAACGGCAACGGCGGAGGGCATGTGGTGATCTGGACGGGTGAGCGGGCTCGCCAGCAGCGTCTCCTGGTCACCGGGATGTACCAGGCCGCCGCCGGGGTACCGCGCGAGCGGCGTGCGGCCATCGCGGGCGGCCTGCCCGGCGCGGACAAGGCCGCCGAGCTGGACCGGGCGGGCCTGGACCGGAGCCGTTACCTCACCGTCAGCATCGACGCGATCCTGGACCGGATGGCCGGCGCCGGCCTCATCCCGGCGGCCGGCCGCCACGAAGGCAGCGGTCACGCAGGCAGCGGTCACGCAGGCAGCGGACAGGAGGCCAACGGCTCATCCCCCCTCGCCCGGGCCGGGCTGGTCCACGCCGAAGCCCAGTACCTAGCCAAACGGGTGCTGCTCCGCGCCCTCGTGGACGGCCGGAACCTGATCCTGGACATCTCGCTGGCCTCCTGGCGCGCCGCCGAGGCCTGGACCTACGCGCTGCGGTTCGCGGACTACGAGATGACCGCGGTGTTCGCCGCCATCGGCGTGGACGAGGCGGTGGGCCGGGCCGAGGAGGCCCGCCGCCGCGGCGAGGAGGAGTTCCGCCGCGGGCGCGGGTACGGCGGGCGGGTCATCCCCGCGGCGGCCATCCGCGCCCTGGCCAGCCCGATCGCGGCCGCGACCGGCAACCGCATCAGGTGGGCGGTCGGCGCGCGGTCGGCCGGAGCCATCGGCGGCACGGTCGGCTCGGGGACCTTCCCCGGCAGCGCCGTGATCACCATGCTCACCTCCTACCGCGAGCGCAGGATCAGCCTGGACGACCTGTCGCTCGAGTTCCGGGCCCGCCGCTGGCCGCGCATCCCCGACGTCTGCCCGCCGGAACTCGAGCCGGCCAGGGAGGCTATCGACGATCCCGAGCCCTACGTGCCCGGGTCGTTCGACGACGTGGTGCTCGCCTACGACCTGGGCTGGCTGTCCGCCGCCGACTTCGACATCCTGGCCGTCGCGGCGGGCTAGGCGGCGGCCAGCCAGCCAGGTAGCGGCCGGCTAGACGGGGGAGCGGGGTGCCGGTGACAGGGCGCGGCACCCCGCTCCTATAAGGCAGGCGCCTGCGGGGCAACAGCCGCACCGCGCACCCGCCTTATGGCCCCGTCCTGGTTCAACGATGACGGAACCCCGCAAAACGGGCAACCCGTTTTATCCGCCCCCGGTAAACCCTGGACCACCACAAACTGAAAACTAAACCGAGGTAACCTAACCGGGTGGCCGAACAGCAGGCGCGACTCGACCAGGGATCCGACATCGGCATCCTGGTCACGATCCGGTCGCTGCTGCCGAACCTGGCGCCGGTCGAGCGCCGCGTCGCGCAGGCGGTCCTCGACGATCCCCAGGGAGTGGCCTGGCGGAGCATCTCCGAGCTGGCCAGGACCTGCGGCACCTCCGCGACCAGCGTGGTGCGCTTCTGCCGGGCGATCGGGCTGCGCGGCTATCCCGACCTGAGGTTGGCCCTGGCCGGGGCGGTGGCCCGCGACGACGTGACGTCGGTGACGACGGCCGCGCACGACATCGCCCCTGACGACGACGCCGCCACGATCACCAAGAAGATCGCCTACGCCGACGCGCGGGCGGTCACCGACACCGCGAACCACCTGGACATCGCCACCCTGGTCCAGGTCACCGAGGCGCTGGCCAAGGCCGGCCGGATCGACATCTACGGCGTCGGCGCCAGCGGCTTCGTGGCCCTGGACCTCCAGATGAAGCTCCAGCGGATCGGCCGTCCGGCGTTCGCCTGGCCCGACCCGCACATGGCCATCTCCTCGGCGTCGCTGCGCGGTGCCGGGGACGTCGCGATCGGCCTGTCGCACACCGGCACCACCGTCGACACGATCGACGTGCTGCGCGAGGCGCGCAGCCACGGCGCCCTCACCGTCGCGGTGACCAACTTCCCGTGGTCGCCGATCACCGAGGTAGCCGACCTCGTGCTGCTCACCGCGGCCCGCGAGACCGCCTTCAGGACCGGCGCCATGACCAGCCGGATCGCCCAGCTGACGGTGGTGGACTGCCTGTTCGTCACGCTGGCCCAGCAGGACCTGCCCGGGACCAGGATGGCGCTGGAGCGGACCTTCGCCGCCGCCCAGGCCAAACGCGTCCGCCGCAGCCGCCGCCCGTCGGCCGACAGCCAGCGCGTCGACGAATAACGCACTGGCGAGTAACGCACTGGCGAGTAACGCGGCGGCAAGTAGCGCGCCGGCCCAAGCGGCCAGCGGCTACGGCGGTCCCTCAGCGGCTCAGACCGCCCCGCGGTTAGCGCTGCCCCAGACCTCGGGCACGTGTCCCCGCGCCACCAGGCGCTCGCCCACCTCGGCCCAGACCGCGTGAATGAGGGCCGCGCCGACGATGGTGGACGTGGGCCCCATCCGCTCGGCGATCCCGCCGATGTCCAGCGCCGCGTCGCCGAAGCAGCCGCCGTTGTCCAGCAGGTAGTCGGCGATCTCGGGCAGCTTGGGCAGTCCCGGCGCCGCCGAGACGGTGGCCGAGTGGGCGGCCGACACCAGGCCGACCACGGTGACGCCGTGCCGCCGGGCCTCGAGCGCGAGCTCGATCACCAGCGCGTTCCGGCCCGAGTTGGAGATGACCCAGCACAGGTCGCCCGGGCCCCAGTCCACGCCCCCGGTGAGCTCCTTGTAGTAGCCGGGCCGGTTCTCCAGCTGGCCGGCCGCCTCCTCGTCGGTCCGCGAGGTGAGCTCGTCGTTCCAGAGCGGCCGTACCACCTTCATGCCCCCGGCCCGCCGGTGCATCTCGCTGACCAGGGCCAGTGAGTGACCGGCGCCGAACGCGTACACGTGGCGGCCGGCCAGGATCGTCGTGGTGATCGCGGCGGCCACGCTGTCGATGGCCGCGTCGTTCTGCTGGAGAGCCTGCCCGAGCAATCCGGTGATGTGCCGGCGCCAGGCTTCCCGTACGGTCTGCTGCGGTGCCATGTAATGGACCTTACGAGCCGCGCGCCGTCCGGACAACGTCCGGCCCCGGCAATGGAACCGCAGTGGGAGGATGAGGCCGTGCATGATGCCCTTCACCTGCCCGGCCGGGTCCTCGGCATCGACGTCGGCGGCAGCGGGACCCGCGTCGTCCTGCTCGAGAACGGCACGGTGACGCCCCAGCCGGACGGCCCGCCGATGAACGTCAACCTCACCGAGGGCTTTGCCGGCCACCTGCTCCAGATCATCAAGGCCGCGGACGCGACCGCCGCGGGCGTCGGCCTGCCCGGCCTGCGCCAGGAGGCCCAGGCCCGCGAGCTCAGTCAGACGCTGAGCGAGCAGGCCGGCTGCCCGGTGTACGTCACCGGCGATGCCGACACCGCCCAGGCGGGCGCGTTCCTCGGCGGCCCCGGTGTGGTCGTGATCGCGGGCACCGGCTCGATGGCGTTCGGCCGGAACGGGGAGCACCGCGCCCGGGCCGGCGGCCACGGGTTCCTGCTCGGCGACGAGGGCAGCGCCTACTGGATCGGCCGGGCCGCCGCCCGCGCCGCGCTGCGCTGGGAAGACCGGCTCGGCGGCTCTGAGCGCATCCACCGCATGGTCCGGGCGGCGACCGGAACCGACCTCGACGATCTGGTCGGCGACGTCACCTCCCATCCGGCCGAACGTTCCCGGCTCACCGCCCTGGCCCCCGCCCTCACCGCCCTCGCGGCCGAAGACCCCGAGGCGGCACGGATCACCGGCCAGGCCGCCGAACACCTGGCCGCGCTGGCCCAGTCCGTCCGGGACCGCCTCGGGCCGGTGCCGGTGGCGGGCGCCGGCCGGGTGTTCGGCGCCGGCCTCATCTGGGACCGGTTCGCCGAGCTGACCGGCGCCGCCCGCCCGCTCGCCGACGCCGCGGTCGGCGCCGCGCTGCTCGCCGCCCGTGCCTGAGACACCCGTGCCTGACGGCCTGGAACAGATCGGCACGCTCCTCCACGCGGCCGTCAACAGCGACGGGATCCCCGGTGCGGTCGCGATCGCCGGCCAGGGCCAGGTCACCCTCGCCCAGTGGACCGTCGGCCAGGCCGACGCGCTCCAAGGCCGCCCGATGCACCCGGACACCGTCTTCGACCTGGCCTCGCTGACCAAGGTGGTGGCGACGGCCACGGTTATCCTTGCCCTAGCCGGCCGGGGTGAGCTCGGCCTCGGCGACCCCGTGGCGGACTACCTGCCCGGCTTCGCCGCCTGCCGGGACGCCGGCGTCACGGTCGCGCACCTGCTCACGCACACCTCGGGCCTGCCCGGCAGCCGCCAGTTCTACCGCTGCTGCGGCTCGCGCGCCGACCTGCTCCGCGACCTCGCCCAGACCGCGCTGGAAGCCCCGCCGGGAACCCAGGTCCGCTACTCGGACCCGGGCTTCATCACCCTCGGCGAGGTGGCGGCGGCGGCCGCCGGCGAACCACTCGGGCAAGCCGTCCGCCGTCTGCTGACCGTCCCGCTCGGGCTGGCCTCCGTAACTTTTGTACCGAACGGGGTGGCTGATCGCTTCGCCGCCACCGAGACGCGCGGGAACGGCACGGCCTGGACCGGTGTCGTCCATGATGAGAACGCCCGCCTGATGGGCGGCGTGGCCGGCCACGCCGGGCTCTTCGCCACGGCGCCGGACCTGGCCCGCTTCGCCGCCTGGTGGGTCAGCGACGACGACACCGCGGTCCCGGCCCGGCTGCGCCGGGACGCGACCGCCTGCCAGACCGGGGGCGCCGGCCGGACCGAAGGCGTCGGCGGGCGGCGCGGTTACGGCTGGACCTGCGCCGGCGACGCCTTCGACATCCTGGGCGGCCACTGGCCGCCGACGGCCGTGTCGCACACCGGCTTCACCGGCACCAGCCTGGCGCTGGACCCGGCCACCGGCCGGTGGCTGGTCCTGCTGACCAACGCGGTGCACTTCGGCCGCGACGCGACCGCCGTCGTCGCGCTGCGCCGCGCCGTGCACGCTGTTCCCTGGGGCATTACTTCCAGAACGGCCTGACCTCGATCTTGCCGAACGCCGCGACCGGATGCGCCGCGGCCACCTGGACGGCCTCCTCGATGGAGGCGCACTCCAGGACGTCGTAGCCGCAGATGACCTCCTTGGTCTCGGCGAACGGCCCGTCGCTGACCAGCATCTCGCCGTCCCTGACGGCGACCGTCCTGGCCTCGCGGGTCGACTTGAGCCGGTCCCCGTCCAGCCGGATGCCCCGCGCGATGACGTCGTCGAGCCACGGGAAGCTCCCGTCGTCCTCCGCGTCGTCCGCTGTCGCGTCCTGCTCGGGCGCGTCCGGCCCTTCTTCCGCGCAGACCAGCATCAAGAACTTCATGTCGTCTCCGATTCTCGTGGCGGCCCGGGCCGCCGGTGTTTACACCATCACGACGAACGGGAATCCAGCAAAAGACAGCCGTGCGCTAGCGCGGGACCCGCACGCCGGGGGCGGGTCCCGCGCTAGCGCCCCGGCGCCGCGAGCTGCGCGGCGATGGCGGCGCAGCTCCGCAGCGTGTCCACCAGGTAGCCGGTGTGCTGCGGGTCCGGCCACGATGAGAACTTCGCCACCACCGTGCGCGCGGCCCGGTCCGCGTAGATCAGCTGGCCGTGGATGCCCAGGCAGACCAGCACCGGACCGTCGTACCCGGGGATGACCCAGAACTTGCTGCGGTACCAGCCGCCGGGCAGCGCGAGCTCGTTGTCGGTGGCCGCGAAGGCCTCGCGGACGCCCGGCTCCGGGGCGCGGGCGTCGTCCAGCCAGCCGGCCGGCACGACCTGGCGGCCGCCCGCCGCGCCGTCGTCGATGAGCAGCTGCCCGAACCTGGCCAGGTCGCGTGCGGTCGCGGAGACGCCGCCGTCGTGGATGGCCGAGCCGAGCGGGTCGCAGGTGATCTCGGCGTCGCGCTCGGCCCCGACGGGCCGCCAGATCAGCGCCGAGATCAGGTCGGCCATCCGGGTCCCGCTGGCCCGCTCGCACACCCAGCCGAGCATGTCGGTGTCGGCCGACCGGTAGGTGAACACCCCGCCGTGCGGGCCCTCCCGGCCCAGCGTGATCAGGTACGGGTAGGCGCCCGCCGGGTCGCCGGGCTCGGCGGGCCGCCAGCCCATCGAGCGTTCCATCACCCGGACCTCGGCGTCCAGGGCCGTGTAGGTCTCGCGGAACGCGACCCCGGTCCGCATGTCGAGCAGGTCGCGGACGGTGGCGCCGGCGTAGCCCGAGGACGACGCCTCGGGCACGTAGTCCGTCACCTGGTCGCCGGGGTCGAGCTGCCCGCGGCCGGCCAGCGCCCCGGCCACGCAGCTGACGACCGACTTCGACACCGACATGAGCAGGTGCGGGGTGGCGGCGGTCATGCCGTCGCCGTACCGCTCGGCCACCAGCCGCCCGTCGTGCAGCACCACCAGCGCGTCGGTGTACGTGCCGTCGAACACCTCGGCCGCGGTCGCCGTGCTGCCGTCGAGCCGCACGACCGGCGGATCGGGCAGCGGCCCGTCCGCGGCGGGCAGCGGCGACCCGCCGCCAGGTCCGGCCGGGATCAGCTGGCTGGGGATGATCTCGCGCATATGCCGGAAGGCCCACCGGTTGAACGGGGGATCCTGCCAGTTGGCCAGCGTGACCTGGGACGGCGTTGTCGGCGGGAAGCCGGTCATGAGCCCGGCCGCATCGTCAGGCGCAGTAGCGTCGGTCGCCGTGGTAGCGCTGTCATTGGTCATGCTGGGCACCCTAACCGACCGCTCGCACCAGCAGGCGTCACGCCTCCAGCCCAACCCGCCGCTGGCACGCCCGGCCGTGACCTAGGATTCGGCTTATGTCGCAGGAGCCGGCTCCCGAGGCCCAGGGCGCACCGGTGACGGCACTGAACTGGCAGGAGCCGCCCGGCAACCGCTGGGCATTCTGGCATGTCGCCGACATCCTGCCCACCCACCTGGTGTCCCGCGGCACCGGCCCGGTCCGTCCGCTGCCGCTCTCGGCGGCGAGCGCCGACCTGCTCGCGGTGCCCGTGGCCCGCGCCGACGGGCCGGCCGTCACCGTCGGCGAGGTGCTCGACGACACCTACACCGACGCGTACCTGGTCCTCCAGGACGGCAAGCTCGTCACCGAGTGGTACGGCCCGCTCGGCGCGCCCGACCGGCCGCACGCGCTGATGTCGATCTCGAAGTCCGTCGTCGGCTGCGTGGCCGCGGTGCTCATCGACCGCGGCCTGCTCGACCCGGACCGCGAGGTCACCGCCTACGTCCCCGAACTGGCGGACAGCGGTTACGCCGGTGCCCTGGTCCGGCACGTCTACGACATGCGCAGCGGGGTCAGGTTCGGCGAGGAGTACGCCAACCCGCAGGCCGACGTCCGCCGCCTCGACGAGTGGGTCGGCTGGCATCCCGGGCCGCGCGAACCGCGTGAGCACCGCGGGCTCTACCGGTTCCTGGCCACGCTGGAAGCCGAGGCGCCGCACGGAGAGCGGTTCCTGTACCGCTCGGCCGAGTCGGACGTGCTCGGCTGGGTGTGCGAGCGGGCGGCGGGCCGGCCCATGGCCGCGCTCATGTCCGAGCTGATCTGGGCGCCGATGGGCGCCGAGCACGACGCCGTCCTGCTGCACGACGGCTTCGGCGCCGCGGTGCACGACGGCGGCCTGTGCGCCACCGCCCGCGACGTGGCCCGCTTCGGCCAACTGCTGCTGGCCGGCGGTGTGACAACCGACGAGCACGGGGGCACCCGCCGGGTCGTGCCGCCGCAGTGGCTGCGGCGGGCCTGGGCCGTCGACGCCGACGCCAGGACGGTGTTCGCCGCCTCGCCCGCCGAGTGGGCGTTCCCCGGCGGCTGGTACCGGCACCAGTTCTGGTTCCGCCCCGGCGACCACGGCGACGTTCTGCTCGGCCTGGGCATCCACGGCCAGATGCTGCACGTCAGCCGGCGCACGGGCACGGTCTGCGTGAAGTTCTCCACCTGGCCCGACGCCCAGAACCCGGCCTACCTGGAGGACACGCTGCGCGCCTTCGACGCCGTCGGCGGCTTCCTGGCCGGCCGGGATCCCGTCGGCCCCGGCGGCCGCCGCCTGGCCGGCGTGGTCTCCGGCCTGAGCCGCAAGCCCGACACCGCCCCGCCGCGCCCGACCGTGGTTTAGGCAACTTGTCTCTCGACGGCGCGGTAACAGAGCTCTAACCTGGCGGTATGCCAGGTTCAGACGTATCAGCAGGATCCCGCCGCCACCTCAACGGCATCGCCGAGATCCGAACGTTCTTCCGGACCAACTCCCAGCCGATCTACTTCATCGGCCCGACGGCGTTCAACCTGCTCGGCATCGATCGCTGGGTGCGTAACTTCCAGTACATCGCCTACTACGACTCCTGGGACGGCCAGCATCCCCGCGTGTTCACCCCGGAGAACCGCCCCTACGTCGAGTTCGAGTCCAGCGAGCAGATCAACAACTACCTGCTGCGCGACCCCGAGGTCCAGGAGTACCTGCGCCGGCGCGGCGGGACGCCGATGGTGGCCATGGTGTTCTTCGACTCCGAGACCGAGGAGATCTGCCGGGAGCTCGGCTACACGCTGATCCTGCCGCCCGACTCGCTCCGCCGCCGGCTCGACTCCAAGATCGTCACCACCCAGCTCGGCAACGAGGCGGGCGCCCCCTCGGTGCCGAACGTCCTCGGCCGCGCCGACACCTACGACGCCCTGCTGACCCTGGCCGAAGACGCCGGCCTGGGCCTGGACCTGGTTGTGCAGACGCCCTACGGCGACTCGGGCAAGACGACGTTCTTCATCAAGGCCGAAGCCGACTGGGACGAGTTCGCCGCGGACATCGTCGGCCAGGAACTCAAGGTGATGAAGCGCATCAACAACCAGGCCGCCGCGGTCGAGGCCTGCATCACCAGGCACGGCACGATCGTCGGCCCGTTCATGACCGACCTGACCGGCTATCCGGAGCTCACCCCGTACAAGGGCGGCTGGTGCGGCAACGACGTGTTTCCCGAGGCGCTGTCCGAGGCCGACAGGACCATCGCGATCAGCCACGTCCGCCGGCTCGGCGACCGGCTGGCCCAGGAGGGCTACCGGGGCTTCTTCGAGGTCGACGTGCTCATGGACCTGGACTCGGGCGCGGTCTACCTGGGCGAGCTTAACCCGCGGATCTCCGGCGCCTCCTCGATGACGAACGTCACCGCCGGCGCCTACGCCGACGTGCCGCTGTTCCTGTTCCACCTGCTCGAGTTCATGGACGTCGACTACACCGTG
>Ga0335083_10006126_pt1 | contig 15115 bp, 13 predicted proteins | sample Lox_Sample_42_FD_206716 | JGI IMG/M metagenome (GOLD analysis project Ga0335083, IMG submission 206716) | Soil microbial communities from Loxahatchee National Wildlife Refuge, Florida, United States - Lox_Sample_4.2 | ecosystem: Environmental > Terrestrial > Soil > Wetlands | place: USA... | reverse complement strand
ACGCTGCAGTTCTACAACTTCCCGGACCCGTCCGGGGCGGTGCAGAGCGCGGCCAACAACTGCAGCAAGGCCAGCCATGGGCGGTACACCATCGTCTACAACAAGCTGCAGAACGCCGCCGACCAGCAGCGGCTGCAGATGGCACGGCGGCTGGCCGCGCACGACCCATCGATGGACATCCTCGGCCTCGACGTCACCTGGGAGCCCGAGTTCGCCACGGCCGGCTGGATCCGCCCGTGGACCGGCGCGAACAAGGCGGCGGCCATCGCGGGCACGCTGAAGGGGCCGCTGCAGACCGCGATCTGGCGCGGGCAGCTGGTCGCGGTGCCGTACAACAGCAACACCCAGCTGCTCTGGTACCGCTCCGACCTGGTGAAGACGCCACCCAAGACGTGGGCGCAGATGTTCGCAGACGCTCAGGCCCTGGCCAAGGCAGGCAAGCCGCACCTGATCGAGATTCAGGGCGCCCAATACGAGGGCGTTGTGGTCTGGTTCAACACGCTGGTGGCTAGCTCGGGCGGCAGCATCCTGAACGCGACGTCAACGGCGGCCAAACTCGGCCCGCCCGCGCTCAAGGCGCTGACGATCATGAAGACGCTGGCCAGCTCGTCTTCGGCCGACCCGTCACTCGGGGTGCAGATGGAGGACCAGAACCGGCTGGCCATGGAAGCCGGCACGGCGGCGTTCGAGCTGAACTACCCCTACGTCTATCCGTCGATGAAGGCCGACAACCCGAGCCTGTTCAAGAACTTCAAGTGGGCGCCCTACCCGAGCGTCATCCCGGGCACGCCGGCCAAGGTGACGATCGGCGGTATCGACCTGGCCGTCAGCTCGTACTCGCCGCATCCGCAGCTGGCCGAGCAGGCGATCCTGTGCCTGCGTAACGCGCAGAACCAGCTGACCGCCGCGGTCGAGGGCGGCCTGCCGCCCACGCTGGCCAGCGTGTACAACAACCCGAAGATGCAGAGCGCCTACCCGTTCCGCAAGCTGATCCTGCAGCAGGTCAACAACGGGGCGGTGCGGCCCAAGACCCCGCTCTACCAGGTGGTGTCGGTGGCCATCTCGCACCTGGTCTCCCCGCCGAGCTCGATCAATCCGGTGAGCACCGAGCAGAGCCTGCGAACGCAGATCAACAACGCCCTGCAAGGCAAGGGGCTCACTCCGTGAGCGCCCAGCATTGGCACAGAGAGGCGGACAGATGACTACCACCACTCCGCCGGTCACCGTCGAGGAACCGGTAGCCGGGCGCCGCGGGCGGCCCAAGCTGTCCGAGGGCGCACGCGCGGAACGTCGGCTGGGCTGGATGCTGTGCGCGCCCGCGGTGATCGTCATGGTCGCGGTGACCGCGTACCCGATCGGCTACGCCATCTACATATCGCTGCAGCGGTACATCCTGTCCGCACCGCAGCTGACCAAGTTCGTCGGGCTGAGCAACTACGGCGCCATCCTCAGCTCGCCGTTCTGGTGGCACGCGCTGCTGGTGACCATCATCATCACGGTGGTGTCGGTGGCCATCGAGTTCGTCCTCGGCATGTGCCTGGCGCTGCTGATGTACCGGACGATCTGGGGGAAAGGCGGGATCCGCACTACGATCCTGATCCCCTACGGCATCGTGACCGTGGCCGCCGCGTTCAGCTGGCTGTACGCCTGGACCCCGAGCACCGGCTACCTGTCCGCGCTGTTCAACAACTCCGCGCCGCTGACCTCGCAGCCCAAGGCGATTGCCATCATCATCCTGGCCGAGGTCTGGAAGACCACGGCGTTCATGGCCCTGCTGCTGATGGCCGGGCTGTCCCTGGTGCCCGAGGACCTGCTCAAGGCGGCCAAGGTGGACGGGGCCACCGCCTGGCAGCGGTTCACCCGGATCATGCTGCCGCTGATGAAGCCCGCGATCCTGGTCGCGCTGCTGTTCCGGACGCTGGACGCATTCCGGATCTTCGACAACATCTTCATCCTCACCCAGGGCAACAACGGCACCGGATCGGTGTCGATCCTCAACTACGACAACCTGTTCACCGGGCTGAACTTCGGCCTCGGGTCGGCGATGTCGGTGCTGATCCTGATCTGTGTGGCCATCATCGCCGTGCTGTTCATCAAGGGCTTCGGCACGGCCGCGCCGGGAACGAGCCTCCAGCGATGAGCGGCACTAGGCAAGCAACGGAGGGGCGAGGCTGATGGCTACCACGACACCGCAGAAGGTTGGCTGGAGCGTCGCGAACGTAGTCACGATCGTGCTCGTGCTGATCCCGCTGGTGTGGATCATTTCGCTGTCGTTCAAGACGACCGGGTCGATCACCGACCCGACCTACTTCCCGGTCCACTGGACCTGGAGCAACTACTCCGGCATTCTGACCACGTCCACGTTCCTGCGCCCGCTGCTCAACTCGGTCGGCATCGGAGCGATCGCCACGTTCGTCGCGGTCGTGCTGGCCTCGATGGCCGCCTATGCGGTAGCCCGGCTCAACTTCCCGGGCAAGAGCGTGCTGATCGGGGTATCCCTGCTGATCGCGATGTTCCCGGCGATCGCGCTGGCCACGCCGCTGTTCAACATCGAGCGGGTCCTCGGCCTGTTCAACACCTGGCCCGGGCTGATCATCCCGTACGTGGCGACCGGCCTGCCGCTCGGCATCTACACGCTGTCCGCGTTCTTCCGTGAGATCCCGTGGGAGCTGGAGAAGGCGGCCAAGGTGGACGGGGCCACCCCGTTCCAGGCGTTTGTGCGGGTCATCGCGCCGCTGGCCGCCCCAGGCATGGTCACCACGGCCATCCTGGTGTTCCTGTTCTGCTGGAACGAGTTCCTGCTGGCCATCACGCTGACCGCGACGACCGCGTCGCGGACCGCACCGGCCGCGCTGTCGTTCTTCACCGGCAGTTCGCAGTTCGCCGTGCCGACCGGGTCGATCTCCGCGGCGGCGGTAGTCATCACCATTCCCATCATCATCTTCGTGCTGTTCTTCCAGCGCCGGATCGTGGCCGGACTGACCTCCGGCGCGGTCAAGGGCTAGTGGATCAAGGAGAGACCAGTGGCCGAGATCATCCTGGAACACGTCACCAAGCGCTTCCCCGACGGGGCGCTCGCGGTGGACGACTTCAACCTGGACATCGCGGACGGCGAGTTCGTGATCCTGGTCGGCCCGTCCGGCTGCGGCAAGTCCACCACGCTCAACATGATCGCCGGCCTGGAGGACATCACCTCTGGAGAGCTCCTCATCGGCGGGCAAGTGGTGAACCAGAAGTCGCCCAAGGACCGGGACATCGCGATGGTGTTCCAGAGCTACGCCCTGTACCCGCACATGACCGTGCGGGAGAACATGGGGTTCGCGCTCAAGCTGGCCAAGACGCCGCGGGACGTCATCAACCAGAAGGTCGAGGAAGCGGCGCGGATTCTGGACCTGACCCAGCACCTGGACCGTAAGCCGGCCAACCTGTCCGGTGGCCAGCGGCAGCGGGTGGCCATGGGGCGGGCCATCGTCCGCGACCCGGCCGCGTTCCTGATGGACGAGCCGCTGTCCAACCTGGACGCCAAGCTGCGGGTGCAGACCCGCACGGAGGTATCCCGGCTGCAGCGCCGGCTGGGCACCACGATGGTGTACGTGACGCACGACCAGGTCGAGGCGCTGACCCTGGGCGACCGGGTGGCGGTCATGCGCAGCGGCATATTGCAGCAGGTGGCATCGCCGCAGGAACTCTACGACCGGCCGGTCAACCTGTTCGTGGCTGGGTTCATCGGCTCGCCATCGATGAACTTCATGTCCGGCACCCTGGAAGAAGGCAAGCTGCGTACCGCGCTGGGCGATATCCCAATCGCCGGTCAGCTGCAGCAGGATCTGGCTGGTGCCAACGTCGGCCGAGACGTGATCGTCGGGATCCGCCCGGAGAATTTCGAGGATGGGGCGCTGGTGCCCGCCGAGAATCGGCACAACGGCATGACCTTCCCGGCCACCATCGACGTGGTGGAGTCGCTGGGGTCAGAGAAGTTCGTCTACTTCAGCAAGGAGCTCGGCGCGGTGGAGACGGCTGAGCTGGCCGAGCTGGCCCGGGACTCCGGGCGGGCCGAGGGTGGCGCGGCCGCGGAGACGGTGGTGGCCCGGCTCGATCCGGCCACCCAGATCACCGAAGGGCAGGACGCCGAGCTGTGGGTGGATGTCCGGGCCGTGCACGTGTTCGATCCGGCGTCCGGGAAGAACCTTACTCGTGGCGTCTCCGGCGCGTCGGCCACCATCACCGGCGGGTCCGGGGAGGCCGCTCCGGCACCGGCCCAGCCGGACACCGGGACCGGCACGACCGATCAGGATTCAGGCTCAGCGACTACGCCGCCGCGGTGACCGGAACTGCCGCTGGAGTTCCTCGATGACCTCGTCATTCCATTCGTGCGTGCGGATCAGCCGGTACCGCTCGGTGGCGATGATGAGGTAGGCCTCGGCGTCGGTGTTGTGGCCGATCAGGTCGGCCGCGCGCAGTATGCGCACGACCGGGGTGTATTCCTCGGTGAACCAGCGCCGGGATGCCTCGGCGCGGTCGTAGAACTTGTGGTCGTGCTGCATGAGCCGGAAACCCCAGGCTTCCACGGCCTCGCTCAGCTCGGCGTAGGACCACGGATCGGACACCTTGATCTTGGTGTACGCCTCGGGAGGGAGCCTGACCCGGGACCGGAACAGCTGTTCGTAGCTCTTGAACAGCAGGTCGCTGCGGTGCTGGATGCCTTTGGCGGGCACCGCGGTAAGGATCTCGGTGACGTAGGCGTCGATCACCTTCTGGCCCGTGGCCAGCGCGATCGACACCCGGTGGTGGCCGTCCTCCACGAAGTACATGTCGCCCACCTGGTACACGTTGATCGGCGGGATGGATTCGCCGCGCCGCTGGGCCAGCGCCAGCCGCTCCCAGCGCTCACGGACCCGGTTCGAGGTGGGCCGGAACCGGCGGTCGAAGTCCCGGCTGGAGTCGACCGTGCCCACGACCCGGTCCAGCCGGATCGTCTGCAGGCCGAGCCGCCGCTCGCCGGTCCGGCCCAGCGCGGCCACCACGTCGTCGAACGGCAGGATCAGGTTGACGTCGTCCGGCTCCCGGCGCAGCCGCTGGACCAGCCGGGCCAGCACCTGGCGGCGCCGGGCACGGAGGAAGTCGTTCTCCACGTCGGCACGTGGGAACCCGGTGTCACCGGGCATGGCGGGGTTCTGTCTTGTCCGTGCCCACCAGGCCGGTCACCGGCTCGATGAGCATCAGTTGCCAGCCGGTGACGTTGCGCACGATGGTGTCACCGAGCCAGTGCACGTACCCGCTGGTCGGCTCGGGATCCACGTGGCCGTGCAGCAGCAGGGCCGGGCGCAGCCGCCGGGCGAGGGCGTTAAGGGCAGGAAAGCCCCGGTGCGGCGCGTCAGCGCCGTCCCCAACGCCGCGTGGCGGGGCGTGCGTGATGAGCACGTCCACGGTGCGCGGCGCGCGGCGCGGGCGGCTCAGCTGGGCCCGGGTGGCCAGCCGGCGGGCCCGCCGGGCCTGCTGCCGGTCGGTGTACTGGTTGGGGCCGGGGCTGTAGCGGCGTGAGCCGCCCAGGCCCGCGATGCGCAGGCCCGCGATGTCCACCACCCGGCCGTCCGCGTTGACCGCGCCGTCCGGCCACGGTGGCCGGGCAGGCAGGCCGGCCCGCAGGGTCAGCCCGGCCCGGGACACCCGGTATCCGGACACGTCCGGGTCGTGGTTGCCGGGCACGAACACGAGCGGCACGTCGAGCCGGTTCATCAGGCTGCCCAGGTAGTCGAACGGCAGGTCGCCGCAGGCCAGGATCAGGTCGGCGTGGCGGACCCCGGTCACGTCCACACTCAGGGCCTCGTCGACCACGTCGGAGACGGCCAGCACGCGGACCATGATCAGCGGGTGGCGGCCGCGCGGACGTCCAGCCCGCGCTCGCGCAGGCCGGCCTCGACGCGGTAGATCTCGGCCTGCGGCACGTGATCGCCGGGCGGCGGCGGGCTGACCTCCAGCCGCTCGCAGGCGGTCCGCAGCAGGTCGAGGTAGGCGCCGCGCACCGCGCGCAGCCGGATTCCCTTGACCGGCACGTCGCTGCGGTTTTCCAGGTCCTCCAGCTCGGCATGCAGGCGGCCCAGCCGCGCGCCCAGCCGCTCGATCGGCTCGACCGGGACCGGGCGGGTGATCAGCCGCTCCACCGGGCGCTGGCCCGCCGCCCAGCGGGCCAGGCGCACGCCGTAGATCACCGCGCAGCCGATGGCGGTCGGCAGCAGCACGATGCCGATCAGTTCGATGACCGGGGTCATCTCCCCAGTTTCCGCCTGCGATCCTGGCAGGGCAAGTCAGGCAGCGCCTCGGGACGCGGGAGAACGATGGACAGGCCAGTAACCCAGTCAAGCTGGTGGCACGGCGCCACCCTCTACCAGGTGTACGTCAGGTCGCTGCGGGACAGCAACGCCGACGGCTACGGAGACCTGCCCGGGATCACCGCCCAGCTGGACTACCTGTCCTGGCTGGGGGTGGACGGCATCTGGCTGTCGCCCACCATGCCGTCACCGGACGACGACTGGGGTTACGACGTGTCCGACTACCGGGGCGTGCACCCGGACCTGGGCACGCTGGCCGACCTGGACGAGCTGATCGCCCAGGCGGGCCAGCGGGACATGCGGGTGCTGCTCGACCTGGTGCCGAACCACACCAGCAGCGCGCATCCGTGGTTCGTCGACGCGGCCAGCGGCCCGGACGCGCCCCACCGCGGCTACTACGTGTGGGCCGGCCCGGCCCCGGACGGCGGGCCGCCGAACAACTGGATCGCCGCCACCGGGCAGCCCGCGTGGACCCTGGACGACGGCAGCGGGCAGTACTACCTGCACAACTTCCTGCCCAGCCAGCCCGACCTGAACTGGTGGGATCCCGCGGTGCACGAGGAGTTCCGCGAGATCCTCCGGTTCTGGTTCGACCGGGGCGTGGCCGGGTTCCGCATCGACGTGGCCCAGGGCCTGTACAAAGACGCGCAGCTCCGCGACGACCCGCCCGCGCCCCCGGGTGAGCTGGTCAGCAACCGGTTCGGTCTGGAGCAGGTGTACAGCGCCAACCGCCCCGAGTCGCACGGGGTGTTCCGGGACTGGCGGAAGATCGCCGACGGCTACCCGGTGCCGCGGCTGCTGCTCGGCGAGACCTGGGTCGGCGACCTCAGCTCGCTGGCCGCGTTCCACGGCCACGGCGACGAGCTGCAGCTCACGTTCAACTTCCCGTTCATCTTCACCCCGTTCACGGCCGAGGGACTGGCCGCGGTGGTGGCCGAGACGCTGGCCAAGCTGCCCGCCGGGGAGTGCCCGGTGTGGACCGCGTCCAACCACGACATCAGCCGCTTCCCGACCCGCTGGTGCGGCGGGGACGAGCACAAGGTCCGGCTGGCCCTGCTCATGCTGGCCACGCTGCCCGGCACGCTGGTGCTGTACTACGGCGACGAGATCGGGATGACCGATGTGGCCGTCCCAGCTGCCCTGGTCCAGGACAAGATGCGGGCCGGGGCGGGCGGCAAGTTCAGCCGGGACCGGAGCCGGACCCCGATGCCCTGGGACGGCACGCCGATGGCCGGGTTCACCGCCGCAGGCGTGACCCCGTGGCTGCCGATCGGCGAGCATGCCCGCCGGAACGTGGCCGCGGAGCGGGCGGACCCGGCGTCCATCCTGAACCTGTGCCGCGACCTGCTGGCCATGCGCCGGGGCCAGCTCGGCGGCCAGCTGGCCAGCTACACCCAGCTGCCCAGCCCGCCCGGGCTGTGGATCTACCAAGTCGGCCGGCTGACCGTGCTGGCCAACTTCACCGACTCGCCGGTGCGGATGGCAGAGCCCCTGGCTGAGCTGGGGGAGGTGCTGATCAGCACGGCGCCGGCCGGTGAGGCCGCGGAGGCCGGGGTGCTCGGCCCCTGGTCCGGGATCGTGGCCCGGACCGAGGCGGAGGACTGAGCGGAGGACTGAGCGGGGGATTACCGGGGCGGCGTGGGCGCGGGCGACGGCGTCTGCACCGCGGCCGAGGCCGGCATGATGGCCGGGCTCAGCGCGGCCTGGTCGGCCAGGGCTATCGCGAGCTGGCCGCCCGCCGTGGGGTGGAACGGCGCCGAGTCGCCCAGGCCCTGCACGTAGGGCTGGGTGGTGCACAGCTGGTGCCCGGTGAAGTCTGGCAGGACCGAGGTGAAGCCGAACTCGGCCGCGCCCTTGGCCAGCACGGCGTTCAGCGTCTGCAGCCGCGATTCCAGCGTGCGCAGCTTGACCGGGATCAGGCCCACCCTGCTCAGGCAGTTCAGCTGCAGGTCGAACGGGTTGTAGTAGCGGTTGATGATCACCTGCGGGTGGCTGGGCAGGTTGGCCAGCCGGGTGAGCAGCTGGAAGTAGTCCTTGCTGAACGTGGCCAGCTGCTGCTGGAAGTAGGCCGTGGTGGCCCGGTCGTTGCACGTCTTGGCCACCGCGCACAGCCGGAGCATGGCCGCCCAGTCCAGGTCGTCCGCGCCCACGCTGACAATCACCGCCTGCGCCTTGGTGGCCTGCTGCGCCGCGTCGATCTGCGCGGGCACCATCTCCCCGCCGCGGCCTTCCGGGCCGAGCAGGCCCTGGCTGACCGTGGCGCTGTCGCAGGCCAGGTTCATCACCGGCCAGCCGTTGGACCGGGCCAGGTCCTCGGCGTAGGAATCGGCGCTCCGGCCACACATCTGGTCGGTGTGCGAGGCGTCACGGACCCAGGGCAGCCCGGCGCCGGCTGCGGTCGAGTCACCCATCACCACCACCCGCACTCCGGGGAGCGCGGGCGCGGCCTTCTTGCTGTCCGGGTACTGCGGCTCGCTGCCGACCAGCTGGCTCAGCGAGCGGACCTGGCGCAGCATGCCCGGCGCGGTGTAGGCGGTCAGCATGATCGCGCCCAGGTTGATCACCTCGGTGGCGACCAGCCCGCCCACCAGCAGCTTCACCGTGGTCCGGTGTGGCAGCCGGCGCCAGCCCGCCAGCGCCCCGAGCAGCAGCAGCGCGCCCGCCGCGGTGGTCGCGATCTCCCACAGGAAGTAGTGGATCCAGCCGCGGGCCAGGGCGTTGCCCAGGATGCGTTCCGCCCCGGCGGGCCCGGCGCCCTGGACGAAGTTGGTCAGCTGGCTGTTGATGGTGATCTGGGTCAGCGTCAGGCTGGGCCGGACCGGGCCGAGGAACTGCACCTGAGTGGGCAGGCTCTGGCCGAACACGCTGACCTCGCCGGGCCCGGACACGCTGAGGCTCGGTGTCGTGGCGCCGACCTTGATGACCTGGCCCGCTACGGTGATCGTCTGCAGCGGGGTGATCCGCAGTGCGACCGAGATGGCGATGGCCACGGTCAGCAGCACGACGCCGAACCAGATCAGCCGCCGGGTGACCGTGCGGCGGCGGCGCCGGGCGCGGTCGGCCCGGTCGGCCCGCTGCCGGGCCGCGCCGAGCAGCGTCCGGTAGCGGTTGGCGCCGGTCTGGTGCCCCGGGTCAGGCGGAACGGACCCGCCATTGCGCTGTGGGGGTGTCAGCGGAAGAGGGGGCGCACCGGCCGTGCGCTGCTGCGGCCGGGTCATCCGGCGCCGGGGTGGCGCCGCCGCCGGCTACCGGCCCAGCCATGCCCGGGCCCGCCCGCGTCCCGGCTGGGACCCAGGCTCCCGCGCACGCCACCGACCATCGCCATAACTCCCCCCGAAGGTACCCGCTGCACAGCGGTGCGACACACGGCGGCGGCGCGGCGGCGGGGTTGCGAGGTGCTTGCCGGATATAGGACCGGGAACTGAGTAGTGGTTCGCCGCTGGCCGAGCGGCTGCCGGAGGAGGTGGCCGACCGCCTAGCGTGCCGCCGGGGCGGCCGACCTGTGTTCTTCGCCCCGTCAGGGGAGGATGCGGACCAGTTGCTACTCGCCCGACAACCGTGGGTCGTAGTGCTCGTAACGGTACTGGACTGACGGACGACCGTGACGCTTGGCCATCGAACCTCCTCGGCAGTTCAGATTGATTATGACACGAGGTGGCGATTACCTGCCTTTTTATAATCGGCGCCCAGCGTGCATCCGGCCGCCGCGGCCGGCGCGCCGTGCCGCGCCGCCCCGGCAAGATGGCTGGTCGGGTGAGTTGTGCCGGTCCGCTGAGGGCCCGGCTGTTAGCTAGCAGAAAGTAACCGCTAAGTAGTTGACAGGAGTTGGCGGCCGGTGCCCGGAACGGTCAGGGCCGGCCCGCGGCATAGGCGAGTTCTGGCTGGTCGATCCGTTCGTCCCGCCATCCCGCGTGCTTGCCCTTCAGCCAGGCCCGGGTCGGTGGCGGCAGGCAGATCTCGATGGCGGACAGGCCCACCGCGGGCGCGATCATGACGCAGCCGGCTATCCAGACCCCGTGCCGGGCCGCGAGCCAGCCGTCCACCAGGGACGCGAGCGGCTTCGTCCCAGCCCAGGCGATGGCCCACAGGGCCATCACGCTGCCCGCGTACTGCGGGCTCTGCCGGACCAGCAGAGCCTGGGTGGCCGCCCCGGTCAGCAGCGCCGCCGCACCGGCCAGGAACGCGGCCAGCAGGCTGATCCCCGGGGAGATCCCGCGGACGAAGACCAGAATGCAGACCGCCAGCGCGAGCAGCGACCAGGCGGCCCGCCGCGACTTCCTGGATGTCTCGGCCGCGGTCACCTTGGTCGGCGCGAACGAGCCGAGAATGGTGCCGCAGCCCAGCGCGGCCAGAAAATAGCCAGCCCAGGCATTGGACGTGCCCAGTACCCCATGGGCCAGCGCTGGCCCGACCACCAGAACCGGGTCGTCGGCCAGGGTGACCGCCGCCACCATCATCAGCAGCAGCCATATCCGCGGCTTCCTGGCCGCAATTTTCATGCCGTCCCAGGCCCGGGCCCGGGCGCTCCGTCCCGTCTGGGCCGCGAGCTGACGTGTCCGGGGGTGAGCCAGCGTCAGCAATACGGCGAAGATGATGAACGAGAGCGCGTTCAGCGCGAAGACGGCCCAGAAGCCGGCCATGCCGATCACCACGATGGACAGCACCGGGGCGAGCGCCCGGCCAACGTTGTAGGACACCGAGTTCATGGCCAGGCCAGCCTCGGTGTCCTGCTCCGGCAGCAGGCTCGGGATGGCCGCCATCTGAACCGGTAGCGCGAACGTGAACGCCAGGCCCAGCAGCAGCGCGCCGGCCATCAGAAGCACGTCGGTCAGCTCGTGCCGCAATTCCAGCCAGGCCAGGCCACCCGCCACCGCCGCCGAGAACAACTGGCTGGAGATGAGTATCTGGCGGCCGCCGATCCGGTCCGCGACGATGCCCGCCCAGGGGCCCAGGAACAGGGACCCGGAGAACTGCGCGCAGGTGACCACGCCGACCCAGAGGACCGACCGGGTGAGCTGGTACGCCAGCAGTACCTGGGCGGTGTTCTGCAGCCAGGTGCCCAGATTCGACGTCAGGCTGCCGAAGAAGTACAGCCGGAACTGCGGATTCTGCAGCACCTTCCAGTTCCGCCCGGTCCGCGCGCTGGTGGCGCTGTCCAGCCAGCCCGGCTGGGTTAGCCAGTTCCGCCGTCGCCGTGGCCGGTACTCGATGTCGTGCGCCTGCCCCGGTGGCCCGGAACTGGCGCCAACCGGGCGCCGGGTATGGGCTCCGCTGCCCTGACCCGCTCCAAGGATGTCTGTCATCTGGCCTGTCTCAGCTGGACTGTCCCACGCCGAGCGGCAGCCGCCCCAAGCACTCAAGCACCCCAGGCGGCCGCAGCGGACCGGCTAAGCGCTGGGCTCTGGGCTGGAATCGGATGATGTCGTGGCCGGGCTGGCTTCGGCCGGCTGGGGGTCCCTGATCTCGGGCGGAACCTTGCCCATGTCGAGCGCGAACTCGTTGCGGTCGGCCGGGTAGACGCTGACCGTCAGCCGGATCGGCGTGCCGGCGTTGTCGTAGGCGGTGCGCCGGGTTTCGATCACCGAGACCCGTCCGTCATCGGGCAGGCGGAAGAACCTGGTTTCCACCTCATCCGGCGGCCGTACCTTGACCCGGTCCCGGTAGCCAGCCTGCTTGATGCCCAGCGCGCCGCGCAGGTAGTCCACCGTGCCCTCCTCGATGTTCGGCGCCTGCAGCAGGCGCACCGCGCCCAGCTCGACGAACCGCATCGGGTAGAACGAGGTCTGCAGCGACCAGGGTGTGCCATCGATAAGGCGCTGCTGATGCCGGCTCACCACGGTGGCCTTGCTGTCGAGCTGCAGCTCGGCGCTGGCACCGACCGCGCCGGCGGTCTTCACGCCGACGTCCGGGTCGCTGTCGGTGGGGGCCCGCAGCCGGGCCTTGACCTCCTGGCTGTAGGTCCGGCCTTCACCGCCCGAGGCGGTCTCCGGGTCGCCGGTCAGCGTGGTGACGAACGGGATGATCTTCTCGGTGACGAATGTGCCCTGGCCGGGCCGGGTCTCCACCAAGCCGCGGGTGATCAGCCATTTGATCGCGTCACGGACGGTGTTCCGGGACGCGTTGTACTTCTCCCGCAGCTCGATCTCGGTCAGTAGCTGGCTGCCTGGAGCCAGCTGACGGCTCTCGATCTGCTGGCGAAGATCGTCGGCGATCATCCGGTACATAGGATCAGCCATGTACCCTCCCAAAGATCCCAACCACCCGAATGACTGGGCTGGCTGGCCTCAAAAGGATCATTCCAGCCAGACTGTTCATCTGAATCTTAGGTACACCTACTAGTTTTCCCGAACGTAGCCGGGTATAACAGGAGTAGATACCAAAGGTTGGGATGACTCGGATGGCTGGATCCATACGGCTGAGTCTAGCAGTAGGTCTGCTTGGGCGTACAGGAACCAGTTGGCCAGGTCATAACACCCACCTCAGCCCGGCGACCAGGCCGGGCGGGGGTCTGGATCGGGCGGCGCGACCGCGCCGTGGGCCACAGTTAGGGGACCCGTCATGGCCATCAGCATCATTGTCATCGCAGTTGTGCTCATCGCGGCCGGCGCCGCCGCCACGGCGGTCGTCGCGGTCAGCTGGGGCATCCGGCAGGAGGAGCGGGGTCTCACCCTGACGGCCAGTTACGCCCCCGGCCGGGCAAGCCAGGGCGCGCGGGTGCTAACCGGCCTTTACGTCCGCCAGGTTATCGGCGCCGAGCGTGGCACGCTGGATCGCCAGGAACTGCTCGTCTGACCATTGTCCCGCCGCCGGCCTGGACTGGGGGGTGCGGGCAATGTGCGGGCCGGTTTGGGAACCGCGTAGCCGGGCAGGTTTATTGACCGAATTGCCGAGCTCCTGGTATTAGCTAACGAAATGACCGGCCGGGCGGCGCCGCCCGGCCTGGCGGACGGGGTGGCGCGAAGACCGGAGCAGCCGCGCAGGAACCGGGGATGAGCAGGGTGTATGTAAGTGTAAGCGGAACTGGGGATCGGTACGTCGGGGCAGGGCCGGATGCTCCCAGCGATCCCGCTCAGCCTAATGGCCTGGCCGGTTTGGCCAGAAAGGATGATCCTGCTTATCCAGTTCTCGGGTGCAGTTGATACCTTTAGTATGGTACCTCGGCAGGTGCTGAACTAAAAAATACCCATTGCGCGGCAGAGGGCCGCAGTGCTATAAATTTATTGATTCAATGGAGAATCCGTAATTCGCAGCGCCAGGGGGATATTGGCTCAGCCAGCCCATCCCGGCACCCGCTCGCCGACGATGGCGAGGAACCACAGATTGGAGCTAGCGGAGCCACTGCCGCGGGCCAGAGGTAGGGGGCCGTCATGGTCGCCATCATCGTCATCGTCGGACTCGTGATCTTCGCCGCGGGAGTCACCGCCGGGACCATCATCCTGGTCAGCTGGGGAGTGCGGCAGGAGGAGCGGTTCTACTCACTCACCGGCCAGGCCCCGGGCCGGCTGAGCCAGGGCACCCGGGTGCTGACCGGCCTCTACGTCCGCCGCCGCTCGGACACGCGGCCCACCGAGCGTGACCCGGACATCATCGCGTGATGGCCCGCGGCGGCCGGTCAGACCCGCCCCGCGTCCGCTTCGGTACCGACGGCGGGTCCGGTGCTGGCGGCGGGCGGATCGGCGAACTCGCCCGGCACCACGCCCACGTTCACGGCGAACGTGTTCCGGTCCGCTGGGTACACGCTGACCGTGACCCGGAACGGCGCGCCATCGGCGCCGAAGCCAGTGCGCCGCGTCTCGATGACCGCGACCCGCCCGTCGTCCGGCAGCCGGAAGAAGTCCGCCTCGGCGTTGTCCGGCGGCCGCACCGTCACCGTGTCTCGGTAGCCGACCTGGCTGATGCCCAGCGTCTGGCGCAGGTACTCGACCGTCCCTTCTTCCAGGTCACTGGCCTGGATCAGGCCCACCGCACCGCGTTCGACCAGGTTCATCGGGTAGTAAGAGGTCTGCAGCGACCAGGGCGTGCCGTCGATGAACCGCCGCTGATGCCGGGTCACCACGGTGGTGTCAGCACCGGCCCGCAGCGCCTCGGCCAGCCAGGCGTCCGCCCGGCGGACCTCGACCCGGGGATGGCTGCCCATGGGGGTGCGGCGGCTGGCCGCCACCTCGCTCAGGTAGATGGGGCCGTCGCGGCCGGCCTGCGGGTCGCCGGTGAGCGTGGTGACGAACGGAACGATCTCCGGCCGCACGAACGTGCCCTGGCCTGGCCGGGTCTCCACCAGCCCCCGGATGATCAGCCACTTGACCGCGTCCCGGACGGTGTTGCGCGAGGCGTTGTAGCGCTCCTGGAGCTCCAGTTCGGTGCCCAGTTGGTCGCCCGGCGCTAGCGTGCCCAGCTCGATCTGGTCGCGCAGGTCCTCAGCGATCTGCCGGTATCTGGGCCCAACCATGTCCGTGTCCCCTCCCAGAGATCCCAACCATCCTAATAAAAGGGCTGACTGGGTCCAAGAGAATCATTCGTACTGCCAGGATCATAAGAATGTTTCGGATGAATGTGGTTTAGGACCGGCTACTGGGCGGTATACCCCTAGTAGATCCCAAAGGTTGGGATGACTTGGACGGCTGGTTCCATACCTCTCAGTCTACCAGTTGGACTGCTTGGGCGTACAGGAATCAGTCAGCTAGGTCATAACGCCCAGCTCACCCCGGCCACTCGTACCGGGCGGGATCGAGGGCGCCGCTCGCGGACGATCTCCGCACGGTCGTCAGGAAGGGGAACCGGCATGGCCA
>Ga0335083_10006125_pt1 | contig 15116 bp, 17 predicted proteins | sample Lox_Sample_42_FD_206716 | JGI IMG/M metagenome (GOLD analysis project Ga0335083, IMG submission 206716) | Soil microbial communities from Loxahatchee National Wildlife Refuge, Florida, United States - Lox_Sample_4.2 | ecosystem: Environmental > Terrestrial > Soil > Wetlands | place: USA... | reverse complement strand
GGCGGCGCTCATCTCCGCCGGCTGGATGGGGGAGTACGTGGCCGACGTGATCCTCGGAACCTGGTCGGTCCAGTACACGCTTCCGCTCCAGCTGACCGACGTGGTCTCAGCCGTGTCGATCGCGGCGCTGCTGACTCGCCGCCAGCTGCTCGTCGAGCTCGCCTACTTCTGGTCGTACACGGCCTCACTGCAAGCCGTCCTCACGCCCGACCTCGGCCAGAACTTCCCGAGCGTCTTCTATTTCACCTACTTCATCTACCACGTCGGCGCGATCGTGGCGGCGAGCTTCCTGGTGTTCGGATGTCGTCTGTTTCCGCGGCCCGGGGCGGTCTGGCGGGTGTTCTGGATCACGATCGCGTGGACGGCCATAGCGGGCGCCGCCGACCTGATCACCGGCGGGAACTACATGTATCTGGCGAGCAAGCCCGTGCACAACTCGTTGCTGAACCTGATGGGCCCGTGGCCGTGGTACATCGCCGGCGGAGTGGCCCTCGGGCTCGCGCTGCTGCTGCTCGTGGCCGGCCTGACCAGGGCTTTCGGCGGCGTGTCCGAGCCGACAGGCGCCCGCGAGCTTACGCTCCGGTAGCGTTCGGCCGCGGCCATGCGGGCGATCTATTTCGAGCAGAACGGCGGCCCCGAGGTCCTTCAGGTCCGCGACCTCCCAACCCCGACGCCCGGCGGCGACGAGGTGCTCGTCAACGTCGACGCGATCGGCATCAATTACCGCGACGTATACGAGCGCGACGGTGTCGGATACGGCTCGGCGCCGCCAGCGATCATCGGCGTGGAAGGTGCCGGCATGATCGCCGGGACCGGCGAGCGCGTCGCCTGGGCACACGTGGACGGTAGCTACGCCGAGCAGATCGTCGCTCCGCGCGACAGGCTCGTGTCCGTCCCCGACGACATTTCGGCCGAGGTGGCGGCTGCCGCAATCCTCCAGGGCATGACCGCCCATTACCTGGCAGCCGACTCCTATCCGGTCGCCGAGGGCGACTGGGTGCTCGTCCACGCGGCGGCGGGGGGCGTTGGGCTGCTCCTGACCCAGCTCGCGAAGTTGCGCGGCGGTCGCGTGATCGCGACGACCTCGACGGATGCCAAGGCGAAGCTCGCCAAAGATGCGGGCGCCAACGAGGTGATCGGGTACGAGGGCTTCGCGAGGCGCGTGAAGGAGATCACCGGCGGCGAGGGCGTGAAGGCGGTGTACGACGGCGTCGGCAAGACCACGTTCCTGGAGGGCCTGAAGGCGCTCGCGCCGACGGGACGGATGATCCTGTACGGCGCGGCCAGCGGCCAGCCGGACCCGCTCGCGCTGTCCGCGCTCGGTCCGGCGGGCTCGCTGTACGTCCAGCGGCCGACGCTGCAGACGTACACGCGCACGCCCGAGCTACTGCGTGGGCGGGCCGCCGAGCTGTTCGAGCTGATCGAGTCCGGGGCGCTCGACGTCCGTATCGGCGCCCGCTACCCGCTGGAGGAGGCGCGTCAGGCGCACGAGGACCTCGAGGCGCGCAAAACCACCGGCAAGCTGCTGCTGATCCCTTGAAGGAGCTGCAGGGACGCGCGAGCGCCGAGATCGACGTGCCGATCAGCGATTGCTTCACTCTGCTCGCGTCGATCGATCGATACCCGGCGTGGTTCGAGGTCGTCCGCGACGCTGAAGTCCTCGAGTGGGAGCCCGACGGCCGTCCGCGGCTGGCGCGCGTAGAGCTCTACGTCCCCCAGAGCCCGTTCGGCACCGACTTCAAGCTGCTCGTATTGATCGAAGGCGAGCATCCCGAGACGATGCAGTTCACGAAGCTCCCCGCCGACGCCGCCGACCAGGACCGGCTCGAGCTCACCTGGCGCCTGCGGGAGAACGGATTCACGGAGATCGAGTTCGAGTTCGACGCAGCGGTGTCGTTCGTGCCCGGATACATCCCGGTCGGGGGTGCCGGCGATCTGATCGCCGAGGCGATTCTCGACGCGGCCACCGCCGCGTTCACAAGTCCGTTAGGGTGACGCGCAGCATGTGGGGGGACGAAGCAGAGCGGGCGGCGCTCCGCGCGGTTGCCCATCTCCTACCTGGCAAATGGCGGCAGATCATCGACGTCGCCGCGGCCGCCGTGCCACCGACCCCCGGGCAGCGGATGCCCGCACCTACCGACGCCGCCGCAAGACGGCTGGACCAGATCGAGCACATCGTCGTCGTGATGCTCGAGAACCGCTCGTTCGACCACATGCTCGGATACCTGTCGCTCCCGGCCGCCCTGGGAGGCCGCGATCGCGCCGACGTCGACGGCCTCAGAGGACCGGAGGCGAATTTCAACATGCACGGCGGGACGCGGTACCCCATCCACCACCTGGCCCAGACCCAGTTCACCGGGGAGGCGGAAGATCCCGATCACTCAGGCGGCTCGGTCGACCAGCAACTGGCGAATGGCGGCCAGGGGTTCGTCGACAACTTCGCCCGGATCTCGGCGGCGCGCGCCAAGCAGCTGAACGTGCCGGTGCCCGACCCGGGTCTCGTGATGGGCTACTACGACGGCGACGACCTTCCGGTCTACGACCACCTCGCCGCCGAGTACTGCGTCGTCGACCGCTGGTACAGCTCGGTGGCGGGGGCCACGTGGCCGAACCGGTTGTACGCGCTGGCGGGGCAGGCGGCCGGAAGTCGTAACGACATATCGCCGCCGCTGTACGAACTGCCGACGTTCGTGCGCTACCTCGACGAGGGCAGAGTCGACTGGCGCTGGTACTCGTTCGATCCGGGAACGCTCCGCGCCGTCGACCCGGCCTACCGCCTGAGCAGCCACGACCACTTCGGGTACGTCGACGCCCGCAAGCTCAGCATCCGCGAGGAGGTGGTGGGGAAGCTGACCGAGAAGGGGTCGTTGCTCGATGACGCGGCGGCGGGGAAGCTCGCCCAGGTCTCGTGGATCGATCCGCGGTTCAAGGATCTGCGGGTACTCGGGCCGGACTCGAACGACGACCACCCGCCGTCGGACGTGCTCGCGGGCCAGGACCTGATCCTGACCGTCTACCACGCGCTGTCGAGCGCGCCAACCTGGCCGAAGACGCTCCTGATAATCACCTACGACGAGCACGGCGGGTTCTACGACCACGTTCCTCCGCCCGCCGCGACCGACGACGACCCCGACTTCCGGCGCCTCGGGATCCGCGTGCCGGCGCTGCTGGTGTCCCCGCTCATCGCTCCGGGCTCGACCTCGACGGCCCTGCTCGGGGGCGACTTCCATTTCGACCACACCTCGATCATGAAGACGATCTTCACCCGCTTCTGTCAGATAGACGGGCAGATTCCCGAGATGACCGCGCGCGCCGGCGCTGCGAACCATCTCGGCCACCTACTCCACGGTGACCCGCCCCGAGCGGATGTCCCGGACCATTCGGCCGCGATCGAGTCGCTCACGGACTGGCGCGACCAGTTCACACAGGCCAGATTCAAGGATCCGGTCGCCGAAGTCATAGCACCGCACGAGCTGACCGACTTCCAGAACGGGTTCTACGAGATGGCCCGGCTGCTCCGACACGCCGGACTTCCCGGCGGACATCCGTGAGCACGTCGGGCTCCCCGTCCGACGTGCTGACCGCGTTCGCCAACACCGCTCTGGCCGACGCCAAGCTCGCGGCCCGCGGCGACCCCGACTGGCGCGTGTCCGAGGCGTTCGCGCTGGGGTGGCAGATGTCCGAGATCTACCGGCCCGACGCGCCGGAGCAGGTGCCGCCGGTGCAGGCGGGCGACTTGCCCGACATGTCGCAGCTCGATGCCCACGACTGGGACAGGATTGGCCTGCTCCAACTCCAGGCAGGCATCAGCAAACTGAGCGAGGCGATCAGCCTCGCGGGTCTCGCGATCCCCGACGCCCAGGATTTCGCCGACAGCCTGGCGAAGCTGGCTGGCGCCGAACGCGCCGACGCGCTCCGGCAGTTCCACATCAACCTGCTGGCGACGCTGACGGCCACGGACTACCGCCTCGGCAAGGCCTACAGCCTCGGACTCGCGATCGCGGACGCCACCCGGTTCCCGGCCAACTACCACGTCGAGCTCCAGAGCTCCCGCGTATCCGTACTCGCGGCGTGGATCAGGGATCTGGCCAGCGCCTTCCCGCCGCACGCTTCGCGCGCCGTTGCACACTCGATCGAGCGGTGGAGCGCATGGGCGGCGAGTCCGGCCCAGTCGGGCGAAGCAAGCGAGGCCCAGATCCTTCCCCACCTCCAGCCCCAGGGCCGGCTCTGGCGAAGTCTGCTGTCGGGCGAGAAGCGCCCCGTCGACACGCTCCAGCAGATCGACTACCTCACGGCAGGCGAGGAGAGCCTCAAGAACGCCGGCGCGCTCGCACGTAGGTTCCTCCGTCACTACCTGTGGGCGTGCCTCGGCGCGCTCGCGCTCCTCATCGCCGGGATCGTCGTGATCATCGTCGCGAGCGACCCGGCGGGGATCGTAAGCGGCGCGGTGGCGATCCTTGCCGGGTTAGGCTTCGGCTGGAAGACGATCGGCACCTCGCTCGGGGCCGCGGCGGCGCGCGTCGAATCCCCGTTGTGGGGCGCCGCGCTCGATGATGTGGTGTACCGGCGGATCACGCCGAGCCAGCTGATCCCGCCCAGTGACCACAAATAGCAACCTGGCCCGCCTCGCCGAAGCGGCATACGAGCGCAGGGGCGACTACGAGTCGCTGCTGTTCGAGGGTTACTGGTACAGCTCGGGCCGAGGACCTCCGCCATGTGATCGCTGACTCGGGGGCGCGCGCGGTGATCACGACCTCCGAGTTCGTCGACAAGGTCGGCGACGCGGTTGCCGGCCTCGAACGCGTACCGCACGTGATCTGCGCGGACGACGGGGACGCGGATGGGATCAGGCCGTTGGACGAGCTCGAGTCGTCCGAGCCCGCGCCGATCGTCGATCGCGACGACGACGATCTCGCCGCCCTGCTGTATACGGGAGGAACGACGGGCCAGGCCAAGGGCGTGATGCTGTCGCACGCGAACCTGTACTTCTCGGGCGGCGGCGTGCAGAAGGCATCCCACGTGGACGGCGTAAATCGCTCGCTGATGACGCTGCCGCTGTCCCCGAGGACGCGCTGCTCGAGCATCCGGCGGTGACCGGAGCCGGCGTCGTCGGGCGTCCCGACGATCGACACGGCGAGGAGGTCGTCGCGTTCCTGTCGGTTTGCGCACCCGAGGGTGTGAACGCGGACGAACTGATCGAGTGGGCGCGACAAAGGATCGGCGGCTACAAGTACCCGCGGGAGATCCACATCGTCGACTCGGTTCCGCTCACGGCCGTGGGAAAGCTCGACCGCAAAGCGCTGCGCGGCCGTCTGCTATAGACCGATGCCGATGGCTGATCTTGGAACACGATCGCTCGGCGTGCTCGGTCCCGAGGTGTCGGTGGTGGGGCTCGGGTGTAACAACTTCGGCCGCCGCGTCGACGTCGAGGGCACCCGCGCGGTCGTCGACGCCGCGATCGAGGCCGGGATCACGTTCTTCGATACCGCTAACACATACGGGAGCCCACACGGGCGCAGCGAGGAGCTCCTCGGTGAGGTGCTTCAGGGCCGACGGGATCAGGTCGTGCTCGCGACGAAGTTCGGTATGGACATGGCCGACGGCCTCGGCCCCCGCGGCTCGCGCGACTGCATCCTCCAGGCGGTTGAGGCGTCGCTGCGTCGGCTTCGGACCGACGTGATCGACTACTACTGGTACCACCAGCCCGACGGCGTGACCCCGATCGCCGAGACGCTCGAGACCCTCGACGGACTCGTCCGAGCCGGGACGGTCCGCGCGATCGGCGCGTCGAACTTCAACGCCGAGCAGACCGAGGAAGCCGACGCGGTGGCACGCGACCGCGGGTTCGCCCGGTTCACCGCGGTCCAGAACAACTACAGCCTGCTGAACCGCGAGGCCGAGCGCGAGGTGCTGCCGACCTGTGAGCGGCTCGGCATCGGCTTCGTGCCGTTCTTCCCGCTGGCCTCGGGACTGCTGACCGGCAAGTACCACCGGGACGAGGCGGCGCCGGCGGGGACGCGGCTGGCGGACCGAGACCAGGTCGGAACCGACGAGCAGTTCGATCTGATCGAAGCCCTCGAGGGCTACGCCGACGCCCGCGGCCTGAAGCTGATCGACGTCGCGATCGGGGCGCTGCTCGCACGTCCGCCGGTGAGCAGCGTGATCGCCGGCGCCACCAGGCCCGAGCAGGTACGCCAGAACGTCGCGGCCGCGCGGTGGGAGCCGAGCGCGAGCGACATGGACGAACTGGAGGAGTTACTGAACCGATGACCGACTACGACATCCACCTCGACGACAAGTTCGGCAGCCTCACGCTGATCGATCTGCCGTCGGAGATCGCCTCCCACGAGCCGTGGTTCAACCAGACCCTGACCACGGTCAACGATGCCGTCGTCCGCCTCGGCGTGATCGACGGCGACTTCCACTGGCACCATCACGACGACACCGACGAGTTCTTCCTCGTGCTCGAGGGACAGCTGCTGATCGACATCGAGGGCGAGGGCACGGTCGTGCTGGGTCCGCACCAGGGCTACACCGTGCCCAAGCGCGTCGAACACCGCACCCGCGCTCCTGTCCGGACTGCGATCCTCATGGTCGAGGCGGCGGGAGTCCAGCCGACCGGGGACTGACGGATCTCGATGGCGCGGCTTCTTGGGTCCGAGCGGGGCACGACGACCGGCCTCCGCGAGCAGTTCGAGTCAGGCGAGATGGTGCTCGCCCCGGGCTGCTACGACGCGCTCGGGGCGCGGCTGATCGAGGAGGCGGGCTTCAGCGCCGCGTACATGACTGGCTTCGGCAGCGCGGCGTCGCGGCTCGGCCGCCCGGATGTGGGGCTGATGACGCTGTCCGAGATGGTCGACAACGCCCGCCGGATCGCGCAGGCGATCGACATCCCGGTGATCGCCGACGCCGACACCGGCTACGGCAACTCGCTCAACGTGATCCGGACCGTCCACGAATACGAGGCCGCCGGGGTGAGCGCGATCCACCTCGAGGACCAGGTGATGCCGAAGAAGTGCGGCCACATGGAGGGCAAGCAGGTCGTTCCCGTCGCCGAGATGGCGGCCAAGGTGGCCGCCGCCGTCGCGGCGCGCAGCTCGTCCGAGTTCCTGATCATCGCTCGAACCGACGCGCGCGCGGTCGAGGGCCTCGACGCCGCTTTGCAGCGCGCGCGCGTCTACCGCGAGGCGGGAGCCGACGTGCTGTTCGTCGAGGCCCCGCAGTCCGAGAGGGAGATCGAGACCGTCGCGCGTGCGTTCCCCGACGTGCCACTGCTGTTCAACTATGCCGAGGGCGGCAAGACCCCGCCGGTCTCTCACGACTTCCTCCGCGGGCTCGGCTTCAAGCTCGTCATCTTCCCGCTCACGATCCTGCTCGCGGCGACGGCTGCGATCCGGTCGGCGCTACGACGGGTGAAGGCCGACGGGACGCCGATCCAGCTCGTGGGATCGATGCTCCCGTTTGGCGACTTCCTCGAATTCATCGGCCTGGCAGAGATCCGTGAGCTCGAGCAGCGGTTCGCGGAGGGATGAGCGCGTGAGACCGTTCCGGGTGCCGCTCGAGTCGGACCTCGCGCCCGAGGACGCGGTCGCCTGGCTGCGCGGGGAGGACCGGCCGTTCGCGCTGGTCGGCGAGTGGCTCGGCGGTTGTTCGCTGCTTGGGTCGTTTCCGCGCGAGACAGCCGGTCCTGACCGCGATCCGTTCGCGGTGATGGAGGCGCAACCCGAGCTCGAGGCCGGCGAGGCGGTCGTCGGCGGCGGCTGGGTCGGCTGGCTCGGCTACGGACTCGGGTCGCTCGTCGAGCGGCTGCCCCCGAGCCCGCCGGCGCCGATCCTCTGCCCGTCCTTCTCGCTCGCGTTCTACGACCACGTCGTACTGCACGACGGAGAGCGTTGGTGGTTCGAAGGGCTCTGGTCGGCGGAGCGCTCCGGGGTGCTGGAAGAGCGTCTCGCATTGTGGAGAGGACGGTTGAGCGCCGGGCCTTCGGGGCCGCTCACCGACCGCACGCCGACTCCGTTCGTGCTCGCCGCGAACGGCGGGGCGGGCCACCTCGAGGCGGTGGCGGATTGCCGGCACCGGATCGAAACCGGCGAGCTGTACCAGGCGAATCTATGCGTGCGCCTCCAGGCGGAGTACAAGGGGGACCCGCTCGATCTGTTCGCGCGCGCCTTGCCTTTGGCTCGGCCGCGGTTCGGGGCGCTGGTCGACGGCGTCGTGAGCCTCTCCCCCGAGCGGTTCCTGCGGCGGTCCGGGCGGGACGTATGGACCGAGCCGATCAAGGGCACACGCCCACGGACCGGCTCCGACGAGGACCGCCAGGCGGCGCGCGAGGCGCTGCTGGCCTCGACCAAGGACGCAGCCGAGCACGTGATGATCGTCGACCTGATGCGCAACGATCTCGGCCGGGTGTGCTCGTACGGAACGGTGCGGGCCATCGAGCCGCGGGTCGAGCCTCACGCCGGAGTGTGGCATCTCGTCTCGACCGTGACCGGCCAGCTTCGCGAGGGCGTGCGCGACGGCGACCTGCTGCACGCCACCTTCCCGCCCGGCTCGGTCACCGGGGCGCCGAAGGTCCAGGCGATGAAGGTGATCGCGACGCTCGAGGCGACCCGGCGCGAGGTCTACACGGGAGCGATTGGGATCGCCAGCCCGATCGCCGGTCTCGACACGAGCGTCGTGATCCGCACGTTCGAGACCGCCGGGGACGCGATCTGGATAGGGGTCGGCGGCGCGATCGTGGCCGACTCCGAGCCCGGACAGGAGCTCGACGAGGCGCTGACCAAGGCGGCCGGACCGGTCGCGGCGATCGGTGGATCGCTGGCCCGCCCGCTCGAGCGGCCGGCGTATCCCCCCGAACTTTGCGTGTACCCGGGGCGCGCGGTCGAGCGCGCACTGCTCCACGGGCAGCGGCCCGACCCGGCGATGGGCGTGTTCGAGACGGTGCTCGTGGAGGGGGGCCGCCCGGTCGCGCTCGGCCCGCACCTGGCGCGCCTCGCCGCCTCGGTCGCCGAGCTGTACGGCGCCGCACTGCCCTCGACGGTCCTCGCCGGCGCTCAGGCGATGGCGGCCGAGGCCGTTGGCCGCTCCCGCATGCGCGTGCTCGCCGACGCAGACGGAGCCGTCCGGATCACCGTGTCGCCGCAGGGGCCGCCGCCGGCGGGGACCGTGGTGCTCGAGCCGTTTGCTTTGCCGGGTGGCCTCGGGGCGCACAAGTGGCGCGATCGCCGACTGCTCGACGCGCTCGCCGCCGTGCGCCCCGGCACGGTGCCGTTGCTGGTCGACACCGACGGCCTCGTGCTCGAAGCCGCCCACGCGAACGTCTGGATCGTGGAGGGCGACGATCTGATCACGCCACCGGCGGACGGCCGGATCCTGCCGGGTACCACTCGCGGAGCGCTGCTGGCGCACGAAGGCGCCCGCGAGGAGCCGATTGACCTCGACCGCCTCACGAGCGCCGACGTGGTGTTCCTGACCTCATCCATCAGCGGCCGGGTGCCGGCGCGCCTGCGCCGGCCCGTTCTCGTGCCGATCCCCGTAGCGGCGCCTCTCTGAGCAGAAGGACGACGATCAACGCGACCGCGGCGATCGGCGCCGCGGTGACGAACACGGCCTGGGCGCCGTGGATCACATCGGACCGGGCGGGCGCACTCAGGTGGCCGAGGCTCGCTGACCCGTAGTCTTTGACGACGATGGCCAAGACCGTGGTCGTACTCGGGGCGCGCAACCTCGGTGGCGCGATCATCGAGCATTTCCTCGAGCTCGGATGGAACGCCGCCGGCATCGCTCGTAGCGACGACACGCTGACCCGCGTGCGTGAGCGCGGTGCGCTCGGGCTCGACGCCGACGCCTCGGACCCGGAGTCGCTGGGTACCGCGCTCGCTGACGTTCGCGGTCACTTCGGATCGGTCAACGCCGTGATCAACGCCGTGACCGCCAGCCGCGCCGCCGGCGGCCCGTTCGGGGGTGGCGAGCTGGCGAGCGCCGACCTGGACGCCTTCGACGCCTGGACCGTGGCCGTCGCCCGGCAGGCTTTCGTGTTCCTTTCCACGGGGATCGCCGCGCTCGAGCAGAACGAAGACGGCGGTGCGCTCGTGCAGATCACGGGTGGCTCCTCGCGTCGCGCGATGCCTGGCCGGGGACTGTGGGCCGCCGGCGCGTTCGCGACGCGGGCGCTCGTCCAGGCCGCCGCGCAGGAGATGCGCGCCACGGGCATTCACGTCGCGCTGCTGGCTGTCGACGCCACGATCCAGTCGCCGAAGACCGCCGTGTTCACGCAAGGCACGCCGGAAGGGGCACTGGCCGAGATGGGCGAGATCGCCAAGGCGGTGGCGTACCTGGTCGAGCAGGGCGTGCGGGCGTACACCCACGAGCTGGTCGTCACCCCCGCCGGCGAGCGCTGGGTTCCGTAGCGGCGCGGTCTACGCGAGTTGTCGCGCGCGGCTTCGGTACCCGACCGCGATCAGGACCGCGAGCAGCGAGGCCAGGCACGAGAACACGAACGGCGCGCCGACGCCACCGGCGCCGATCCCCACGCCGCCGACCGCCGAGCCCGCGGCGAGCCCGCCAATCAGCGCGGCGGATACCCACGTGAACGCCTCGGTCTCGCTGCCCGGCGTGACCGAACGGCCGACGAGCGCGTACTGGCAGGAGAACACCGGCGCGACAGCCAGGCCGGCGAGCAGGCTGCACACGATGCCGGCAGGGACCGACCTGGCCGCGATCAGCGGAAGCGTGCAGACCAGGAGCACCACGAGCAACAACTGGTAGCGCGTCGACAGCGGCGAGCGCCACACGTGCGCGCCATACCAGAGCCCCCCGGCCATGCTGCCGACGCTCCACAGCGCGAGCAGCAAACCCGAAGCCGGACGCGACCCGGCGTGAAGCGCCAGCGACGGTAGTCCAACCTCGATCGCGCCCAACGCGACCCCGGTCAGCGCCACCGGGCCGAGCAGCGCGCGCAACTCCGGACTGGCGAGCGCCGGCGCGCGCTCGTGTCCTGACCCGTAGGACGTCGACGACGAGCGCACCAGCGGCGAGCGCAGGAACAGCGACGTCCCGACGATGCACACCGCGCCGAGCATCGCCACCGCCGCGTCGGGCGACGTGGCCGCGACGACCAGCGCTACCACCAGCGGGCCGACGATCCAGATCGTCTCCTGGAAGATCGACTCGAGCGCATAGGCGGTGTCGAGCACGGCCTGGTCGTCGAAGACCTCGCGCAGGAGCGCTCTGACCGCGGGCGCGATCGGTGGCAGCAGCGCGCCGGCCATCCCCGAGAGCACGATCAGCACGACGACGCCCCCGCCCGCCTCCGCTGCGATGACGAGCAGCGCGTACACGCAGGCCTGTGCGCAGGCGAACGGGAGCAGTACACGGGCGCGTCCAAAGTGGTCGACCAACCGGCCGATGAACGGCGCGCACGCCGCGGTCGCGAGCGCGAACGCGCCGACCGCGACGCCTGCGGCGGCGTAGGAGTGCGTCGTGCTGCGCACGAGCAGCAGGATCGCGAGCGTCGACATGCCCTGTGGCAACCGGCCCACGAGCGCGCTCGCGAACAGACGCCGGGCGCCCGGGACCGACAGCACGGACCGGTACTTCGAGACCATACGATCGAGCCTACAAGAGCCGGCGACGATCTCCCGGCTACGATTTCGTGGCTTGAGCCGCGAGGTGATCAGCGATCTGTCGATGCTCGAGCGGCTCGTGCCGCCCGAGGGCCAGGACGTGGTCGACGTGGGCTGCGGCGGCGGCGCGCTCGTGCGCGCGCTGACCGACCGAGGCGCTCACGTCACCGGTGTGGAGATCTCGGAGTCGCAGCTTGCGGCGGCGATCGAGCACGACGACGGACGCGGCGCCCGCTATCTCGTGGGCCGGGCGGAGCACCTGCCGTTCGACGACGCGTCGGTGGACATCGCGGTGTTCATGCGCTCGTTGCACCACGTGCCACAGGCGGACCTCGACGCCGCACTGGCCGAGGCGCGCCGGGTGATCCGGCCCGGCGGGGCGGTGTACGTCGCCGAGCCGTTGGCCGAAGGGAGCTTCTTCGAGGTCACCCGGATGGTGGAGGACGAAGTCGAGGTGCGCGCCGCGGCCCAGGCCGCGCTCGCTCGGGCCTCGGACGCGGGTCTGGAACGGGAGACCACGATCGACTACGACGCGCCGCTGACGGTCGCGGGCCTGCCCGGGCTGCGGGCCCGGGTCGTCGCCGCCGATCCCCGCCGTGCGGAACGGTTCGACGAGCTGGCCGGCGAGCTCACCGAGGCCCTCGAGCGCCTCGGGGAGCCGGGCGAGCGGCCTGGCGAGCTGCGCTTTCTACATCCGATGCGCGCCGACGTGCTGCGCCCGGCGCTCGGCTGAGCCGGCTACGCCTCCTCTGGGAACCGCCGGCCGCCGACCTCGAGCTCGCGCACCTTCAGCGAGCCGATCTCGATCTCTTCCGCCTTGAGCTTCCGAATGACCGCTTCGGCGATCGCCAGACGCCCGATGGCTACTGCACCAACCGCGGTGACCGCGATCGCGAGCGGCCCCATCGCCGATGGTCCGAACAGCCGCGCTCCGATGGCGTGGGCGCCGATGATGTGCGCCCCGGTGACTTCGGCGGGCACGGCCTTGCCGCGCCGGTTCGTGATGCTGCGGCCCATGCGGAACCTCCTGGGGTTGGTGGGAGGCCTCGTGGTCTATACGGACCGAGAGGCACGGTCAAGGCGCGCCGAGCTGCCACAGGCGCTCCGCGGCCCAGGCGCCGCGGATCACCTTGTCGGGATCGACGCCGCGGGCGTCGGCCAGGTCTGAGGCGAGCTTCTGGAGGCGCACGGTCAACGGGATCTGCGCGAGGACCGGGTGGAGTCCCTCGGGCTCGCTCACGGTGTGCACCTCGAGGCCTTCGCTCGCTGCCGCCGCGCTGAGCAACTCGAGCAGCCCGAACAGGTCGTCGGACGGCTGAATCGCGATCATGGCATCCCCGGCCTCAAGCGGTACTGCCGTCCCGTGAAGCAGATACTCCGCCTCGAATCCCTCGGCCGGAAGCTGTGCCCCCTCGCGCAGTTTGAGCGCTCCCTCGCGCGCGGTCACCGCCGCGGGGCCGGCGCCGGCGAGCACGAGCAGGCGCTCGGGGGCGGCGTCGAGCACCGCCGGGGCCCGGGCGGCGACGCGAACCCGTCCCGGCACGTCGGACAGCTCGCGCTCGTCGAAGCCCGGTTCGCCGACGGCAACGCTGAGGCGCGCGAGTACGAGGAGCGCCGCGAGGTAACTCGCCGTATACGTCTCCGCCCGCTCGAGCGGCGCGGCCTCGATCGCCTCGGGCCACCCGCGTCCCTGCGCGGTGATCGAGACGACGCCAGCCCTCGACTCGATCGAGTAGGCCCGGGCGCGCTGCGCGAACGCCGTCTCGGTTGTGTGAGAGATGACCACTACCGCGTCGTCGGCGGTGAGCGAGGGCGGATCCCCGCAAAACGCGGCCGACGAGCGCCACCGGGCATCTGGCTTTCCCGGTCCGAACATCAGCGCGCCGAGCTCGGCAGCGTGCTGACTGGTCCCGGTTCCGACGAGCCAGAGGCGCTTCGAGCCCGCGATCCGCTCGGCCGCATCGTCGATCGCCACGGAGAGGACCGACTCGAGTTGATCCGCCTGCCCGGCGATCGTCTCCGACAGCGAGGTCATCAGTCCTCGCCGTCCCAGTACTCGAGCTTCCCTTCGGGTCGGGTCACGAAGAGGCGCTTGCCGTTGGCGTCGTTCGCCGCGACCTTCCCGCTGTCGCGATACTCGAGGACCTCGGGCATGATCTGGGTCGAGAGCATCAGCACGCGGATCGGCGCGTCCGTCCGATTTCGCACCTGATGAAGACCGGCCTCGCCACGCGGGAACGCAACCACATCGCCCTCCCTCAGGTCGTCCTCGCCTTCAGGGGTGCGGAGCGTCGGACGCCCCCGTACCACCAGCAACCACTCCTCGTTGGCATGGTGGGTGTGATAGGGCCACAGGCGATCGCCCGGCTCGAGTTCGTACAGGCTGGCACCGAGTAGCTCCCCGCCGATCCGCGCGCCGACCCACGCGTCCTTGCTGCGCCACCCCGGACGATCCTCGGCCCGGTCCCAGGCGTCGCCGTAGAGGTTGAAGACCTTCGGCACGACCGGAGCGTACCGCGGTGCACGCGGTACGCCTCGATTACGCCGCGCGACGCAGGAACCCTGCCCGGCGGGGACCCGGGCCCGGTCCCGCGATGTGGTCTGCCCGGACGCGCAACAGCTGCACCAAATCTCGCGTAGGCACGAACGGGTTCGCGACGGTACGCCGGTCGAGCAGCGACAGCGCCGCCACCGGCTCGCCGTCCATCAGCGCGAGCAGTACCGGCCCCTCGAGCGCAGGCGCGTCATCAAGCGCGGCCAGTCGCCGAAGCGCCGGAGCCTCGTCACGCTCGGCCATCCGCAGCGCCACCGTCGGCGCCACCGAGTCAGAAGACCATCTACCAATCATCGATGTTGTCATCACCAGTTCCTCCTATTGGACACCAACGATGATGGAGTGAGGCCCGCGTTCGCACATCGGGCAAACGGAGCGACGTTCGGGCGGGAACCCCTTACGCCGACAGAGGCCGGGCCTTACCGGCTTATGAAAGGCTGTGCGGCGATGGACGAGGGACTCGATCTCGCGAGCATCCGCGCGCAGTTCTCCGCCCTGGGCCGGGAGGTGAACGGCTTCCCCGCGGTGTACCTCGACGGTCCGGGTGGCTCGCAAACGCCGGACTTGGTCGCCCGCGCCGTGGCCGATTATCTCCTGGGCGCGAACGCAAACGTCGGGGGCCCGTTCGTGACCTCGGTCGACAGCGAGCTTCTCGTCCACGAGGCTCACCTGGCCGCGGCCGACTTCCTCGGCGCCGCCGAGGAAGAGATCGTGTTCGGCGCCAACACGACCACGATCAACTTCCTCCTCGCCCACGCGGTGGCGCGGACGCTCGAGCCGGGCGATGAGGTCATCGTCACCGAGCTCGACCACGACGCGAACGTGTCGCCGTGGCTGCTGGTCGCCGGCGACCGCGGCCTCACTGTCCGGACGGCACGACTGGACCCGCGTGAGGGCACGCTGGATGTAGACGCGGTCGCGGAGCTGATCACCGCGCG
>Ga0335083_10006120_pt1 | contig 15122 bp, 10 predicted proteins | sample Lox_Sample_42_FD_206716 | JGI IMG/M metagenome (GOLD analysis project Ga0335083, IMG submission 206716) | Soil microbial communities from Loxahatchee National Wildlife Refuge, Florida, United States - Lox_Sample_4.2 | ecosystem: Environmental > Terrestrial > Soil > Wetlands | place: USA... | reverse complement strand
AGAAAATTCAATGTGTCTTCGGCATCCTGCAACTGGCCGAAATTGATCTGGCTCTGGATCAGTTCGGTCAGGATGACGATGTCGTGATTGGCATCGAACGCCAGGCGCATGTTAACGACGCCGGACGGATATTCGCCGTCGAGAAAGTCATGGAATGCCTGCAAGCGCAGCAGGTAGCCTTGGGTCAGCATATTGGAAACGTTGCCTGGCTGCGATTGCGCCGCCTTCAGCATGCGTTCCACGTCTTCACGCGAAACTTGCATGCATTTTCCGCTGTTGATCAGGCTGTACAGCTTGTCGAACGAATTCATTGCGTACACGCTGGCGGGATAGTGCGACAGCACTTCGGTAGCATGATCTACCAACTCCGGCGAAGATTGCCCGAGCGCGCACTGCAGGGTGAGTTGATGCATCAGGATGCCGGCGTCCTTGGGATCGTTCTGCTCGGCCACTTTCAACTGTTCCAGCGCTTCCGCGAATTTGCCCTGCGTCGTCAGCAGATTGGCCATGTCGGTGCGCGCCCGCGTCGATCCGGGGTGATCAGCCACTGCCTGCCTGTGCATCAATTCGTTGTTGCTCCACTCCAGCGTGCGCGAAAACGTTTGCAGCGCAAACACGGCGAAAAATACTCCCAACAATGCCAACGCCAACTTGCGTTCACGATAACCTGCAACGTAATGCACCAGCGGCAACATGACTCCGGCCAGCGCCAGGTAGTTACGGTGCTCGAACATCAATTCGAGCGGGATGACGGTCGATTCCAGCAAATGCGCCAGCAGAAACCACGCCAAGCCGAATGCCAGCACCGATGCGCGTTCGCGCAGCAGCCATATCGCCGCCACCATTGCCAGCAATAGCACCAGCAATGCCAGCGTCGGCGGATCCAGCACCGACGTCACCGGAAAGTCATCGTGATACAGACTCATGTCGCGCACACGCGGCAACAGGATCAGTTTCAGGTAGGTGGGCACCACGTGCAGTTGGGTCAACAACCGGGAACCCAACGTGAAGTTGCGCGTGCTGTAGTCGAGCATCGTACCGAGATGGGTGCAAAGATAGAGTCCACCTGCCAGAAGCGGCAGCGCGATGAAAACGGCCAAAAAGACCAGGTGGCGGGTTTGGGCGGCGTAAGGCATCCGCCATCCGCGAAACACCAGTACTTCGTAGGCCAGCACGAACAACGGCAACAGTGCGCCGTTTTCCTTCGAGAACACGGCCAGTGCCTGCAGCAGCGGATACAGCACGAATGCCAACAGCCAATAACGCCGGTCGCCTTGCGCGCGCGTGCGCGCTTCGACGTAACACCACAGCGCGGCCAGAGTGAACAGCGACGACAGGATGGTCATGCGCTGCACCACGTATAAAACGGTGCTCACCTGCAGTGGATGCAGCAGCCAGAAAGCCGTGGCCAGCGTGGCGCTCACGTGCGTCCGTGTCTTGTCGAGCGAAGGCACCAGCAACGGCAAGGTCCGGCACCACAACTGCCACAGCAAGACACCGACGCCCATATGCAGCAACAGGTTGTGGAATTTGTAACCCCAGGAATCGAGTCCCACCAACAAGTCGCTCACCAGGAAACTGCAGATCGACACGATGCGCCCCAGCATGCCGCTGGTATTGTGGGTCACCATGTAAAGAATGGAGTCGAAGTCGAAATGGTCGAGGTGAACGCTGACGACGTTCTGGTCGTCGTCCAGCACGAATGGCCCGCTCAAGCCGGGCCAATAAATCGCCAGCGTCAGCAGCAGTATGCCGACCAGCACCAACGGTAAACGATATTTTTCAGCGATATTCATGCATCAGATCAGAAGTGCCAGCGACGCTCGAAGCAACCTGACTCCAGACCGTGCCAATTATTGCCAGATAAATCCAGAATATTCATAAAGCGCCTGCGGCGTTCGAAGCAACTTCACCCTGAACTGCGCCAGTTATTGTCAGGTAACACAAAATCCCATTCATAAAAAAAGCCAGCCTCTCACGAGACTGGCTTTTTCCACAATCAAACTGTGACGGAAAAGACTACTGGCAGCTACCCGGCAGATACTTGGAGCCGGAGATGGCTTTGCAGACCCAAGTCACGCCGCCCGAGCTGTTGCGGGTTGGATGCAGACCCAAAACGACGGCTTTGCCAGGGACGCCCAACTTGGTGCCATTGCCATCGATCCTGATCGTGGTGCCAGTCCAAACGAGGCTGCGGGTCATGCCAGCGGTTACGTTCTGGATGCTGATCTGGGTCGAGGATGGCGTACCGGCCTGGATAATCATGAACTCCGAGATCAGGTTCTTGGCAGTGGAAGCCGCCAGAATCAATTCCGAAGCCTTGGCACGTACGGTGTAATCCTGATACGCCGGCAACGCGACGGCGGCCAGGATGCCGATGATCGCGATTACGATCATCAATTCGATCAGGGTAAAGCCTTTTTGGAGCTGTTTCTTCATTTGCTTCATGGCATTTCCTCTTTTGTGTTTTGTGATGAACGTCCTTTTTTTTTGACAAGTCGAACAGGAAAAAATCTCCTGTTCGACTGTGTCTATCCTTAAAAGAACTTAGTTACAGCTACCCGGCAGGTACTTGGAGCCAGCGATGGCTTTGCAGACCCAAGTCACGCCGCCCGAGCTGTTGCGGGTTGGGTGCAGACCCAAAACGACAGACTTGCCGGGGACACCCAACTTGGTGCCATTGCCATCGATCCTGATCGTGGTGCCAGTCCAAACGAGGCTGCGGGTCATGCCAGCGGTTACGTTCTGGATTTTGATCTGGGTGGAAGATGGCGTGCCGGCCTGGATAATCATGAACTCCGAAATCAGGTTCTTGGCAGTGGAAGCCGCCAGGATCAATTCCGAAGCTTTGGCACGTACGGTGTAATCCTGGTAAGCCGGCAGTGCGACGGCGGCCAGGATGCCGATGATCGCGATTACGATCATCAATTCGATGAGGGTGAAACCCTTCTGGATATTTTTCTTCATATTTTGCATGTGGACACTCCTGAAATGGTGGAACGGTTTTGGTGTGGATTGCGTGGGTAGTTCAGCAATACTCGTGCCACGCACAGCACCCCGATTTCCAGCCTTGAATTGTGTGGAGTCGGTCACAAAATTCCGGGGATGCTACCCAGCAATCACCAATACCAGCCAGTAAAAACCGGCTTTAGGCCGCATTTGTTACGGCTGCGGGACGACAATTCTCCACACAAACTGACAAAAATTGTCAGCCTCGGTGACGGCCATTTTGAGATTTTCTGCCCTATCACTCCATTTGACCCTTGGGGCACCGCACTCTTAGTATCCGATGCTTGTGCCTGCATCGAGTTGATGCGTGGACACAATGCCGACAGCACAACAGGGGAACATTCGCATGGCAAGAACTACAAAAGGCCAGCAGGGTAAAACCGCGGCCAAGGCCAACCAGGCAGCCAGCCAGAACCAGAAGACCGAATTCCGTTTTTACGACAACCGCCAGAACTACCTGTCGTTCATCAATACCTGCAACGAAAAATCCGCCATCGCCAAGCGCGCCAGCAAGGAATTCAACTTGCTGCGCCCGGTGCCGCCGGCGCTGCGGCTGTACGATGCCGGCATGGGCGACGCCACCGTGCTGAGCGATTGCCTGCGCGATCTGCACCACCGGTTTCCGACCGTGCCGCTGCTGGTGGTGGCGAAGGAAATCAGCATGGAAGACGTCCGCATCGGCCTCGACAAGATGGTGGACCGCTTCTGCGAACACCCCGCCACCGTACTGGTGCTGACCAACCTCAACTACGCCGACTGCCGCTTGATGCCGTCCAATGTTGCCTCCGCCAACGCGATGAACTGGCAGGAGATCAAACTCGAAGGCACGATGAGTTACGGCTACAAGCAGCAGCTCGAGAGCCTGCATCCGTTGTTCGCGCACGGGTGGGAAACCCAGACCAGCAACGTCACCGGCAATCCGCTGTTCAAGCGTCCGTCGGTGGTGGTGATCTACCGTCAGGATCACCAGATCCTGCTGGACTCGGTGATTCCCAAGCCCGGCCTGCAGAACTGGTATTTCGATTTCATTCTCGCGTCGCAACCGTGGCGCGCGCGCACATCCGCCAAGTTCAAGGCCGAAAAAATCGTCGCACCTCTGCTGCGTTCGTTAGGGCCCGGCGGCCGCATGCTGGTGATCCAGTCCTGCGGCAAGGATCCGGCGGAAGAAGTGATCCACGAATTCTGGCCCGACGAACAACCGTTCCCGGTCGACCGCCACGCCATCATCAACGAAGTGCGCAACGTGCTCGGCCGCGAAGCGCGCCACTACAAGTTCCGCGAAGAGCCCGATTCGAAGGCGATCTTCAGTTACCGCATGCATGCGCTGCCGTCCGAGATCGGCGGCGCCAGCATCGGCACTTCGACGCTGTTCGCGGCGTGGAACGCTTCGGTCTACGTCAACCAGATCGAAGACCAGCGGCTGGAACAAGTGATCCGCGACGGCACCTACCTGAAGGCCGCCGGCAAGATCCTGCAGAAATACGGCGGTCTGCATTTCAACGACGAAGCGTTCGTGATCTCGCGGTATTACGATTGACTGCATGACTGCGGCCCAGCGAGCTTCGTATCTCATCCATAAACCCCGGGAGTAGCGGCATGCGGCACTGGCCGGCAAAGGACACATTGGGAGTGTTTGTCCTGCTGGCCGTTGCCTTCGCATGTTTTGTACCCGGACTGTCCAGCATCTTCCTGTTCGACGACATTCCCAACCTCGCCCCTCTGACCAACATTGCACAGGAACCGTGGTTTTCCCGCAGTTTCTGGGAATATGTATTCAGCGGCGACGCCGGGCCGCTGGGCCGCCCGGTGTCATTGTTCACTTTCGCATTGCAGGCCAACTCATGGCCGGATGACCCGTTTGCCATCAAGCTGGTCAACTTGCTGATACATCTGGGCAACGGCGTGCTGGTCTACTGCATTTGCCGACGACTGGCCTCGCCGTTGGGCATCGTGCGTGAACGGGCCTCGCTGTTCAGCCTGTCGGCGGCGGCACTCTGGTTGCTGCATCCGGTCCACGTCTCCGTCGTGTTGTTTGCAGTGCAGCGGATGACATCGCTGGCTGGCACCTTCATGCTGCTGGGCGTGTTGCTGCACTTGCAGTTGAGGTTGTCTGCGACGACAAGCCCCGAATCACGGCGTTTCCTGCTGCTCTCGGCCTCGCTGGCAATCACCGGTCTGTGCGGTCTGCTTGCCAAGGAATCCGCCGCGGTAATGCTCTGTTACCTGCTGACGCTGGAATACACGGTACTGGCCGGTCTGCCGACAAGTCGTCTTCTGCTGCTTTGGCGTCGCGTATTCCTGTGGCTGCCGTTGTCAGTGCTGATCTTGTTGCTGATCTGGCAGTGGGCGACGTTGCAGCAACAGTTCGCACTCTACCGGGATTTCACGATGCTTGAGCGCGCACTCAGCGAACCTCGCGTATTGTGGAGTTATCTGCTGATGCTGATCGTGCCCGGCACGGCCAATCTGGCCTTGTTCCAGCAGCCGGGGTTGTCCCTGTCATTATTCGATCCCTCGACCACGATATTGGCATTGGCAGCATGGGCAGTCGTGATCGCCGGCGCTCTGTATTGGCGTCGACGCGCTCCCGTCGTGGCCTTCGCCGTTTTCTGGTATCTGGGCGGACATCTGATCGAATCGACCATTCTGCCGCTGGGACTCATGTTCAACCATCGCAACTATCTCCCGTTCATGGGTCCACTCATCGCGCTTGGCTATTGTCTTGCCCAACTGACACCGTCGCGGCGCGCGGCCTGGACTGTCGCAGCCGTGCTGTGCGCAGTGCTGGCTTTCCAGTCACAACGGCAAAGCATGATCTGGTCCGATCCGCTGAGTCTTGCCGCCAGTTGGTACCGTAGCGATCCGCACAATACCGACAATATCGAATTCTTCGCGGTACGACTGGCGGAAACCGGCGCCGAGCAAGCGCAAAATTCCGCGGCACTCTACCAGCAGTTGATCGACTCCAATCCTGGCGCCGACTGGTACCTACTCAACCGGCTGTTGTTGAGCTGCAAATTTCCCGCGCTACCGATGCCGGCCGCAAACACCTTGCAAACCTATCTGCAAACGCAGCCGCATTACCAGAACGATACTGCGAACCCGCTGCAGCAGTTGATGGCGCTGGCGGAAGATGAGCAGTGCCCGGGGCTCGATTCCGGACTGCTGTCGGCGCTGGTGGATCGCTCACTGCGCGTGGCCAAGCCCGAACAGCGCGGTCAACTGGAATTTCTGCAAGGCCGCCTTGCATTGATCAATGGCAAAAACGATGCCGATGGCGGCACCACGGCCGCGCTTGCCGACTTTCAACATGCGTATGAACTGTCGCACGATCCGGGTATTGCCTATGCACTGGCGGGACTCAATCTGCGTCTCGGCAACAACGCCGCCGCACTGGCAATGATCGACGAAGCCGAAGCGACGCTACAACGCCACAACGACATCACCACTGGCTCGCGCGCCACCAAGCTCGAAGCATTGGAGCGCCTGCGCACCTTGGCGAAAACGCCGCCACCGGCTGCCGCCAGGTAACGGAACCTCGCTCGAATACGCTAGAATCCGGCCTTTCCCGGCCGTACCCTTGATGTCATGACCCAACGCAACATCCTCGTCACCAACGCCCTGCCCTTCGCCAACGGCCCGATCCACCTCGGCCACATGCTGGGCTATGTCCAGGCGGACATCTGGGTGCGGTTCCAGCGCATGCAGGGCCATACCGTGCACTACGTCTGCGCCGACGACACCCACGGCACAGCGATCATGCTCAGCGCCGAGAAGGCCGGAATCACGCCCGAACAATTCATCGCCGGCGTACAGGTGGAACATCATCGCGATTTCCAGCGCTTCGGCGTCGAGTTCGACATCTACCATTCCACCCACTCGGAAGAGAATCGCGAGCTGGCCGGTTATATCTACGGCCAACTGCAAAAGAACGGCAAGATCGCCACGCGCAAGATCACGCAGTTGTTCGATCCGGAGAAAGGTTTGTTCCTCGCCGATCGTTTCATCAAGGGCACTTGCCCCAAGTGCAAGGCGGAGGATCAATACGGCGACAACTGCGAAGTATGCGCCTCGACCTATGCAGCAACTGACCTGATCAATCCGCGCTCGACCATCTCCGGCGCCACGCCGGTGCTGAAAGAATCGGAACACTTCTTTTTCAAACTGCCGGAATTCAGCGAGCTGCTGAAAGAGTGGACGCGCAGCGGCGTGCTGGTGACGTCGGTTGCGAACAAGCTGGCGGAATGGCTCGGCGGCGGGCTGCAGGAATGGGACATCAGTCGCGATGCGCCGTATTTCGGTTTCGAAATTCCCGGCGCTCCCGGCAAATATTTCTACGTGTGGCTCGACGCCCCGATCGGCTACATGGCCAGCTTCAAGAAGCTGTGCAAGGACAAGAACCTCGACTTCGACGCCTACTGGAAAGCCGGCGCCAACACCGAACTGTGGCATTTCATCGGCAAGGACATCGTCAACTTCCACGCGCTGTTCTGGCCAGCCATGCTCGACGCTTCCGGTTTCCGCAAGCCGACGCAGATCAGCGTCAACGGTTTTCTCAACGTCAACGGCCAGAAAATGTCGAAGTCGCGCGGCACCTTCATCATGGCCGACACTTACTTCCAGCATCTGAATCCGGAATACCTGCGCTATTACTTTGCAGCCAAGCTGGGCCAGAACCCGGACGATCTCGATCTCAACCTCGAAGATTTCACGCTGCGCGTGAATTCGGATCTGGTCGGCAAGGTGGTCAACATCGCCAGCCGTTGCGCCGGCTTCATCAGCAAGAACTTCAACGGCACGTTGTCGACTGTCGACAGCGAAAGCGCGATGACGCAAGAATTCCAGCAAGCCGCCGCTGAAATCGCCGCGCTGTACGATGCCCGCGAATACGGCAAAGCCATGCGCATCGTCATGGCGCTGGCCGACAAGGCCAATGCGTGGATTGCCGACAAAGCACCGTGGAGTTTGTCCAAAGCCGACCCGACGTCGAAACAAGTACAGGACATCTGCAGCGTCGGCCTCAACCTGTTCCGCCTGCTGATGATCTACCTGAAGCCGGTACTGCCGGCGATGACGCAACAGGTGGAAGCCTTCCTGCAGATCGCGCCGCTGCAATGGAGCGATGCGCAGACGCTGCTGCTCGGCCACAAGATCGGCGCGTTCTCGCCGTTGATGACGCGGGTCGATCCCGCCGCCGTCGCCGCGATGATCGAAGCCAGCAAGGACAGTCTCGCCGCCGCGCAGGAAAAGAAAACTGTCGATTCGCCTTTGGCCAAAGAGCCCATTGCCGCCGAAATCGAATTCCCCGATTTCGCCAAGGTCGATCTGCGGGTGGCGAAAGTGCTGAACGCGCAGCACGTCGAAGGCGCCGACAAACTGTTGCAACTGACGCTCGACCTCGGCCTCGGCGCCGATGGCAAGCCGGTCACCCGCAACGTGTTCTCCGGCATCAAGTCGGCCTACAAGCCGGAAGATTTGATCGGCAAGAGCGTGGTGCTGGTGGCCAACCTCAAGGCGCGCAAGATGAAGTTCGGCTGGTCGGAAGGCATGATCCTCGCCGCCGGTGACGGCAAGGACATCTTCCTGATTGCGCCGCACGACGGCGCCGTGCCCGGCACGCGCGTCACCTGAAAACAACGATCCAGGAAGAGACTCCCGTGCGCCACGCGCCCAATTTTTCTTCGCGCCTCCTGCTGCAACTGCGGCTGCTGCTGTTGTCGCTGGCCTTGGTGTTGACTGGAGTCTCCGCCAGTGCTTATGCAACCGACACCTATGACGCGCCGAGCAATGTATTGACGATCCCGAAGGTAGTGGTGGACCCCACGACCTACAGCAGCGTGAAGATCACGGTCGGCAACATACTCAGCGTAGGCGGCGGTGCGGCCGCAGCCGATCATGACACCTATTCCTTCGCCACCAACAAACTGGCGATTCCGTCGGTGCTGGTCGGCTCCACGCTCTACACCAATGTCGTCATCACGGTTAAGAGCATTCTCAGCGCGGCGCTGCCCGTCAAAAAATCATCCTACGAGAACAGGATGGCGGCGATACAGGCCATCGGCCCGCAGCTTCCACCGTTGACGGGCGATGCGCTGGCGTACGCCGATTTCTTCCAGGACGGCACCTACTCGTACGTCATCCACTCGCTGGAATACAACAACCAGGACCCCTCCACCGCCAACAAGTTCGGCCACATTTATTTCTACCGCAAGATCAACGGCGCCTGGGTGGAAAGCACGAAAACCCTGCTCGCCGACAACACCGGATGCTTGCATCCACGCAAAGCAGTCGTTGCCGACTTCAACGGTGACGGCAAGCCCGACATATTCTTCGCCTGCCACGGCTTCGATGCGTCGCCGTATCCCGGCGAACAACAGCACATCCTGCTCAGCCAACCGGATGGCTCCTACCAGAACATCACCACGGCATTCAGTTGTTTCTGTCATGGCGCGTCCGCGGGCGACCTCAACAACGACGGCTATCCCGACGTCGTCGTGGCCGACCAGATGGTGGCGCAAACGCCGTACGTGCTCATCAACAACGGCAACGGCACGTTTGCCCAGGATTTCAACCGTCTGCCGGCGGACCTGAAGAACCGGCAAATCTATTCGGTGGAACTGATCGACTTCGACAACACCGGCAAACTGGATCTGTGGCTGGGCGGCAACGAACCCAACGCCTATCCGTACCCGGCGCAGTCGCTGCTGTATCCGACCATCTTCAGGAATGACGGCCAAGGTTCGTTTGTTGCCAAGGCCCCACTCACCTTGCCCGCCGACATCACCCACGGCGAGGCACTCGATATCGTGTACGACAGCGGCTACATCTATTTGCTGCGCACCAGCGACTACACGACCGCGGCGATCCAGAAGATCACCTACCCGTCACTGACGTCGAGCCTCATCTATTCCCATACAGGCGCCTATTCCTTCGGCGCGCAATGGATCGACTGGATTGGCCTGTACCAGGGCAACATCGTGTCGCCGCGAGCCGAATATCAGCTTGCCGTTCCCAAATAGATCGCGCCTCGCCTTCCCTTCACTCCAACGTCGCCATCGCCGCTTTCAGCTCCGCCGACTCCATGCCGGTTTTGAAACTGGCCAACAACATCTTGGCCAGCATGAGCAAGGTATCGGCAGAAGTTGCCGACACTTTGCCGCTGATCAGCATCGCCTGGAACTGCTCCGGCGTCGGCGCAGTCAGGTCCTGCACCGGTGCCTGTGGCGTGGCCGCCATCATGCTCAGCAGACTGGCGTAGTACAGCCGCGTCATCAGTCGCATCAACACCAGGCGCGAGCGCAACGCGGCGTCAGGCGCCGTGCCCAGCCACGACTTGAGCAACACTGTTTCCAACTCCGGCACGATGGCGAAGTTTTCCGCCAGCACGGCAACGTCGAGTAACGCTTCGTTGCGATAGGCCGTTTCCCAATCGATCAGCCACAGACGTTCGCCGTCGAACAAGATGTTGCGCGGGTTGGGATCGTTGTGGCTCGACACATGCGCGGTCGCATCCCACGGACACACGGCGCGGATGCGCGCGAACGCCTCCAGATAGGGATCGATCAATCCCGGCGCAAACGACATTTGCATGCGGCCCAGCATGCGTTCGACGAAAACGCGGTAGTCGCCAACTACCGGAAACGGTTCGGTGTCTTGCAGTTTGTGCGCCAGTGCGCCGAGCGCCGTTACCAGCGCCTCCGGCCCACCGGGATACTGCGCCAGCGGACGTTGCTGCACGAAATCCATGATGGCCACGCCATTGGGTTCATCCGTATGCAGCACCGCCGGCGCAATGCCGGATTCGGCGGCGCGGCGCATGCAGGCGTATTGATGCGGATTGCGTAGCGGGTTGCGTTTGCCTTCGATCCGCAACACGTAATCGCGTGCTGCCACCTCGAGCCGGAACGCGTGTGCGCCGGACGCGCCGCCGGTTACTGGTGCCACCACCGTGACAGGTGCGGCGCCAAATGCCGCGGCAATCGCATTGCGTGCGGTGTCGTGCAGGATTTCCGGAATCGTTTCGATATTTTGGATGTTCATGTTCAGCCCTCCCGGGGCAACAAATGCTGTTGAAACCAGTCGCAGGCAAGCGCAGTGGCTTGTTCGCGTGCGGCTGGCGTTGTGAAACGCGGATCGGCGCCGGCAATGACCTTGAACGCGGACGCGACCTGCTTCGGAAAAATGCTCAGTGCCAAACGGTTGAAGCCGAGACCGACGCTGTCGGCACCGCCGACGATCAGCAAGGCCGGCGCCTGCACTTTCCACAGGCTCGACCCGGCCAGATCAGCCCGGCCGCCGTTCGAGACGATGGCGCGCACGACTCGCGGCCGTTCCGCCGCCACATGCAGCGCAGCCGCGGCGCCGGCACCGCAGGCCCAGCAACCGACCGGCAACGCGGCAAACGGCGGTTGCGCCTGCATCCAATCGACGACGGCAATCAGCCGCGCTGCGAGCAATGCAATCTCGAATTCGAGCTTGCCGTTGGCGACTTCCTCATCGTCTGTCAGCAAGTCCACCGACAACGTGCTGAAGCCGGCCCGGTTGAACCCGGCGGCATACTGGCGGGTGTCGGGGCGATAACGGGCGCTGCCGCTGGCATGTGCCAACAACACGAGCCCACGCGCTTGCGCGACACCGAATGCTTCCGCGTCGAGCTCTACTTGTTGCAAGACGATGCGTAACAACGCGGGCTTCGGCGCAGCTTCGGCAATTGCCGGAACCGGCTGCAAGCCTGCAGCAAGCGCTTCGATGTGAGCGGCAAACTTCGGCCACGACTCGAAACCATGCTCGCGCGCGATGACCAACTGCGCATCGGCCAGCTTGAACGGCGGCGGATCGGGATCGGATAACGCGCTCCAGCGCGGATGATGACGGCGGATGCGTGCCTGCGCCTCGGCGGAACCGGCTGTCTTGACCAGTTGCTTGGCCTGCTTGCGGTATTGACCGAGGTCGGGACGGAGAGGAAGCGTGCGGTCGTGCATACGAAGCCCTTTCACAAGGCCTGACGTCCGCATCACAGGCTGGAAAGAAGTTCGTTACGCAACGTCTCGCAAACCACACGAAGAAGTGACATATCGTTCAGGTGGGCACTGCCCTTCCCGCGGACCGGATGCGCCCCGAGCGCACGCGGGCAATCTAGCGGAGCGACATCGCGCAAGTCAACGCCGGCGTGATTACAACTCGTCGCTGCCGAGATGGATGATCTGCCAAGTTGCGGTGGAGGAGTGGACAAAAGCGCCGATATGGAAATGTTCAGCGTGACTGAAGCTGTGACAACTCCACTGCGACGCATCGGCGTCTTCGCTCAGCAGCAATCGCGGCTCGCCGGCTCCGGCGAAACCGATCGTGAAAGTGTCCAGCCCCAGCTTCAGACCCACTCCACGCGCTTTGACGTAGGCTTCCTTCAACGTCCATAGCCGGAAAAATCCCGCACGTAGGGCCGAGGCGTCCAGTTGTTGCAACCACTGCACTTCATCGGGCGAGAAATAACGCTGCGCCAGGGCCAGCATCTCCGCCGCACGACGCTCGTCTTCCACATCGACGCCGATTTCGGCATCGACTGTCACCGCCAACACGCAGAAGCCGCGTGTATGACTCAAATTGAAGCGTAGCGCTGACAGCCGAGCGTCCTGAGTCAACAGGTGCGGCTTGCCGTGTGTATCGCGACTGAAGCGCAACGCCGCCGGCTCGCAGCCGCAATAGCGCGCCAATACGCCGCGCACCAACCCGTGCGCCAGCAGGAAGGATTGACGATCGTTCACGCGCTGAAACAGCTGCCAACGTTCGCGCTCCTCCTTATCCAACCAGGCAGCGAAGGTATCAGCACGACCAGCGGCCAGATCAACCGGTTCTTGCAGCAACCACAACTGCACGCTGTCGCGCGAAAGCAGTGCAATCTGACTGGTGGGATACTGGGCGGGCATTATTGGCGGCTATAGTCCTGCAAGGTGTAGGACTGTGACACAACGTCGGTGAGTTTGAAAACAAGCGATTTGTATATCGTGGTCCCAATACGGACAGAAGGAATGACTAGAGTCTTTGTGTCAGGATCGTATTCTGCAGTCTCCTGGATCGACGTATCCATTTGCTTGGTGGAAAAGGTTTTCAGCGTCAACACGACCTGCGGCTGGGTACTTACCAATTGCATGTTCACTTCGTATAAACCAAGGTGATCTACCCAGACCGGGAAGGTAACCGACCCATTGCAGAGTTCCGTCAACGTTTCATTCTCGATGGTTGTCGAACAGTGATAAGCATCTGGCGGCAATCCAGCCAGACTATCGAGCGCGTAGGCTTTATTTATCACTACAACGGTGTTCTTGCTGATCTTGAAGAGGGATATACCGGACAGAATCACCGGCAGTTCCATGAATGCCAGACCTTGATCGGCCGACACATTTACAATTGGCAGAGCATTGATCTTGTCAATAACATCCATACCCCTCACCACTCTGGCAAACGGTGCGTAGTAGTTGTCACTCCAATAACTCAAGACACCGACATTGTCCCCGGTGTTGATGAACCACTGAGAAGTGGCGCTGTTATCATCGGAAGCAACCCTTGCCATTGCCATTACCCCGCGCACATTCAACACGGTCGAGAATTCAAGCGGAATCGGGGCAAAAGTCTTGACCAGATTAAAAGTCGCGTCACTGCCCAAGCTGTATCCCCCACCCTGTATCAGATAGAGAGAATCATAGGCTGTCCCGTTTGCGCTTCGATGAACGATGGTGTTGTCGTAAAGACCTTGATTCACATAGTTCAGGAAATTGGCCACCGTGATTGGCGCATACTGTGGCAGCAACTCCAGGCACCACTTGCCGACGTTGGACTCCATGCACACATAGCGTTGGGCCTGGGCAGTCCCGGTAACCAAAGCCAGACATAGCATCATTCCCTTGACGAAGTTGATTCCTTTCATTTCCTTTTCCTCAGTGACTGAAACTTTGCAACGTGAAATTCTGGGTGTCGCTGGTATTGAAAGTCAGACCGGTATAAACATTCTGGCTGATGCGTACTGACGGCAACGTCAACACCTTGGTGGCCGGGTCGTAAATGGCATAACTGGTGGGCACACTGCCGAGTGGTTTCAACGAACCGGCCTTGATCGCCAGTATCACTTGCGGGCTGCTGCTCGTCAGCTGCAGCGTCACTTCGTAATAACCCAGGCCGATGGCATAGACCGGGAATGTGGCCGCACCGCTGCACAACTCGGTCAAGGTGTCGTTGGTGGCGGGAGTCGAACAGTGATATTGCGCGGCGGTGGTACCGGGCAAGAGGTCGGTGGCATAGGCCCTGGTGACCAGCACCAGCGAACTTCTGGCAAGCGTAGAGGTAGTCAACGGCAAAGTAGTAAATGTAGTGCCGTAGCCAAGCAGGCTTGAGGCGTCATACACGCCCAACGCGGCAATCTTGTCGAAAACGTCCATGCCCTGTACCACATCGGCGAATACCGCATAACCGCCACCATTGGCGGGGCCGAGCGTAGTGGTGTTGTCGACGAGATTGACGAACCATTGGCTGGTGGCGCTGTTGAGATCCGACGTGCGCGCCATCGCCATGGTGCCGCGGACGTTCGGCAACGAATACTCCAGCGCCACCGGTGCAAAGGTTGTCAAGGCACCGATTACGTTGGCTGCGCTGACGCTGAAACCGCCGCCCTGTTCGATGAAGCCAGGCACGCTGCGATGGATCAGCGTATTGCTGTAATAACCGCCGTTGACGTACTGCAGGAAATTGGCGACCGAATTGGGTGCCGCCTTCCATTGCAGTTCCGCACACCAGTTGCCCTGGGTCGACTCCATGCAGACGAAACGCTGGGCCTCTGCCGGCACCGACACCAGCAGAGTCAATACCAGGCACAGGCCAAAAAGACGGGAAAAACGCATGCTACCACTCCAATTATCCAAGCGCGCAAGGCTACCACAACCCGCTACTAAGCCCTGCTTTACTGTAGTTTAATTGGCGCCTGTTTTCCTTGTTGCCAGGAGCTCTCCATGCGCATTCTCCACACCATGATCCGGGTCGGCGATCTCGACAAGTCGCTCGACTTCTATACCAACATCTTCGGCATGCAGTTGCTGCGCAAGAAGGACTTTCCCGATGGCCGCTTC
>Ga0335083_10006118_pt1 | contig 15124 bp, 15 predicted proteins | sample Lox_Sample_42_FD_206716 | JGI IMG/M metagenome (GOLD analysis project Ga0335083, IMG submission 206716) | Soil microbial communities from Loxahatchee National Wildlife Refuge, Florida, United States - Lox_Sample_4.2 | ecosystem: Environmental > Terrestrial > Soil > Wetlands | place: USA... | reverse complement strand
CTCCGACATCTCCAACATCTCCTGCCGCGCCCGCAAGGACGGCACGGGCTACCTGATCAGCGGCAACAAATACTGGTGCACCATCGCCGACGGCGCCGACTTCCTGATCATCATCGCCCGCACCTCGGACGCCCCGCCAGGCAAGCGGCACATGGGTCTCTCCATGTTCTTCGTCGAGAAGAAGCGCGGCACGCTGCCCAAGGGCATCAGCGGCAATCCGATCCCCAAGATCGGCTATTTCGGCTGGAAGACCTACGAGCTCGCCTTCGACAATTTCCGTGTCGAGCAGGCCGACATGATCGGCGAGGAAGGCCATGCCTTCTACTACGCCACGTCCGGCCTCGAGACGGCGCGCGCCCACACGGCGGCCCGCGCGATCGGGTTGGCACAAGGCGCGCTCGACGATTCGATCCGCTATGCCGGCGAGCGTCGCCAGTTCGAGCGGCCGATCGCCGACTTCCAGGCCATCCGCTTCAAAATAGCCGACATGGCGACCCAGATCGAGGCGGCGCGCCAGCTCAACTACTTCGTCTGCGAGCAGATCGACACCGGCCAGCGCTGCGACAAGGAAGCCTCGATGGTGAAGCTCTTCGCCTCCGAGATGGCCGAGCGCGTGTGCAGCGAAGGCCTGCAGATCCATGGCGGCGCGGGCTACACGACCTTGCACGCCGTCGAGCGCCACTGGCGCGACGCCCGCCTCACCAAGATCTTCGAGGGTACCTCGGAGATCCAGAAGCGCATCATCTCCGACCGCCTGCTGGGCCGCGGGAGAAACTGATGAAGGTCTCGGCGCTGACCGGCCGGCACAACTACTTCGAGGATTTCAAGGTCGGCGAGGTGCTGAAACACGCCCGCGGCAAGACGGTCGAGCCGCTGGAGCAGGTCTGGATCACCAACGTCACGATGAACACCGCCGAGGCTCACTTCAACGAGCACTCGATGATCGGCAGCAACTGGGGCCAGCGTCTGGGCTTCGGCGGCGTCACCATCTCGATCTGCATCGGGCTTGCGGCGGAAGACACGGCCGAGAACGCGCTGATGGAGATCGGCATGGACAAGATCCGGCTCAAGGCGCCGGTCGTCCATGGCGATACGCTCTATTGCTACAGCGAGGTGCTGGAAACGAGCGATGCCAAGCAGGCCGATGCCGGCATCGTGCGCTTCCGCCATTACGGCGTGAACCAGGACGACAAGCATGTCTTCGAGGGCGAGCGCACGGTCCTGATGAAGCGGCGCAGCCACTGGGGAGACAAGTGAGCGACGTTCTTGGCGCGCTCGACGGGATCCGCATCATCGACCTCACGCAGATGCTGGCCGGTCCCTTCTGCACCATGCTGCTGGCCGATCAGGGTGCCGAGGTCATCAAGATCGAGCCCATGAAGGGCGACGACACGCGCATCATGGGCCCCGACCATCCCGACGACCTGCTGCACGCTTTCGGCGGCTACTTCGCGTCCATCAATCGCAACAAGAAGTCGATCGCGATCGACCTCAAGAAGCCCGAGGGCCGCGACCTGATCCTGAAACTGTGCGAAGGCGCCGACGCCATTGTCGAGAACTCGCGCGACGGCGTGATGGAGCGCCTCGGCCTCGGCTACGACACCCTGCATGCGCGCTTCCCAAAGCTCGTCTACGCCACCATCCGTGGCTTCGGCGACCGGCGCACCGGCGAAAGCCCCTACGCGCATTGGCCGGCCTACGACGTGGTCTCTCAGGCCTATGGTGGCGTGATGGGCATCACCGGGCCGGACCGCAACACACCCATGAAAGTGGGCCCGGGCATCGGCGATCTCATGCCGGCCACCATGTGCGCCGTCGGCATCGTCTCGGCCATCCTGCGCGCGCACAAGACGGGCAAGGGGCAACTGGTCGATGTCGCCATGGTCGATGCGATCCTGTCGATGTGCGAGCGCATCGTGCACCAGCATGCCTATTCAGGTGCCGTGCCGGTGCCGGAGGGCAATCACCATCCCCTGCTCTGCCCCTTCGGCATGTTCCCGGCCAAGGATGGCCACGTGACCATCGGCACGCCCACCAACGCCCACTGGCCGATCCTCTGCCAATTGATGGGCCGACCGGAGATGGGCAGCGATCCGCGCTTCGAGACCGTGCAGGGCCGACGCGCCTGTCAGGACGAGATCATCGCCGCGGTGTCGGACTTCACGCGCCGCCACACCAGGCACGAGCTGATCGAGATTTTAGGCGGCAAGGTACCGTTCGCGCCGGTCAACGATGTGCGCGATGTCTTCGCCGATCCGCACTTCGCGGCCCGCGACATGGTGGTGAAGGTCCCGCATCCGGGCGTGGAGCAGGAAACACGCATTGCCGGCGTCGCGATCAAGATGACCGAGACGCCGGGCAAGGTACGCCATCGCGCCCCGCTGCTGGGCGAGCATACCGACCATTATTTGACCGAGATCGGCCTGGGCGGCGCGGAGATTGCACGCCTGAAGGCCGAGAAGATCGTCGCCTGAGGAGACTGACATGACCGACCGTCCCAAGCGCGCCCGCCGGGTCCAGCTGTCCACGCCCGGCTCGAGCGAGAAGATGATGCAGAAGGCCTCCGAATCGAAGGCCGACCATGTCTTCCTCGATCTCGAGGACGCCGTCGCTCCAAGCCAGAAGCGCGAGGCGCGCAAGAAGATCGTCCAGGCGCTGAAGACGCTCAACTGGACGGGCAAGACGCGCTGCGTGCGCATCAACGACCTCACCACCGAATACGCCTACGAGGACATCATCGAGATCGTCGAGGGTGCCGGCGAGCATCTCGACACGATCATGATGACCAAGGTGCAGACCGTGGCCGACGTGCTGTTCGCCGACAAGCTTCTCAACCAGATGGAAAAGAAGCTGAAGATGAAGCGCCGCATCGGCCTCGAGGCCCTGATCGAGGAGGTCGAGGGCATGCAGAATGTGGACGAGATCGCCAAATCGACGCCGCGGCTGGAATGCCTGGTGTTCGGCATGGGCGACTTCTCGGCCTCGATGGGCGTCACCAACAAGGACGTCGGCAGCAACGACGGCTACCCGGGCGATCTCTGGCACTATGCCCGCTTCCGCCTGATCATGGCCTGCCGCGCCGCCGGCATCGATCCGGTCGACGGTCCCTTCGCCGATTTCCGAAACTCCGAGGCCTATCGCGAGGAATGCCGCCGCTCGATGATCCTGGGCTGCGTCGGCAAGTGGGCGATCCATCCCAGCCAGATCGAGCACGCGCTGGAGATCTACTCGCCCAAGCCCGACGACGTGGCCCGCGCCCGCAAGCTCGAGAAGGCCTATGCCGAGGCCGAAGCCCAGGGCCTGGGCGCGATCAACGTCGACGGCGTGATGATCGACGTGGCCTCGATCCGCATCCTGCGCAACACCATCCTGAACAAGGCTGACCTGTACGGGATGTGACGGCGCAGAGCCTTACATCCCCTGCGCAAGGCGCAGGGGAGGTGCCCGCGTCTTTCGCGGGCGGAGGGGTCATGAGTCACGGTACGTTGCGTTCATGCCGTGGCTCATGACCCCTTCGTCGGCGTATGACGCCGACACTTCCCCTTCGCGGACTCCGCGAAGGGGAAGAAAGGTTTCGACTCGATGAAACGCGCGTTCGTCCCGGTCGCCTCGATGCTGGCGATCCAGGTGATGATCTCGATCTCGGTGCTGGCGCTCGGCGTCATGATGCCTGTCGTGGCGGACGATCTCGGGATCGACGCCAAGCTGGTCGGCGTCTTCACGGCGATCATCTATGCCGTCGCCACGGTCGTGGCGCTGGCCGCGGCCGGCGCGGTGCCGCGCGTGGGCGCCGTGCGCGTCTGCCAGGGCGCGCTGGTGATGGCGGCCATCGGCCTTGCCTTCAATTCCCTGGCCACCGTCGCGACGACCGTCGTCGCCGTCCTGTTCATCGGTGCGGCACAAGGCCCGATCAATCCCTCCTCGGCGCACGTGCTGGCCCAGCGTGTCCCCCGTGAATATTTCGGTGCCGTCTTTTCGCTGAAGCAAACCGGTGTACCGATCGGCTTCGCGCTCGCCGGCGTGATCTTCCCCGCCCTGCTGCACCTCTTCGGTTGGCGCAGCGCCAGCCTTGCAGCCGCGGGCGCGCTGCTCCTGTCCGCCATCGCCGTCGAGCCGTTGCGGCCCCTGCTCGACACGACCGGCACTGCCGGCAGGGCATCGGGCGGCATCTGGCAATCGACCAGGTTCGTGATGGGCCATCCGCAGTTGCGCGTGCTGGGCATCGCGGCCTTCGTCTATGTCATCGCCCAGCACACCTTCACCTTCTACCTCGTCACCTACCTCTATGAGCATTGCCGCCTCAGCATCTCCCAGGCAGGCGCCCTCCTCTCGGTCTCGCAGCTGTTCGGCATGGGCGTTCGCCTGGTGAGCGGCGGCGCGGGCGATCGCTTCCCGCGCATGCAGCTCCTCGGCTGGACGGGGATCGGCATGACGGTGGGCTGTGTGGCGGTCGGCCTGCTGACCGCGTCGACACCGTTCTGGCTGATCACGACGGTCGTCGTCGGCTACGGTTCGGTCGTCATCAGCTGGAACGGCACCTCGCAAGCCGAGTTCGCGCACCTCGCGCCGCCCGGCGCCGTGGCGGCCGTTGCAGCCGTCCAGACGGCGCTGGCCTTTTCCGGCGCGGTGTTCGGGCCGCCGATCTTCGCCTTGATTGCCTCGACGGCGGGCTACCGCCCCGCCTTCATTGCCGTGGCGGCTTGCGTGCTGGTCACGGCGATCTGGCAGCTCGTTGCGGCTCCTCCGCGACGTACTTCCGCTCACCCGTCGTCGGATTGAAGAAGACGTCGACCATCTTGCCGCTGTCGGGGTCGACGAAGCGCTCGCCCGTCTTCGTCCAGCCTCCGCCCGGCGCCGCGCCGTGGAGCGGCTTGTAGAAGACGCGCTCCAGCAGCGTACCGGCCGTGATCGCTCCACCGACGATCAGGAACCAAGCCGCCGGCAGTGCCGAGGTCGAGCTGGCGACGACGATGCCCACCACCAGTACGGCAACGCCAACCAGCAGGACGGCCAGCCGCAGCATGTCAGCGGACAGGTTCGATCACGACTGCGGTGCCGTAGGACACGATCTCGCTCATCGTCTGGCCGATCTCCGCCGAATCGAAGCGCATCATGATCACGGCATTGGCGCCCATGGCCGTGGCGTTTGTCACCAGCCGGTCGACGGCATGGCGCCGTGCCTCCTCGAGGAGCTGGGTGTACTCGTGGATCTCGCCGCCCACGATGGAGCGCAGGCCGGCCATGATGTTGCCGCCCAGTCCCCGGCTGCGCACGACGACACCGAACACCTGCCCTAGCGTCTGGACGACCCGATGGCCCGCGATGTTCTCCGTTGTGACGATGATCATGGCTCTCCCTACTCCGCAATGCGGCACGGCAAATTCCATTGATCATAATATGCGCTCCCGCGGTTTGGCATTAGAGTCGCCGACCGTCGAAGGCCGTTGGGGAAAAGCGCCCGTTATTTTTCCGTTTCTTTAACGGGACCCGGCCGCCGGCGTTGAGGGAGGAATCGAGAATGTCGCGGCTTTTTGCGGTCCTGTCGGCCGGCGTCTCACTTTTTCTGTTTGCCGGCGCTTCTTTCGCGCAAAAGCCAGGCGGCACCCTGCATATCGCCCATCGCGACAATCCGCCGAGCGCGTCGATCCACGAAGAAGCGACCATCTCGACGGTCATGCCCTTCATGTCGCTGTACAACAATCTCGTGGTCTTCGACCCGGCGGAGAAGCAGGATTCCTCAGATCACATCGTGCCCGACCTTGCGACCGCGTGGGCCTGGAGCAACGACGGCAAGGACCTGACGTTCAAGCTGCGCGAGGGCGTGAAGTGGCATGACGGCGAGCCCTTCACCAGCGCCGACGTGAAGTGCACCTGGGACATGCTGAAGGGCGACGACGACGCCAAGCTGCGCCGCAATCCCCGCAAGATCTGGTACTTCAACCTGCGCGAGGTGACGACCAACGGCCCGACCGAGGTGACCTTCCATCTCAACCGGCCGCAGCCCTCGTTGCTCACCATGCTGGCGGGCGGTCATTCGCCGGTCTATCCCTGCCATGTGCCGTTCGACCGGATGCGCACCAGGCCGATCGGCACGGGTCCCTTCAAGTTCGATCGCTTCAAGCAGAACGAGTCGGTCCGCGTCGTGCGCAATCCCGACTACTGGAAGAAGGGCCGGCCCTACCTCGACGCCATCGAGTTCAGCATCATCCCGAGTCGCGCGACCTCGACCCTCGCCTTCACCTCCAAGAAGCTCGACATGACGTTCACGGGTGAGGTCACCAAGCCGATCATGGACGACATCAAGAAGCAGGATCCCGAGGCGATCTGCGAGATGCTGCCGACCTTCACCTTCTCCAACCTGCTGGTGAATCGCGACAAGCCGCCCTTCGACAAGGCCGAGATCCGCACGGCCATGGCCTATTCGATCGATCGCAAGGAGTTCCAGACCATCCTGAGCCAGGGCGTCAGCAAGGTGGGCGGCATCATGCTGCCGCCGCCGGAGGGTCGCTGGGGGCTGCCCAACGACATCCTGACCACGATCCCGGGCTACGGTCCCGACGTCGACAAGAACCGCGCCGAGGGCCGCAAGATCATGGAAGGCCTGGGCTACACCGCCGACAAGCCGCTCCGGATCAAGGTCACGACCCGCAATATCCCGACCTATCGCGATCCCGCCGTGATCCTGATCGATCATCTTAAGCACGTGAACATCGCGGCCGAATTGGAACCGATCGAGACGTCGGTCTGGTACAGCCGCCTCACCCGTCGCGACTTCAACGTCGCCCTCAACGTCCAGGGCGTGGGCATCGACGATCCCGACGTGGTGTTCTACGAGACCTTCGCGGCCAAGTCGGACCGCAACTACACCAACTACAACAATCCGGAGCTCGAGAAGGAGTTCGATCAGCAATCGCAGACGGCCGACTACGAGGCTCGTCGCAAGATCGTGTGGGACATTGATAAGAAGTTACAACTCGACGGCGCCCGGCCGATTATTGTCCATGACTGGGCGGCCACTTGCTGGCAGCCTCAGGTCAAGGGCGTCAATCCCGCGGTCAACAGCATCTACAACCACTGGCGCTTCGAGGATGTCTGGCTCGACCGCTAGTGCGCTTCGAACGGAGGAAGCCATGAAGCTCTACACCCATCCCGTCTCCACCGCCTGCCGCCCGGTGATGCAGTTCATCGCCGACAACAACATCGCCTGCGACATGGAGGTCGTCGACATCCTGTCCGGCGCGCATTACGGGCCCGAATACACGGCGAAGAACCCGAACCGGCTGATTCCCATGCTCGAGGACGGCGACTTCCGGCTGACCGAGAGTGCCTCCATCCTGCGTTACCTCGCCGAGAAGATCGGCTCTCCCGCCTACCCCAAGGACCTCAAGCAGCGCGCGCGGGTCAACGAGGCGATGGATTGGTTCAATTCCAATTTCTACAAGGACTGGGGCTATGGCCTCGTCTATCCGCAGCTCTTCCCGCATCACAAGCGGCCGGACGACAAGGCCCATGCGGGCACGATTTCCTGGGCCCAGGAGCGCTGCAAGACCTGGCTGCAGGTGCTGAACGACCACTGGCTGGCCGGCAACAAGAAGTATCTCTGCGGTGACCAGATTACCGTCGCGGACTATCTCGGCTCGGCGATCATGAGCATCGGCGAGTTGATCCATTGCGATCTGGCGAAGTATCCCAATGTTCAGCGCTGGATCGGCAACGTGAAGAAGCAGCCGAACTACGAGAAGGTGAACGACGCGGCGTTCAACGGCTTTGCCGCCTCGACCAAGGGCAAGGCCTGGGCGACCGTCTAGCATAGGAGAGCGACCGATGATCAAGGGTCTGCACCACAACGCCTATCGCTGCCGCGACTCGGAGGAGACGCGGCAGTTCTACGAGGGCTTCCTCGGCCTGCCGCTGGTGAATGCCTTCAAGATCGAAACCACGATGACCGGCCGCAAGACCGGCGCGGGCGTGCTGCACAGCTTCTACCAGCTCGACGACGGCTCCTGCCTCGCCTTCTTCGAGGCGCCGGACATGCCGTTCGAGTTCAAGGAGCAGCACGATTTCGACCTGCACATCGCGCTCGAGGTGACGCAAGAGCATCTCCACGCGATGTACGCCAAGGGCAAGGCCGAGGGCCGCGAGGTGCGCGGCATCTCCGACCACAAGTTCATCGATTCGATCTACTTCCGCGATCCCAGCGGCTATGTGATCGAGCTGACGGCGAAGAAGGCCGGCCATGACGCCGCGATGGACCCGAAGAAGAGCCGTGCGAGAGACATCCTGAACGACTGGCAGGACAAGAAGCCGAAGGCGGCCAAAGCCGCCTGATGCAAGACAGGCAAAAGGGGGAAACGATGAAGGTCGCGGCATGGACGCTCGGCGTCCTGATGGCGTTCGTGTTGCCGGCGGCGGCGCAACCCGTGCCGCATTTCCAGGTCGATCCGTTCTGGCCCAAGCCCCTGCCCAACAACTGGCTGCTGGGCCAGATCGGCGGCATCAACGTCGATGCGCAGGACCATGTCTGGGTGCTGCAGCGTCCGCGCTCGCTGACCGCAGATGAGAAAGGCGCGACCCTCAAGCCGCCGCGCAACAATTGCTGCGTGCCCGCCCCGCCCGTCCTCGAGTTCGACAGCGATGGCAACCTGCTCAACTCCTGGGGCGGTCCGGGCGATGGCTACACCTGGGTCGGCCGCGAGCATGGCATCTACGCCGACACCAAGGGCTTCGTGTGGCTCGGCGGCAACGCCGACACCGACAGTGCCGTGCTGAAGTTCACGCGTGCCGGCAAGTTCGTGGGCCAGATCGGGAAGATCGCCGTCTCCGGCGGCAGCAACGACACGACGCTGCTCGGCAAGCCGGCCGATGTCGAGATCGACGAGGCGACGAACGAGGTCTATATCGCCGACGGCTACGGCAACCGCCGCGTCATCGTCTTCGACGCCGACACGCTCGCCTACAAGCGGCACTGGGGTGCCTACGGCCACAAGCCCGACGACACCAAGACCGAGAAGTACGATCCGGCCGCGCCCATCGCCCAGCAGTTCGGCAACCCCGTGCACTGCGCCAAGGTGAGCCGCGACGGCCTGGTCTATGTCTGCGATCGCATCAACGACCGCATCCAGGTCTTCAAGAAGGACGGCACCTACGTGACCGAATGGTTCTTCGAGAAGAACACGCTCGGCAACGGCTCGGTGTGGGACCTCGCCTTCTGGCCCGACCGCAACCAGACCTTCCTGCTCAGCATCGACGGCGAGAACAACGTGATGCGCATCCTGAACCGCGCCGACGGCCGGGTCGTGGGGACCGTCGGACGCTCCGGCCGCTATGCCGGCCAGTTCCACTGGGTGCACACGATGGGCGTCGATTCGAAGGGCAACGTCTACACAGGCGAAGTCGACAACGCCAACCGCGTTCAGAAATTCAAGCCGAGCGTCGTGCCGAACTGATTGTCCATTGATCAGAATCGAGGCTCTGGGCGAGTGCGGCTAGGCTCCGCATCTGGAGACCCGGATCCAGACCATATGGTCGAAGCGCGGGGGCCGCGGGAGACGCTGCACGGTGGGGCAGATCAAGCGCGGTGGCGGGGGTACCCATAGAAGCCGCTTATTTTTTCCCCTTTAAAAGCGTTACCTAGCGGTAACCGCCACTTTATGTAGTAGGGCGATGGAGTCATGAGTCGTGAACGAGATCTCGCCCGCGACTCATGACCCCTCCGCCCCTTCGGGGCACCTCCCCAGATGACTGGGGAGGGAAATGCTCCACGGTATGCCCAATCACACCGTCAGATTCGATACGTCTGACGGTAACCTTCGGTAACCGACCCCAGATGCAGGCCGAGTCGGAGCTACTTACCGTAATACTCCCGCACCGTCGCCCAGGCGGCTTCCTGCAGCATCTTCGCCGTCGGCACGTCGAGACCGGCGGTGTAGGCGAGGCCGACCGGCGAATGCTTGAACATCGCGGCATAGCTCGTCGCCGCGGCGAGGTAGCTGCCGGCGAGCGTCGGATGACGTTTGTCGGAGATATACAGGTTGATCTCCGGATGCTCCTTCACCACGCGGGCGAAGGCGAGACCGGCGGGAATCACCAGCGCGCCGTTGTCATTGCCCGCCTGGGTATAGGCCTCGGCGAGCCCCTGGGTCATCTCGGGCTTGTTCTGGTAGGCCCACGACATGAACAGCACCGGCTTGGCGCCGTGCTTGCGCACGATGTCGGAGTCCTTCCTGGCGTACTCGACGAACTGGCTCTTCAGGGTCGGATGGATCGGGCACTGGCTGCAATCCATCATCACGGCGACGTCGAACAGCTTGTCGTTCTTGTTGAAGACGACGTTGTTCTCCGGATCGAAGGAAAAGGCGCCCACCGCGTTCGGACGGAAGTACGATTCGACATCGTGCCATTGCAGGCTCGAGCCGCTGATGGTGGCCTCCGTCTGGCGCAGCTTCTTCGCGGCCTCCGCCGAGGCGTTGAGCCGGCCGACATGCCCGCCCATGCCGTTGTTGAAATAGAAGAAGCTGTTGCCGATGTAGAGGATCGACGACGGCGTCTCGCCGAGCTCGGTCACCTTGGGCTTGGTCTGCGCCGATGCAGCGGTCGCGACAAGAAGCGCGACCAATGCGGTCGCAATTTTGCGGATCATCCTTCTCTCCCCTTCAGCCCAGCCGGCGGCGATAGAGCGCAATCAGGCGCTCCCAATGACGTTCCGCGGCTGGCTTGTCGTAGCACCAGCGTTGCGGAAAGGCGAAGCCGTGATGGACGCCCATCTGGATCTCGAGCTCGCCGCCATTGCCCGACTTGTCGAACAGCGACTTCAGCTCCTTCACCATCTCCGGCGGCGCCAGCTCATCGTGCTCGGCGCAGGAGACGTAGAGCTCGCCTCTGGCCTTCGCGAGCGTGAGATGCGGGCTCTCGACGGCATCGCTCACCAGCCAGGTGCCGTAGAACGACGCGGCTGCCGCAATGCGGTCGGGATAGCGCGCCGCTGCCGCGAGGGAGTAAGGACCGCTCATGCAATAGCCGTGCGTGCCGACCGGTCCCTTCTTCGACGCCTTCTGCTGGTCGGCCCAGGCAATCATGGCGGCGACGTCGTCCATGACAGGCGGAATGGTCATCTTGGTGCGCACGGCCCGCATGCGCGTGTGTTCGGCACTGCCATGCGTCAGCACGTCGGGGCCATACTTGGTGTCGCGGCCGGCGCGGTAATAGAGGTTGGGCAGCATCACGAAATAGCCGACGGTCGCGAGCCTGCGCGCCATATCGTACAGCTCGTCTCGGATGCCGGGCGCATCCATCAGGAACAGGATCGGCGGGTACGGCCCGCCGCGTTCCGGATGGCAAACGAAGGTTTCCATCGCGCCGTCCTTCGTCGCAATGTCGAGTATCTGTTCCTTCATCGCCCTCCCCTTGCTAGGCTTCGCACAACTATAAAGCGTTGGGAGTGAGACGATGAAGCGTGGTGTGTTCTGTTCGGCGGCAGCGATTTTCGCCGCGTGGACCCTGCCTGTGTCGGCGCAGGTCAGCGATAACGTGGTCAAGATCGGCGTCGCCACCGACATGTCGAGCCTCTATGCGGATATCAACGGCCCCGGCGCCGTGGTCGCGACGCAAATGGCGATCGACGAGTTCGGTGGCACCGTGCTCGGCAAGAAGATCGAGCTCGTCACCGGTGACATCCAGAACAAGCCCGACGTCGCGGCCTCGTTGGCCGGCCGCTGGTACACCGACGATCATGTCGACATGATCATGGGCGCGGGCGCCTCGTCCTCCTCGATCGCCATCGAGAATGTGGCGGGCGAGAAAAAGAGGATTTTCCTCGCTCCCGATCCGGGCTCGTCCGACATCACCGGCAAGTTCTGCAATCCCTACACCGTGCAATGGGCCTACGACACGGTGGCCCTGGCCAACGTCACGGGCTCGGCCATCGTGAAGTCGGGCGGCAAGGATTGGTTCTTCCTCACCGCCGACTATGCCTTCGGCTATGCACTGGAGCGTGACGCCACCGCCGTCGTCACCCGGAACGGCGGCAAGGTGCTGGGCGACATCAAGGCGCCCATCAACACGCAGGACTTCTCCTCCTATCTGCTCCAGGCGCAGGCCTCGAAGGCGCAGATCATCGCGCTCGCCAATGCCGGCGGCGACACGGTGAATTCGATCAAGCAGGCGGCCGACTTCGGCATCATGAAGGGCGGCCAGAAGATGGCAGCGCTCCTGGCCTTCATCTCCGACATCCACTCGCTGGGACTCGAGCGCGCGCAGGGGCTGCAGCTCACGGAGTCGTTCTACTGGGACCTGAACGACAAGACCCGCGCCTTCTCCAAGCGCTTCGGCGAGAAGTTCAAGGGCAAGATGCCGACCCAGGTCCAGGCCGGCTTCTATTCCGCCACGCTCGCTTACCTCAATGCGGTCAAGGCGACCGGCACGGACGATCCCGACAAGGTGATGGTGTATCTCAAATCAAACAAGTGGGACGATCCGATCTACGGCCCGAGCTACATCCGCGCCGACGGCCGCAAGATGCACGACATGTACCTGTTCGAGGTCAAGAAGCCTTCGGAGTCGAAAGGCCCGTGGGATTACTACAAGCTGCTCGCCACGGTTCCCGGCGAGCAGGCGTTCCGTCCGATGGATCAGGGCGAGTGCCCGATGGTGAAGAAGAACTGAGGAGGTCTGATATGGCCGACACGTCCAACATCTATGCCGGCGTCGCCGGCTATTTCGGCAGGCCCGATCACCCCGGCAAGGTCGGCGTGTTCCAGCGCGCCGCCAAGGGAGGCGATTGGAAGCACGTGCTGGGCACCGTGCAGGCCTTCACGGTCTTCGTGAAGCCCGACAATCCCGAAATGGTCTTCGCCGGCACCAACGATGGCGTGTGGCGCAGCACGGACCACGGCAACACCTTCCGCAAGACAGCCTTTCCCGACCAGCGGGAAGTCTGGTGCTTCATGGTCGACAGCCGCAACCCCAAGCGCATGCTGGCCGGCGCGTCCCCGCTCGACGTCTACGCAAGCGACGACGAAGGCGCCTCGTGGAGCAAGCTCTCGACGCCCAAGATGCCCGAGCATTGCAAGGGTCCCTTCGCCTCGCGCGTGATGCGGCTCGCCCAACATCCGACGAGGCCCGACGAGATCTTCGCGGCGCTGGAGATCAACGGCGTCATGCGCTCGACCGACGGCGGCAAGAGCTGGAGCGACTGCAGCGACGGCCTCCTGAAGCTCGCCGAGCTGCCGCATCTCAAGAGCCAGATCGTGAGCAACACGACGGCCGAGGGCATGCTCGACGGCCACGCCATCTCCATCAACCCCGCGCAGCCCGACGCCGCCATCGCGGCGCTGCGCATGGGCCTCTTCCGCACCACCGACAAGGGCAAGACCTGGCAGGACATGGAGGTCGGCCGCTTCTCGCCCACGACCTACGGCCGCGACATCCGTGTCTCGGCGAGCGAGCCCAACACGATGTACGCAGCACTCTCGGTCGCGGCCTCGAGCCACGACGGCGGGCTCTATCGCAGCCAGGATGGCGGCCAGAGCTGGCAGCGCTTCGACAAGGTCCAGGTGCACGGCACGATCATGTCGATCGGCCTGCACCAGCGCGATCCCGGCCAGGTCTATATCGGCGCGCGTTACGACGGCGAGGTGTTCGGCACGCAGGACGGCGGCAAGAGCTGGCAGGCGATGCCGCTGCCCGGCGAGGTGCAGCACATCTACGCCGTGGCCTGCGGCTAGCCGACGATCGCCGGGAACTGGCTGAGGTTCGCAGCCCAGGCGCGGTCGTATTCGAGGATGCGCGCCGTTTCGGCCGCGACCTCGGCGCCGTAGAGGCGCTTCAAGAGGTGAAGCATGGCGTCGATGCAGAGCGAGACGCCGCCGCCGGTGATGACGGGCCCCGCATCGACGAGGCTCGCCTCGCGCACGTCGATCGCGGGATAGCGCTCGCGCAGCAGGCCGATCGGCGGCAGCTCGGGCGGCACGACACAGCGCTTGGTCGTGGCCTTGCGGCCGTCGAGCACGCCCGACGCCCCCAGGATCATGCCGCCGGTGCAGACCGAGACCAGCAACGTGTCCGCGGCGCGGGCCTTCAGCGCGTTCAGCGTCTCGGGCCGCTGGCTCTCCTCCGCCCAGCCGGGCCCGCCCGTCACGATCAGCACGTCGAGCTTGGGCGCTTCCCCGAGGGCATGGTCGGCCTGCACGACCAGCCCGTTGGAAAGCTTCACGGCTCCCTTTTGCGGCGCGAGGGTCGTGATCTCGATGTCGGGCCTGATGCGCCGCGCCATCGAGAGCACGCCGAAAGTCGCCAGGTCGATGGGCTCGACGCCCTCGTAGATGAACACCCCGAACTTCATGTCGCATGGCTATGGCATGAAACATGCTCAAGATCGACCATCGTCATGGGGAGACGACAATGACCACAGCGACAATGGGCGCCCAGGCCGCGCCGCAGAAGAGCATGACCGCGATCGCGATCGCCGGAACCTTCGGCACGATCATCGAATGGTACGACTTCCTGATCTACGGCACGGCGGCCGCCCTGGTGTTCAACAAGCTCTTTTTTCCCACCATCGATCCCGACGCAGGCCAGCTCGCGGCCTATGCGACCTTCGCGGTGGGTTTCATCGCCCGGCCCGTCGGCGGCGCGCTGTTCGGCCACTTCGGCGACCGCATCGGGCGCAAGTCGATGCTTCTCCTCACCATGATGATCATGGGAGTCGGCACCTTCCTGGTCGGGCTGCTGCCGACCTACAATCAGATCGGCATCGCGGCGCCCGTGCTGCTGGTCGTGCTGCGCTTCGTGCAGGGCGTGGCGCTGGGCGGCGAATGGGGCGGCGCCTCGCTGATGGTGCTGGAGCATGCGCCCGAGGGAAAGCGCGGGCTCTACGGCAGCTTCGTTCAGGTGGGCTTCTCGCTCGGCCTCGTCACCTCGGCGGGCGTCTTCGCACTGATCTCGATGATGCCCGAGGCGCAGTTCATGAGCTGGGGCTGGCGCATTCCCTTCCTGGTCAGCATCGTCCTGGTCGGCATCGGCCTCTTCGTGCGGGCGCGCATTCCCGAGACGCCGGTGTTCGAGGACATGAAGGCGCGCCAGGACATCGCCGCCAGCCCCTTCCTCGAGGCGGTCCTGAAGCATCCGC